>Ga0184625_10000880_pt1 | contig 12074 bp, 7 predicted proteins | sample PLM3_30_b1_FD_133151 | JGI IMG/M metagenome (GOLD analysis project Ga0184625, IMG submission 133151) | Groundwater sediment microbial communities from an aquifer in East River, Colorado, USA - PLM3_30_b1 | ecosystem: Environmental > Terrestrial > Soil > Riparian zone | place: USA: East River... | reverse complement strand
CTCGGCGAGGGTGACCTCGAGGCCGCCGAGCAGGTTCGCGGACAGGTTGTAGAGGAACGCACCCAGCGTCGCCAGGGCGGTGACGAGCACGACGTCGACCACGGCGATCAACGTGGTGAAGCCCAGCACCCGGGACAGGGCAGTGTAGCTCTCCAGCCGGAAGGCGGACTCGGGGTTACCCTCCGCCGTCGTCAGGTCGGCCACCAGGTCACCGACGGCCGAGAAAACGCCGGCGGCATCCAGCACGGACCACAACACGGCTACCGCCACGAACCAGGTGATGCCCAGCGCCACTGACAGTAGGAACGCCGTCTTCATCACCGACCACGGGTCGACCCGCAGCAGGCGTAGGCGTGCCTTGCGGACGCGCGCACTGCGCCGAGTCGACGGCGCCGGCGGGGGTACCGGAATCGGCTGCGGTGCCAGCTGCGTCGCGTCGGGTCCGGCTTCCAGGCTGACATGCGTCGGTGCCGGCTCCACCACGCCGGTCCTGCGCGGAATCGGATCACTGGGAGGTACTACCACCGGCGCCAGTGGATCGGCCTCCGGTGCCGGGGCCAAGGCAGAATCGTGCAGATCCGCCGCGGACGCGGCGGCCTCGACGACCTGCGGGCCGGCCAGGTCCAGGTGTGACAGGTACTCCGGATCGGGATCGACGCCTGCCGGAGCCTGGGCTGGGTGTTCCGGGGCCAGGCCGCGCTCGGCCTGGACCGCCGGCGGCTGATCGACGCTCGTTTCCACTCCTGCGGCATTCGCGGGTGCGGTCTGCGATTCGGTCGGATACGCCGACGACAACAACTCACTCTCACGGGAGGACGGTGGTGCGGTGCGGGCAGTGGCCGCCATGGCCGCCGCCGCGCCCACAGCCGCCGGCCCCGCTGCAGAGCTGCCAGCTGCCCCGCTGACCGGAGCGTGTCGCGGGTGTGCCGGTGCGGTTGCAGCCGCAGCGACCACAGCGGCCGCGGCAGTCGGGGCGTCGATCGGCTTCGCGGTTGTGTTCGCGACGACAGCGCCTGGGTCCGGCTGCGTATTCAACGCATCCTGCACTCGGCGGCCCGCGTCGCGGGTCGCCTGAGCGGCTCGCGACGCCTGCGCTCGGAGCGCGGCGGCCACCTCGTATGCCGTCGAGGCCTTGGCGCTGGCGTGACTGCCGCGGGCGACTTGTTCAGCGCCCGCGCTGTACCGCGGCCCCCCGTTGCCGGTTGCACCGTTAGCCGCCGACCCCTCGACGGCCGGATCAATCGTCGTGGGTGCATCGTCGTGCAGATCGGAACTGGGCGTGGGACGTCCGATTCCGTCGCGTGCCGTCACGAGCTATCACCCTCCGAACCCGGCGTCGGACCATTTGGAGCCGGCTCCGTCACCGCATCGTCCTCGGCATTGCGAGCAATCGCAACGACAGCGTCCCCCGCGCCGAGAGCGACGAACCTCACTCCCATGGTGTCACGTCCCTTGGTCGGTACGTCACCAATCGGGCTCCGTGTCACCCCACCGTAGGCCCGGATCGCCAGTACGTCGTCGCCCTCGACGACCACCAGCGCGCCCACCAGGGAGCCCCGATCACCGTTGATCTTCATGGCCTTGATGCCCAAGCCACCGCGGCCTTGGGGTCGATACTGCTCGACCGCGGTCCGTTTGGCGAATCCGCCGTCGGTGACCGTGAACACGAAGGAGTCCGTTCCGTCCTGCACGACCGACATCGAGAGCAATTCGTCGTCTTCGCGGAACTTCATCCCGATGACCCCACCGGTGACGCGTCCCATCGGACGAAGCTGCTCTTCGGTGGCCGTAAACCGGATCGCCTGCGCCTTGCGGGAGACCAGCAGGACGTCGTCGGCGGCCGAGACCAGCTCGGCACCGATCAGCTCGTCGTCCTCGTCGCGGAAGGCGACGGCGATGACCCCGCCGGTCCGGTTGGAGTCGTACTCCGTCAGCCGGGTCTTCTTGACCAGGCCGTGTTTGGTGGCAAGCACCAGGTAGGGCGCCTGCTCGTAGTCGCGCAGGGCCAGCACCTTGGCGATCTTCTCGTCGGGCTGGAAGGCAAGCAGGTTGGCGACGTGCTGTCCCTTGGCGTCCCGGGCGAGCTCGGGAAGTTCATAGGCCTTCGCCCGATACACCCGTCCCCGGTTGGTGAAGAACAGGATCCAGTGGTGCGTCGTCGTGACGAAGAACTGCTCGACGACGTCGTCCTCCCGCAGCTGGGCACCACGGACGCCCTTGCCACCGCGCCGCTGGGAACGGTAGAGGTCCGCCTTCGTGCGCTTGGCGTAGCCGCCACGGGTGATGGTGACGACGACGGGCTCCTCGGGAATCAGGTCCTCGGCGGTCAGGTCGCCTTCTGCCGGGACGATCCGGGTCAGGCGCTCGTCGCCGTATTTGTCGACGATCTCGGCCAGCTCGTCGCGGATGATCGACCGCTTGCGGTCGTCGGAGCGCAACACGTCCTCGAGGTCCGCGATCTCGGCGACCAGCCGGTCCCGCTCGATCTGCAGCTCCTCGCGCGACAGCGCGGTCAGCCGGCGAAGCTGCATGTCCAGGATCGCGGTCGCCTGTACCTCGTCGATGTCGAGCAGCTCGATGAGCCCATCGCGGGCGGCGTCGACGTCTTGAGAGCGGCGGATCAGCGCGATGACTTCGTCGATCGCGTCGATCGCCTTGAGCAGGCCGCTGACGATGTGCAGCCGCTCACGTTTCTTACGCAGCCGGAACTCGGTACGCCGGCGAACGACCTCCAGTTGGTGGGTCACCCAGTGCCGGACGAATGCGTCGAGCGGCAGCGTCCGGGGCACACCGTCCACCAGCGCGACCATGTTGGCGCCGAACGTGTCCTGCAGCTGGGTGTGCTTGTAGAGGTTGTTGCGGACGACCGAGGCCACCGCGTCGCGCTTGAGCACGACGACGATTCGCATTCCGGTCCGGGACGAGGAGTCGTCGCGGAGGTCGGCGATTCCGGGAACGCGGCCGGAGTCGGCCAGTTCGGCGATCTTGCGGATGAGGGCGTCGGGGTTGACTTGGTACGGCAGCTCGGAGATGACCAGGCAGGTGCGGCCCTGCTTGTTCTCCTCGACGCTGACGACGGCGCGCATGGTGATCGGACCGCGGCCGGTGCGATACGCCTGCTCGATTCCGGACGTGCCGACGACGAGCCCGCCGGTCGGGAAGTCTGGTCCCGTGACGCGCTGGAGCAATGCGGCAAGGAGCTCTTGGCTGCCGGCATCGGGATGGTCGAGGTACCACTGAACGCCCGCCGCCACCTCGCGCAGGTTGTGCGGCGGGATGTTGGTCGCCATGCCGACCGCGATCCCGCCTGATCCGTTGACCAAAAGGTTGGGGAACCGGGCCGGCAAAACGACCGGCTCAGTGCCCTTGTTGTCGTAGTTGGGAGTGAAATCGACGGTGTCCTCGTCGATGTCGCGGACCATCTCCATGGCCAGCGGCGCCATTTTGCACTCGGTGTATCGCGCGGCGGCTTGCTTGTCGTCGCCCCTGGACCCGAAGTTGCCCTGGCCCTGGACAAGCCGATAGCGCATCGACCACCACTGTCCAAGCCGGACCAGGGTGTCGTAGATGGCGGTGTCGCCGTGCGGGTGGTAGTTCCCCATGACGTCGCCGACGACCCGTGAGCATTTCGAGAACGACCGGTCCGGACGGTACCCACCGTCGTACATCGCGTAGATCACCCGGCGGTGCACGGGCTTGAGGCCATCCCGTACGTCCGGCAAGGCTCGCCCGACGATCACGCTCATCGCGTAGTCGAGGTACGAGCGTTGCATCTCGACCTGCAGGTCGACCGGCTCGATCCGGCCGCCCGGCGGTAGGGCGTCGGTGGGGATGGTGTCGTCGCTCATGAAGATCCCAGGGAGGACTAGATGTCGAGGAAACGGACGTCGCGGGCGTTGCGCTGAATGAACTGGCGACGGCTCTCGACGTCCTCACCCATCAGGGTGGTGAAGATGTCGTCGGCCTGGGCCGCGTCCTCGAGAGTGACCTGGAGCAGGATCCGCTGGGTGGGATCCATCGTGGTCTCCCACAGTTCGTCGTCGTTCATCTCGCCGAGGCCCTTGTAGCGCTGGACCGGGTCCTCCTTGGGCAGCCGCTTCCCAGCGGCGAGTCCGGTCGCTTTCAGGGCGTCGCGTTCCCGGTCGGAGTATGCGTACTCCGGCCCGTCGCGGCCGGCCCACTTGATCTTGTACAGCGGCGGCTGGGCCAAGAAGACGTGCCCGAGATCCACCACGGGTCGCATGAACCGGAACAGCAGGGTCAGCAGCAAGGTCCGAATGTGCTGGCCGTCGACATCAGCGTCGGCCATCAACACAATCTTGTGGTACCTCAGCCGGTTGATGTCGAACTCGTCCTGCACTCCAGTGCCCAGCGCGCTGACGATCGCCTGGACCTCCTGGTTCTGCAGGATCCGGTCCAGGCGCGCCTTCTCGACGTTGAGGATCTTGCCGCGGATTGGCAGGATCGCCTGGACCCGCGGGTCACGGCCCTGCTTGGCCGGCCCGCCCGCCGAGTCGCCTTCGACGATGAACAGTTCGCATTCCTCCGGGTTCGTCGACTGGCAGTCCGCGAGCTTTCCGGGCAGCCCACCACCGCCCAGCAGACCCTTGCGGCTGCGGGCAGCGTCGCGGGCCTTGCGAGCTGCGACTCGCGCGACGGCAGCGCTGTGCGCCTTGCGGGCGATGGCCTTCCCGTCGGCGGGATTCTGCTCGAACCACGCGCCGAGTTGTTCGTTGACGACTCGCTGGGTGAATGCCTTGGCCTCGGTGTTGCCCAGTTTGGTCTTGGTCTGACCCTCGAACTGCGGTTCGGCGATCTTGATGCTGACGATTGCGGTGAGGCCTTCGCGGACGTCGTCGCCGGTCAGGTTGGTGTCCTTGTCCTTGAGAATGCCCCAGTCGCGGGCGAACTTGTTGACCAGCCAGGTCAGCGACGCCCGGAAGCCCTCTTCATGGGTGCCACCTTCGTGCGTGTTGATCGTGTTGGCGAACGTATGCACGGATTCGGTGAATGCGGCATTCCACTGCATGGCCACTTCGAGGCTCATGGCCTGAGTCGTCTCGCCGTTGGACTCGGCCTCGAACGAGACGATGTTCCGGTGAACGGCCTCTTTGCCGCGGTTGAGGTGGGTCACGTAGTCGACCAGGCCGCCGTCGTACCGGTAACGCGCCTCCCGAGGTGCTGAGGTCTGGGTCGTCTCGACGTCTTCGTCGGCACCCGGGTCGATGCCCTGCGGGCGCTCGTCGCGGAGGGTGATGGCCAAACCCTTGTTGAGGAACGCCATCTCTCGGAATCGAGTGGACAGGGTTTCGAAGTCGTAGTCGGTGGTTTCGAAGATGGCTGGGCTGGCCCAGAACGTGATGGTGGTTCCGGTGCGGTCGGTCGGTTCGCGCCGACGAAGCGGCCCGCCGGGCTCGCCCAGCGCGTACGACTGCGTCCAGCGATATCCGTCGCGGAAGATCTCGACATCGAGCCGACTCGACAGCGCGTTGACGACGGAGACGCCGACCCCGTGTAGCCCGCCGGACACCTTGTAGCCGCTGCCGCCGAACTTGCCGCCCGCGTGCAGCATGGTGAGGACGACCTCGACCGCCGGACGGCGCTCGATCGGATGCTCATCGACCGGAATGCCGCGGCCGTCGTCGATAACCCGGACCCCGCCGCCGGGAAGCAGCGTGACCTCGATCGAGTCGCAGAAGCCGGCCAGGGCTTCGTCGACGGCGTTGTCCACGACCTCGTAGACCAGGTGATGCAGGCCGCGCTCACCGGTCGAGCCGATGTACATGCTCGGCCGCTTGCGGACTGCTTCGAGGCCTTCGAGGACGGTGATGTCGCTGGCGTCGTACGTACCGGGCGCGCTCGACGTCAACACGGTGTCCGACTGCGCCACGTGCGAACCAACCTCCTGTCAGGGACCAGGCCGCTCTGGGCGCCAACGGACTCTATGACCCGTACGCGGCCGGAGCGGCCTGGAAGGTCCTCCCAGTCTACCCTGTGGACAGCGCTAGATGGGCTTTCTCCGGGCTTCTGAGCCGGTTTTGACCGCAGAACTCATCATTGCCTAGTCCCCCTACCCGGCCACCTCGGCTCACCTGGCCACGAGCCCATGCCTACCTATACACCACCAGGCGTGCAAGCGTGGCGGGTATCCACAGGGTGGGTCAGCCATAGGTGTCGCGGGGGCCGCGGCCGGGAACGCTGCGTGACCCTTTCCGCCAACTCGGCGCATGTGGTCCGTGGACGACCACCCGGCTGACCATGCCGTCTTCGGTCTCCTCGTTGAACCGACGGACTAGGGTCGGCGCGAGGAGGCGCATCTGGGTCGCCCACGCGGTCGAGTCGGTGCGCAGGGTCACCTCGCCGTCGGCGTACCGCTCGACCTGCACGTGCGCCGCAACGTCGGCGCCGACCACCTGCTCCCAGCGAGCCACGACGCCGTGGACAGCAATCTCCGGCCCCCACCCGTGTTCATCGACGAACCGCTCGACCGCGAGGTCCAGCAGCTGCGGGTCCCGCTCGTCTCGAGCCGGCCCGCTCCACCCCTCGCTGGGTGGTGCACGCCGAGTCCTCGCGGTCGCCGGCCGGTCGCGAGCGCCGGGCCGCCGCTTCCCCACGCGGGACCGATTGACCAGCGCCTTCGCCAGTTCGGTCCCCTCTTGATCCCGGTCCGCCGCTGAGCCACCAGCGGCCGATCCGCTCGTGTCCGCCGGGCTTACCGACTCCGACCCGTCCGGCCAATTCATCGGACTGTCCGCAGTTCGCCGTCCACAACTTCCACTCTCGCACCGGCAAGCGTCTCCGGCACGTCCGCCGCGACGGCGGCGGTCACAAGCACCTGCTCGGCCTCCCCGACGAGACGGGCCAGCCGGTCCCGTCGTCCTATGTCGAGCTCGGCGAACACATCGTCGAGTAACAGAATGGGGTCGTCGCCGTTGGAGCGCAACAAGTCGAACGATGCCAACCTGAGCGCCAACGCGAACGACCAGGCCTCGCCCTGGCTCGCGAACCCTTTCGCCGGCATGGGGCCGAGTCCGAGCACCAGGTCATCGCGATGCGGGCCGAACAACGAAATGCCGCGGTCGATCTCTTCGCGCCGGAACCGGGCGGTCGCCTCGATGATCGCCGCCGTCAGCAGGTCGCGGTCAGGACTCAGCTCCACATCCCGGCCCAGCGAGGAGCGGTAGTCGAGGCGGGCCTCCCCGGTGTCGATACCGTCGGCGACCGCGTCGTACGACTTGGCGACAAGCGGACGCGGGATCTCGACCAGCTCCAGCCGGGCGGCCAGCAGGTCCGCTCCGGAGCGGGCCAGATGGGTGTCCCACACATCGAGAGTTCGCAGGTCGAGCGACTCGATCCCGCGGCGACTCGCGCGCACCGCTGCCGACGCCGACTTGAGCAGCGCGTTGCGCTGTCGGAGGACCCGGTCGTAGTCGGCCCGAGTACCGGCAAGACGGGGCGCACGAGCGACCAACAGATCGTCGAGGAAGCGGCGTCGTTCGGCTGGATCACCCTTCACCAACGCCAGGTCCTCTGGCGCGAACAGAACCGACCGCACCAACCCGAGCACTTCCCGCGGCCGCGGCACCGGCGCCCGGTTGATCCTCGCTCGGTTCGTCTTGCCTGGGGTGATCTCGATCTCGACCAGAGTGGACCGGTTGTCCCGGACGACCGTGCCGCGGATGACGGCGCGTTCGGCACCGAGCCGAACCAGAGGCGCGTCCTGCGCGACCCGATGGCTGGCCAGACCGGCCAGATAGCCGATGGCTTCGATCAGGTTGGTCTTGCCCTGCCCGTTCGCACCGATGAACGCTGTCACCCCGGACTGCAGCGCCAGCTCGACCTCGGAATAGGACCGGAAATCGACCAGCGACAGGTCCGACAGGTACATCAGGTCCGCACGTCGCCGGGTCCCGACGTCGGACCCGGTTGACCCGCAACAGCCGCTTGGTCGACGGCGGCCGGCGGCCCGCTGGTCTGAGTGGCGTCCTGGCGCACGTCGCCCGTCCCGGAGCTGGGCCCAGCTTGATCGGCAGGCTGAACCGCGTGGCCACCGAACTGCTGGCGCAACGCCGCGACCGCCTTCATCGCCGGCGAGTCCTCCTGCCGAGAGGCGAACCGAGCGAACAGCGCCGCTGAGATGACCGGTGCCGGTACGGCGTGGTTGATCGCTTCCTCGACCGTCCACCGGCCCTCGCCGGAGTCCTCGACATACCCCTTGAGTGCCGTCAGCTGCGGATCCTCCTCCAGTGCCGCCACCAGCAAGTCCAGCAGCCACGACCGCACGACTGTTCCGCGGGACCAGGCTTTGAGTACGCCCGACACGTTGTCGACCACGGCTGCAGCAGCCAGCAGCTCGTAACCCTCCGCGTAGGCCTGCATGAGGCCGTACTCGATCCCGTTGTGCACCATCTTGGCGAAATGCCCGGCGCCGACCGGCCCGGCATGCGCAAAACCTTCGTCGCGAGGTCCTTCCGGCCGCAGTGCGTCGAAGATCGGCATCAGCCGGGCGATGTCGGCAGTCGAGCCGCCGGCCATCAGTCCGTAGCCGTTCTCGAGCCCCCAGACACCGCCGGAAACCCCGCAGTCGACGTACCCGATGCCATATCTGCCCAACACCTCGGCATTGACGGGATCATCGTTCCAGCGGGAGTTGCCACCGTCGATGACCACGTCGCCGGGCGCGAGCAGAGTGGCAAGCTCCGCAACCGTCGACCTGGTGGGCTTGCCGGCGGGAATCATCAACCAGACCGCCCGCGGCGCCGTCAGCGAAGCGACCAGATCGGGCAGACTGTCCACGTCGCGGGTCCCCGGGCTCCGCGTGTAGCCCAGCACGGTGTGCCCGGCTCGACGCAAGCGTTCACGCATATTGCCGCCCATGCGGCCCAGCCCGACCAGACCGAGTTCCATGAACTCCTCTTTCCGTCGACTCCCCGGAGTCAACCTCAGTTGGACAGCCGGATGGGCATTGCCAGATACCGGTAGCCAGGGGTCGGATCCTCTTCGGCCGCCGATGCTCCCTGGATGACCGCCGGCTTGAGCGGTTCGGTGAAGGAGAGGTGTGCAAACGCAGCGTCCACCGCCTGCAGGCCGTCGAGTAGGTATCCAGGGTTGAAGCCGGTAGCGATGGTCGGACCGTCGATCGAGGCGGGAAGTGCCTCCGACGCCTGCGCGTCCTCGCCACTGCCGGCCTCCAGCACGACCTGGCCGTCATCGAAGCTCAGCCGAATAGGGGTGTTCCGCTCCGCCACCAGGGACACCCGCTTCACCGACTCGACCAGTGCCGCCATCTCGACTCGGGCCACCGTGGTGGTCTGCGCCGGGAACAGCCTGCGGTAGTTGGGTACCCACTCACCGTCGATGAGCCGGCTGGTGGTCCGACGCCCACCCGCGGAGAGCCCGATCAGGCTGTCATTGGCTGCTCCGCCCAGAGCCAGGCTGACCTCGCCTTCGGTGCCGAGTGTCTTCGCGGTGTCGACCAAGGTGCGCGCTGGCACTAACGCCATGGCGGAAACCTCCGGCCGCTCGGGCCGCCAGGTGAACTCGCGAACTGCGAGCCGGTAGCGATCGGTGGCGGCGAGGGTCACCGACTCGCCTTCGATCTCGACTCGAATGCCAGTGAGCGTGGGCAGCATGTCGTCCCGCCCGGCCGCTACCGCCACCTGGCTGACCGCCTCCGCGAAGACCGCGCCGTCTACGGTTCCCGACGATTCGGGCAAAGTCGGCAATTCTGGATACTCTTCGACCGGCAACGTCTGCAGTGTGAACCGGGCACTCCCGCAGGTGATGACGACCTTTGCTCCGTCCGACGCGATGTCGACCGGACGAGCAGGCAGTGATCGGGCGATATCGGCGAGGAGCCGGCCGGACACCAGCACGGTGCCTGGGTCAGCCACCTCACCGTCAACGGTGACCCGGCCGGACACCTCGTAGTCGAATGACGAGAACGTGACCGCTCCATCGGCGACGTCCAGTCGCAGGCCTGCGAGGACCGGTACGGTCGGCCGGTTCGGCAGGGTGCGGGCGGTCCATGCGACCGCATCGGCCAGCACGTCGCGCTCGAGCCGGAACTTCACGGCGTCACCATCCTCTGCCCGAGTGCTCGTACGACATCTTTCCACGGGGGGCTGACACCCTGGTCAGGCTCAGCATTGTCCACAGCTTGGTGCCGAGTTGGACGTTGGTGATCGGTTATAGATGAATGACTACTCGTCGTCACCATCGCGTCCGTGGAAGCTGTGCACAAGCGGCCATGACGCAGGTCAGCAGCTTTGTCGGTCTGTTGAATTGGTGTGCAGCAAGCAGCCGACCGGCCGGGGGAGGTGGGTTCGGTCCACGGCCGAATCGGATCCGTCCCCAGGAAGTCCCACGATGACAGCTTCTCGTCCACAGAGTTATTCACATGCTGTGCGAAGTGGATCACGACTGCCTCGCCTGCTGCCTTATACGGTTGGTCAACTCCGTCACCTGGTTGTACACGCTGCGTCGCTCGGCCATGAGATGCCGGATCTTTCGTTCCGCATGCATCACTGTGGTGTGGTCGCGCCCTCCGAACAGCTGTCCGATTTTCGGCAACGACAACTCGGTGAGTTCGCGGCACAGATACATGGCGATCTGCCGGGCCGTCACCAAGACCCGGCTCCGGCTCGAACCCTGCAGGTCTTCGATGGTCAGCCCGTAATACGCAGCGGTCTGCGCCATGATTGTCGCACCGGTGATCTCCGGGACGCCGTCGGTCGGAACCAGGTCGCGGAGAACCGCCTCGGCCAACGCCAGTTCGACCGGCTGCCGGTTGAGACTGGCGAAAGCGGTGACGCGGATCAGCGCACCTTCCAGCTCGCGGATGTTGGTGGCAATTCGACTGGCGATGTATTCCAGCACGTCGGCCGGAACGTTCAGATGGTCCTGGTCGGCCTTCTTGGACAAGATCGCAATGCGAGTTTCCAGGTCCGGCGGCTGGACATCGCAGATCAGCCCCCACTCGAACCGGTTGCGGAGCCGGTCCTCCAGTGCGGAGAGCTGCTTGGGCGGCCGATCGGAGGTGATGACGATCTGCTTGGTCGCGTTGTGCAGTGTGTTGAAGGTGTGGAAGAACTCCTCCTGGGTCTGGATCTTCCCCTCGAGGAATTGGATGTCATCGATGAGCAGCACGTCGACGTCGCGATACCGGCGCTGGAAGGCCGATGCTTTGTCGTCGCGGATGGAGTTGATGAAGTCGTTGGTGAACTCCTCCGAGCTCACGTAACGAACTCTGGTGCCGGGGTAGATCGTGCGGACGTAGTGGCCGATCGCATGCAGCAGGTGTGTCTTTCCCAGGCCAGAGTCGCCGTAGATCAGCAGCGGGTTGTACGCCTTGCCAGGGGCCTCGGCCACGGCGACCGCGGCGGCGTGGGCGAAGCGGTTGCTCGAGCCGATGACGAACGTCTCGAATGCGTAGCGTGGGTTGAGCCGGGACTGTTCGATCTCCGGTCGGCGCGTGACGTCGGGTACCGCGTGTGGAGCGAAGGACGGTTCGCCGTTGACGGGTGGAACTCCACCAACGCTCTCGGCCCTTTCTGCCGAGTCGGTGAAGCCCGGCACCATGAGCGGCTCGTCGGTGAACGGCGCCACACTGACGGCGAGGCCCACCGGGCGGCCCAGAACACGGCCGAGAGCCTCGACCAACATCGGTCGTAGTCGTTGCTCGAGCTGGATGCGTGCGAAGTCGCTGGGCACGGCTACGACGGCGGTGTCTTCGACCAAGGTGAGCGGGCGAGCCTGCTGCAAGAACGCTCGCTGCTGTGGGCCGATCTCGATGTCGTCCAACGTGGCCAGGGCGGCCCCCCATGCGGCACCGAAATCGCCGCCCGGCTCATCGCTCACACTGTCTCCCGTTGGTCGAGCCGTGCCGATACGACGTCCGGCGCAGCAGGTGCTGGCCATCTGACGTCGCGCTGCAGTCCACACGGTCATCCACAGTGTGTGGAGCGTTGAGGACGGTGCCTCAACCTACCCATACACACGTGCTGACCTGCGCAAACACGGTTTTCTCCCCGGCAGGCACGTCGCCGTGACGACGCTGGTCGAATGCGGGACGG
>Ga0184625_10000879_pt1 | contig 12075 bp, 8 predicted proteins | sample PLM3_30_b1_FD_133151 | JGI IMG/M metagenome (GOLD analysis project Ga0184625, IMG submission 133151) | Groundwater sediment microbial communities from an aquifer in East River, Colorado, USA - PLM3_30_b1 | ecosystem: Environmental > Terrestrial > Soil > Riparian zone | place: USA: East River... | reverse complement strand
GGCGTGGCAGCACTGAACCTCCTCGTCGCCTTCCGGACCACCCGGACCACCCTGACGACCGGGGCGACAACTGCGCCGACCGCCGCGGCGGTGGTCGCGAGAGCCCGGCGTACTACGGGCTGGATCCTCCACGCGATCGCGCTCAGCGTGGCGGCCTTGGCCGCGCTTATCGCGGAGGTGAGCGCCGACACCGGGCGCGAGGCCGCGTGGGCTGGGTTGGCGGTCCTGGTGGTCGCGGTCGTCCTGGCCGTGGGCGCGGCATTGACGCGCTCGTCCGCCTTCCAGGCCCTCGCCGGTTGCCTGATCGTCCTCGCCGCCGCCGGCGGCGCTTCGCGCTTCGTCGCGCTCGCCTGGCCGACGAGAACCCTGGTGCTCACCGCCGGCGTCGTGGCAGGTGCAGCCATTCTGGCCGCCGTGTCGGCCCGACTGCTGCCGGCGGGCGCACGCCCGGGCCCAGGCGCCGGGGCCCTGATCGCGGCTGGCGTACTCGGCGTGGTGTTGCTCGGACTGACCCTGATCGTCGCGGGCGAGACCGTGGCGAACGCGCTCCCGATGTGGCACGCGACCGGCACGACGGGCGGGCGCTTCGACTGGCAACTGCTCGCCGCGCTCGGCCTCATGACCGTGGCACTGCTGGCCGCGCTCGCCGCCTCCGGGCTCTCTCTGGTTACTTGGCTCGATGTGATCGTCGCGAGCGCCGTACTGGTCGTGCTCGCTTTGCCTGGTTCGGTGGTGCTTGACTGGTGGGCACCGTCGACAGTGGATCTGGCCGGGGCGGCCGTGCTCGCGTCGGCGGCCGTGTTCGCCCGCTCCAGCCGAGCAGCGCTAGTGCCGGGTCTGGGTGCGGCTGTCCTGACGGTGCACGCCGTGCTGGCGAGCCTCGCCCGGCCGGAGAACACTGCCGCCATCCTCGTCGCGGTCGCCGTGCTTGGCGTCGGGTTGGGCGCGGTGAGCAGATCGGGCCAATCCACTGTAGAGCGGCCGGCGCACCGCCTCATCGTCGGCGGGTCGGCGACCCTCGCTGGGCTGGTCGCCCTCCCGCCCGCCGTGAGGGCGACCCTGGTCGGCGCCGAGGTGGTGCCATGGTGGGTCGGGCGCTGGACGACGGCAGCGGTCGTGCTCGTCCTCTGTGGACTGATAGCGATCCGCCAATGGTGGCCAGCCTTCATATGGTACGGGTTCGCGGCCACCGTCTCTTCGGCGGTCGTCTGGCCGACGGTGGTGGCGGTGAGTGGCGACGAGCCGGTCGGGATCTACGCCGCTATTGGGCTGGTCGTGCTCGCCGCGGCGCTGCTGGCCATCCGGGCGAACACCCTCGCGGTCGGTGCCACCATCGCGGGTCTCGCCGCCATACCCGGCGCGCTCCTGCTGGCGATCGACGTGCTGCCGGCGGTGCTGTTGGTCGTGGCCCTGCCGTATGGCTGGCTCAGCGCGGTCTGGTCGGGGGTGCCGGCCGGGATCGGTCTCACTCCCCCCGGTGCCCTCGTCGATCGGGTGCAGGTCACCGGCGCTGACGCCGTTGCGCTCGGGCTGCTCGCGGTGGCGTCCGCCACGGTGGCGTACGTCGTGCGCCCGCGGATCCGGTCGGCCGTCGGCGGACTGGGGGTCGGCGGTCCGACCGCGATCCTGGTCGGGCTCACCGCTGCGGCCGCGCCGTGGCCGGCCGTGCCCGCCGCCACGCTGCTGCTTGGTCTGGTCCTTATCGTGGTCGCGGCGCTCGTACAGGTCGGCCCATGGCGGGCGACGATCGCCACCACGCAGGGCCTGGCCTACGTGGGCGCTGGCCTGGCGGGGGCGCTGACCGTCGAGTGGGCCACGATCGCCGCGTCAGGTGCCACCGTGGTTGCCGCAGCGTCGGTGGGCGCCGCGGGCCGTACTGTCTCCTGGCGGGTGTGGGGTTGGCTCGCGGCCGTCGCGGCGGCCTTGGCCACCACGGCATCGGCCGGACTCGCGGCCGACCTGAGGCTGCGCGACGTCGCGTTCTGGATTGTCGCCGTGGCCGCGGTGTCACTCGCGTTCGGCGCGTGGCTGCAGCCGCGCGGCAAGGAATCGGTCGCCGTGCAGGCCGGCGCTCACGCCGGAGCGGTGGTGGCGCTGCTGTTCACGGTCGGCTCGATCGGGTACGCAGCCGCCGTGTCGACCCTCTGGGGCGTCGCGGTCGGCCTGCGCGCGCTCTGGCCGGGGACCAGCCGATCCGGGCGTGCGGCGCTCGCCGCGACCGCCGCCGCATGGGAGCTCCTGGCCTGGTGGCTGCTGCTGGCGGCGCGCGATGTGGTTTTCGTCGAGGCGTACACGCTGCCGCTGGCGGGGGTGGCGTTGCTGGCCGGCTGGGCCACGCTGCGAGCCAGGCCCGACCTGCGCAGCTGGATCGCGTACGGCCCGGCCCTCTGCGCCGCCTTCCTGCCGAGCCTCGCCCTGGTCCTCGTCGAGTCGGGGCCGACCGCTGGCTTTCCCTGGCGGCGGCTACTGCTCGGGGCCGGTGCCCTTCTCGTCGTCGTGGCGGGCTCGGTGCGCCGCCGGCAGGCCCCGGTCGTAGTTGGCGGCGTCGTGCTCGGCATCGTGGCGCTGCACGAGGTCGTACTGGCCTGGGACCTTCTGCCGCGCTGGGCCCCGCTCGCGGTCGGCGGCCTGCTCCTCGTCGGTCTCGCCATGACGTACGAGCGGCGCCGGCGCGACCTGGCCCGCCTGCGCGAAGCCGTGGGCCGCATGACGTAGGCCGCACTGTTGCGCCCGGGGGGTGCCGACAAACTTGGTTCCAGGCAAGGAGATCGCTCTTGTCCGAACGCTTGCATAGTCTGGCTCGGCAACCGTTCGGAGGTCAGTGATCTCTTGGCCCAACGTTCAGGAACGGAACTGCCGGACACCGTCGACGAGGACCTCGACACCTGCGCGGTCGGTCGGATCGGGCAGACCAATCACGTGAGCGACTCCCTCGTCCCGCCAGGCGGCGAGGGCGTCGGCAACAGCGGTGGCTTCCCTGGGCACCCGCCGCTCGCCCGCACCGATGATCATGCCGACGGTCAGCTCAACCGTCGCCGGGTCCCGACCCTCGGCGTCGCAGGCGGCGTGTAGCTTGTCCCGCACGGCGAAGAACTTCTCGTCGGGCGTGCCATACCAGGCGCAATTCCACGCGTCGGCCCAGCGAGCAACGAGTCGCAGCATCCGCTCGCCGCCGCCGCTGCCCACGAGGATCCGGATCGGATCCCGCCCGGGCCGAGAGGGCAGCAGCGGTGCGTCCGCCGCGCTGTAGTACCGGCCGTCAAAGCTCGCCTTGCCCTCCCGAAGCAGCGTCGCCGTGATGGCGAGTGCTTCGGCGAAGCGGTCGACCCGGTGATCGAACGGGAAGCCGAAGGCCTTGTACTCGGGCTCGTGCCAGCCCGCCCCCAGGCCGAGGATGAGTCGGTCATCGCTGATTTCCGCCACGGTGTGGGCCATCTTGGCGAGCACACCGGGATGCCGGAAGCTGGTGCAGCTCACCAGCGTGCCGATCGCGACAGTGCTCGTCGCAGCGGCCAAGGCGGCCAGCGCGGTCCAGGCCTCCCACGACGCGGTCGGCGGCCCATCGCCCTCGACCGAAAGCAGATGGTCGTAGACCCAGACGGAATCGAGTCCGGCGGCCTCCACGTCTTGGGCCATCCGGCGGATTTCAGCGTAGGTGGCGGGGACCCCAGGCCCGGGTTCGTCGCCCAATGGCAGCATCAGACCCACCTGCATGAGCGGACTCCTCTCGTGATCCACCCAACGTACGGCGCGTACCGGGTGATCGCACCCACACGACTGGTGCCGGCACTGGACCACCGGGACGCCTAAAGCCGGTTAACCTTCGCGTGTGACATCGCTGCGCCGGTCGAGCGCCATCCTCACTTCGCTAATGGTCAGCACCATGCTGGTGGTGCCGGCGGCAGCGATGGCCGCCACGGCCGCCCCCGCCGCTTGGGCGAGCGCGACCCCGTATGCGCCCTGCCCGATCGTGAAGGTGAAACCGAACCCGCCCGCGCCGACCCCGTCACCGATGCCCACGCACGATCCTGGCCAGCCGGTGATTGGCGGCGACGGCCTGGCGACGACGGGGCTCGCCGTGCCGGACGCGGCGCCGACGCTGCCGCGGAACCTGAGTGCGACGTCGTGGGTGGTCGCCGACCTCGACACGGGTGCGGTGCTCGGCGCATGTGGCCCGCATGAGTTCGGGGCACCGGCGAGCCTGCAGAAGCTCCTCCTGGCCGCAACTTTTCTACCCTTGCTGACCCCGTCCCAATTGATCACTGTCAATGCCGATGACCTGAACTTCGAGCCTGGCAGCTCCGCCGTCGGGCTGATCCTCAACGGCAAGTACTCGGTGCAGACGCTCTGGCTGGGGCTGCTGCTCAACTCCGGCAACGACGCCGCGAACGTGCTCGCCCGGCTCGGCGGCGGCGCGCAGGGGGTGCCGGGCGCCATTTCGGCGATGAACGCCGAGGCTCGACATCTCGGTGCCTTCGACACCCACGCCGAGACCCCGTCCGGACTGGACGGTCCCGGTCAGGTCACGAGCGCCTACGACCTGGCCCTGATCGCGCGCGCCTGCTTCGCCCGCGAGGACTTTCGGCGCTACGCCGCGACGACCGCTGCGCAGATCCCACCACAACCACCGAAGCACAAGGTGGGGTTCCAGATCCAGAACGACAACAAGCTCCTCTCCGAGTACCCGGGCGCCATGGGCGGGAAGACCGGCTTCACCGACATCGCGCGCCACACCTTCGTCGGCGCGGCGCAGCACGAGGGTCGGCGCCTGGTCGTCACCATGCTGGGCGCAGAACACCGGCCGGTCCGCACTTGGCAACAGGCGGCGGCGCTGCTCGACTGGGGCTTCTCCGTGCCCAGCGACGCATCCGTGGGCCGGCTGGTCGATCCGGGCGAGGCCGAGACGCTACTCGTGGCGGCGGCGCCGTCCCCGGCTGGGCAGCCGGCGCAGATGGCCGCCGCAGCCGGCGTGAGTTCGGCGCGGGCGGTCGTCGTGGCCGGCGTCGGCGCGCTGGCGACACTATTCTTCGCCGGCTGGCTCGCCGTGCTTGTCATGGCGCGACGACGGGCCGCACGGGCCACCACCGCCTCAGTGGAGTCCGATTATGATGGCTCGGGTCCCACCGGCTGAGCGGTCTGCTTGGGCACATCCCGGAGCGGAAGGTACGGCTCGATGTCGTGCGGAAGTCCGGCGGCGATCGCCCGGGCGCGGCCAAGCTCCGCATCGAACTCGGCCCCTAGGAGCACGGCCACGTTCGTGAGCCACAGCCAGACCAGGAAGATGATGACGCCACCCAACGCACCGTACGTCTTGTTGTAGGAATCGAACCGCGAAATGTAGAAGGCGAAGCCGGCCGAAACGATCAGCCAGGCGGCGACGGCGAGGACGCTGCCCGGAGTGATCCATCGGAAACCGCCCTGCCGCGCGTTGGGGGCCGCCCAATAGAGCAGGGCGATCAACAGACCCACCGCGACAACCAGGACGGGCCACTTCACGATGTCGAACACCCGCACCGATTCTTGCTCGATCCCGAAGGCCCGGCCCGCCTGTTGCGCCAACTGATCCGTGAAGACCACCGACAGGGCGCTGGCCGCGAGGAAGACGCCCGTGACGACCGTTACGAAGATCTGGATGGGCAGGGTCTTCCACAACGGCCGGCCCTCCGGCACGTCGTAGATAGTGTTGGCAGCGCGCATGAACGACCCGACGTAGCTGGTCGCCGACCAGAACGCGATGCCGAGACCGACGATCGCCAACACTCCCGCAGCGCCCTGATTGCGCTGCAGGTCCGCGATCCCGGTGGCGATGATCTCTCGCGCGGGCCCGGGCGTCAGGGCTGGGATGTTGGCGACGACATCGTCCGTAGTGGACCTGCCGAGGAGTCCGAGCCCGGCGACCAGCACCAGCATGCCCGGAAAGATAGACAGGATGCCATAGTACGTCAGCGAAGCCGCCCGATCGGTGAGGTCATCGTCGATGAACTCGGTGATGGTCCGCTTCACCACACCGAACCAGGCCCGCCAGGTCAGCTCCGAAGGGCGCTTCGGCCCCACGGCCAGCAGCCTGACGAGTCGGTCACGGTACCCCTTGGTCCGCCCGCCGATCCTGGCCACGTCTCCTCCTCGGGTCGCGTCCCCTGAGATATGCCCGCCTGTGCGCCATGTCAATCACGTTTGCCGCCGTTCGTCAGGCACACTAGCCGCGTGGAAAGCGATGAGACCGAGTCGGAGCGGCTGGACCGCAACTTTGGCGACCTGCTGCAGGAGCTGCGGGTCGCGCAGACAGGCGTGCAGATCCTCTTCGCGTTCCTGCTGACGCTTCCGTTCGCGGCCCGGTTCGAAGCGGTGGACGCGTTCGAACGCGTCGTGTATTCGGTGGCGCTGCTGGCGTCCGCCGCCGCCGCCGCGATGATCATCGCCCCGGTTGCCTACCACCGGATGCTCTTCCGGCGCGGCCGGAAGCCGGAACTCGTCCGGTCGGCTCATCGCATGGCCTCCGGCGGGTTGGCGTTCCTGCTGGTCGCCATGGTCGGCGCGATCCTGCTCGTGTCGGACGTTGTGATGGGACGAGCGCTCGCCACCGTGGTCACCGCCGTGGCCGGGGCGTGGTTCGTGCTGCTCTGGGGCGTTCTGCCCTGGCTCCGCCGCCACGGTGACCGCGACGGCGCGGAGGCTACGGACTCTTAGTCCTGCTTGTCCTCCCAGAGACCGAGGACGGTGCCCGCTGGGTCGGCGACGTAAGCGGTGAATCCCATCGCCCCGACCTCCCGCCGGCCCTGCACGACCTTGCCACCGAGTTTCTCCACAGTGTCCAGAGCCCGTTCGATGTCGTCGACCTCGATGACGATCATCGGCGCGGTCAGCGGCTCCTGGCGACGCGCCATCCCGCCGTTGATGGCGCCAGGCTCGGTCGGGGTCCCGGCCTCATCGGAGGCGACGGTAGTGACAACTGTGTAGTCCATCCCCGGCACGTCACTGATCGCCCAACCGAACGCCTCCTGATAGAACGCCTTGGCCCGGGCAGGATCGTCGTACGGCAGCTCAAAATGCACCACTCGGCCGGTCATGCTCGCCTCCCTAGGTGCGACCTGAACCTCCCCCAAGTCTAGGGGAGTTGAATGCTCAGGTCGGCTTACTCTCAAGATCCCGGTGATCATGAGCTGAGCGTCGCAAAAACCCGCCGATCATGACCTCCAGGTCATGATCGGCGGGGTTGGTGGGGCGGGTTTGTTGATGTTAGGCGGGGGTGTAGCAGGCCTTCTCGAGCTTGAAGCCCTGCGCGGTGGGTCCGACGGTGGGCGGCTGAACCTCGGTGACACCGGTCGGGGCGGCCTTGTCCGGCTTGGAGATCACGCTCGAACGGACCACGCCGTCACCGCCGCCGGCGTAGTTGCCGGCACCGGCGGGGAGCATGCCCTCGTAGTCCACCGAGGACAGGGACTTCGCCGCGGCGAGCAGGCCGGCGCGGGTGAGGTCCTTGTTCGCGGCCGCCTTCTCCAGCGCGGCCTTGAGCGGGTACGACCACACCCAGCCGGCCGTGTAGCCGTCCGAGAGCGGTGACGGGGTGCCCAACGCCTCCCGCATGGCCTTGTGACCGGGGGTGTCGGCACCCCAGGACTGCCACGGGCCGGACTGCAGGTAGAGCGCCGCGAACGCCGGGGCGGCCGCGGACGCGTTGAGGGCTGGGTTCCAGGTCGGGCTCGTGCCGATGACCTGTGGTGCGTATCCGCTGGTCTGGGCCTGCGCGCCGATGGCGCCCACGATCACCGCGGCCTCGGTCGGTGCGGTGGTGAGGATGATCAGGTCGGGCTTGGCGGTGAGCACCTGGGCGATCGCGCCGGCCTGCTTGTCCGCACCGGGATCGGTCTTGACATTGGTGAAGGTGAGGCCGAGCTTCTCCGCGCCGTACTTGGCGCCGGCCGCGGCGTCATCGCCGTAGTCACCGGCGTAGTGCACGGCCATCACTGACTTGATGGCCGGCTTGGCGCCCTTGGCGTAGTCGATGGCGTTCATCGACTCGATGCAGTAGTTCGCGCCGGACTCGAGGACGACGTCCTCGAAGGCCCACAGCGAGGTCCACGACGCCGGCACCGCGACGATGTTGTTCGCCTTGAGGTCGGGCAGAATCGCCGCCGTGGTCGGCGAGCCCAGCGTCTGGGCCAGGGCGAGAATCTTGCCCTTGATCTCCTGATAGACCTCATTATGGGTCTGCGGGTTGTACTTGTTGTCCTTCACGTAGGTGGTGACATCGATCTCGTAGCCGCCGATGCCGCCGGCCTTGTTGACCCGGTTCCAGAACGCCTTCTGGGCGTTGGTGATCGGAACCGCGAGCGGGAAGAACGGGCCGACCGACAGGTCGGAGATGGTGCCGAGGTAGATGCAGCCCTTGGTCTTGTCGATGGCCGACGGGCACGGCTCCTTGGTCACACCAACATCGGTCTTGATGCCACTGGCATCGGTGGTGCCGGTGTTGTCCGCGCCGCGGCAGCCGGTCAGCGCACCCGCTAACACGAGCACCGCGACCGCGGCTGTGGCTCCTAGACGTTTCATCGTGGGTGTTTCCTCCTTGGTGAGGCGGGGGACTTCGTTAGTAGGAGAATGGCCAGGCTTTCCAGTAGTTGCGGATGCGCAACCAGATCCCGAACAGGCCGCGGGGCTCGAAGATCAGAAACACGATGATCAGAGCGCCGTACAGCACCGTCTCCACCTGGAAGACGTTGGGTATCTCGGTCGGCACGTCGCCCACAAACGGCAGGTACTCGGGCAGAGCCCGGGTCAGCGGACGCAGCAGGGTGAAGAAGAACGCGCCAAAGATGGCGCCGGAGATCGTGCCGGCTCCCCCGACCAGGACCATCGCGATGAACAGCACCGACATCTCAAGGTTGAACGAGTTCGGCACGAAGAAGCCGGCCGCGACGTAGAGCAGGGCCCCACAGCAGCCGGCATAGAACGAGGAGACCGCGAACGCGATCGTCTTGTACCGGGCCAGGTTCACGCCCATCACGCCGGCCGCGATGTCGCGGTCGCGGATCGCGGTGAACGCCCGTCCGATTCGTGAACGGGCTAGGTTACGGGCCGCCAGAGCCAGGATGACTAGCACGGCGAGCACGAGCCAGTACAGCTTCTGATCACGGGTGACGTTGGGTCCGGTGACGTCGAGACGCTGGCCGAACATGGCGGGTACCGGTGCGGGCCGGCCAAGGCCGGAGCCGCCCGTCAACGGCGCCCATTCGTTGAAGATGTGCTCGCCGATGAAGACGAGGCCGAGGGTCACGATGGCAAGGTAGAGCCCGCGCAGCCGGGTGGCTAGCGGGGCGACGATGATGCCGGCGATCGCGGCGACGATGCCGGCCGCAGGCAGCCAGATGAGGACTTCCTGGATGCCGAAGCCGATGTGCCGCCCGTTCGGGTCGCCGCTGATCGCAGCCGCTGTGTACGCGCCGATGGCGATGAAGAACGCATGTCCCAGCGAGACCTGGCCGGCGTAGCCTGTGACCAGTCCGAGCCCGATCGCCCCGATGGCGGTGACGCAGCCGGTGCCGAGAAGCTGCAGATCCGGGTCGGCAAGCAGGAAAGGCGCGGCCACAGCGAGGGCGAGCAGCAGGCCCACCATCACCTTCTTGGTGGTGGTGTTCAGCAGTGCCGTCTCCGACGCGTACGAGGTGTACAGCATCGGTCGCCCGGACAACTTGGTGCCCCTCAACTGTGCCCGCCTCTCGTTCGCGACTGTGCCTGCGTTTGCTCGCGACTGCGGTGCTCGCTTCGCTCGCTCCTCGCGCTCGCGGCTGGACCTCGCTGGCGCTCGCTCCTCGCGCTCATACCCGTTCCACCTCTCGGGTGCCGAACAAGCCGTAGGGGCGCACGAGCAGCACCAGGAGCATCACCACGTACGGCGTGATGACCGAGACGTTTCCGCCCACCCACTCGGGGAAGTACTGCTGGTACTGGGCAACAACCTCCTGCAGGACTCCGACGACGAGCCCACCCACCACAGCGCCGGGCAGCGAGTCGAGTCCACCCAGGATGATCACCGGAAGGGCGACCAGCGCGATGATCCACAGCGTCTGCTCGACGCTGCCGCCACCCGTCGCGGCGAAGACCCCACCGACCGCGGCGAGGCCGCCCGCGATGGCCCACGACATCGCGAACACCGCACCGACCGACACACCCTGGGCCATCGCCGCCTCCTGGTCGTAGGCGGCCGCCCGCATCGCCAGACCCATCCGGGTGAACCGGAAGAACGCGAACAGCACCGCGACCAGCACGGCCGTGGTCAACAGCATCGCGAGGTGGCGCTGCTGCACCTCGACGCCGAAGATCGTGGTGGACTTGAGTCCCCAGGGATCCCCGACCTGCCGCAGTTCGATGCCGATGAACGCACTGGCGAACACCCGCACGACCACATCCACACCGAGCGTGATGATGGCCACCGTGAAGGCCGGCCGTCCCACCATCGGCCGCACCGCGACGCGCTCCACGCCAAGGGCGAGCACGGCCGTGCCGAGCGCGGCCAGCGGTACCGCGACGAAGAACCCGAGCGGTCCGACCAGGTAGGTCACCATCACCGCGCCGGCAAGCATGAACGCCGGCTGGGCGAAGCTGATGACCCTGGTCGACTTGTAGATGATGACGAAGCCGAGCGCGAGCAACGCGTACACGCTGCCGATGCCCAGTCCCCGGCTGAGGATCTGTACCGCTTCGGTCATCTAGCGCCGCCGGCCGCGTCGCGATTCGAATACAAGTCCTCCACCAGTCCCTCGAAGAGCTTGGCGATCGCGGAACGCTTCACCTTCTGGGTGGCGGTGAGCTCGCCGTCCTCATGGTCGAGTTCCTTCGGCAGCATGCGGAACTTCTTGATCTGCTCCACAGTGGCCAGACGGGTGTTGACCTCGTTGACGATGCCCTGCACCAGCTTGATGACCTCTGGCTTCTCCGACAGGTCGCGGTAGGTGGTGAAGGCGATGCCCTTGCGTTGCGCCCAGTTCGAGACCGTCTCGAGCTCGATGCCGATCAGAGCCACCAGGTACGGGCGGCGGTCGCCCACAACGATGGCCTCCTTGATGAACGGTGAGGCCTTGAGTGAGTTCTCGATCTCGCTCGGAGCGATGTTCTTCCCGCCGGCGGTGATGAGAATGTCCTTGGCCCGGTCGGTGATCTTCACGTGAGACCCATCGACCCACTCACCGACGTCGCCGGTGTGCAGCCAGCCGTCGGCGGTCTTGGTTCGCTCGGTCGCCTCCGGGTCGCGGAAGTAGCCGACGAACGTGCCGCGGTGGCGGGTGAGGATCTCTCCCGTGTCCGGGTCGATCTTCAGCTCCACGCCCATCTGGGGTTCGCCCACGGTGCCGAGCTTGACCCGGCCGGGCCGGTTGCCGGTGGCGATCGCGGTGTTCTCGGTCATGCCGTAGACCTCATGCATGGCCACGCCGATGCCCATGAAGAACTTGAGGACCTCCGGTGCGATCGGTGCCGCACCCGAGGCGGCGTAGCGCACCCGGCGCATGCCGATGCGTTCGCGCAGCGCCCGATAGAAGAACACCCAGCCGATCGCGTACATGACCCTCGTCGCGACCGTGTGCCGCCCATTCGTCCGTACGAGTGTGTCGCCGATCCAACGGGCCACGCCGAGCCACAACTTCGAGTTGACCTTCTTGATCCACGATGCGTTCTGCAAGCCGATGCTGACCGACGCGAGGATGCGCTCCCAGATCCGGGGCACTCCAAACAGGATGGTCGGCTGAATCTCGCGCAGGTTGGGCTGCACGGTCGCTATCGACTCGGCGAAGTTGACCTGCACACCCGCACCGGCGTTGAACCAGGTCGTGAAGATGCGCTCGGCCACATGGCACAGGGGCAGGTACGACAGGGTGAGGTCGTTCGGCCCGGGCGGCGGGGAGGTGAAGCCGCCGCCGTGCACCAACGCCTCTACCGCGCACTCAACATTGGCCACCGAGAGCATGGCCCCCTTGGGCGGTCCCGTCGTGCCGGAGGTGTAGATGAGAGTGGCGATGTCCTCCGACGTGGCATCCGCCATCCGTGCTTCCACCGCACCCGGATGGGCCGCGCGGTGCTCGC
>Ga0184625_10000878_pt1 | contig 12077 bp, 7 predicted proteins | sample PLM3_30_b1_FD_133151 | JGI IMG/M metagenome (GOLD analysis project Ga0184625, IMG submission 133151) | Groundwater sediment microbial communities from an aquifer in East River, Colorado, USA - PLM3_30_b1 | ecosystem: Environmental > Terrestrial > Soil > Riparian zone | place: USA: East River... | reverse complement strand
GTCCGCTCGAAAAACCGCTGCAAGGCCTCGCGACTCGTCATGCGAATGCCGCCGACGAGGATTGTTTCCAATCGCACACCGTGGATACCGCGGAGAGACCAGCGCCAAATTGTTGAAACACTGACCCCGCGACCGGTTACACCGGGCAATTCGCGCGCAGCCGTGGATAGCGAGAGCGTCTGTTCGTTTAGGACGTCGATCATTGGGCGGACCGAAGTGGTTTGGCGTTAGTTGCCAGAGCGCACGTCAGTTTGCCGCGCAATGCGAGGGGAGCGCGAGAGGAAGGCGAGGGGAGAGCGGGAGGAGGCCAAATCTAGATCTGGGCGTCGCTGCGAACGCAACGAATGCCCTTCCCCGTACCGTCGCGCGAAAAGCGGAGGCAGACAAGGTTGTCGTTCAGTGAATCCAAAGTGTCTTTCAGGCGTTGGGAATCAGCGCCATTTGGCAGTGGATCGTCAATTCGATCGGGCCAGCCTAGTTCTTGGAAAGCATCCAGAATTAGCGTCACATTTTTGGCTGGCCCAAGATTCTTGATCGTCTTTGCCAATTTTCCGTCAATGGTCAGCCGACCATTCGTTCGATCCCAGCAAATGCCGCCAGTTGTCGTGGTCGCAACGACCTCGGTTCTGTGCTCCGCTTCTAAACTGCACAGCCGCAGCGATTCATTTAGCTCCAGCTTGAGTATCGCCATTTCAGACGGTGATGCCTCGCTCATCCCCTCGGCCCACCTCGTCAGTCCAACCCTCGCCGCGGGAATCCTGGATTCCGTTGAGATTCGATCCGCTTCGGTGTGGATTACCCAAAGCAGGCTTCGGCTATTGATCAGGAAATCCAAATGCTCCAAGTGAGCGCCGGCCCACTGACCCGCTGCCTCGTGGTAATTCTCAGCCTCAAGGCCCAAGATGCTCGCGGCCTTTACGTTGTCCGATCGACACAGCCCCAGGTAGCCGGTTGTCAGGATTTCCCCGAGTGCGTTTTGCTCATTTGCCCACTGAGTGTAAACGTCAAATAGCTCCAGAAGTTCGCCAGCCCAAGCACCCGGGTGCTTTTCGTCCCAGCCACGAACATAGGCTGCAATCCGCGGCAGCCGGGTAAGAAGGTGCTCCAGATTCCGACTTAGTCGCCGCAGTCTTTCGGGGATTGATGCTGTTGCATTTGCTTCCGCCATTGCATCACCTCAAAGCCAGGCCGGCCAGCCGGGGCCTTGGGGTGATGCTGCCAAAGCGCCGGCCAGCCGTTGGCGGGGATCAGCCGCCGCACCCGGCAATCTGCATTTTACCCAGTCAGGGCCACGACCTCGACGGCTCGCGTCCGGTCCCCTTCGGCATAGATTTGGGTCACGACCATGTTCTTATGGCCCAAAAGGATGCGAGCTACCTCCAGACCGTGTTCGCGGCGAAACGTCGTCGCGGCGGCGTGTCGCAATTGGTGCGGATGCCAGTGCGGGATTTCCGGCAGCTCGTCCTTGGCCCGCGTGGCGTTGCACTTCGCCAGCGCGTACAGCACCGCTTTGCCGTAGCTTTGCGGCGAGTAGCCACTGCCCGGTTTCCTGCGCGGTTTGGCCTTGCGATTGCTTCCCGGCCGATTGCCGCAGGAAAGGGGTGTACGGCGGGCCTGGTGCTGCCGCTCGCGACGCCACGCGTCTGCTTCTGCCGGTTGAAAGAGGTGGGTCTGAAGGTCCACTCGAAGCCAGGGGCGAATGATCTCCTGCGCTTTTGGCCCTAGGAACACCGTGCGGACGTGCCCTCGATATTGCGTCTTGTGTCTGCCGGGCGTGTAGGTCCAGACGCTGCCCGACATGTTGATGTCGGCGGTGCGCATCAGGCAGACTTCGCCGCTCCTCATTCCGGTCACGCGCTGCAATTCGATCATCGCGACCACTTGCGGCGAGCAGTACGGCAACACGGCATCGACCAGTGCGTCCGGGACCGGCTTGATTGGCTCGGTCTCGTGGGCCTCGGACTTGCCGTATCGCAGTCCGGCGACGCAACGGAGCGATTCGACGACGCTGGCGGCGACCAGTTCGTTGCCGGCGGCCCACTTGAAGATGTGCCGGATGCGGTTGACGTGGTGATTGACGTTGCCCCGCGCCAGCCCGGCATCGACGAGCGATTGCCGAAACGCCTTGAGCCTGAGCGGACCGAACTCGCGGGCGGGGGTCTCGCCGTAGGCCCGGCGGAATCGCTTGATGAGCGTGCGATAGTTGCGCTGCTCTGTCGTCGGCTTGCCGTCCGCATCGACGTAATACAGCTTGGCGTGCTGCCAGAACGCCGCCAGCAGTTCCTCGACGGTCCGGCTGTCGCCGATGGTCGTCTGGACCAGCACGCCCCCTGCGGCGAGCCACTCTGACGTTAGGCGAGCATACTCCCGCTTCGACTTGGCGGATTGCCAGGGGCCGAGATAGATGTCGCGGCCGGAAAGCGTGACAACGGCCTGGCCTGTGGCCTTGTGGTGCCGGTATTTCGGCGTGCGATTAATGAGCTTTGGCATGCGGGCTTCTCCCGTGGTGGAAGCCCAAAACGGTAGTTTACCGTTTTGGACTTTGGGAAAACGCCGCACTGCCACACGCGGGCAGGTATCGTATCTCTAGATTCGGCTTGGGTTTTCGGAAAGTATCCCCGAGAGGGCTCGAACCTCTAACCTTCGGCTTCGGAGGCCGACGCTCTATCCAATTGAGCTACGGGGACTTAGCGACTTTCCCCAGGGAAAACGCGGCATCGCGTTGCCCTGGCATTTTTTTCGGCAGCAAACCGCTGGATCCTGCCGCTGCGAGAATATTATCAGCCACAAGGGGCGGCAACAATGCCGCGGAAATCGCGGGGCGCAGCGCGGGGTCCACCATTGGAGCTATTGCGATCGGACAACTCGAGTTCGTGCGCAGGATGCAAAAACGAGCGACAGGGTTCATTCCGGATTTCGCGCTCGACGGATTTGCTAACCGGCTAGTGCTGCGACAACTCTTGAATTTGGGGAAGCAGCGCTCCGTCCGCAGGAATGGTGACAGGAACATGGAAGACAGAAAAACACCAATCAGAATCAGATTCTTGCCTTATTTTCCTGTCAGCAATTTTCCTGTCAGCCTCCGCCCGGCCGCATCCGTGTTCGGTAGCGTTTGACGCCGCCAACCCCAACTCGAGGTGTTGACGAGGAACGGGCACGAAGCCGGCACCGAATACCAAGCAGAACTCGACGAATTTAGCGCTGATTAGCGCCGCCTTCCATTTAGATCTTCGCTCGAGTCTGCCTGGGCGAAATCATTTGACGGACTTATCGCGTGGCGCTGGCGAATAGGCGGGCTAGGTCGCGCGCTTACGGCAGACGAAGCGAAACCCGGCAATGCCTAAAGCGCCGAGGCTCCAGATTACGAACGCCGCGGGTTCAGGATTGTGAAAGACAGGAGTCCCTGTCAGCATGGAATCGGGTCCAGTCCCAAAGGCGAAAGCGACGTTGGAAATTGTGCTGGACGATGTCACGCCCCCTGTGTAAGCCAGCGTGAAAGTCGCCTGCTTGGAAAGGTAGGGGTTGAAATTGTCTGTACCGCCGTTGGCGCTATAAGCAGATCCAATTGGCACGCCAATAATCATTTCGTCAGGCTGCCCGCCGCCGATGGCGGTGATCGCGTGCGGCGAGGCCTCGATGTGCCAACGCGTGGTGTTGTAAGCGCCAACACCGAGCGCAAACGTGCCATCATCCTCGACCGTGAGGGCTTGCGAGATGCCGCTGACAAACGATTCGCCGGTCGGGCTGCCGCTCAGCGTGAATTGAATGCCACTGACGGCTTGGTTTGAAATCGCGCCACCGTCTTGCAAATTCTCGATAACGATCACCAGGCCGTTGGTGCTGGTCGTGAACGTTGCTGTAGCCGACCGGGCTTGGTCGCCGCCACCGGCAGGAGCTGATGCCGCAAACGTATAAATCCCTGCAGAAGCCATGGCAGGCGCGAGGCAAACGACGGCTGCAATGAATGCGCCCAGAGAAAATCGTTGCATCGCCAATGCCCAGCCTTTACGGGTAGCTGCCCTATAATTCCTTAGCCGGTACGGACAAAGTCCTGACAAACATTTTTATAATAAAAATTAAGCTACAGCCCAGGAGGGGATGTTTCTCCACTTTCGTTGGACTCGCGGCCTAAGGGGCTCGGCGGGTAGCTGCTCGGCAGGAGCTTTGCGATCTATTCGCATCGCAGATGAACGCAATGGAGGGCTACCGCGCAGTCTCTGGAAGCGGCCGAATATCTGCGGCTGCCGAACGAGGAAAGGAGAAGCGGGAACCCAAGTTGACTGTTCATGCCATTCTCGTTGCATCGCTAGAACACCCCGATACGCGGACCGTTGCGCGAGCGCAACCTGGTCGCTCTAGATATACCCAACCCATAGAAAGTGGGACACTCCATCGGGGAGCCTTAAAAGGAGCGAACCACTACCGGTTGTGGTTGGCCGGCGGCGAAACACAATCTGTTGTGGTTCGCTTGACAGATAGTGGACTGTTAGTGTACAATCACCCTCGGCCGCCGCTAGATCGGTGGTGTCGTGGTCTTTGGCAATTCGTGTGTTTCAGAGGCAGTGGCGGTGGTGCGCCGGAATTTCCGCCACGAGGTGCTTGAGCGGGCGCGCTCAAGCGGCGCTAAAGTTTAGCGCGACGCGGTTTGAGAGGGTTGCTGCAAGCCCGGTCGGGACAAGGTGTTCGGGCAATTTGGAGGCGGGGATGGTGCGAAAAAAAGTCCGAAAATGAGCGCTGCAGTCAGAGCAGCCGAAGGGTGGATTGGTCGCCCTACAGTCCGCGGCCACGAATCGCGTATGCTGGTACGAATGAACGCCGTCAACCTGGTCCGACGACTCCATCAGCATCGGGATTGGGTCAATGAGAACTTGCTGGCGGCTGCGTCGGCGTTGAGCGACGAGCAGCTACGCCGCCCTTTTCAGATCGGCCAAGGGTCGATCTGGAGCTCTCTGCTCCATCTCTACGCGGCGGAGTTTGTCTGGCTAGAGGCAGTGCTCGGCAACGAAAACGCGCTGGTCCAAGGGGACCTGCCCGGCCGCATTCCCGGTAACCAAATGGGCGAGTGTCGCATTGCTTCGCTGGAAGAGCTGCGGCAAAAGTGGAGCGATCTGCAGGTGCGATGGCAGGAGTATTTGGCTGGCCTGTCGAACGAATCGCTAGACACACCGGTTTTCAGGTTCAGCGCCTTCCTGGGGCAGCGGCTCGCGACGCGGTGTTCTGACGTGCTGCTGCACGTGTGCACGCACGCGCACTACACGACGGCCCAAGTCGTGAACATGCTGCGGCAGGTCGGCGTCGAGAAGCTACCCGAGACGATGCTGATCTCGCTGGCGAGGAAAGAGGCGAATTCGCCCTGACCTCGGCAGTGGTTGCGGCTCCAGCCCTTGTCAGCCAGCGGCCCCGGCAAATGATTGGGTATTGTTTGAATAAGCCGCGTTTCGTCGGTGCCTCCCGGGAAGCCCTAATGAATGCCCCCAGCAGCGGTCAGCGCTATCGCGAATACCGCCGTCAACTGAAACAGCAGCCCGCAAATCCTGAAGCGGCATCTCCTGCGGCGAAATCGCCCAAGGCCCGAGGATTCGGCCAACTGCTCTGGAAGTTCCTGGGACTCTTGCGCGGTCATGGCTGGGCGATTGGTTTTGCCATGGCGACGCTCACGCTGGCCACCCTCCTGCGGCTGGCGCCACCGCTGGCGACCAAGATCGTCGTGGACCATGTGCTCACCGACCGGCCGCTGCCGAGCTGGTGGACCAGCACGCTGGGCTTGCCAGGCGACCGTTACCGGATGTTGTACTGGGTCGGCGGCGCGGTGGGCGTCGTCTCGCTGGTGACGACGCTCATTCATTTGAGCGGTCGGTGGTACGCCACGAAGGCCGTCAACAAACTGCAAGTGGCGATTCGGCGCCGCGCCTTCGCTCAGGCCGTGCGTCTGCCGTTGCACCGCGTCCACCAGTTGAAGTCGGGCGGGGCGACGAGCTTGCTCCGCGACGACGCCGGCGGCATCTCGGAGCTCGTGTTCAGCATGCTTTACAACCCCTGGCGGGCCATCATCCAGCTCGTCGGCAGCCTGATCGTGCTGACCTGGGTCGATTGGCGAATGATGCTCGGCGGATTGGTGCTCGTGCCGGCCGTGTACGCTACGCATCGAACCTGGATCAACCGAATTCGCCCGCTGTACCGCGACATCCGCACTCAGCGGCAATCGGTCGATGGTCAAACCACGGAAGTCTTTGGCGGGATGCGCGTCGTGCGGACCTATAGCCGCGAGCGCAGCGAAACCACGCGCTTCGTCGTGGGCAACCACTTGATGGCCAGGCAGCAACTGTTTGTCTGGTGGTGGACGCGCCTGGTGGAGCTGCTGTGGGAGGTGCTCATTCCGGTGGCGTCCATCGGGCTGTTGATCTATGGCGGCACGCAAGTGCTTAGCGGCCGATTGACCATTGGCGATGTGACCCTGTTTCTGGTGTATCTCACGATGCTGCTCGGGCCGCTGGAGACCTTGGCCAACAGCGCCACGACGCTGCAAAACAATCTGGCCGGACTGGACCGCGTGTTGGACTTGCTCGAAGAACCGCAGGAAACCTCACATTCGCCGCCAACGAAAGCGCTGGCAGTTGAAAAGGTCCGCGGTCAGATCTCGCTGTCGGGAGTGGACTTCAAATATCCCGGCTCGCAACAACTCGTTCTGAAAGGCATTGATCTTCAGGTCGAGCCGGGGCAGACCGTGGCCCTCGTTGGCCGCAGCGGAGCCGGCAAGACGACCTTGTGCAACCTGGTGGCCCGGTTTTATGACCCCACGGCCGGATCGATTCGCATCGACGGCGACGATCTGCGGGATGTTCCCGTCGAGCAATACCGCAGCCTGCTGGGCATCGTCGAACAAGACGTGTTCTTGTTCGATGGCACGATCGCCGAAAACATCGGCTACGGACTCCGCAATGCCAGCTTTCAGGCCATCCACGAGGCGGCCATCGCGGCCAATGCCGACGAATTCATCCGCGAGTTGGAGCACGGGTACGACACGCTCATCGGCGAGCGCGGCGTGCGGCTCAGTGGCGGCCAGCGCCAGCGATTGGCGATCGCGAGAGCGCTGCTGGCGAATCCACGAATCCTGATCCTCGACGAGGCCACGAGCAACCTGGACAGCGAGAGCGAGCGGCTGATTCACCAGAGCCTGGAGCGGCTCATGTTTGGCCGGACTTCATTCGTCATTGCCCACCGGCTGAGCACGATCGCGCGAGCCGATCGAATCGTCGTGATGGAACACGGGCAAATCCTGGAGACGGGCACCCATGCGGAATTGATGGCCAGGAGCAGCCGCTATCGGCAAATGGTGGAGCTGCAGACGGAAGCCTACAGTACTCCCCGCGCTTCGGCGACGGGCTTTACCGTCGAAAACGCAGCGTCGGGCTCGTTGACCTGAAATGCCGACCATGTGCCCTGCGCCGAATACGTGCCCGACAATCGGCCCATTCTCGGTTGAATATTGCGAAATCAGCCGGCGGTATCGGACTCCTGCATCACCACGCGAAGCTTTTTTAGCCCACGCTTGAGCAGGCCGGCAACGGCCATGGTGGTGCGGCCTTGCCGCTCGGCGATTTCGGCGAGGCTCCAGTCGTGGAAGTGTTTCAAAATGACGGCAGTGCGCTGGTCGTCGGGCAATTGAGCCAGGGCGGCGGCGAGTTTTTCGGCTTGCTCGCCGTGGATGACTTGTTGGCTGGGCGAGGTCTGCTCGGCGGCCAGGAATTTTTCCAGCCGCTGCGAGGACTGGTCGATCTGCTGGGCCAGTGACCGCTCGCGGCGGACGTCGCGCTTTTGGGCGGTGAAGTCGCGGGCCGTGTTGAGCAGGTTGCGGGCCAGGATCGTTCGCAGCCAGGCCGCCTGCTCGGCGTTGGTTCTGCCTCGCAGCGACGCCCGGTCTTGATGGGCTTCCAACAGCGACTGCTGCACGATGTCGGACGGATCGACTTTGGCCCGCCAGCGGCGGCCTAGCTCGATCTCGGCCAGCAGCCGCAAGTAGCTGCGGTACTGCTCCAGATCCGGTCCGTTATCGCGTGACTCGGCCTTGGCCATGCGGTCCATCGTAACGGCTGCCGGCGCGGTACGGCAGGCGAATGCTTGCGAAAGTTTAATGGAAGGCTTTACGCCGCTAATCGACGGAGCGCCAGTGCGCCGCGGCAGCAGCCGGCAGTGGTTTTATTTTGACACTGGGGGCGGGTGCGGGTATGTTGACGCGCTGGAGCTTCGCCGCGCTACGAACTTGTCTTCATGGCGGCGAACCTCAAGCGGGATTGTGGAGATTCAGCGCTCGCAGGGTGGTTCTGCTCGCGCTACGAATAGACGGGCTAGTACAAAAGCCACCGATCCTCGCCCTTCGGCGCAGGACTGGGGCGACGTCTTCATTTGGGAGCTGACTATGTCGCTTGATGCGGCTGTTGCCGATCGTGTTGCTACGTCGCGCGATGACTCACCGGACGTGGTCAAGCAGCGCGAGGAACCCAAGTTTCAATATCCGGGCATCCCAACCACTTGCGACGGCTCCGAGGCGGTGGTTCACGTCGAAGTCAACGTCACCCAGGCTTCCGGCGCATTTCCCATTACGAGTTCGACGAACATGGGCGGCGGTTACAACGCCGCAGTGATGAACGGCTACAAGAACTTGTGGGGCGACACGCTGATCTTCGTCGAGCCAGAAAGCGAGCACTCGGCCGCGACCTTCTGCGAGGGCTTCGCGGCGTCCGGCGGCCGGGTGACCAACTTCACGTCGGGCCAGGGCCTCGTCCTGATGAAGGAGGTGCTCTACACGATTTCAGGCAAGCGGCTTCCCGTCGTTATGAATATCGGCGCGCGGGCGCTGACCAGCCATTCGCTCAACGTGCATGCCGGCCACGACGACATGATGAGCGTGGCCGATTGCGGTTGGGGGATGCTTTTCGGTCGCAACGCCCAAGAGGCCGGCGACCTGTGCTTGATCGCCCGCCGGGCCGCAGAGGCGTCGAATACGCCCTTCTTCAATGTGCAGGACGGCTTCCTCACGACGCACACGGTCGAGCGGGCCCGTCTGCCCGAGCTCGAATTCATGAAGGAGTACATCGGCAAGCCGGAGGACAAGCTGATCAACCTGATGGACCCGGCCAACCCGATCATGTCGGGCGTGGTGCAGAATCAGGACTCGTACATGAAGGGCAAGATTGCCCAGCGGTGGTATTACGACCGTGTCGGGCCGGCGCTCGAAGAGGCCTTCCGCCTGTTCCACGACAAGACGGGCCGCAAGTACGACTATGTCCTGCCGCACCGCTGCGAAGACGCCGAGTTCATCATCGTCGGCATGGGCTGCTACATGGAGACGTGCCAGGCAGCGGTCGATTATCTCCGCGAGAAGGGCATTCCCGTCGGCTGCCTGAACGTGGTCTGCTTCCGGCCGTTCCCCTCGCGGCAGATCGTCGATGCCTTGAAGAATTGCACGGCGTTCACCGTGCTGGAGCGGATGGACGATCCGCTCTCGACGACCGGCAATCACCTAACCCGCGAAATCAAGGCTGCGTTTTGCGACGCGATCTGCGGGCAGAACGGTTTGGAGAAGATCGACAAGGTGCCGCGGATCTATCAGGGCGCGGCGGGCCTGGGCAGTCGCGACGTGCGACCGGGCGATCTGTTCGCCGTGGTCGATAACATGATCCACGACGGCCCGGACTATTTCTGCGTGGGCATCGACCATGCGTTGGCCCTGAAGGTGAAGGAAGACCCCGATCTGCGTGAGCCCGGCTCGTTCTCGATGCGCGGGCACTCAATCGGCGGCTTCGGCAGCGTGACGACGAACAAGGTCATCGCCACGATCGCCGGCGACGTGTTCGGCATGGATGTGCAGGCGTATCCCAAGTACGGCTCGGAGAAGAAGGGCCTGCCGACGACGTATTACCTGACGATCTCCAACAAGCACATCTATCTGCACAGCGAATTGGAATACGTCGATCTGGCCGTGCTGAACGATACGACTGCGCTGTTCAGCGGCAATCCGCTGGATGGGCTGCTGCCGGGAGGGGCGATCGTGATGCAATCGACGTTCAACAGTCCCAAGGACGTTTGGGAGCGGATTCCGGCCCATCACAAGCGCTACATCCGCGAGAAGAAAATCCACGTCTATTACGCCGACATGGTGCAGATCGCCCGCGACGTGGCTTCGGTCGCCGACCTGCAAATGCGCATGCAGGGCATCGTGCTGCTCGGCGCGTTCATCAAGCTCACGCCGTATGCCAAGCGCAGCGGCATGACCGACGACCAGGTTCATGCGGGCGTCGAAAAGGCAATCCGCAAGTATTTCGGCAAGCGCGGCGACCGCGTCGTCCAGGACAACATGACCTGCATCAAGCGCGGCTATCAGGAAGTGCAGGAAGTGCCGCAGGAGCTGATTCAAGGCTAGGCACCAACACAAAACACTAAACACCCAATACTGCAACCGCACGAAAGCGATTACCAATGTCCACTGCCACACCCCTTCCTTCCTTAAACGAAGCCAGCGAGCGTGATCCCTATAATAACAACAGTTACGGGACGCTCGTCGATAGCGAATACAAGCTCGTCACGCTGCCGATCCTCGATGTCCGCGACTTCAACGACCGGATCATTCGCGGTTATGAGGAAGGGTATGCCGAGAAGGGACTTCCGGCGGACCTGTCGGTGGCCCGCTCGGTGATCCCCGCGGGCACCGCGACGCTCCGCGACTTTAGCTACATCTCGCCGGACTTGCCGGAGTACATTCCCAGCAACTGCACGGGTTGCATGGACTGCGTCACGCTCTGCCCCGATACGGCGATTCTGGGCAAAGTGCTGAGCGAAAGCGACTTCGAGAAGAAGATCGCCGCCATTTCCGATCCCGCCGATCGCGAGATGTTCCGTGCCCAGTGGGCGAAGACCCGCAAGTATTACGAGGGTCCGGCCAAGAAGCAGGGTGAAGGCGGGATGTTCAACATCATCATCGACCCCAGCAAGTGCAAAGGCTGTGCGGAATGCGTCACGGTCTGCGACGATCTGGCCTTGAAAATGATTCCCAAGACCGAGCAGTTGATGACCTCGGTCCGCAAGAGCCACCGGATGTTCAAGGAGTTCGGCCCGTCCGACAAGAAGTACGTCAGCGACAACCTGCTGATCGACATGATGCTGCACGAGAAGACGCATATCTATACCGGCGGCGCCGGCTCGTGTGCCGGCTGCGGCGAGGGCACTGCCCTGCGAATGATGTGCGCGGCAACCGGCGCGAAGTATGGCGATCAGTGGGGCATCATCGCGGCCACCGGCTGCAACACGGTCTATACCTCGACGTATCCCTATAACCCGTACCTCGTGCCCTGGACCAACTCGCTGTTCGAGAACGCCCCGGCGATGGCGATGGGCGTCCGCAGCCGCTGGGACCAGATGGGTTGGCAGGACCGGCCGCTGTGGTGCCTGGGCGGCGACGGCGCGATGTTCGACATCGGCTTCCAGTCGCTCAGCCGCATGTTTGCCAGCGGCATGAACATCAAGGTCTTCGTGCTCGACACGCAGGTCTATTCCAACACCGGCGGCCAGGCCTCGACGTCGAGCTACACCGGCCAGAACACGAAGATGAGCGTGCACGGCAAGGCGATCGCCGGCAAGCAGGAGCGCCGCAAGGAGATCGCCCAGATCGCGATGATGCACCCGCGGACGTTTGTCGCTCAAACGACCTGCGCCCACATCAATCATTTCTACAAGTCGGTGATCGACGCCATGGAATTCGACGGCCCGGCCATCGTCTGCTGCTACACCACGTGTCAGCCCGAGCACGGCGTCGCCGACAACATGGCCACGGACCAGGCCCGCTTGGCGGTCGATACGCGGGCGTTCCCGCTGCTCATTTACGATCCCCGCAAAGGCGACACGATCAAGGAACGCCTCAGCCTGCAAGGCAACCCCGCCGTCAACGAAGATTGGTGGAAGAATCCGAAGACCGGCCAGCAGGTCGATTTCATCGACTTCGCCCGCAGCGAAGGCCGCTTCAGCAAGCATTTCGACAAGCAGGGCAACCCCAGCCCGACGCTGCTCTATGCCAAGCAGGACCG
>Ga0184625_10000877_pt1 | contig 12082 bp, 9 predicted proteins | sample PLM3_30_b1_FD_133151 | JGI IMG/M metagenome (GOLD analysis project Ga0184625, IMG submission 133151) | Groundwater sediment microbial communities from an aquifer in East River, Colorado, USA - PLM3_30_b1 | ecosystem: Environmental > Terrestrial > Soil > Riparian zone | place: USA: East River... | reverse complement strand
CGGTGAGCGGCTCGCCGTCTTCGGGCGGCATCTCGCCGGCGGCAATGCGGGTCAGCGAGCGCTTCCAGAGCGGGCGCTTTTGCAACGCCACGTGGGTCTCGCGTAACTCGGCAAACGAAACGCCCGCCTCTTGCGTGCCCGTGCCATGACAATCCAGGCAGCGGCGCTCGATAATCCCACGGATCGCCCTCTCGTAGTCGTGCGGCGCCGCGTCAGCCGCAGGCGCGCAGGCCGCCGGCAGCCACAGCGTGGCGGCCACGAGCAGCGTCGGCAGGCTCAGGAGGCGCATGGAGATCACTCGGCGGACAGCGGCGTCAACACCGAGCCGTCTTTCAGGAGGCGCGACGTCGGCCCCGCGGCCTCATCGGGCAGGCCACGCGTGACCCACAAGCGGTCGATCACCATTTCACGGTCGCCGGTCTGCGAACTGATGAGCACGTAGTAGGCCACGCGCCCGGCGGGAGTCACGTTGTGATCGATCGCGCCCATTCCCTTGAGATTGCGGCCAAAGTTGCGCAGTGGCACGCTCAGCGTCTGCCACTGGCCCGGCGGAACCTTCCACCATTCGTGACGCTTGCGGGATTCAAAATTCTGGCAGGGCAGCCCTTCGCCGCGGGTGCCGATCATGATGTGAAACCACTCCGGCTGCCCGAGCGAATAGGTGAAATTCAGGTAGGAATCGTCGTGGATCGCGAACAGGCCAAATTGCCCTTCGGCCCAAGCGTTAGACGAGAGAATCTCAAAATGGCCTTCGTTGCCGTAACGGGCGACGCGGGAATGCGCGGCACGCACGCCGCCGCGCGAACCGGCGGGCAACGGCTCGCGCGTCAGCTCGCCGCAGCGCCAGCCCGGCGGCAGGCCCGCCTCAAAATCGGCCTCATAGGTGTCGGCGACTGGGGAAATGCCGCACGCCACGAGCTCAGCCGAATCGTCGCCAGCGACCGCAAATTGCCCGCCCTTCAGATTCAGCGATTGCCGGTCGCTGAGGCGCGTGAGCAGGACGTTGCCCTCGCTCACATCCAACCGCGTCACGCCGCCGTCGGCCGAGAGCTGAAAGTCGGTGCCGGCCGCCTGCACTTCGGCATTTTGCGTGTTGACCCAGAGGGGCGCCGGAGCGGCCTGCGGCAGCACCCGGAACGTGATTTGCCCGCTATCGACAACGATCTGCTTGCCGTTGTCGCGATGGCGGAGGGTGACCGAAGTGTTGCCCGAAAGCGAAATTCGCGTGCCGTCGGGCAGGCGAACGATCGCGGAGCTGGCCACGTTCTCGGTCGTGAGCACGTCGCCCGGCATCAGCCCGTCCGTCGCAGCCGCCCGCTCGCCGTCGGCGCTGCGAATCGTCACGCGGCCGGATGTCTGCGTAATCGAGGCGATTTCGCCGGTGCGGCTGGCATCGGCAGGGGACGAAAGCGCATTCCACCAGCCAAGGGCGGCCACCAGCGCCGCACCGGCGATGGCTGTCGCGACGAGCCAGGGGCGGACGCGTGGCTGCTCGCGGCGCGCAGCACGGGGAGCGGCCAGCATTTCTGTCTCTGCCGCTGGCGAGGGCTGCTCAAGCGCGGACGACACCTCGCCGGAAGCGAGCGCGCCCTGCCGAGCCAGCCGATAGAGCATCGCCGCGTCGAGGGCGTGCTCGGCCAGGCAGCGGTGAAACTGGGCATCGCTAGCCAGGTCGCGGAGCGCCTGCCGGTCGTCCGCGGTCAGACGATCGTCGAGATAGGCCAGCGCCAGCGCGTGCCAGTGCTCGGGATAGGCGGGCTCGGGATAGGCGGAAGTCTGCATGGTGTTCATCAAGCCGGGGCCTGCCGCAGTCGGCGTTCGATGCACTCGCGCAGTAGCTGCCGCCCGCGGTACAGCGCTTTGCGAACGCTCTCGGGCTGCCGCTCGACGTGTTCGGCGATTTGTTCCAGCGACATTTGGGCCACAAAACGTAAATGGACAATTTGCTGCACGAGCGGGCTCAGGCCGCTCAGGCAGCGCCGCAGCGCGTCCAGCCGGTCGTGCCCCGGCGGCTCCGCGGCCCCGTCAAAAGCTTCTTGCAACAACTGTGGGCTGAGCCCCTCCAACAACTCGCCGGTGCGGCGATTGGTGCGGAAGTAAGCCATGACCCGCCGCCGCGCGATTTCGCGCGCCCAACCTCCAAACGAGGTCCCCAATTGAAAATCGGCCGCGCTTTCGCACACGGCCACCGACGCTTCTTGAAACAGGTCCTCCGCGACGTGAAAATCTCGAACTATGGCAAATATGTACGCAAATAGACTATCGCGGTGCTCCAGCAACAGCCGCAACACCTCGCTCTGATGCTGGTGGGGATCCACCTTGGTTCCGAGCCCAAAGGTTACTCTTGCGACCATTACCGAGGCCCTGAATAATAGGCAGTGGCGGACGAAAACCGGGACATGGAAACGTCACTCGCTGCCAAAAGTTGGCAACCAGGCGATTTTTTCGGAATCCTGTCCCGGTCAGACGCAAATTGTGCCTTTGGAGTCTAGGTGCGGGAGCGCTGCTGGGTGGCAGCGCAGAGCCGCCCATTGCCTTGGTCGATTGTAGTCGGAGGGCGCGGTGAAGCGATTCGGGGCGGCAGCCTGTTGTTTCTTGGCGCTCGGCGTCGTCGGTTGCGGCGACAACGGATTGAATTCGCCGACGGCATTGAGGATGTCCGGTCTGGCAAATTCCTATCTCGATATGGCCTACCAAGGCGGTCCGCCGGCGAATGAAGACGCACTCAAGAAACACATGGGGGCTATGCATCCTGGGGAGCAGTACTCCCGCAATATCGACCCCAAAAACCTCGACGCTTGTTTCAAGTCCGAACGCGACAATGAGCCGCTCGTTGTCATCTACGGAATAAAACCAGAGATAAGCGGCCAATCGAAGCAGGTCATTGCTCACGAAAAGACGGGCAAGAACGGCAAGCGATTGGTCGTATTCGCAAGCACGAAAGTGGCGAGCGTGAGCGAGGCTGAGCTCGAACAGTTGAAATCGGCCAAGCCATCGGATAAAGACAAGAAGGATACGGACAAGAAATAGACGGCTGCTCTCGGGCGTGGATACCTTTTTTGCAGGAGCAATCCTCCATGTTTCGCGCGTCGCTCTCCCGACGATTCGGTTTTACCCTCGTCGAGTTGCTGGTTGTCATCGCCATCATTGGCGTGCTGGTTGCGCTCCTCTTGCCGGCCGTGCAATCCGCACGCGAAGCGGCTCGCCGGATGCAGTGCCAGAATCACCTCAAGCAAATGGCGCTGGCGGTTCACAATCACGAAGACACTTACAAGTGCTTTCCCACGCACGGCAGCGGCGGCAACATCAACCTGATCGGCGGCAGTCCGGCGACGGCGACGAGCGACCCGCAGCAGACCGCCGGCGCGCTCTTTCAAATCTTGCCCTATTTGGAACAGGGAAACCTTTGGGGCATGGCGGACCAAACGGTACTCAAAGCTACTCCCGTCAAGATCTACTTTTGCCCGACGCGGCGTAAGCCACAGGCCCGTCTGGCAAGCTCCACGGGGACGGCTCGGAACGCCCTCGCGGACTATGGCATTCCCTTTTTCGGCTTTCAGAATAACGGCCCGAATTGCTGGGGATTGCCGGGCGCTACGTACGATATGCGGCACGACTCGACCTTTTTCGTCCGGGGCGGCACGAACCTGCGGGGCCGCGTTGCGGACGTTATCGATGGCACGTCGAACACGATGATGCTCGGTGAGAAATTCGTGGACGTTTCCCGCTACAACCCGCCGGCCGGCGACCTCGATCCGGCCGACCAAGGCGCCAGCCCGAATTCCGGTTTCACGGACGGCGGCTACTTTGGGGGCTTTCAGTGGAGCAACACTCGCTGCACCTTGGGAACTCCCAAGCGTGACATCAGATATCCGACGAACGTCACGGGCCTGGCCTATTGGCAGATGTTCGGCGGACCTCATCCGGGCGGATTGAGTGTAGCGATGGGCGATGGGTCGGTGCGGTCCCTGAGTTGGCAGATCCCTACCGTCGTCTTTCAGCTTGTGACGCGAAAGAACGACGGCGAGGTGTTTGATTCTTCAGGCTTCTAGCAAGGGTGGTTGTTTAGGGCCCAGTTGTCGCAGTCTGCGGCCCAGCGATCGCGAATAGATGGTCCTTGGCGGCGACGTAGAGCACGCCGTTGGCGAAGGCCGGCGTGCTGTAGATCGAGTTGCCCATGTTGATCTCGTAGAGCGGCTCGCGGCTGCCGAACAACGGCGGGTCTTTCGAAGGTGTCCATTTCGTCGAGAGCAGCGGATCGGGGTGTAGGCGAAACATCGTGATGTCGCCGTCTTCGTCGGTGATATAAACCTGGTCGCCGATCACGAGCGGCGTCGTCCAGGCGGCCGCGAGCAGGTCGCAGGTCCAAAACAGCCGGCCGGTCTTGGCGTGCAGGCAATGGGCCAGGCCGGAGAAATCCACCGCGAACAGCACGTCGTTCTTCACCACGACGCTCGAAATCGAGCGGTGGAAGACTTCCTCAAAGTCGAGCTTGCCGTCGCCGTTGCGATCGCGCTCGCGATAGTGCCACACGACCGCGGAATTAGGATTGTCGATCACCGCTTCACAGCTGGCCGGATCGAACGCCTTTTCGCGGCGGTGCGGCACGATGCTCTGGCGGTCTTCGCCGCAGACGACGAGCCGCGGGCTGACGTCGCCGCGCCGCGTCGGATCGATACACCACAGGTCGCCCAGCCCTTCGCCGTGCTCCGGGTCCTGACCCATCGTGAAATACACCAGGCCGTCGTAAATGACGGGAAGAGCAATCGGCTCGTTGCGCGTGCCGCGGCCGCCCAGCTCCAAGACCGCGTCCTTGGCATTGCCGTCGAACTTCCACAGCAGGATCGGCTTGCCGTCCTGCCACTGGTCGGCATGAAAGCTGTAAACCCAGCCGTCGCCGCCGCCAAAGATCACCTGCGGCACACCGGCAAACAGGCCGACCGCGGGCGAGCCCCAGTTCGCGTGCTGCACGTTTTTGCTGGCCGAGTTATCGGTCCAAAGGATCTTTCCCGTCCGCTTGTCGAGGGCAATGAAGCTGGGCGCCTGAGGCGCGGGGATCTTCAGGTGCGATTCATCGATGCCGTTGGCCGTGCCAATGAAGAGCACGTCGCCGTAGGCCGTCGGCGAGCAAACGCTCATATTGTGCGGCGACACGCCCAGCTCCTTCATCATGTCGAAAACCCACACCACGTCGGCCTCGCGGCGGTCGTCGATCGTCAGGATCTGAAAGGTCGATAGCCGGCGGCCGGTGTATTCGAGCACGAAGTCGCGCGACGCGCCGCCGAGGCGAGCTTGCAGCGACCAGCGGCGCTCGGCCGCCGCGGGCGGCAGCCGGCTGACCGCGACCTGCGCCGGCAGCTCCACACCGGCCCGTGAAAAGCGCGGCCGCAGCGCTTCCGGCAAGCGGCCCGCATCGAGCGCATCGGCCAGGTCTGGCAACGGATCGAGCAGCGGCGGATCGGGCCGAGCTACATCGAACAACCGGGCGGGCTCGGCACTGGCCGGTCGTCCGTCGTCTTCGCCGTCGTAGAACCCCTCGGTGTCGAGGCACCGCACTTCGCAGCGGCTGGTGACGAACCACAGGCGATTGCCCTCGACGAGCGGCGTCGAGCAAATGCCCAGCAGCGGCCAGTCGTGAACGCGGCCCGTCGGCAGCTTTTCGCTGGAATGCTGCCACAGGAATTTGCCGTCGAGCTCGCTGAAGGCGATCAAACAGCCCAGATCGACATCGCTTTCCGCGCGGTCCAGATAGCCGGCCGAGTTGTTGGTGCCGATAAAAATCTTGCCGGCGGCGATTGCCGGTCCGCCATAGGTCAGGCTGCCCAGTTGAGCAACCCACTTAATGTTCCGCGAGGTCGCCGGCAGCCACGCCCCGGTGCGGCGGTCGAATTCGCCGGCCGCCCAATCGCTGGGGCCGTCGTCGGCCAGGGCCACGTTGTTTCGCGCGCTCCAGCCGCCCCACTGCGGCCAATCGTGCGGCTTTGCTTGGCGAGAAAAATGGTCCTGCCGGATCGCTTCGCCGCCCAGCTGCGCGCCGATCTGCTCGGCGGCCTCCCGCCGCAGTGCGGCCAGCCGGCTATTGCGCGGCGCGAGCAGCCGCAAGTCGGCGTTCAGAAGCCGCGTCGCGTCCTGATAGAGGAACCACGCCTTTTCGTGCTGCCCGCTCTGCCAAAGCGTAATCGTGCGGCGGAGCGCCTCAGCGCCCGCCTCATCGGCCTGACGCATGGGGTCATCGGCGCGGGCGGACGGGATGTTCCAGCGGCGGGACGACATCGCGAACAGAGCGGTCAGCAGAATTGCCATCGCCGCCAGCCGCGTTGTTGTCCGCCACCGCGTCATACCAGCGTGTCCGCGTTTTTGAGCTTGCCACGCAGCCGTTGGCGATAGACGTGCAGGTCGCCCGCGACCAGACCCTGGCACTTCGCGACATCGACAAACATGCTCGCCGGCTGCGGCGATTCTTCCCAGTTGCGGGGCGGGCGGGCTGTCGGGCTCGGTTGCAGATAGAGCACGTGGTCGAATTCTGCCTCGGCGTGAACCAGTCCGTCGTGAATGTGAACCGTCGGGAAGAAAATCCGCTCGGGGCGGGCCCGCGGAAACTCGAAGGCCATCGGATGGACCTTCGGATTTTCGCCGCTCTTGAGCTTGAACACGGCAAAGCCAAAATCCTTGTAGGCCGGCAGCTTCTCCCACACGCCGTCGCTTAGGCGAAACCGCTTATCCAGCCGCGAGAAATCGGCCACGCTGGGCACGAACGAAGCCTCGAACACGCCGACCTCCACCACCGGGATCGGCTTAGGCTCCGGCAACGCGGCCGCCGGCGGCGGGATGCGGCCGGCGGCACTTTTCGGTGCCGGGCGCGGAAATCCGTCCTCCAGCTTGCTGAAGAACTGCTCGTATTCTTCCAAGTTGATGAACTTCACGGCGTCGTCGGCGCTCTTGGGCGGCGTGGGCAGCGGCAGCACCATTGCCAGGGGCTCTTTGGCCGCATACCTCATGTGATAGACGACAAATTGGCGTCCTTCTTTCGCGGCGCGGGCAAAAATCTTTGTGGCGGAAACAGACTCGACATTCCCCGTAAAACAGCACATTGCATAGTCTCCTTTCCCATAAAGACGGCGGCCGACAGCCAACCGATTCTCCCCACTGCCTCCGGCCGCCGCAAGCTGAAGCGGATTCCGGTCAATGGTCCTGGGCGGCAATCAGGCGATATCCTACGCCCGGCTCGGTAATGATCAGCGTGGGGCGGGCGGCATCGTCGCCCAGCTTTTGCCGGAGCTGATTGACATACACGCGGAGGTAGTGGGTCTCGTGCGTGGAATCCGGCCCCCAGACCTCCTTGAGCAGTTGCCGGTGTGTGAGCACCTTGCCGGCATACTTCACGAGGGCGGTGAGCAGGCGGTATTCGGTGGGCGTCAGATGAACCTCCGCGCCGGCGACCGTCACCTGGCGGCGGGCCAGATCGACGCCAACGTCGCCCGCCGTAAACACCGACGATTCCGCCGTCGGTTCGAGCCGTGCCCGGTGGCGAAGCGCAACGCGCAGGCGGGCCAGCAGCTCGCCGACGCCGAACGGCTTCGTGAGATAGTCGTCGGCTCCGGCATCGAGCGCGCCCACTTTGTCGGCCTCCCGGCCACGAGCCGAGAGCACGATGATCGGCACGCTCGTCCAGCCGCGGAGCTGCTCGATCACCTGGTAGCCGCTGATGTCGGGCAGTCCGAGATCGAGAATCACCACGTCCGGCGGCGACGAGGCGGCCGCGCGCAGCCCGGCCTGGCCATCTTCCGCTTCCAACACCTCAAACTCAGCCGCGCCCAAGGCCGCACGCAAGAACCGGCGAATCTCCGGCTCGTCTTCGATCACCAGGATGCGGGCGGTGTCGGTCATACGGCGGCCGGCTCCGCGGGAATGTTGATCGCCGGCTGCGGCGGCTGCGGCATTTCGATCCGAAACACCGCGCCGCCGGCCCGGTTGGCGGCGCGGATTGTGCCGCCGTGCAGCTCGACTATGCCGCGGCAAATCGCCAGCCCCAGCCCGGCGCCGCTGCCCGACCGCTGCTGACTGCGGTAGAACTTTTCGAACAAACGCTCTTCGTCACCCGGCTTGATCCCCGGGCCATTATCGGCGACTTCGAACCACAAAGCAGCGTTTTTCAGGCCCGCGGTGACGGCAATTTCCGCCTTTGGCGGCGTGTAGCGGACGGCGTTCTCGAGCAGGTTGACCAGCACCTGGTGGAACAGCAGCTCGTCGAGATAGACCAGCGGCAGATCGGCGGGCACGTCGATCGACAGGCGGCGGCCTTCGAGGAGCCGCGACAGGCGGCGGATGACCGCGCCGACCAGCTCGCCGGGAGGATGCCATTGGCGGTCGAGCTGCAGGCTGCCGGCGTCGAGCCGCGTCATGTCGAGCAGGTTGGCGACCAGCCGGTTGAGGCGGTCGGTTTCGGCGACGATCGATTCGGCCAGCTCCTGGCGCGTTTCGTGCGACAGGACGTGGCCCGCTTCAACCAGCGTGCTGCCGGCGCCGGCGATCGCGGCCAGCGGCGTGCGAAAGTCGTGCGAGACGGCCGAGAGCAGCGAGCTGCGGAGCTGCTCTCGCTCGAATCGCAACTGCGTCTGGCGGGCGACTTCTGCCGCCCGAATCCGCTGCACGGCGAGGGCGAGCTGCCCGGCGGCGGCCTCGATCAGCCGCAATTGCTCCGGCGGAATGCGCGACAGTTTCTCGAGCGGCCGAACGCCGAGCACGCCGCAGACCTTGTCGGCCGAAGCCAACGGCACGAATAGCGCACTCACCGATGGCAGCGTGTCGGTGCCCAGCCCTGCCGGTTCGCCGTGCTGATAGACCCAATCGGCGACGGCCCGCTCGTGCTCGCCGAGTTCGCCCTGGGAAATTGCGACGAGTTGCAGGCCGGCCTCGCTGGGCACAAGAACCCACGCTGCGCCGCCGACCACGTGCTCGAGCGATGCCCGAACGCCAGTGAGCTGAGCAAGCTCGTCGATTTCCACGAGCCCCCGTAAAAATTCACCCAGCGCAGCCGAGGCTTGTTCGCGCCGCCGTGACCACTCGGCGGCGAAAGCCAGCCGGCTGGTGAGCGTGCCGATGACCACTCCCGTGGCGAGCATGACCGCAAAGGTGAAAATGTACTGCGTATCGGAGATCGCGATTGTCCCAAACGGCGGGACGAAGAAGACATCGAACGCCAGCACGCCGAGCAGGGCCGCGACGATCGCGGGGCCGCGGCCGAGCCGGGCGGCAACCGCCACGACGCCGGCCAGATAGACCATGCACAGCGTCACTTCGCCGGCCCGCGGGAACAAGAGGGAAAGCAGCCAGCACAGACCCGTCGAGACGAGCACACTGACGGCCGCCCAGCCAAAGCCGGCCAGCCGGGAACCGGCCAGCGGCGTTGCTGGGGTAGCCGGCGGACGCGGCGTTGTTTCACCGCGAATCACATAGACATCGATGTCGCCGCTCTGCCGCGCCAGCTCATTCACGAACGATCCGCGCAGCAGCTCGCGCCAACGCGGCTGCAGTGTCTTGCCGACGATAATCTTGGTGACGTTTCGCTGGCGGGCGTAGGCAATGATTTCAGCGGGTGCATCGGCCCCGCCGAGCGTGACGACCTCGCCGCCCAGCCGCTGGGCCAGGTGCAGCGTCTCGGCCAGCCGCTGACGGTCGTCCGGCGTCAGGCGGGCATCGGCGGGCGTCTCGACGTGGGCCGCCAGCCAGGGAATGCGCAGGCCCGCAGCCATCCGCCGTGTGGCCCGCACGAGGCTGGCCGAAGTCGGGCCGGGCGTGACGCAAACCAGCAGCCGCTCGGCGGCCGGCCAGGTGTCTTCGATGGCCTGTCCGGTGCGGTAATCGGTCATCTGGCGATCAACGCGCTCGGCCATCTTCCGCAGGGCCAATTCGCGGAGCGCGATCAGGTTGCCCTTGTTGAAAAAGTGCTCCAAGGCGCTGGCCGCCTGGCCGGGAACATAGACTTTGCCCTCGCGGAGGCGGCCGATCAGGTCATCCGGCGGCAAATCGACCAGCTCGACCTCGTCGGCCTGCTCGAACACGTTGTCGGGCAGCGTCTCTCGCACGATGACGCCGGTGATCTTGGCGACGATGTCGTTGAGGCTTTCCAGGTGCTGCACGTTGACTGTCGAATAGACGTCGATTCCCGCCGCGAGCAGGGCCTCGACGTCTTGCCAGCGCTTGGCGTGAACCAGTTCGCCGCCCGCTGCAGGTTCGTCCGGGACAGCATTGGTATGGGCCAGCTCATCGACGACGATAATCTGCGGCTTGCGGGCCAGCGCCTCGGTCAGGTTAAGGTCGAGCAGCTCGCGACCGTGGTAAGGCACGCGGCGCTTAGGGAGAATGTCGAGCCCGAGGACGAGGGCTTGCGTTTCGGGACGGGCGTGCGGCTCGACGTAGCCGATCACGACGTCCGCGCCGTCCTTGGCCGTCTTGCGAGCCGCCTCGAGCATCGCGTAAGTCTTTCCCACGCCCGGCGCCGCACCGAAGAAGATCTTCAGCTTGCCGCGCCGCTGCTTCGCCTCGTCTGCTTGCACGCGGGCCAAGAGTGCATCGGGATCGGGGCGCTGGTCCATGTTCTTAGCTGGCACCAAGCCTGGTCGCGGAGAGACTCGATGACGGTCGAGCGGTGGAACTCCGGGAGCAAGTTTGCTCCCGCCTAGAGGCTTAGCTTGTCGAGCGCGAGGTTGAGCAATAGTACGTTGACTCGCGGCTCGCCCAGAATGCCAAGCGTGCGAGGCTCGACGTGTTGATCAACGAGCTGGCGCACTCGTTCCGCGGTCAGTCCGCGGGCAGTGGCGACCCGCTCGACTTGATAATAAGCTGCCGCAGGGCTGATGTGGGGGTCCAGACCGCTGCCGGAGGCGTTCACCAGGTCGATCGGAACGTCGCCCTTCTGCGTCGGGTGCTTGGTGCGGAGGTCGCTGGTCCGCTGCTTGACGGCGTCGATCGGAGCTGGATTTGTCGGCCCAAGGTTCGAGCCGCTCGAGACGCCTCCGTTGTACGGATAGGGTCCGGTGGCCGACGGCCGGCTCCAAAAATACTTGTCATCGTCGAAGGGCTGGCCAATCAGACGGCTGCCAACGACTTTGCCGTCCTTCACGATCAGGTTGCCGGCGGCCGGAAACAGCGTCCAAGCCACTGCGCTCACGGCCAGCGGATAGACGACGCCGGTCAGCAGGGTCAGCGCTGCGAAAATGACGAGCGTGGGACGGAGTTGGCGGAGGATTTCTGTGAACATTGTTGTATCAACTTTAAACTTTGAACCTTGAACTTTGAGCCTCGAACTCCCGCCTAGGCCAATCCAACGTAGAACAGGATCAGGTCGATCAGCTTGATGCCGACGAACGGGACGATCAGGCCGCCGACGCCATACACGAGCAGGTTGTCGCGGAGCAGCGCGGCCGCGTCCAATGGCCGGTATTTCACTCCGCGCAAAGCGAGCGGGACCAGGGCAATGATGATCAGGGCGTTGAAAATCACCGCCGAGAGAATCGCGCTATTGGCCGTGGCCAGGTGCATGATGTTGAGCTTGTTCAGCACAGGATAGGTGCTGCCAAATGCGGCCGGGATGATGGCAAAGTACTTGGCCACGTCGTTGGCGATGCTGAACGTGGTCAAGGCGCCGCGGGTGATCAGCAGTTGCTTGCCGATCTGCACGACCTCGATCAGCTTCGTGGGGTTGCTGTCGAGATCGACCATGTTGCCGGCTTCTTTGGCGGCTTGCGTGCCGCTGTTCATGGCCACCGCCACGTCGGCCTGGGCCAGCGCCGGCGCATCGTTCGTGCCGTCGCCGGTCATCGCGACCAGCCGGCCGCCCTCCTGCTGCTCGCGGATGAGCTTCAGCTTGGCCTCGGGCGTGGCCTGGGCCAGAAAGTCATCGACGCCCGCTTCGGCGGCGATCGCGGCGGCAGTCAGCGGATTGTCGCCCGTCACCATGACCGTGCGAATGCCCATCTTGCGCAGGCGTTCGAAGCGCTCCCGGATGCCGGTCTTGAGGATGTCCTCAAGCACCACCATCCCGACGATGCGCGAATCTTCGGCGATCAGCAACGGCGTGCTT
>Ga0184625_10000876_pt1 | contig 12089 bp, 8 predicted proteins | sample PLM3_30_b1_FD_133151 | JGI IMG/M metagenome (GOLD analysis project Ga0184625, IMG submission 133151) | Groundwater sediment microbial communities from an aquifer in East River, Colorado, USA - PLM3_30_b1 | ecosystem: Environmental > Terrestrial > Soil > Riparian zone | place: USA: East River... | reverse complement strand
TTTCCCCCGCTTCACGTTGCCGAATATTAGCGCCGACGAAGCCAGCTCCAAAGTCACCGGCGCGGGCCGCTTGCCCCCCCGCACGACGGCGGTATTTGCCGGCGATACGTCCTCGCCCAGCGTCGCCACGAACAAATAATACATGTCGGCCGCCACCTGCAGCTCGAACTTGCCCGCGTCGTCGCATCGCGCCGTCGCCTGGAACCGCTCCGGCTGGTAGCCGGCGCCGCCCGCGAAGACTTCCGCCCCAGCAGCCGGCGAGCCGTCGCTTTTCGTCACGGTGCCGCGCACCACGACCTTGACGATGGGCGTGTCGCTCGTGGCGGGCGCTTTGTCGTCCGCATTCGCAGTGCAAACTGCAGCCAAGGCCAGGGCGATTGTTGGAAGGTATCTCATGAATTGCCTGCGCTTCCCGCCCCCAAATGCGGCCACCCAGTTGTAGGGTTGGCAGTGAGGCGAATCAATTGGCGTGAGGGAATTGATGGTGAGGGCTGTTAGAATTCAACACCGCACGCTTGCCAAGGTTCGCGTCATGCGAGATGACGGATTCTGGATCAGCCCCGGCGTCTTCTCGGCCGATGAATGCGCTGCGCTAGCCGACGAGCTGGCAGCTGGCGAAATCGGCCGCAGCCGGGCGGGGGCGCGGCATTTGATGCGCGTTTCCGCGGTCGAAAGATTGGCTAACGACGAGCGGCTACTGCGCATTGCCCGCGCGGCACTAGGGCCGGCGATTCCCTTTCGAGCGACGCTGTTTGAGAAGTCGGGCGAGTCGAATTGGCTTGTCGTTTGGCATCAGGATACGGCGCTGCCGCTGGCCGAGCGGTTCGACCTGCCCGGCTGGGGACCGTGGTCCACAAAGTGTGGTATTCACTATGCCCATGGGCCGACTTGGGCTTTGGAGCGAATTCTCGCACTCCGCGTGCATTTGGATGACTCGACGGCCGAAAACGGCCCGCTGCTGGTCATTCCCGATTCGCACAAGCTGGGCGTGTTATCGGACGACGAGGTGTTTCAAGTCGCGCACTCGCGGTCGCCGGCGGTCTGCGTCGTGCCCCGCGGCGGCGTGCTGGCGATGCGTCCGCTGCTGATTCACTCATCGCAAAAAGCGGTCTCGCCAGAGCCGCGGCGCGTATTGCACCTGGAATTTGCCGCGTCGCTCGATTTGGCGCAGGAAATCCGTTTGGCCGTGGCGTGAGAAAGCCAGCCTGGCGAACCAGCCCACTCGCCGCGACGTAGTTGCTGGTTGATTGCACCCGGCCAAGATTCCACACTATGGCGATGGCCGCCGAATCCCCCAGCAGCGCCGCGAGCAGCCAGTTCGCCTCGACCCAGTGGAGCGTCGTTCGGCAGGCAGCCAGCGCGGATCCAGCGCTGGCTCGCGACGCTCTGGCGGAATTGTGCAGCCAATACTGGTTTCCGCTGTACGCCTACGTCCGCCGCCGCACGAGTGCGGGCGAAGCCGAGGACCTGACGCAGGCCTTCTTCGCGCACCTGCTCTCGTCGCCGATCGTCTCGTCTGCCGAACGGGCCCAGGGCAAATTCCGCGCGTACCTGCTGGCGTGCTGCAACCACTTTCTGGCCAACGAACGGGCTGCGGCTGCCGCTCAAAAACGCGGCGGCGGTCAGCCGGCGCTCCCGCTGGACTCGCTGCTCTCGTTCGACCCGCGTGAGGCCGTCCGCCGCTACGATCTGCAGCCGGCGACTGAACAAACGCCCGAGCGGCTGTTCGACCGGCAATGGGCGCTCGCGTTGCTCGAGGCAGCGTTGGTCGAGCTCGCAGGCGAGTGCGGCGCTGCGGGCGACGGCCCGCTCTTCGAGCGTCTGAAGCCGATGCTCGCCGCGACGGGCGAAGCGCCGGCCCGATATGCGGCCATCGCCGCGGAACTGGGCCTGTCGGAGGATGCGGTGAAGAAGTCGGCCCAGCGACTTCGCCAGCGATACGGGGCGATCCTCCGCCGGCGCGTCGGAGCAACCGTCTCCGCGCCGGGGCAGTTGGAGGAGGAAATCCGCGATCTGTTTGCCGCCCTGCGCTCCTGAGTGGGACGGGCTTCCCAGCCCGTCAACAGGCGGGCTAGGAAGCCCGCCCTACCTGAACGGGAACGGATTTTGGTTTTTTTCGGTCACCTCCCGTTTTAGAATCGTTTGCACTTGTCAGAGGGGCGAAGGGACTTCGGCGTGATCCAACCCGTTTCATGCAGCGAGTGCGGCAGTGCCGTTCCGCGGGACGCGCCGGATGGAATCTGTCCGACCTGCCTGTGGCAATTGGGTTGGGACGAGCCAAATCTTGCCGCACTCGTCTCGGCGCCTTCCACCGACGCGATCGGCAGCACCGTCCGGACCGTGGCCGGTCTGGAAGAGACGGCCTCGGTTGGCGTGCTCGCGCCGCCGCGCCGCGCCGCCCGGCAACCGACCGACGCTGCAGCGCCGCCGATCCTGCGCCGGCTGGGGAACTACGACTTGATCGAAGAGCTCGGGCGGGGCGGCATGGGCGTGGTCTTTAAGGCCGTGCAACGGCGGGCTGACCGCCTGGTGGCCGTCAAGCTGATTCTGGGCGGGGCGGCCAGCGGCGCGGAGGATCGCGAACGATTTGAAAGCGAAGTGCAAGCCCTGGCCCGCCTGAAGCACCCGAACATCGTGCCGGTCTTCGAGGTCGGCGACGTCGAGGATTGCCCCTACTACTCGATGGAGTACATGCCCGGCGGCACGCTGTCGCAGCTTGCCAAGGACGGGCCATTGCCGCCGGAAAAAGCGGCGGCCATCGTCGAGACGTTGGCCGGAGCCGTAGAAGCGGCCCATCAGGTCGGAGTGCTGCACCGCGACATCAAACCCGGCAATGTCCTGCTCGATGCCGAGGGCACGCCCAAGCTGACCGACTTCGGCCTCGCCAAACGACTGGACCGCGACGACGGCCTGACCCACACCGGCTCGGTCCTCGGCACGCCGGGCTATATGCCGCCAGAACAAGCTCGCGGCGAGCGCTATCTGACGCCCGCCGCCGATGTCTATTCGCTGGGCGCCACGCTGTTCGCGCTCCTCGCCGGCCGTCCGCCCTTCGCCGGGAAAGACTTCCACGACACGCTCCAAAAAGTCCTCCAGGACGACGCCCCCCGGCTCCGCGGCAAACGGCCGGACGTTTCTCGCGATTTGGAAGCCGTCTGCCTGAAATGCCTCGAAAAAGACTCTCACCGCCGTTACGCCACCGCCCAAGCCCTCGCCGACGATCTGGCCCGCTGGCGCGAAGGCGCCTCGACGATCGCCCGTCCACAGTCGCTGGCTCGACGCGCCCTGCGTCAAGCGCTGCGTCGCTGGCGTCCTGCTGCTTTGGCGGGAACGTTAATCGGCGGCACGTTGTTGGCTGTAGCGCTGGCGGCCTTGCTCGTCGTGTATTATCGCGACCCGGTGCGGACCCAGCACGCCGATCTGCTGCGCGGCGAAACGTTGACGTTGATCAAGGCCGCGGGGCCGCCCAAATGGCAGCGCTGGGCCGCGGGGACCGGTTCGGTAAGCGACGCCGCCGCCTCCGGACCATTCCAGGTTTTCAGCGCCGGCAGCGGTCTGTTGGAATTAGTCCCGACCGTGCCGCGGAACCATTTTCGGATTACGGCGGAATTCAAGCACGAGGAAGCGGTCGATGCGACGAGTTGCGTCGGCATCTACGTTGCCCGCTCCGAGGCCGAGAACATCGAGGACAGTGTGGCGGCTCGGGCCGTCCTGGTTTTCTTCCGTGACCGGCCCGGAACGCAGAAGTCGGTATTCTCAATCGGCGACATTCTGGACGTGCAAGATAGCCTCCTCCTCAGCACGCCCGCACACCCGTTCTTGGTCCAGGGATCGCCACAAGCGAGTCTGGCGGTGAAGGAGCCCAAGCCCTCGGTTCAGCGGCCCTGGCGGCGCGTCATTGCCGAGGTCGGGCCGGCCGGCATTCGCGTGCAGTTTTTTAGCGACCTCAATGGGCCACCGCGCGACGCCGCGACTAAGCCGATCCAACTCAATCGTTTCTGGCAACAGAACCCAGCGTATCGCGAGTGGCTCAAAACCAATCATCCCGAAGTCACCAGTGCCAGGCTGGAGTACGCTCCGCATGGCGGCTGTGGGATATTTGTGCGAAATGCGAAAGCTATGTTCCGGAACGTCGTCGTCGAACCGCTTCCCTAGTCCTCAACCTGGAGAAATCATGGCCAAGCGCAAGTCTGCAACGAGCAAGGTGTCACGGCGAGCGAAACCTCCTCGCGGCCGGAAACGCATCTTTGAATTCAACGCGCCAGGCAGCAACGATGTGCTGGGTAAATCCTTCACGGCATGCGGCGTCTTTTCGGAATTGGCCGGCCAAAACCCACGCAGCATCACTGTGACGATTTCCTTGACAACTGCTACTGGCCGGAAGTCTTTCCCATCTTCCGTCGTGACGACGCCCAATGAACCTACGTTTGAGGCGTACTTTGAGAACGTCGATCCCGGCACGGACGGAGAACTCACAGCGACGTGTACCAATCCGCCAACGGCTGCGACCCCCGTTAGCCCCTTGACAGTCGAGGACCCCGTGGCCGCGGGAGACGCCGATATCGAAGAGCCCGACAATGGCGACGAATTCGAGACAATTGACCAGGCGCGCGCAACAAAAAGGGCGGCGCTACCTCCCGAAGTCTTCGGCAGCTGCGGCATTGATCGGAAGGTGTTCGCCTACGTTACCAAGAAAGGGAAGCGCGTACTCAATGCCGATGTCGAAGTTCCTCATGCAGGCTCGGGTGGAATCGGGCACAAAATCCGGCTCAACCTGCGTGCGCTATTTCCCGCCGGACGCGTCGAAAAGGGCAAGTATGGGCTCTTTATCGTTGTGAAGCGAGCCGATGGAAAGATCCGCAAGCTCTCGCAAGGCCATTTCAGGCTTCGCCGTGATTCCCCGTAAGAGCCGCTAAGCGTCATGTACTTTTAGGCGCGTCACGCACATTGGGCTCGCCGCCGTCAGTCCTGTTTGTCGAACATCGCCTGGAAAGTGTTGCGGGTGGCTTCCAGGCCGCGGCGGAGCATCACGATGTCCATGCCGAAGCTGAGCATGCGGCAGCCGGCGGCGTAGGCGCGGTCGGCGAACTTGGGGTTGACGGCGATGGTGCCCCAGTTCTTTTTGTGCTTCTTGCAGGCAGCGGCGCAGCGTTCGATGGCGGTCCAGAGCTTGTCGTTTTCCCACTGAGCCAGGACGCCGAGGACCTGCGAGAGGTCGCTGGGGCCGACGAACAACAAATCGACGCCGTCGATGGCGGCGATCGCGTCGCACTCTTCCAGGGCGCCGGGCGTTTCGATCTGGATGGCGACGAAGTTGTCTTTGTTGGCGTCGGCGGCCAGTTGCGGCAGCGTTTTGCCGCCGTAGAGGCAGTCGTAGCCGCTGGCGTTCATTCCGCGGTTGCCGCGGGGGGCGAACTTGACCCACTGCAGAAACTCCTCGGCATGGGCAGCCGATTCGACGCGAGCGGCCATCAAGCCTCCGGCCCCGCCTTCGAGGTTGGCCGTGCAGTCGGCGTAGTTGGTCATCGGCATCCGCACGAAATTGTCCATCCCATTGGCCCGCCCGCACGCCGCAGCCAGCACGATCTGCTCGTACGTCAGCCCCACGTGCTCCTGATCGAGCCAGAACCCGTGGTAGCCACCGACCATCCCGTGGATGTCGAACACCGCCGGATGGACGAGGCGGCCGACGCAGAAAATGCGGCAAAGCTGGCCCTTGGCCAGCCGGTCTTTGAAGCGATGCATGGGAATCCGGGAAGGCAGAATTCAGAACGCAGAATGGGCAGCCCTGGATCGTATAGCGAAGCATTCGCCTCCGCGAGTCCCGCTTGGGAGTGCGGAGGTTCGTCTCCGCTTGGTGAGCTTTTGGACCGGCCACCGTTCTCGGCTGAGCAGGCCCTAACCGGGTGGTTTCTCAAAAACTCTGCGGATCGGGTTTTGGGCTCGATGATTGCCATAAACCATTTGGGAACAATAGCTTCCGACGAATCACTGGTCCGGCAGTTGTTATTAGGCTTAGTAGCCGTAAAAGGCCTACTGAGCAGGTCTGCTACGCGGGCCACTGGCTAACCAAAGCCGCAGACCATCGCTCCACCATTGACCTCGTTCCCAGGATCCGCCCTGGGAACGCGCTTCTCCGAGGCTCCCGCCTCATTGCACCGCGCCATGCCGAGCGAGGGAGAACCCTCGCGTTGGTGCGTTCCGAGGGAGGACCCTCGGAACGAGATGCATCCGCCGCAGCCATGCGCGCATAAGTCAAAAAAGTGCCCGCAGCCCGATTTGCGACTTAAGCTCGTGTCCGGCAAAGACTTCCGTCCAGAAAACGCTCGCTGCCGTTATGCGCATTATGCGCGCGGACCCAAACCACAACCAGGATGCCAAAGACCGACGGCTCGACGCCACCTGTATAAACACCCGTCCACTAAGAAAGTCTCGCGCGGTTTCCCGCATTTCCCATGTTTTTAGCCGGGACCAAACCTGGTCCCGGAGTCCCACCCGCGGTCGTCGCCGCACCCATCTGCAACAAGATCGAGGGGCTACATCTGCTCGATGATCCACTTCAGGCGGGCGAGCGCTTTGACGAACTGTTCCTGAGTCCGGCACAGCGCTGCTAGACGGCTGCGTTCGGCCGGATCCTGCTCGATTTCGGCTGCGCGGCAAACCTCGTCGCGGAGTGCCGTGGCGGCTTTCAAGAGGGCATCGATTTCCGCGCGGCTCTTGGAAAAATCGATCTGGCCGGCATTCGCTTTGAGCAAGTCCTCGGTCGTCGTTTGGGCGACTTCGCCGGTCCGCGCGAACTGCTCAAAGGACGTCTCTCTCCAATGCCTATTCGCCGAGGCCTTGGCCTCTGAATAGGCAACAAACGACAGGCCCAAGACCGTAAAGAGGGTCAGCAGGGCGAGCACCACGATCAGGATCACACCCGACCGGCGAGCGCGGATTCGCTTGTTGCGCATGACAGTGCCCCCCAAGGAATGAGTCACAATGCCATCGGAAACGGGCAATATCTGGCTGGCGATATTGTACCGCGTGGGGCACGCGTTCGGCGCGGGTCTCTGACCCCGCCGTCGCCGCGACCGCAGGTCTCCCCTTCCCGATCCGCCGGGAGACCTTGCGGTCGCGGCGGTGAAACGGTCGGGAGACCGTTTCACAACAGCGGTTGGTGGGCACAGCCCACTCTACGCTGACTCACTTGGCGGCGTGCCGGAGCAGCTTGGTTCCATCGGATTCCCAGAGGCCGAAAATGGCGTCCACGTCGGCGATGGGCAGGCTGCTGCCGGAGGGCTTGGTTGTGAGTAGCGGGGTGTTCAGGGCGCTGGCGCCGCTGCCGCTGAGTTTTGGCAGGTTGGTTGTGGCTTTGGTCGCGGTCAGCGAGCCGCCGGATGTGGGCGGGGTGGACGATGTGGTGGCGCTGGTGGTGGCCTGGGTCAGGATCGGGCCGGGGTCGAGGAGGATGCTGGAGTGGGAGACGTTGAGCGTGTAGTTGCCCAGGTCGCCGTAGGTGCCGTGGCTTTTGACAGCGACGGCATAGGTCCCCGGCTGCAAGGTGATCGAGAGCGACGCGCCCAGGCCCTGGAAGGGCTGGATTGAGGAGATCGAGGGATCGACCGTGGCGATGTTCTGGTAGTAGTAGCCGAAGAGCGGAATTTTGGTGACCCTGTACAGCACGAGCTGCGAGTCGAGGTCGCCGAACTGCGGCACGGTGACGCTCAGGCTGAAGGTCTTCGTTGTCGAGACGGTCAGCTTGAACATATCGACGTCGCTGAGCGTGCCGATGACGCCCGCGACGCTTGCCCGGTAGCCGAAGATTGGGCTGTAGTTGGTGAACTTCAACTCGGGGGCGGTCTGGTAGCTGCTGCCGAAATCGTCGGCCCGGGCGCCGAGTTTGGCTGTCAGCTCGGCCAGGTTGTCGTGAAGGGTGCCGCCGACCGTGTATTTCGACCAGATCGTGCGGTCGCCCTGCGTGTTGGAGCCCATGATCGGCGTGGTGATCGGGCTGCCCAGGTCGAGGCTGCCGTGGTGTACCAGGCCGAAGCTGTGGCCCGCTTCGTGGCTGGCCGTCGTGGCGATGATCGCCCGCAGGTCGCGGCTGTGCCCCTCGCTATCGACCATGTCCCAGGTGCTCATGTACTTGGCGAAGACATAGACGACGTTGGGCTCGGCATCGCTGAACGAGCCGATCGAGGCATAGCCCGAGGTATCGACCAGGCCGCCCGCGCCGTCCGAGATGAAGCGGTCGCCGCTGACGGTGAGCGAGGTGTTGCGGCCGGTCACGAGCTGGGCCGTGCAGTCGCCGGCCATCACCACTCGCAGGGCGGCGCCATTTTGAAAGCTGGCGGGCGCGACGGTCGTGACGTTGATGTTGAAGGGGGCGTAGTCGTCGGCCACCGTCTCCCAGATTTTGCGGATCGCGGCGGCTTCGGCGTCGCTGATCCCGGCCTGGCCGTCGATGTTGAATTCGCCGACGCTGACGCTGCGGTATTGCTGCGGCGTCTCGTCGGTGCGGTTCCAGACCGTCTGGAAATCGCCGTCGAAATCGAGGTACAGCGTCTTCGGGGCATTCGGCAGGCTGTTCAGCACCGGAATCGCCGCCATCAAATCCCGCGTCTCCAGCGGCTGAAACGCCAGCCGGCGAGGCTCTCCGGCGGGGATCTTCTTGGTCCGCGCTGGGCGAGAAAACAGGGAATCGAACAGGCCGAACATGGCGCACGCTCCGCACAGGAATTGCAGGTGACAAGGGACGCAATCCTTTCCGGCGGAGAATATGGCCGAATGTTACGGGGCCGGTAAACCGCCGCGTCCGCGCGGCGAATACGATCTGGCTAACCGTCATAGGGTTTGAGCCAGGGTCAGTGATGACGTGGCAGGCCGGCCGCGACGGGGTCGGGAGACCCGCGTCGAACACAGGCTTGCACCTGCGCGGACTCCGTGACCAGGTTTGGTCACGGCTAAAAACACGGACCTACTTTTTGATGTCGTAGCAGAGCAGCTCGTCTTGGTCGCGGAGGTAGAGCTTGCCGCCGGCGATGACGGGGTGGGGCCAGCTTTCGCCGTTGTGGCTGGCGATTTTGAATTGGCCCTTGAGCTTGTACTCTTTGGGGTTGGCTTCGATCAGGGCCATCGTGCCGTCCTGGTAGCGGAAATAGAGGTGGCCCTCGGCATAGGCGATCGCCGCCGAGCCGCTGCCCGCGCCGCGGCCGGCTCGCCAGGCTTCCTTGCCGTCGCGGCTGTCGATGCAGAGCGGAAAGCCGTTGTTGTGTCCGGTGCCGCAATAGACGAATCCGTCCTTCTCGATCATGCCGCCGTGGTGGTTCTGCATCTTGCTGGCGGCGAGGAAATAGATCTCCTGGGCGTCGAAGCCGGCTCGCGAGCGATTGAGCTTCAGCAGGGCGGAGCCGGTGTCGTAGCCGCTGGAGCAGAACACGAAATCGCCGGCCACCAGCGGTGTGGGGATGTTGGCGGTGCCGTTGGCCACGCCGTTGTACGACCAGAGGAGCGTGCCGGTCTTGGCATCGACGCCGATGACGCCGCGGCCGACCAGTGTGACGTATTGCTTCACCCCGCCGGCGTTGGAGATCACCACCGAGGCATAGCCCGCGCCATTATCGCCTTTGCGGCCGAGGCTGGACTGCGACGCGGCCGTCTTCCAGATTACGTCGCCCGTCTTCTTGTCGAGTGCGGCCAGCAGTGCCTGGTCGCCGCCGGGCGTGCAGATGACGTGGTCGCCATCGATTAACACCGACTCGCTAAAGCCCCAGCCCGACATCATCTTGCCGCCGAGGTCTTTTTCATAGTTCTTGGCCCAGACGAGCGTGCCGTCGGTTTTGCAACAGGCCAGGTCGCCCGCCAGGCTCACGCCATACACGAATTCGCCGTCGATGGTGGGCGTGCTGTTCGGTCCGCCACCGCCGCCAATCGGCGTTGTCCAATCGATCGAGCCGTCAGCGACCTTGAGGCAGACCATGTGGTTCTTGCCGCGCTTGTTGCCGAGCGTGTAGATCTTGCCGCCGGCGATCGCCACCGATGAATATCCGCCGCCGAGTCCCTTCACGCGCCACACCAAGGGCGGCCCCTCCGCCGGCCACTCGCTCAGCAGACCCGTTTCATAGGAGATGCCGTCGCCATTGGGACCGCGCCACCGCGACCAATCGCCGTGCACGGCCTCGGACACCGCCGGATTGTTGGCGCTCTTGGCCGCCGGGGCTTTGGCCTTCTTGGCTTTCGGCGTCTGGGCCAGAGCTTCCGACCAGGTCCAAGCGACCCCGCCCACGGCAGCAACTGCCAGGCACGTAAAAGTAAGCCACGCCAAACGTTTCATCGCCTGCCTCGTGAATCAGTTCCAGGGATTCGACGCATCAACCGTTGCGATTGTATGGCAAGACCGGCCGCCTGCGCTACAGGGAAATGTGCAATCGGCATACGGCGATCCAGCTATTCATAAGGGAGGTTGTTAGCCCGTTCGTTCAACCTACGGTTGCGAAACTCACCTCGTTTGACCGGGAGCCAATGGCGACCGCGCGCCCCGCGACGCCGCCGTCGCCTACCGGCTCCGGGGTAAACGACGCAACCAGCTTCGACAATTTACTGGCAGCCGGCGAAGAAGTCCTGGAAGGGCTTGGGGAACTCATCGACGCGGAGCGACGGCATGGTGGAGAGACCGCTGCCGCGTTTTTTCCACCAGGAGCGGAGGCCCTTGCAGATCGTGGCGATCTCGCTGGATTCAAAGGGCTCGGTGAACATCGAGTTGACGATGCTCTCGGCGGTGGCCCGCTTGGCCGGCTGAGCGGCGAGGATCGTGAGGGCGATGATCATCAGCTCCAGCCGCACGTCCACCTGGTCGATCTGGGCGAACAGCTCATGGGCCCGGGCAAGCATGTCGCGGCGAAACAGGGCGGGCAGATCGTCCACCGCGCCGGCCAGGAATCGGCCCGCGTGTCGCAGGAGCTGCACGAACAGCTTTGGGCGGGCGCGGTGGAAATAGAGCAACAGCGGCAGCGGCGCGACGCAGACGAAGCTGAACAGGGCCCGCGCGAACGAGGCATAATGCTCGGCCAGCGCCCGCGGCATCGGGGAATGCGGATCGCCCGTGGTCATGCGGAAGAGCTTTTGCGACTCGATGTGCCGGATGGCGTCGTTGATCGCCGCTTCGCAATTGCCGCCATCGACGTAGTTGACGGCGGACCGCAGAAGGTCGAGCGAAAACGCCTCCCAGTGGCTGAGCGTCACGGGCACCTGCCGCCAGGCCGCCTCGGCCTCGTCCAGCGTCTCCAGGCGGGCGTCGTAGTCGGTCGCCAGCGAGTTGACGCACTGCCGCACGGCTTCAGGCAGCCCGATCACGCCTTGAAAACTGTGCTTAAGGACGCCTAGGTACAGGGCCACGATCAGCCGGCCGATCGAATAAATGTCGCCCCGCTCGTCGGCGTACTTGCTGCCCAAGTCCTGGGCCTCGGGCGGCATGAAGTAGCGGGTGCCAAAGAATTGCAGCGACTGCGTGCGGGTCGAATCGGCGTCGTGCAGCGAGCGGGCCAGGCCGAAATCGCACACGACCACGTCGTCGAGCGAGTTGAGCAGCACGTTGCCCAGCGACAGGTCGCGGTGCAGGATGCCGTTTTTGTGGGCGAAGCCGACGCCCGCCATCACCTTGGCCACGACCTTGTGAATCTGCTCGTGCCGGCAGACAACCTCCGGCAGATGCGTGAGCAGCGAATGCTCGTAGAGCGGCGTCACATACCAGAACGGCTGCGTGGCCGTGTTGGCCGCGACGATCGGGATGATGTTCGGATGCGCCAGCCGCGACAGCAGCCGCACCTCGCGGACAAACCGCCGCACTTCGTCGCTGGCCGAGATTTTTCGGGCAAACGCCAGAATCCGCTTGCGGGCGAAGACCTTCCCATCGCTCACCCGCCGGCAGCGATAAACCTCGCCGAATCCTCCCCGGCCGATGCACTCCAGGTCTCGAATTTGTTCCGAACGGGCATTTGGGGGAGGACGGGGGGCAGAGGGGAGGAGTGGTGGAGGAATGGAGGAAAGGGGGGGACGGCGTTGCCCAGGCACGTACTTAGCCAGATTGACTTGGGTCTTAAGACTGC
>Ga0184625_10000875_pt1 | contig 12090 bp, 12 predicted proteins | sample PLM3_30_b1_FD_133151 | JGI IMG/M metagenome (GOLD analysis project Ga0184625, IMG submission 133151) | Groundwater sediment microbial communities from an aquifer in East River, Colorado, USA - PLM3_30_b1 | ecosystem: Environmental > Terrestrial > Soil > Riparian zone | place: USA: East River... | reverse complement strand
TCTTCGTCGGGCACGGGTCGCCGATGAACGCAATCGAGGACAGCGCGTTCCGTCGCGGCTGGGCGGAGCTGGGGCGCTCGCTTCCGATGCCCGAGGCGATCCTGTGCGTTTCGGCGCACTGGGAAACCCAGGGTGTGTTCCTCACGGGCGCCGAGGCGCCGCCGACGATCCACGACTTCTACGGCTTCCCGCGCGAGCTCTTCGCCGTGCGCTATCCGGCGCCCGGGCAGCCCGCGCTCGCGCGCCGCGTGGCCTCGATGCTGGGCGGCGTGGGCGCGGCCGTCGATCCAGCGCGCGGATTCGACCACGGCTGTTGGAGCGTGCTCGTCGCGATGTACCCCGAGGCCGACGTGCCGGTCGTGCAGCTGAGCCTCGACTCGAGGCAGCCGGGACCGTTCCACTACGCGCTCGCGAAGGAGCTCCGGCCGCTCCGCGACGACGGTGTGCTGATCCTGGGCAGCGGGAACATCGTCCACAACCTGGGCCTCGCCGACTTCGGTCACGACGCGGGCTACGACTGGGCCGTGCGCTTCGATGCCGCGGTGCGTGCGCGCATCGAGGCCGGCGACCACGCGGCACTCGCCGCCTGGGACGAGCTCGGCCCCGACGCGCGGCTCTCGATCCCGACGCCGGAGCACTACCTGCCACTGCTCTACGCGCTCGGCGTGCAGCAGCCGGGCGACGCTGTCAGTCTCTTCAACGCCGCGACCGTGCTCGGCTCGATCTCGATGACGTCCGTGCTGATCGGCGCGACCGCCGAAGCTCGCAGCTGACGTCGTCCACGCGCGTGGATGCCAGTCTGGCGCGCACGCACGCGACCTGCTAAGTAGTGCGGGAGGGCAGAGGAGCACGACCATGAACTGGAAGACGCGCGGCCTCGTCGCATGTCTCGTCGTCTCGGCGTCGCTCGCCGTCGCGCGCGATCCGAGCCGTCTGGCGCCGGAGGGCGCGCCGTCGACCGGAGACGTGGCGTCGGCCGCCGAGCCGGGCGATCGGCTCGAGGTCAAGGGCGTCGTCTACGCGGCGGACGGACGCACGCCGGTGCCGAAGGCCTCGGTCTACGTCTACCAGACCGACGCGAAGGGCTACTACCGGCCCGACGACGCGATGGGCAACCGGAACCCGCGCCTGATGGCGCTGCTGCGCACCGACGTCGCGGGCCGCTACTCGTTCCGCACGATCCGCCCCGGCAGCTATCCGGGCACGCGCGTGCCGCAGCACATCCACTACGAGGTTGCCGCGACCGGCCAGGGCTCGCGCATCTTCGAGATCATCTTCGAGCAGGACCCGAACGTGACCGCCGAGCTCCGCAAGCAGGCGGCGGAACCCGGCTCGATCTACTCGCTGCGCCGCATCGAGCCGGGAGCCTCTGGCGTGGGCCTCGTCACCCAGGACGTGGTGCTCGAGCGCTGAACCCGGTCAGCGCACGAAGAGCGTCGCGAGCGTGAGGAAGAGCCCCATGCTCGCGACGTCGGTGGCGGTCGTGAGGAAGATGCTGGACGCCGTGGCGGGGTCGGCGCCGAGGCTGCGCAGCGTCAGCGGGATGAGCGCGCCGGAAAGGCCGCTCACGACGCAGCTCGCGACCATCGCGGCGAACACCACGAAGCCGAGCGTCAGCGCGTGCGGCTCGCCCTGTGCATGGGCGACCACGAACATGCCGATGCCCGCGGTCACGCCCACGAGGGCACCGTTCAGGAACCCGAGCAGCGCCTCCTTCAGGACCAGGCGCCGCGCGTCTCCGGGACGCAGCTCGCCGAGGGTGAGCCCGCGCAGCGTGACGGCGAGCGCTTGACACCCGGTGTTGCCCGATTGGCCCGCGAGCACGGGCAGGAACACCGCCAGCACCACCAGCCGGTCGATCGTGCCCTGGAACACGCCGACGACTCCCGCTGCGAGGAAGGCCGTGAACAGGTTGAGCTGGAGCCACGGATGGCGGAAGCGCAGGCTGCGCGGCCAGGGCGTCGCCAGGCGCTCCTCCTTCTCGACTCCGACCATCGCGCCGGCCTGCGCGCTGATCTCGAGCGCCTGCACCTGGAAGAGCGTGCGGCCGCGCACGGTGCCCACGAGCCGGCCCTGGGCGTCGCACACGGGATAGACCGGGTAGTGGCGCGCCACCACCTGCCGCGCGGCCTCGACGAGCGGCAGCTCCGGGGAGAGCGCGAACGGGTCGCGCAGCATGACCGCCTCGAGGCGCGCCGCGTCGTCGGCTAGCAGCAGGTCGCGCATCGTGACCACTCCCACCAGTCGCCCGGACTTGTCGAGGACGAAGGCGTAGGTCACGAACGTGGTCTTGACCAGCTCGCGAATGTGCGCCGTCGTTTCGGCGACCGTGAGGTGAGGAACGAAGACCGGCTGGGGCGGATCCATCAAGCGCCCGACCGTGTCCTCGGGGTACGTTAGGTTGCGCGCCCACTGGCGGCCTTCCTCGGCGGGCGCGGCTGCCAGCACCGCGCGCCTTCGGTCCTCGTCGAGCGCCTGCAGGAGATGGTCGGCGAGCGCCGGGCCGAGCGAGCGCAGCAGATCGGCGACCTGCGCGTCGGGGACATCGGCGAGAAGCACGGCGGCGTCCTCGGGCGCCAGGCGCCAGACCTCGTCGACGAGCTGTGGGAGCGAAGCCTCGGAGTCGGAATGGGACGGTTCGGATGCGGTCATGCCACCTCTCGTGGGAGCGCCGCGAGCGGGAGGACGACACGGGCCCCGTCGGGGCGGGAGGATAACACGGGGCGGCGGCCCTTCCGTGCATCTCGGACGCGTTCGCCCTTAAGATGGTTCTTTGCGTCCGAGGAGGAACTGCTTGAAGCGTTTCATCGTCATCTCCGCACTCTTGACCCTCGCCGCCTGCGGCGGAGACTCCGGCACGTCGGGTACGCCCATAAACGGCACGCTCGTGGTCGAGGATCTCGTCGTCGGAACCGGCGCGACCGCCGTCGCGGGCGACACCGTGACCGTCAACTATCTCGGCACATTCACGAATGGCACGAAGTTCGACGCTTCGGCGGACCACGGCGGGCCGTACACGTTCCGCCTGGGTGTGGGGGCGGTGATCCCGGGGTTCGACCAGGGCATCACCGGCATGAAGGTGGGCGGCAAACGCCGCCTGACCATCCCGCCCAACCTTGCCTACGGCAGCACTGGCTCGGGACCCATCCCGCCCAACACGACCATCTTGTTCGAGGTGGAACTCGTGTCGATCGCCGGGAAGTAGCACGCGGCGCGACCATTGGACCGGCGTCGCGCCCGGAATCGTTGACAGCCCGAAGGGCGGTTGATAGACTTCTCTCGTCTTCAAACTGTCGCGGGGTAGAGCAGCCAGGTAGCTCGTTGGGCTCATAACCCAAAGGTCGGAGGTTCAAATCCTCCCCCCGCTACCAGAACTCATAGCAATGCACGACAAGACGAGGCCGCGAGAGCGGCCTCGCTCTTTTTGGGGCAGGAACAGCGGAAGGCCGCGCGCGGGCCAAGAGCGTCGCGGGAGGTCGCGTGGCGAATCGCCTGGCGCGTGAGTCGAGCCCCTACCTCCAGCTCCACAAGGACAACCCCGTCGACTGGTACCCGTGGGGCGAGGACGCCTTCGCGCGCGCCCGCGTCGAGGACAAGCCGATCTTCCTGTCGGTCGGCTACTCGACCTGCTACTGGTGCCACGTCATGGAGCGCGAGAGCTTCTCGGACCCCGAGATCGCGCGCCAGCTCAACGAGGGCTTCGTCTGCATCAAGGTCGACCGCGAGGAGCGCCCGGACGTCGACGAGATCTACATGGGCGCGACGCAGCTCATCACGCGCTCGGGCGGCTGGCCGAACTCGCTCTTCCTGACGCCCGACCTCAAGCCGTTCTTCGCGGGCACCTATTTCCCGCCGCAGGACGCGCACGGCCGGCCCGGCTTCCCGCGCGTGCTGTCGGGCCTGCGCCAGGCGTGGCTGTTCCGAAGGGCCGAGCTGCTGCAGCAGGCCGACATGGTCGCGCAGGCGATGGAGCAGCAGCTCGCGCCGCGCCTTGCGGCCGGCGCCTTGCCGGGGCCCGAGCTCGCCGCGAGCGCGCAGGCGGCGCTCGCCTCGCGCTTCGACCCGCGCTGGGGCGGCTTCGGGCGCGCACCGAAGTTCCCGTCGCCTGCCAACCTCTTCTTCCTGCTCGAGCGTGCGGCTTTGGACCAGGACGCGGGCGAGATGCTGGTCTTCACGCTCGACGCCATGGCGCGCGGCGGCCTCATGGACCAGCTCGCCGGCGGCTTCCACCGCTACTCGACCGACGAGGCCTGGCTCGTCCCGCACTTCGAGAAGATGCTGTACGACAACGCGGCGCTCGCGCGGCTCTACGCCGAGGCCGCGCCGCTCGCGCCCGAGGCCGGCTTCGAGCGGATCGCGCGCTTCACGCTCGACTTCGTGCTGCGCGAGCTGACGGGCGAAGCGGGCGGCTTCCTCTCGGCGATCGACGCCGAGACCGACGGCCACGAGGGCGCCTACTACACCTGGACCGCCGCCGAGCTCGACCGCGCGCTGCCCGGCAAGGACGGCGAGCTCTTCCGCGCGGTCCACGGGATGGCGGGTGAGCCGACGTTCGAGGCCGACCGCTACGTGGTGTTCCTGCCGGCGCCCTATGCCGAGCAGGCCGAGGCTGCGGGCGTCTCCGAAGCCGAGCTCATGAAGACGGTCGAGGCGGAGCGGCGAGCGCTGCTGGCCGTGCGCAACGAGCGCGAGCGCCCGCTCGTCGACGACAAGGTCCTCACCGATTGGAACGGGTTGATGATCGGCGCGATGGCGCGCGCGGGAGCGCTCCTGCGCGAGCCGCGCTACACCTCCGCCGCGGAGCGCGCCGCGCGCTTCGTGCTCGAAACGCTGCGGGACCGAGACGCGGGGACGCTGCTCCACACCTGGCGCGCGGGACAGGCGAGCGTCCCGGCGCTCCTCGACGATTACGCGTTCCTCGTCGAGGGCCTGCTCGACTTGCATGCGGCGACCGGAGAGCAGCGCTGGCTGGACGAGGCCGTGAGGCTCGCCGAGGAGCAGGAGCTGCGGCTCGGAGACCAGGACGGCGGCTACTTCGCCGCGGGCGCGGATCCGAGGCTGCTGGTGCGCGTGAAGCCGGCCTACGACGGCGCCGTGGCGTCCGGCAACGGCGTCGCGGCGGCGAACGCCGTGGAGCTCGCCCGGCGCACCGGGGATCCCGCCCATCGCCCGCGTGCCGAGGGGACGCTGCGCGCCTTCGCATCGGCGATGGCGGAGGCGCCGCTCGCGCACGTGACGCTGATCCGCGCGGTCGAGCGGCTCCGCACGCTGCCGGAGGCGCTGGCCGCAGCGGTCAAGGCCGAAGCCCCCGCCGCCGTCACGGCCGGCGAGGCGCTCGAGGAAGAGGCGTACGCCGCCGTCGAGATCGACGCGCGGCTCGGGACGAGCGAGGACGAGGAATGGAAGCCGTTCCGGCTCGAGCTGAACGTGCGCAAGGGCTGGCACGTGAACGCGAACCCCGCGGGCGACGGCCTCGTGCCGGTCACGGTTGCGGGCGTCGTCGGCCGCGTGCGCGGGCTGCGCTATCCTGCGGGCTCCGCCTGGAACGGCGGGGCCGGGGAGCTGCCCGTCTACACCGGACGTGTGGTGATCGAAGGAGAGATCGAGCGCCGGGGTGGCGGCGCCGCGGGGGTCGAGGTGAGCTATCAAGCCTGCGACGACGCGCGCTGCCTTCCGCCCGTCGCACGGATTGTCAGGCTCCGGTGAACGTCCTCAATCCGCAGTGGCTCGGACGCTACGACTCGCTGTTCGTCTCGCCGCACGGCGAAGACGTCGCGCTCGGCTGTCCGGCCCGCTTGCTGTCCGAGGCCGCGAGCGGACGGCGCGCGCTGGTGCTGGCGCTCTTCGAGCCGGCCGGCGTCGAGACGACCGCGTCCCACGTCGCCCGGGAGCTCGGAGCCCAGTATGCCGCCGCGGGCATCCCTTCGGCTCGGGAGCGCGGGTCGCCAATTCTCGTACCCTTCGGCGGCGACCCCCGCGGCGACGCCGATCAGGAAGCGGCGCGGCAGGCCGCGCGGCTGCTCACCGACATCGGGCCGAAGGTCCAGCCGCTCCACGTCTACGCGCCGCTGGGCCTCGGCCGCTCGCTCGACCACCTCATCGCGTACGAGGCGGCGGTGCGCGCCTTCGCGAGCGAGGCGGGCCGCAACCTGTTCCTCTACGAGGAGCGGCCCGAAGCGTTCGTGCCGGGCGCCGTCAGGACGCGGCTCGCGCTGCTCGGCGCCCGCCTGCCGCCGGGCGCCGCCAAGCTCGCGGACCAGACGAGCGTCGTGCGCCATCTCTGGCGCGTCGGCGAGCCCGAGAGCCTGCGCGGCGAAGCGATCCCCCTGGGCGCCCGGCTCGCCTCGCGCCTCGAGACCTGGCGCCGGCACCGCATCGCGGCGCCCTGGAACCCGCTCCGGGCCCTCGGGCCGCGCCTCCACCCCGTCGTGCACGTGGCCGACGAGGAGGCCCGCTCCCGCGCGCAGGCCGTGGCGGAGGCGCTCCTGCCCAGGGACCGCAAGGGCCGCCCGCGCTCGGCCCAGCGCTTCAACATGCGCGCGACGGCGCTGGGGAAGACGCTCGGCGGCGTCTACCACGCGGAGCGGCTCTGGCTCTTCCTGCCCGCGCACGACGGCCTGCCCGAGATCCAGCACCCGCTCGAGGCGGGATGACGCGAGCGTCACGCCCGTGATCGGCGCGCTCGCGCTCGTCGCGGCGTCGTCGGCGGCGCCGGCGCTCGACCTGCGGACGATCGAGCGCGCGCGCGTGCTCGCGGCGGCCGAGGCGTGCCTCGCCGAGCCTGCCGTCACCGTGACCGCGTCCTCGTCTCCGCGCAGCGCCGGCGGCCCGCACGACTACTTCTCCGAGGCCGACTACTGGTGGCCCGATCCCCAGAACCCGGGCGGGCCGTACGTGCAGCGCGACGGCCTCAGCAACCCCGACAACTTCGACGGCCACCGCCAAGCGCTGCGCAGGCTGAGCCTTCAGGTGCCGGCGCTCGCCGCGGCCTTCCGGCTGACCGGCGAGGCGCGCTACGCGACGCACGCGAGGCGCCACCTGCGCGCCTGGTTCGTGGACGAGGCGACGCGGATGAGCCCGCACCTGCGCTATGCCCAGGCGATCCAGGGGCGAGTGAGCGGCCGCGGCGTCGGGATCATCGACACGCTGCACCTCGTCGAGGTCGCACGCGCGATCGAGGCGCTCGGCGACGCCTCCGGGCTCGCGCGCGCGGAGCGCTCGGCGCTCGGCCGCTGGTTCGCGGACTACGTGCAGTGGATGACGACGCACAAGTACGGCATCGCCGAGCGCGACGCGCGCAACAACCACGCCACCTGCTGGGTGCTGCAGGTGGCGGCCTTCGCGCGGGTCGCCGGCCGCGACGACCTCGTGACCGAGTCCCGCGAGCGCTTCAAGCGCCTGCTAGCCGACCAGATGGCGCCCGACGGCAGCTTTCCGCAGGAGACGCGGCGCACGAAGCCCTACGCCTACTCGCTCTTCAACCTCGAGGCGCTGACGGCGATCGCGCAGCTGCTGACGACGCCCGCGGACGACCTCTTCCGCTTCACGCTCGCCGACGGGCGGGGTCTGCGCCGCGGGTTGGCGTTCATGGTCCCCTTCATGCGGAGCCGCAGGGGCTGGCCCTACCCGCCGGACGTGATGTACGACGCGGAGTGGCCGATGCGGCAGACGAGCCTGCTCTTCGCCGGGCTGGCGCTCGGCGAGCCGAGCTACCTCGAGCTGTGGAGGACGCTGCCGGCCGACTCGAAGGTCGAGGAAGTGATCCGGAACTTCTTCGTGCGTCAGCCGCTGCTCTGGGTCTCGGCGGCGGAATAGAGCCGCTCGAGCGACCCCCAACGCTCCGGGTCCTGCAACCAGAGCGTGTTCAGATAGGTTCGCACCTGGTCGGCGGGGTAGGACGAGAGTCCCGAGAGCGCGGCGCGGGCGTCCGCCTCGCTCACGGGGGGAGCGGCGTCGGCTTCCTCCTTCAGGATCCCGTCCTCGTGCGGCAGCCGAAGGCCGTCGAGGAACGCTCCCAGCAGCGCTCGCCGATCGGCGAGGTGCAGGCCGACGAGCAGCCCCTGGGCGACGGTCTCGCCGGGATCGAGCACGGTGGCGAGGATGCGGGCTTGCGCGTCGGGCGGAAGCGTCCGGGCCGCCTGCGGCCGCAGGTGGCGCGCCTTGACCAGCGTCCCGATCGCCGTGCCGATCAGCTCCGGAGGCGGCTCCGCGAAGAACACCCCCGCCGCGCGCAGTCGCTCGTCGGGCGTCAGGCTCTTCCAGAGGCGCGTCGCGGTCGTGTGGAATGTCACCGCCCGATCTCAGCACATCTGCCGCCACGACACCAGGCGCGGCACCGGGCTACCATTCGGCCGTGACCTCCGCGTGCCTGACCGACGCGCAGCTCGCTCGACTACGCGACAGCGCTCCGGGTGCGGCGCCCCCCGAGCTCGCGCAGCACCTTTCGGGCTGCGAGCGCTGCCAGTCCCGGGCGCTCTTCGGCGCCGAGCGTCCCGCGGGAAAGAAGCGTGAGCCGCCGAAGCTGCCGTCCCTGAAGCGCTCGCTGCTGCTGCTCGCGCTCGTGCTGCTGGCGCTCGCGGCCTTCTTCTGGTCGCTCGGCCGGCTCACCGGCCGCGGCCTCCAGTAGGGGGCTTCACGCCGGGGCGTCGACCGGAACGAGCGCGCCGGTGGTCGGCGCGGAGTCGCTCGACAGCAGGAACAGCACGACGCGCGCGATCGCCTCGGGCGAGGTCCACGCGCGCGGATCCGCCGCCTTCATGGCGTCGCGGTTCGCGGGCGTGTCGATCGTCCCCGGCAGCACCGCGTTGACGCGGACGCTGCCGCGGTTCTCGAGCGCGAGCACGCGGACGAGCGCGTGGAGCGCCTGCTTCGAGACCGCGTAGGCGGCCATGCTCGCACCGCCGGTCTCGGCCGCGCGCGAGCCCACGGCCACGATCGCGCCCTTCTGCGAGCGCAGCAGCGGCAGCGCGTGGCGGCACACGTATGCGGCCGAGTCGAGGTTGGCGCGCAGCATGCGCGACCACTCGTCCGCGCGCGCCGCGTCGAAGGGCTTGCCGCCCGCCCAACCGCCCGCCACGAGCGCCACGCCGTCGAGCATGCCGAGCACTCTTGCCGCCTGCTCGACGGCCGCTCTTGCCGCGTCGGCGTTCGACAGCTCCGCCTCGACGCCGAACACGCGATCGCCGGCCTTCACGGCATCCTGGAGCGCGCGCCACTCCGAGGCGCTGCGGTAGCTCACGGCGACCCGCGCTCCCTGGTCGACCAGCAGCTTCACCACCGCGCTGCCGAGGGCGCCGGTGCCCCCCGTGACGAGGACACCGCGCGGAGCGCTCACTCCGCGGCTCCCTTGAGCTCCTCCCACGTGTGCCCCGGCTCGGCGCTGCGGCTCGCGGGCAGCCCCTTCGGGCCCCAGCCCGGGTCCATCGGCGAGCTGCCGACGAAGCCCGACTGCTGAAGCACGAGCTCCGTGAAGCCGGACTGCTCCAGCAGCGCTACGGCCTGCACCGAGCGGCCGGCGCTCTTGCAGCCCACCACGAGCCGCGCGTCCTTCGGAAAGCGGCGCTCCATGACGGAGAGGAAGTCCCGATTGGGCTGGCCGCCGCCCGGGCCCATGTGCAGCAGCGGGACGTTGTAGGCGCCTTCGGGGTGTCCTTCGTCGAACTCCGGCACCGAGCGGACGTCGAGATAAGAGTAGCCCTCGCCACGCATGAGCTCGAGAGCCTGTTCGGGTGTGACGCGCTTCACCGGCATGGCGCGAGATCCTCCTCTCGCGGTTATAGCACGGCGTCCCGGAGCATCCGCTCGACGCCCTCCTGGAACTCCGCGGGAGGCGTCAGCAGGCTCACGACCAGGAAGGCCTCGGTGGGGAAGTCGAAGAAGTAGCCGGGGTGCACGAGGACGCCGTGGGTCTCCAGGAGCCGCAGCGCGCGCTCCTCCTCCGTGGAGGTCGCGGGCACGCGCAGAACGGCCGACCAGCCGCCTTCCGGCTCGTAGAGCGTCGCCGGCGAGCCGCTCCGGAGCGAGGCGCGCAGCGCCTCGAGGTTCGCCGCGACGCGGGCCTTGATCGGCGCCTGCAGCTCGTCCCGCCGCTCGAGGAGCGACGGCGCGGCCACCTGCACGGGGGTCGCGACCGAGAGGTAGGTGTCGGCGACCACCTCGAGGCGGGCGAGCGCTGCGGCGCGCAGTGACGGCGGGCCGCTCACGGCGGTCCACGCCAGCTTGAGCTGCGGCAGCCCGCAGCTCTTCGAGAGCCCTCCGAGCGCGAAGGCGAGCGCCCGGCCGTCGCGCGCCGCGCTCGGAGCTCGCCGCGCGTCCTCCCGGAACGCGAAGTCGGCGAAGACCTCGTCGGACACGAGCGCGAGCTCGCGCGCGGCGCACAGCGCATCGAGCGCCTCGAGCTCAGAGCGCTTGAGGAAGGCGCCCGTGGGGTTGCCCGGGCTCACGACCACGACCGCGCGCGTCCGCGGCGTGATTGCGGCCTCGAGCGCCGCAGGGTCGAGGTGCCATTCGCCGTCGTGCGCGAGCGGGTAGCTGCGCAGCTCGACCGACTCGAGCTCTGCGAGGAACTCGAAGAGCGGATAGCCCGGGCGCGGCACGAGCACCTGGTCGCCGGGGTCGCAGAGCAGCTTGAACAGGAACGCGTACGCCTCGCTGGTGCTCGCGTGCAGCAGGACGCGCTCGCTGTCGACCGGCGTGCCGCGGCGCGCGAAGTCGCGGGCGACGGCGGCCCGCGCAGCCTCGAGACCGAAGGGCGAGGGATCGTAGCGTCGGGCCTCGTCGCGGGTGAGAGGCAGAAGCAGCTCCGGCGCGTCGGCCAGCCCGGCTCGCGTCGGGTTCGACAGCGTGAGGTCGATGAGCGGGGCGCCCTGCGCCCGGCGCGCCGCCAGCCGCTCGGCGAGGCGATTGGGCCGCAGGTCGAAGCGGGTGCGCGCGGAGAACATCGCCGGCATCGTAGCCCAGGAGCCGCGGCCGCCACGGGGGTTGACTCGGGCAGGGCGAGACCCCTAGCCTGTCGGCGGATGAAGCGAGCACGGCCGGCGATCCTGCTGTTGTTGCTCGGCGGCTGCGCGGGCACGCCGTCGCCGCAGCCGAGCCCGAGCGCCGCCGCGGCGCAGTCGACGCCCGATCCCTCGCGGCCGCTTCCGCTGCCGCTGCCCGACGTGGTGGCGCGCGTCAACGGCCAGCCGATCCGGATCCAGCAGATCCTGCCGATCGCCAAGTCGGCGCTCGACAAGTGGAAGGGAGCCGAGCGCGAGCAGCACAAGCCCGAGGCGCTGCGCGGGGCGCTCCAGCACTACGTCGACCGCGAGCTGCTGCTGCAGGAGGCGCTGAGCCGCGGCGTCCAGGCGGACACGCGGCAGGTCGACTGGAACTACGACCAGCTGCGGCGCGAGCACAAGGACGACGACAGCTGGGCGAAGTTCCTGCTCGAGCAGGGCTCCGATCCGCAGTCGTTCAAGGCGGAGCTGCGCGCCCAGCACACGATCGCCGCGCTGCTCGCCGACGAATCGCGCAGCCTCCCCATCGCGGAAGCGGAAGTGCGTGCCGCCTACGATGGCAACCCGATGGCGTTCGCGGCCGAGGGTGCTACGGAGCCGCCGCCGCTCGATACGGTGCGGCTCAGGATCGAAGCGGGGTTGCGCCAGGTGAAGCTCGCGGAGGTCCAGGCCCGGCTGCTCGAGCGCCTGCGCGCGAAGGCGAAGGTCGAGCTCTATCTCTGAGCGGGCGCTTCAGCGCTCGAGCGGGGGGCTCGCGGTGCGGACGGCCGGCAGCTGGTCGGCGGTCGAGATGCGGTTGCGGCCGGCAGCCTTGGACGCGTAGAGCGCCCGGTCGGCGAAGTCGACCAGGTCCTCGGGCCGCAGCGTCGGGTTGGGGATCACGGTGGCGACGCCCAGGCTGACGGTCAGGAACGTCGCGACGGGTGAGCCGCGATGGTCGATCCGCAGCTCCTCGATGCGGGCGCGCATGCGGTCTGCGAGCAGGCGCGCGCCGACGGGGTCGGTGTCGACCAGAAGTGCGATGAACTCCTCGCCGCCATAGCGCGCCACGAGGTCGGCCGGGCGGTTGAGCGTCTCCTCCATCGCCTGGGCC
>Ga0184625_10000874_pt1 | contig 12092 bp, 7 predicted proteins | sample PLM3_30_b1_FD_133151 | JGI IMG/M metagenome (GOLD analysis project Ga0184625, IMG submission 133151) | Groundwater sediment microbial communities from an aquifer in East River, Colorado, USA - PLM3_30_b1 | ecosystem: Environmental > Terrestrial > Soil > Riparian zone | place: USA: East River... | reverse complement strand
GTGTCTACCGTCGCGAGCGGCCCGGGCCGAACGCCGCGGCCCCGCTCTCCCGTTGGCGCGACCCGCTCCTTCGACTCGGCACATTGCGGATCGGGCTTTTGGTCCTGACTCTGGCGGTGCTGCTTCCTCAGGTCCGGCTCGGCTTCGAGCGCGAAGGCTGGCCGGATGTCGTCGTGGTGGTGGACGACTCGCGCAGCATGAGCGTCGTGGACAACTTCCGCGACCCGGTAGTCCGGTCGAAGGCGGAAGAGCTGAAGCGGGAATGGGCTCGAATCGCCGCGCCGCGGATTGAGGTGCTCCAAGCTCGGGCCGAGGAGATCAACCGAACGACGGTTCGCGACCCGAACTCGGCGGACGCCATACGGGCCCGCGAGGAGCTAGCGCAGATCGAGGCGCGGATCCAGGACCTGCGCACCCCGCATCGGCTGAACCTGGTCAAGGCGATTCTGGCGACGCGCTCCGGCGAATGGCTGCAGGCGTTTCTCAAGCAGCGACAGTTGCGCGTCCACGTGTATCGCGTCTCCGCCCAGACCACGCACATGGCCGACCTGAACGATCCGGACCAGTGCGCCCGGCTCCTGGAAGAACTGATGGACGTTACCCCGACAGGCGAGTCGAGCCAGCTCGGGACCGGCGTGGCCGGGATCCTCAAGACCTTTCGCGGCGGGTCGCTCAATGCCCTCGTCATGTTCACGGACGGAGTGACGACCAAGGGCGAGGATTTGCCGTCCGTATCGCGGTCGGCGGCCCGCGCCAGCGTCCCCCTGTATCTCGTGGGCGTCGGGGATGCGGCCGAGCCGCCCGACCTGATTCTCTCGGACTTGCGGGCCGAGGACGTTGTCCAGGTCAACGACCGGTTGGTCTTCGAAGCGCGCGTGTCGTCGCAAGGGCCCGGCATGCCGGACTCGGTGCCGGTCACACTCTCAGAGCTGAAGGACGGCAAGCGGGTCGAGGTCGGGCGCGAAACGGTGCGGCTTGACCCGTCCGGCAAGCCGGTCCGCGTCCGCTTTGTGCATCAGCCGAAGGAAGCTGGGGAGAAGACTTTCGTTATTGAGATCCCGGTACTACCGGAAGAGTCGGAACCCGGTAACAACCGGCTCGAGCATCAGGTCTTCGTGGCGGAGGCCAAGCAACTTCGCGTGCTGTTAGTAGAAGGGTACCCGCGCTACGACTACCGGTACATCAAAGGCTTGTTCGAACGGGAGTCGGAAGCGGTTCGCGGGAACAAGTCGATCGACCTCTCGGCGTACCTGGTCAGCGCCCACCCCGACCACTCAAAGCAGGACCGCGCTTCGATCAGCCGATTTCCAACGCCTGAAGAGCTCAAAAAATTCGACGTCGTCATCCTGGGCGACGTCGATCCCAAGCAGCTTCCGAGGGGGGAGGCGGTTCTTGAGTCGCTCGCGAAATACGTGAAGGAACACGGCGGCGGACTGCTCATGCTGGCGGGGATGAACGCGTCCCCGCACGCTTATCGCGACACACCTCTGGCCGACGTCATGCCGGTCGTCTGCGACGGCCCGCCGCCGCTGCCCGGCGATGCGTTCAAGGAACCGTTCCAACCCAAGCTGACCCCGGCGGGCCAGGGGAGCCCGGTGTTTCGGTTCAGTACGGACGAAACCGAGAATGCGGAGATCTGGAACCGGCTCCAGCCGCTCTATTGGTACGCCCGCGGCTACCGGCGGAAGCTTTCGGCCGAAGTCCTGGCCGTCCACCGCGACCGGCCGGCGGAGCCACAACCCGGATCGACGGCGCGGGACGAAAACCATCCTCTCGTGCTGCAGCAATTCGTCGGGGCGGGGAGGGTCATGTTTATTGGATTCGACGATACGTGGCGGTGGCGACTGCGACAGGACGAGATACGGTTCAATCAGTTCTGGGTCCAGGCGGTGCGGACGCTGGCACGCGGCCGCGTCGGACGCATCGAGGTTCGAACCGACCGCAAGACCTACCGCCGCGACGAGGCCGTCCGCATTAGCGTTCGTTTTCCTGACGACGCGCCGACACCGGACGGACCGGTGCGCGTCACGATCGATCGCCGCCCGCCGAAGCAGGCGGGAGGGCCGCCGGGTGAGCCGGAGGCACAGACAATTCAGCTGGCCCCACGCGAAGGGACGCGGGCAACGTTCGAAGCGCTGTTGACCCGCACTCCGGAGGGCGATTACTCGTTCACATTGGCCAGTCCGCAAGCCAGTGGCTCCAGGCCGAAGGCGGAAGCGCGGGTTGTGCCGCCGCCGGGGGAATTGGATCGCATTCACTTGAACGAGCCGGATCTGCAGCGCGCTGCGCGCGAGTCGCGCGGGCTGTACTACTCACTCGACCGGGCCGACCAATTGCCGGACGAACTGCCGGCCGGGCCGCGCGTCGCGCTCGATCAGCCGTGCGATCCCGTGTCGCTATGGAACCATCCAGCCCTATTCGCGCTGGTGTTGAGCCTGCTCACGGCGGAATGGGTTATGCGCAAGAAGTGGCGGCTGTTATAGTCGAATAGGCTCCCGCGCTTCGGACACAACAATGCCCCTGACACTTCCGCCGCCGCTGCCGACCCGCGACGACGCCATCACCCGACAGCTCGACGGCGTCGCCGCCCGCCTGCGGCGGGTGATCCTGGTGCGATCCGGCGCGTGGCTGATTGTCCTTGGCATGCTGTTCATCGGCGGCCTGGCTTTCGTCGATCATCAATTTCACCTGCCGGCCTTGGTGCGGGGGCTCGGGCTGGTCGTCTTTCTGGTCGGGCTGATGTTGCTGGTCCGACGGTGGATATTGCGACCGCTGGATGGATCTAGCGACCCGGTGTCGATGGCGTTGCGGGTGGAACGGGCGTATCCCGAGTTCAACGACTCGCTCGTCAGCGCCGTTCAGTTCATGACTCAGGACCCGGGTGACCGTAGGACTTCGCCAGGACTGCGCAAGGCGGCGATTCGGCGCGCCGCGCGCAAGGCCGAGCGATACGAGTTCGACCGCGTCGTGGACTCTCGTGGCCTGAAGCGGTCGATCCTGGCCGCGATCGTTGTTTGCGGTGCGGCCGCGTGGCTTGTGTCGTCTGCGCCGGACGCGGCCCGAGCGGCACTTGACCGGATTGCCATGCCGTTTGGCGGGACGGCCGCATCGACCCAGACGAAGATCGAGATACTGGCACCGCAGCCGCTCCCACATCGCATGGCCCGCGGCGAGCCTCTGGAGATTCGGCTGGCCCTGCACGGGGTGATTCCCGACCGCGTGTCGGTCGCCACGCGACTCGAAGGGGCGCCGGCCATCGAACAGGCGTACGCCGTCCCGTCGGCGGATGGACCGACCGACGCCACGGAGTTCACGGTCCGGATCGAGCCGACGCGAATCCCCCGGGATTTCCAGTTCCGCATTCGCGGCAACGACGCCGATACCGGCTGGCACACGGTTCAAGTCCTGCCGCCGCCGGTCCTTGTCCCGCTCGACGGCCGGCCCTCGCCGCAACTGCACCTCGAGTTCCCCAAATACACCGACCTCGCGGCCGCCGACCTGCCGGACGGCAGCGGGGTGATTGAGTGCGTGGCCGGCACGCGCGTAACCTTACGGGCCGCGACCGACCGCTCGGTCGCTCGGGCCTCGATCGGCTTCCGACCCGATCAGCCGCTGGCTCGCATTATGCCGGCGATGGCGCCGCTCGGTGCACGGCCGGAGATTGCCGTATCGGGCTTCGACCTGCTTGGCCGCGAAGTCTGGCAAGACGTGCCGATCGCCGTCGGCCGGGGTGGGACGCTGCTGGAAGTGACCTTTGTCCCCCGCGTGGCCGGACCGTATGCGCTTCGGATCGAGGACGAAGTCGGCCTCGGGACGACGCGCATGTTCGATATTCGCGTCCAGACCGACCCGTCCCCGGCCGTTCGGCTCGACCGGCCCTCGGCCGGCCGCGATTCGCTGCTTGTCATGCCCAATGCCGACATCACCTTCGAGTGTGCGGTGCAGGACAAGCAGTATGCCGTCCGGAGCGTGTGGCTCGAGTACCAGACGAACCGCGGCAGCCCACCGCGATCGATTGCATGGTTTGATGCCGAGTTGGCAGGCCGGGCGCTCCCGGCCGCCGCCATGTTCATGCGGGGCATAATGCCCCGACCAGCCTCCGAGCCTTTGCGCCTTCGCCTGCAACAGTTGGGTTTCCAGGAACGGCTCTCACTCACCCGGTTCGGCCACGCAGATGGGTCCACACTCCGGGAAGGTGACATCGTCACCGTCTCCGTTTGCGCCGATGACTTCGACGACGTTACCGGATTCAAACCACCCGGGCGAAGCCATGAGATCGAGTTGATTATCGTTTCCAAGCAAGATCTTGAGGCGGTCGTTCAGGAGGCCCAGGGGGACATACGCGACGAACTCCTTCGACTCCATGCTCAGCAGCGCGACGCGCGCACGAAAGTCCAGGAGGCGATTCAGCAGGTTCGCAACACCAACCAACTGCGGCCGGAGGACCTGGATCGCCTGGCGCAAGCCGAGCAGACGCAGCAACAAATTCGGGCCCGCATCAGCAACCCGGAGGACGGGCTGCGGACCCGGCTTGCCCGGTTAAAGCAGTCGGCCGTGGACAACCACCTGCCACGATCCGCGACCACCGACCGGCTGGACGACGCGGCGGCCGAGTTGGCACGGCTTGCCAACGAGGAGCTGGAACCGCTCGAAGCGGACCTCGCCGCAGCACGCCGGCCGGCGGAATCAAAGGAGCCGGCCGCCGCTCCACTGGGTCGGGCCGAAAAGCGGCAGAAAGAAGTCGAACAGACGCTGAGGTCCTTGCTCGAACGGCTGGAGCCGTGGAGCGGCGTCGGCGAAATCCGCGGCGAGGCCCGCGGCGTGCTCAATGAGCTGAAGCGCCAGATCGACAAGGGTCAGCGGCTTAACCAGGCCGTTCCGCCGGACACCGCGCCCGACAAGTTCACACCGGAGCAACGGGCCGAGTTCGACAATGCCGCGACCGGAGCCGACCGACTCGCTGAACGCGGTCGGCAGCTCATTGAGAAGATGAATCGGTTGGCCGTCGAGAAGGATGCCACGGTCCAGTCCAAGCTGGAGCAAGCCGAGCGCAAAGAGGCCGAGGCGAAAGCGAAACGAGCGGATGCCGACCGGGCGCCGGCGGGCTCCCACGAGCGAAAAGCCCTGGCTCGCGAGGCCGACGACCTTGCGGCCGAGGCCAAGGACTTGCGCACCGCGGCGGAAGACTTGAAGCGTGAGGCCGACACTCTGCGGACCGCGGCGACGGCGGGGAACTCCGAAGAGACGAAGGAACAGCTCCGGTCCGTGGGGGACTTCACGCGCCAGAATCAGACGAGCCGTGCCGCGGCCGAGCAGAAGGCGGCCGCGGCCAACCTGGGCCGAATGCTCAATTCCCTTGAAGAGCAGCAGGCCGAGGACGCGGACCGGATGACCAAGAAGCTCAAGGATGCCGACAAGCAGCTCGACGATCTGATCGACCAACAAGAGCGACTCCAGAAGAAGGTGGAGGCCGCCGAGGCCCTGCGCGACTCCGAGGAGCGCAAGGCCGAACTCGAAAAGCTGGCGCGCGAGCAGAAGAAGCTCGAAGCGGAGGTCCGCGACCTGGCTCAGCGGCTGACCCGCAACCAGGGCGAGCGGGCTGCCGAAGAGCTGCGCCGCGCGGCCCGAGACATGGCGCAGGCTCGCGAACAGATTGAGAATGGCGACCCCGCCACAGAGAGGTTGGACGACGCGCTCGACCGGCTGGACGAGGCCCAACGCGAGCTGGACGACGCCCGGCAGAGGAATGACGAAGAGCTGATGCGCGAGCAGGCCGCCAAGTTCGCCGATGAAATCAAGTCGCTGCGGGATCGCGCCCAGCGCCTGCTCGACGAGTCCGACCGCATTCACGGCGTCGTCAAGAAGGCTGGGAAATGGGAACGTCCGGTCCGGACCAGCTTGAACGACTTGCGTCAAGAGCAGCTTGGGCTGGCCGGCGAGGTTCGCGCCCTGATCGAGAAGAAGTTCGCGGGCGCAGCGGTGTTCGAGCGAATGCTCCGGCAGTCGGCGGACGCAATGGACCTGGCTGCCAAACGAATGGATAGCCGGCTCGATTCAGCCGAAACCGGGCCCTTCGACCAGGAACTGGAGGAGATCGCCGATACCGGGATCCGGGGTCAACAACGACTGGCGATCAAGCGACTCGACCAGTTGCTCGAATCGCTCAAGCCCGATCCACCTGGTGCAGCGCCGAAGCCGATGGCTGGGGGCATGCCACCGGATATGCCACCCCAGGCGGCCGGCAAACCCGGCGATCAACTTCCGCCGCTCGCCCAGCTCAAGGCGCTCCGGGCGCTACAAGCCGATCTCGCGGAACGGACGGAGGCGTTCGACAAGGCCCATCTGGACCGTACGAAACTAAACGATGACGAAGTCGCCGAGCTCGAGTCCCTCGAGAAGATGCAGCTCGACGTCGCCGATCTGATCAAGCAATTGACGCAGGAACCAGGGATGTGATCCGTCCTATGATAAGAGAATCGAATCCAGCTCCCTCGCCCGGGAACCGTGTCATGGCTCGGCTGTTCGCTTTCATCGTCGCGGTCGTGGTCGTCGGCTCGGTGATTGCGCAGGAGGCGCAGAAGCCGAAAGCCGAGGACAAGAAGGTCGAGCCAAAGGCGACTGCGCCCAAATCGGACGAGAAGCCCTCGGAGGAGGACGTCGACGTTCACAAGACCGCGGAGCGCATCGCGGAGAATGCCCAGAAGGCGAGCGACCGGCTCAAAGAAAAGGACCCGGGCGCCGACACGCGCAAGATTCAGGATGAGATCGTCAAAGATATCGACGCACTGATCAAGAAGGCCCAGAATCCGCCTCCGCCAATGAACAGCGATATGAGTCCGATGACCCCACCGCCGCCCAAGAGCGACATGATGCCCCCGCCGATGGGCAACAATGGCGGTGGAAAGCAGCCAAAGCCCGGGATGAATGGCGGCGGCGCTCCGCCGAAGTCGTCGGGCGGTGGAGGTTCATCCGACGGCAACAAGGGAGACCGTCGGTCGCGACGCGAACGCCGACCACGCGGCCAATCGCCCATGGGGATGGACGACCCGGTCGGCAAAGGCGGCCCAGGTGGGATGAACCCGATGGCAGCCGCAGCGGAGCCAAAGGACGTCGGAAGAGAGAAGCCGTCCGGGGACGGGATGGGCGATCGGTTCGGCAAGGCCTCGCCGAAACGACAGAACGACAAGCTCTCCGACCTCTACAGGGACTTGTGGGGCCACTTGCCGGACCGCATGCGGCAAGAGATGGACCTGTACTACCGGGAGAAGTTCATGCCCCGGTACAGCGAATTGCTGCGCCAGTACTACGCCTCTTTGGCCGAGCAGCGCAAGAAAGGTTCGGAGGACCGCTGATGCACAGCCGCCGCGGATTCCTGCTGCGCGCCGCGTCCATCGGAGGTGGACTGGCCGTCGGGCTGCCGACGCGGGCCAACCCCGGGGCCGACGTCGTTGCTCCCGACGCGGAGTACGTCAACCACGTGACGCTGGAGACACAGCGCGCGACGGACCGCGGGCTCGCCTTCCTTGCCAACACTCAGAACCGCGACGGCTCGTTCGGCGAGACGCAGACCTTTCGCGGCAACCTTGCGATTACGAGCCTGGGGGCGCTTGCCCTGATGGCCGGGGGCCATTTGCCGGGGCGTGGTCCATACGGGACCAACGTCCTGCGCGCGCTGCAGTTCGTGCTGGGCAAGGAGCAGAAATCGCCACCGGGGTTCCTCAACAACCCGGTCGGGTACAGCCAGGGACGGATGTATAGCCACGGATTTGCCACGCTGTTTCTGGCGGAGGTGTACGGAATGGTGCCGGACCGTGCCCTCCAGGATCGGCTGAAGGGGACGATCGAGCGCGCGGTTCAGCTCATCGTGAATTGCCAGAACTCCGAGGGTGGCTGGCGGTACGACCCGATGAAGCAATACGCCGATTCGTCGGTCACGATCTGTCAGATCATGGCCCTGCGTGCGGCGCGGAATGTTGGCTTCCTGGTTCCGAAGGAGGCCGCGGACCGGTGCGTCAAGTACGTCCGGTCGTGCCAGACGGCCGATGGCGGGTTCAGCTACTTCAGCGGCCACGGAAACTCGGCGTTCCCGCGATCGGCCGCCGGCGTCGTGGCTCTGTATTGTGCGGGTGTCTACAGTGGCCCGGAGGTGGAGCGCGGGCTGGGCTATTTGATGAAGTTGAAGCCCGGCTCATTTGCGGGTCGAGCCGGGTATCAACCGGAGCAGCACTACTATTACGGTCAGTACTACGCGGCGCAGGCGATGTGGACCGCCGGACCGAAGTACTGGAACGAGTGGTTCCCGGCCATCCGCGACGAGCTCTTGCGGATGAACCGAAACCGTGACAATGGCGCCTGGACCGACAACTCCGTGTGCAGCCACTACGCGACGGCGATGGCGTGCATCATCTTGCAAATCCCGAACAACTACTTGCCGATTCTGCAGAAATGACCCCAGTCGCCGACGAGCTGAGTCCGTACCTGCTCGTCCGAGTCCGGGACGGACATGCGGAGTTCGCCCGCTGGCGGGTGAAGGAAGGGCAGGACGCGCTCGCCCTGTTCCTGTCGGCAGACGGCGCGGCCGCGTACGCGAAGGTGGCCGTCAGCGGAACGGGGTGGCAAGTCGTTCGACCGCCCCGAGCGTCCGTGCTTGAGGTGTTGCGAGCGTGCTATGGCGCCGGTGTGACGCTGGCCGTCCTCGATCCGGACGGCCAGCAGGCCAAGCGCGTGTTTCCGATCGGCGAGATTCTGTTGGTCGTCGGAACTCCGCCAGCCGCCCCGGCGTGAGTGCCTTTCCAAGCGTCACTTCCCGACAACGCTCTTGACGACGACGCGGACCGTCTTGGCGCCGATCTTCTGTTCCCAGTCCTTGACGGCGGACACGAACGACAGGATGTCCGAAAGCTTGGCGCTGCTGGCAGCCTGTGTTTCGCCGCTGCCGACGGGTCGGCCACGCTTCCGCCGGCGCCGGCCGCGAACACCCTGTTTCTTCCGTTCATTGCTCTTGGTTTGTGAGATGTGCGGCCTCGACATCTCCGCGCCGAACGTGTCCTTGATGTATTTCTGATATTCGTCAATCCCGGCGCTCCAGCCGAGCTTGCCAATGGCATCCCGCACCATGTCCACTTTCGACAGCCCTTTGTCCTTTTTCGCCATGGCGATTGCCCCTGATGATGAGAGTGACCGAGTCGGCGGTTGGACCAATCTTAGGATGGATGAACGGCGCGGCAATGTTTGATCGTGATATTTAATCACTTGAATTGGATTGGGCAATACACTCATCATCAGACCGGCGAGTGAGCCAATCTGATGCAATCATCCGCATTCATTTTCATTCTGGCCATGTGCGGAGCTGATGTTCCGACTCGGTTGGAAGTCCGTACGATCGCCGACCGGCCGGTCATTGGCGACATTCGAACGATCAGCGCGGAAGGAGACATCACACTCGCGGACGGGACCGCCATTTCTGCCGGCGAGTGGTACTCGATTCGCCGGGCCGGCATCCTGCCGCCGTGGCCGCGCGAGCCTCACGCGGAGTTCAATAATGGCGACCGCATCCGCGGCTCGGTGGCCGGAGCCGATGGCGATGCGCTTCGGCTCGTCGTGACCTGGGGGGGCCCCGCAGAGCAGCAACTCAAGTTTGCCCTCTCGACGCTGCGCGCGGTCTGGTTGCGCAACCGCCCTGACGACATCGACCCCCATTGGCTCACGACGCCGCGGCAACGCGACGTCCTGGTGGCCCGAAATGGCGACCTCGCCCAGGGAGCCTTGACGTCGATCGACGTGTCCAGGTCGCAAGTGCGGTTTCAGGCCGACGGTCAAGATCGGGAGCTGCTACTCTCCAAGGTGGTTGCGATTGGATTCAATTCCGATCTCGCCCGCGCCCGGCGGCCGAAGGGGCCGTTCTATCGGCTCACGCTGGCGGACGGCACGCGAATCAGCGTCACATCTGTTTCTTTCGACGGTCGATTGTGGACGGCGCAATCCACTGCGAAGGAGACGGTCAAGATCCTGCCCGACCGGATCGTATCTGTGGACGTTGAGCAGGGGAGGGTAGTTCCGCTCGCCGACTTGAAGCCCGTCATGTACCAGTATCAATCACAGGACGGGGAAAGTTATTCCTGGGCCGCGCACCGAAGCGCCGGCGGCCAGGCAATGAAATTGAAGGCCGCGACGGGGGAATTGACGTTCGATCGTGGTCTCGGATTGCACGCCGAGTGCACCATCGCCTACGCGCTCGACGGCAAGTACCGGCGGTTCGAAACGCTTGCCGGCCTCGACGCGCAGTCGGGTATCCGCGGCGACGCGGTGCTATCGATCCAGCTGGACGGTAAAGAAGTCGAACTGCCGAGCGGCGGGCGCCTCACCAATGTCGCCGAACCGCTGCCGATCAAGGTTGACGTGACTGATGCAAAGCGATTGACGATCATGGTCCGACAAGGGAACGGCGGAATAGTCCAGGACCACGTGAACCTGGCGGAAGCGCGCCTCATCCCATGAGGGATCAATCCCGCGTCACCGGCCGCAACATTCGGCAGCCATACTTGCCAAGCCGGCTGAGCGATAGGTAGTTGATGGCGCCGGCGCTCGCCTTCGCTCCGAGCTTGCTGAACACCTTCCCGAGCACAAGCTCGGACGTCGGCAGATGGGGCTCGACGAGCTGTTGAATCTGATCCGCCGTCCAACCTTCCATCTCATTCATTTGTCCGGCCAGGTAGGAATTGAAGAATACCCGGCTCAAAAGGACCATGGTCCCCAGCCGTCCAGCGCGCAGGTTGTAGATCGTGCACAGGTCCGCCAGCATGGCGAAGCTGAAATAGAGCGTGAGGCCGGTATCCGCGAGTGCATTTGGTGAGACGGCCGTGGCAAACGCCGACCGGCGGGCCCAGTAGCTCACACGGCGCGCCGCGGCCTCATCGAGTCGCGACTGGAATGTGTTGCGGAACCCGTCGAACCACGCGGCCGCATCCCCCCAGCGGTCCCGGTCCAGCAGTTTGACCCGAGCCTGCACGACCGCGTTCAATTCCTCGCCGGCCAGCCCGACGCCGGCGAGACGCTTTCGATCCCGGTCCGTCTCGGCCGGGAATTCGCGGACGTAGACTTCGAGCTGCTGGTACGCTTCGTGCCGCTTCGAGTTGATCAGCCAGCGCAGTTGCGTGCGCTTGGTCAGCTCTTCCAGGCCCTGCAGACGGAGTTGCTTGTTGCGGCGCAAGCGAACGTAAATGATCGTCAGCCGGACGATGGCATAGACGATCGCCAGAGATAGAAGTCCAAAAAAGGCCCAACCCGCCCATCGGATGGTTTCGGGGAGGGTGTTGATCGCCGTAATGGCGGAGGCCACCTGGTTGAACATGAACAGCCCGAGCAACCCGGCGGCCGCGAGCATCGCCAGGCCCACGAGCGGATGGCCGAGGATCGACGGCAGTCCAAACACGGTTGGTTCGCTGGCCATCAATTCGGCGGCCCGGCGCAGCTCCTCGTCGAGCGGGGTCAGCTCGCGCGCCTGTTCGCCCGGCTTCGGCGCCGCGAGGGTCGTTGGCGCCTGGCGCAGGCGAGCCTCGCCTTCGTCGGCATCCCCTGGCCGCGGCTGGAAGTTCGCTGGCTCGGCGCGCTGAAATGGGCCGGTGTCCGGCGCCGTCGGCGCGCCCGGCCGCACCGGAACTTGCGGCAACAGCGGCGGGAGTTCGTCGAGTTCGGGCATGGATACACCTCACGCGAGCGAGTGGGCCAGTGGGCGAGACTACGAGCAGAGAAAACTGAACACGTCGTCCACTCCGCTCTGTTCCGTCGGGCAATTGCTGAGCGGCGAGACGCGTGGATACACGTCGGGAAACACGAAATCTCCGGGTTTCCAGCCCCCCTCGGGCCAGGTATCCGGAACGGCCGAAACCGTGAACTTGCGATCGGGCCCCGGTTCGAGCGGGTGGCCTGTTGCATCATAGAGCGTGCTGCCGAGCATTTCGCGGTGCCCGCCCTGAATCTCGCGGGCCCCGACCACGGCCGCGACGGCGAAAAAGTCCACGGCCACCCCGCGACAGTTCTTCGCGTCGTGCCGGACCATTTGCTCCATGAGGCCCTTCACCCGCGCCCGATCT
>Ga0184625_10000873_pt1 | contig 12094 bp, 9 predicted proteins | sample PLM3_30_b1_FD_133151 | JGI IMG/M metagenome (GOLD analysis project Ga0184625, IMG submission 133151) | Groundwater sediment microbial communities from an aquifer in East River, Colorado, USA - PLM3_30_b1 | ecosystem: Environmental > Terrestrial > Soil > Riparian zone | place: USA: East River... | reverse complement strand
TTTGCGGTGGCCAATATCGTCGGGGGTACAATTGTAATTCCGCATACCCGCCGGGCTGCCGAGTATTGGGAAGAATTGGGAAATAACGAATAATTAAGGGATGATTGATAAAAATCATGACCAATAGCTTTGAAAACCCTTGCTTCCTATTCGTTATTCTATAAATTTGCAGTCAATATTTCTTTATGAGTGAAACTACCGTTGCTCCCGCATTAACAGCCAAAGATTTTGTAACCGACCAGGAAGTACGCTGGTGTCCCGGTTGCGGTGATTATTCCATTCTTGCACAAGTGCAAAAAGTAATGCCAACACTCGGCATACCCCGTGAGAATATTGTGATCATTTCCGGTATTGGGTGCAGCAGCCGTTTTCCATATTATATGAATACTTATGGTATGCATTCAATCCATGGAAGAGCTACCGCTGTAGCCAGTGGCCTGAAGGCTTCGAGACCAGAGTTGAGTGTCTGGATCGTAACTGGTGATGGCGACAGTTTGAGTATCGGTGGTAATCATACAATTCATTTGCTTCGCAGAAATTTTGATGTCAATATTCTTTTGTTCAATAATCAGATCTATGGTTTAACAAAAGGACAATATTCACCAACATCAGAAGAGAATAAGGTAACAAAATCGACTCCTTATGGAAGTATTGATCATCCCTTTAACCCTCTAGCACTTGCTATGGGCGCCGATGCAACATTCGTAGCAAGAACAATGGATCGTGATCCTAAACATTTACAGGCAATGTTACTTCGTGCCAATGCACATAAGGGAACGTCTTTCCTCGAGATCTATCAGAATTGTAACATATTTAATGACGGAGCTTTTGAAATGTTTACTGAGAAAGGATCAAAAGCTGCGGAAACATTATTCCTTGAACAAGATAAGCCATTAACTTTTGGCGCAAATAAAGAAAAAGGGATCAAGCTGGATGGCTTTACACCAAAAGTTGTAAATCTTGCTGATGGTTATAGCGCTGATGACCTTTGGGTGCATGATGAAAAAGATATTTACAAAGCACAGATACTCGTTCGCATTTTTGATAATCCAGGTATTGAAGGTCACTTGCCAAGACCATTTGGGGTCTTTTATCAAAAAGACCGGACTTGTTATGAAGATGTAATGGAGCAGCAAATTAAAGATGCAAAAGAAAAGAAAACAGCCGATCTCGATAAACTTTTAAGAGGGAATGAAGTGTGGGTGATCAACTAAGTAGCACAGGTTTTCTTAATTCTTTATCAGCATTCTCAAACACTTTTTTCTTTTTCCTTTCATACCACCAGATCGGTGCAGTCTTTTTCATCACTGTATCAATGCTGCGCATCCCAAAAATATTCCAGGCTCCTTTCATTTTTCCAGTCAAAGACGGCTGCAAAGCTCTTAGGCTCATCGCAAAACCACTGTCAAGATATTCCATGTGATGCCACCAACCAGCAGGCATAAATAAAGTATCTCCATGATCCAGTACAGTCTCTTGTCCTTGCGCAAGTTTCAAAGCAGGAAATTTCTCATAATCAGGGCTGCCGTTTTGCATATAGTAATTGGAAAAATCAGCTAATGATAAAACTTCATAAGGTTTGCGGTAGAGTTTATATTGTTCTTCAAAAGGGAATAACAGAACTCTTTTTCTGCCGGAAAACTGTGTATGTAAAATATTAGAAAGATCAATATCAAAATGCATATGAGTGATGGAAGTGGCACCGCCAGTGAAGAGCATTGGATATTTTTTTATAAAGCCTTTCATCATGTGCTCAGGCCATGTAAAATCATTGATCAATTGTGGCGCATGATCAAAAATGTTGAATAAAAAAATTCGCCAGGCTGCTGGTCCCTGGCTTATCATATCAATATACTCACCGAATGTTTTGTAATCATCGGCCTTATTTATAGGCGTATACGCATCACTTTTTACGTTGTTATAAAGCGGAACTTTTTTATCGCCAACCAATTCTTTAAAATAATTCCAGTTCCATTTTTTGTAAGCAGGCCATTGATGTGAGAGGTCCTTAATGATGACCGGTAAATTCTTATCATAGAATTCATTTTTGAAATCCTCCGGCGAAATTGTATCAACAACAGGAAGTGGCCTTAGTTGCATGCAGCACAATTTTGACAAAGATATAGATGGACATCATACAGCTTGTAAACTAACTGATAAAATTTACAAATGCAGTTAATTGACAGTTAATTGATTAGTGTCAAGGGAGAGTTTCTTTAGCAAAAAGCTCGGGCTGCTCCGTGAAAAGCTTCCAACTTTTACGATGGTATTTGCATACACCATATTCATCAAGGGCTTTTCGATGTTCAGGTGTTCCATATCCTTTATTACTTGCCCAATTATAATGAGGAAATTCTTCGTGAAGTTTTTTCATATACTCATCACGATAAGTTTTTGCAAGGATACTTGCTGCAGCAATTGATGCATAAATGCCATCCCCTTTTATAATACAACGATGAGGAAGCCTTTTATATTTAACAAAATAATTTCCATCGATCAACAGCAACTGGGGCTTTGGCTTCAGTTGGGTTACTGAAATATGCATTGCTTTTATAGATGCCTGCAAAATATTGATCCGGTCAATTTCTTCATGGCTAATGCTGGCAACCGCAAAACTGACCGCCTCTTTTTCTATAACGATCCGTAATTCATTTCTTTCATCTTCGGCGAGTTGTTTCGAATCATTCAGTAATGGATGAAAAAAATCTTTAGGAAGGATAACTGCAGATGCAAATACTGGTCCTGCAAAGCAGCCACGGCCGGCTTCATCGCAACCGGCTTCAGTTAATTGGTCCTGGTAAAAAGGGCTTAGCATTTTGTGAGGTTGCACAAATATCGCTGAACAAAAATTATTTTCAGCGACTATAGCAGCTAACTTTGCGCCGCAATGCCAGAAATTTTTCCACAAAGAACTTCGAGAACCGTAGCCATATGGTTAATGATAGGCGTTAGTATGCTTATCATTCAAATATTATTGGGCGGGGTTACCCGTCTTACTGGTTCAGGTCTGTCAATTACTGAATGGAATGTGATCACGGGTACATTACCGCCATTGAATGAACAGAAATGGATCGAAGAATTTAATAAGTATAAACAAACTCAGCAGTTTTTGCTTCTCAACTCAGATTTTACACTGCAAGATTTTAGGTCTATTTTTTTCTGGGAATGGTTTCATCGTTTTTGGGCAAGGCTGATAGGGGTTGTATTTGCAATTCCCTTTATCATTTTTCTTTTTCAAAAGAGATTTAAGGAAGAAATGATTAAACCATTGATCATTCTTTTTCTTTTAGGTGCCTTGCAGGGAGCTGTTGGATGGATCATGGTGGCAAGCGGCTTAACAGGAGATGCTATTTATGTAAAACCAACGAGGCTGATGCTGCATTTTGTGTTAGCATTAGGATTACTTTGTTATACATTTTGGTTTGCATTACAATTATTGGTGCCCAACGAAAAAAAGATCGTCAATCGATCATTAAAGAATTTTACCTGGTCAATAATTGTAGTGTTGGTTTTTCAATTAGCATTTGGCGCATTAATGGCGGGCCATAAAGCAGCAACGACTGCACCTACCTGGCCGGATATTAATGGCACTTTCATTCCAGCTAAAATGTTTTCTTCACCGGATGGTGTATTGAATTTAATTGAGAACAGGATCACCATTCATTTTTTTCACCGATCGCTTGCCTATGTTCTTTTTATACTGATTATTATCTGGACCTGGAAAGCTATTAAAGTAAGCGGCAGCAAATTATTCGTGAAAACGAGATGGCTCCCTTTTTTGCTTGTAACTACGCAGGTTATTCTCGGTGTTTTTTCTGTTCTTACAAGTGTGCAAATAGTGCCTAATCATTGGGGAGTATTTGAATGGTTAGCACAGTTTCACCAATTAATTGCAATGTTCCTGTTATTATCGCTTATCTGGATGGCTTATCTTACAAAAAGTAAATAGCAGTTACTTTGAAATAACCCCGGTTTAATATTAATTTTAAGAAACTAAACCGCCTCTCCTTTACTTATGAAAGCCTGGCTTCGCGGATTTTTTTATTCTTTCCCTGTTCAACTGTTGTTTCTGCATTTCAGAAAATACCAGGTGTTACTTATTTTTTGGTTTGTTTTATTCAGCACTATCAACGGCACTTTCATGAGAACTTTTGGTGCCGATTCTCTTTATTTAGCACCGGAATATCTTGGTAATGTAAATGCGCTTGGCGCAGGTATTGTTGGTATTGCTATCGGCATGTTCATAATGAGTTGGAATATTGCAAGTTTTATTTTGTTTAGTCGCCATTTTCGTTTTCTTGCCGCTACCACCAATCCTTTTTTAAGATATTGTATCAACAATTTTGTAATACCACTGGCCTTCCTGGTTTTTTATTTTATTAAAGCGTTTCTGTTTATCAGGTATAAAGAACTTATTCCCACAGCTGAATACTTAATGTTAGCTGGCGGTTTTTTATTGGGATTATTATTAATACTTTTTATCTCTTTTATTTATTTTTTTAGAGCTGATCGTTCTATTTATCGCCGCATGATGCCGGTAATAAGAAACCCAAAAGAATATATCAGGCATTTAAAGCCCGGGGAATTGCCACCAAGCGAATCAAAGATCATTAAAGTGGAGTGGTATCTTGAAACACCTATGTCTGTAAAAAAGACAAGAGATGTTTCTCACTATACCCGTGATTTCATTGAAAATATTTTTAAGCGTCATCACTTTGCCGCGGTGCTTTCCGTTTTTGCAGCCTTTCTATTTTTGATCGGGATCGGTTTTTTGCAAGATTCTGCTTTTTTTCAAATACCCGCTGCGGCAAGTATCACTGTTTTCTTTGCTATACTTATTGGAGTGGCTGGTGCATTCACTTATTTTTTACAAAGCTGGAGTGTGCCTTATCTTGTCGGTTTAATAATTATTCTTAATCTTTTTTATACGTGGGACTGGATCGATCCGAGAAATAAAGCATTTGGTTTAAAATATTCTAATACAAAAGAAAGACCCGCCTATACCAGGGAACATATACTGGCAATGGCATCTGCAAAAAATATTTCTGAAGACAGCCTTAACATGATCCATGTTTTAGAAAACTGGAAACGAAAGCAGGGGGAAGAAAAACCTTTGTTCGTTATTGTTAACACAAGTGGTGGAGGTCATCGTAGCGCAACTTTTACAATGAGTATCCTGCAAAGACTCGATAGTGTTACTAATGGCGAAATGATGAAAAAAACATTTCTCATAACTGGCGCATCCGGAGGAATGATCGGCGCTTCTTATTTCCGGGAATTATACTTACGCAAGCAAAAGGGGGAGAATATTCATTTGCAGGATAAAAAATATGTAGATGATATTTCCGGGGACCTGCTGAACCCTTTGTTCTCTTCATTTGTGGCAAGGGATCTTATATCCCCATCATTGAAATTTGAAGTAGGCCCTTACATATATGTAAAAGACCGCGCCTATTCTTTTGAATCAAAGCTGGATAAGAATACAAATGGTTTTTTAAATAAACAATTGAAAGATTATAAAGAGGATGAAAGAAATGCAACTATCCCGTTGGCATTTTATAATTCAGTTGTTTCAAGGGATAGCAGGAAAATGATCATCAGTACACAACCAGTAAGGTTTATGATGCGTAGTCGTTATGATTCAATAACACTTCCTGAAATGGATCCTGATGTTATTGACTTCACTTCTTTTTTTGAAAAACAAGACCCTTTTAATATAAGAATATTAACCGCCTTGCGAATGAACGCAACTTTCCCTATTGTATTACCTAATGTGTGGCTTCCTTCCGATCCAGTAATTGACGTAATGGATGCGGGGCTAAGAGATAACTACGGGCAGGAAACAGGTTTGCGTTTCCTTGAATTCTTTGATGATTGGATAAGTCGCAACACCCGTGGAGTGCTGATCATTCAACTAAGAGATCGTCCTTCAGGCGGCTGGGATTATCCTTATGTAACAGAAAACATCGGTGACCATGCTACTAAACCATTTCTAATGCTTCAGCATAATTGGTTTAAAACAATGGAATATTTTCAGAACGACCTATTGAGTTATTATAGCCAACATGCAGAGCATACAATTTATAAGATCACTTTTCAATACGCAACGGAAAAACAGGAAGACAAAGCAGCGTTGAATTTTCACCTCACTCAAAGAGAGAAGAAGAATATCATGAGCTCCCCTGATTTTTTATTTAATAAAGAAAATTTTGATAAAGTGGTCAATCTCTTCAATAAAAAAGACCCAGTTGGTGTTAAACCGGTTGAATAAGACGGAAGCATCTCTTTTTTATTTCTACTTTAAGTTTATCCGGAGTTTCTGCAGGATCACCATCAATATGTAATGGAGCTTGTGAGTGATTGATGATATCCAGGTTGTCGGTTTGAAAATAAATGACACCGTTTTTTTTAGTTACGACTGAAGATGTCTCCAGCACATTCCATCCTGCCATTTGTTTTAATGTTTGCAAAACAAAACTTACTTTATTCTGGCTTGTTACAATTACAATATCAAGCAAACCGTCGGACAAACTTGCTTTTGGTGCAATGGTAAAATTATTACCAAACTGGTTGCTGTTCGCAATACTCATAAAAAATGCATCGATATCAAGTGTCCTGTTTTCAAATTTTAATTCAAACCGAAAGGGGGTTATTGAAAAAAAATTTTTTAACGTTAATTGAGCATAGGTCATCAGGCCTCTCTTTGGATGATCAGCAAATTCATGGGCCACTTTTGCATCGAACCCGAGCCCGGCTAACATACAGGCAAATCGATCATTAACAAAAAATCCATCAATGGCAGAAGGCTTTCCATTAAAAATTATATCCAGTGCTTTTGCCGGTTGTTTTGAGATCTTTGCAGTATGTGCCAATCCATTCCCCGATCCGCAAGGTATGATCCCAAAATCTACCTCTTCTTTTAAAAGGCTTCCGACCACACTGCTTATAGTGCCATCACCGCCAGCGATCACTACGTCAGTAATTTTTTCTTCTTTTATAATTGAATGCAGAAAAGAATAATTCCCATCAGCCACCGAGGGGAAAACAAAAAAAGAAATGCCCTTGTGTTTTGTTTCAGCTTCAACAAATTTTTGAAGGTCACTTTTGGACTTTGTTCCCGAAACAGGATTAATGATGTAAATGATCTTTCGGTTCATCGTGTATACAATGTACACAAAAGTATGCGACGAACACGAACAGTAGCGGCAACAGCAGGATCTTTTGGAACAGCCCAACTATACACTCTTACCTTTTGCCGGCCTTCCATGATACCCGCAACTTCAGAATTATGTATTCGTAATAAAAGAGTGTTATTATATTCTTTTATTTGTTTATCAGTAGAATCATAAAATGCAATGGTACGGATCCATTCTGCCTGCCCGGCAGCAGGTGTAAATTCGATAACAAAAAAGCCGGGTCCTTCCAAAACCCGGTTCAGAAGCAATACTTTTCTTTCATCAGTGGTTTCTTTTTTATTATTGTAAGTACTCACCTCTTTACGGTTCTGATAGATCTCCCATTTATCATAGGACTGGGCCTGCACAGTTACAGAAAATAAGATCAACGTAAATAGAAATAGTTTCGCCATAATTTATATCAGTTAAAACGAAGTTCGGGGAAAAAACGTTGCATCGATTAATTTACTAAAATCACATTTTTATGCTAATGCATGAATAGCGGGTCCCAATAGTTTTGTTTTAAATTAATCGATGAAAAAAAATAAATTCTTTATTGCAATAGCAATGCTGGCAGTTGGCTGTGCACCGGCAAAAATGGCGGTAGAAAAAAATAATTGGAATAAAATAGAGGAATTTTCGGTGAAAGGCCGCCAGGGTCTTCTTATTAAACAGAAGTTAAGTTTTGGAGAATATCAAACAACTTCTGTGAAAAGATCATGGACAAAGGGTAGCAGTGCTTTTGCAGGTTGGACAACCGGCAGGCCCGGTTATGAAGATTATTCCCGGGTTATAGGGCTTGAATTTTCAAAGAAGAAACAGACTGTCCGGTTTGAGTTGACTGATAATGCCGCTCATGAAAGCAGTGCATTTTGTGTTACAAAAGTGAAGTCAAAAGATTTTGTATTGGGCAATAATCCAAACAGCCTTTTCAATATAAGCCTCGACATACTGGGCGTTGGTGACGCATCAGAAAATTTGTACTGGATCAAATTATACATGAAAAATGAGATCCATCCATGGGAAATGGTGCTGGATAATGAAGCCGCTCAGCGAAACAGCAAGAAGTATATGGGAGTGATCGGTCAAAATAATGATCGCTACTATACTTTACATCCAGTTTATACATTGGAGAAAAAGGACGGAAAGCCAGCTAATATGCCGTTCGGATCGATCGGTTATGAAATTCGCGGCAAAGAAGGCAAACCACTGGCAGCAGTTTCCTTGATTGATAAAGGAGTCGTTTATTTCAATGATATAACTGCGGAAGAAAAATTTTTAATGGCAAATATCTGTACAGCAATACTTCTGCAAGAGGAGATATAGACTAACCATTATCATGATGCAAGATCATTTACCATTTTAACAATGCACTTGCCCATGTAAACCCGCTGCCAAATGCAGCGAGACAAACCAGATCTCCTTCTTTTATTTTTCCCATCTCATAAGCTTCACATAAAGCGATTGGGATAGAGGCGGCTGTTGTATTTCCGTATTTCTGAATATTATTATAGACCTGGTCGTCACTTAGCCTTAATTTTTTTTGTACGAATTGTGAAATGCGAAGGTTCGCCTGGTGCGGAACTAATAATTTAAGGTCAGATGTTTTGTAATTATTTGTATCCAACGCTTCCATTATCACTTCAGGAAATTTTTCAACGGCAATTTTAAATACAGCCTGGCCATCCATGTTTGGAAAATTTTGTGCATTGTCGATCATTTTATGGCTCATAAACATTTCGCCTATTTCTGCTTCATCAAAGTCAGCGAGCTTGTTTTCTCCAACCCAATAATTTGCATGAGTACCCGGATTATACATCGCCAGGATCTCTGCGTTATTTCCATCGCAATGCAGGTGAGTACTAAGAATACCGCGATTATCATCATCTGTTGGTTGCAAAACAACGGCGCCAGCACCATCACCAAAGATCACCGAAATATTTCTTCCTCGGGTAGAGAAGTCAAGTCCAAAAGAATGTTTTTCACTGGCAACAACTAATATGTTCTTGTACATACCTGTTCTTATAAACTGATCTCCCGTGCTAAGCGCATATACAAAACCAGAACATTGATCTCTTATATCTAATGCACCGATCTCTTTCATCTTCATGGCACGTTGTACTAATACACCACAACCGGGAAAATAATAATCAGGACAGATGGTAGCGAAAATGATAAAGTCAATATCCTGCGGTGTGATGCCGGCTCTTTCAATTGCGATCTTTGCCGCTTCAATACCCATCGTGGCTGTTGTTTCTTTTGTACGATCCGCATACCTTCTTTCTTTTATACCGGTACGTTCCTGTATCCAATCATCGCTCGTGTCCATATATTTCATCAGATCATTGTTGGTGACAACATTTTTTGGTACATACATACCAATACCGGCAATCTTTGATCGTAGCATGGCAATTGATTATTAAGAAGAAAGATAACAAATCCACGCCAAAGGCGGGATAAGTTGTGCATGAAATGCTGGTTGATAAAGACAGTATGTTGCTTACAAAACAAGAAATGGGCAAATTCTGCCACACTCAATTTTTATTTCTATTCGCAGTATTTATAGCATGATATTTTCTAAGATTTAAAAAAGACTTCAGTAAAAATCCCATTGCGGACTGCATGGACCAGGCTAAAAAGAATATTTGGGTCAAACCGGCGCGAATAGTAGCAAAAACTATTCTGTTCATCATTTTATTTTTACTTGTCATTCTTTTGTTGATACAAACGGGACCAGTACAAAATATCCTTCGTGTAAATGCAGTTGCTTATCTCCAAAAAAAATTAAAAACTAAGGTTGAAGTAGGAAGGGTTTATGTTGGCCTGCCTAAAAATATTATTCTTGAAAATGTTTATATAGAAGATAGGCAGAAAGATACCTTATTGTCGGGCGGTAAGATAGAAGCTAATCTAGACCTGTTCAAGTTGATCTTTAAAAATCAAATGGATATTAGAAGTATTTCTCTTGAAAATATTACTGCGAAGATCAAAAGACAACTTCCCGATACTGCATTTAATTTTCAATTCGTTGTTGATGCCTTTACGACCAAAGACACGACAATAAATTCAGATACTTCCTCTTATTTTATTTCAATCCCCTCTGTTGAATTAAATAAGATCAGGGTCATTTATAAAGACACAATAAGCGGTATCGATGCAGAGGCATGGCTTGATCACCTTGATACAAGAATCGATAAAATGGATTACGAGCATTTTTATTTTGACGTACCCAAAACAAATATTAAAGGATTGACCGCAAGAATTTACCAGGTAAAGCCATTGGTAAAATTGGAGCCTGCTGCAAAAGACATGGCGGAAGCGCAACAACCTGCTGCACTAAAATTATTGTTTAAAGAATTGAACCTGGAAAATATTAAACTGGATTACCGGAATGATGTCTCTGCTACGTATTCTATTATCGATCTAGGATCAGCGAATGTAAAACCAAATAATATCGATCTTGATAATCGGGTCATCGACCTGCAAAATGTTTCTTTGGCCAACACAATAGCATTCATAAGATTTGGGAAAAAGGAACAGGCAAAAATTGTAATAAAGGAAGTAAAACAGGAAGCAAAGAGCCAGGTTGAAGCTGGATGGAGAATATTCGCATCAACTGTAAATCTTGAGAATAATAGCTTGCAGTTTGATAATGATAATAATCCACGGATAAAATATGGAATAGATTATGGTCATTTCAAAGGTGACTCAGTAACATTAGAAGCAAATGATCTTTTATTATCTGCCGATTCGATCTCCGGAAAAATTAAAAAAGGATCTTTCAAAGAACAGAGTGGTTTTGTATTAAATGAATTGCAGGGAGAATTTCTATATGCCACTACACAAACTTTTGTAAAAGACCTGGTTCTTAGAACACCGGGAACCGAACTGAAAAGATATGCTTCTCTTACCTATTCATCTTTTAAAGATCTGAAAGAAAATTTTCCGAGTACACAAATGGATGCAGATATTTCAAACAGCCATGTACAGGTAAAAGATATACTTGCTTTTGCTCCCCAATTGCGTTCACAGCCAGCATTTGCAAACACCAATGCTATATGGTATATCAATTTGCAGGGAAACGGAACGCTTCAAACAATGCATATCGCAAACCTGCAATTCCGTGGATTGAAAAACACACAGATCGATGCAAGTGGTTCATTGTCGACAAACAACGATCCGAATAAAACGGGAGCTAGCTTAAGAATAAGAAGATTACATACAAATCAAACTGATATTGCTTTGTTTACTGGTCGGCGTTTATCGAATGCGCAGATCAATTTGCCGGAAGAATTTGATGTGCATGGGACAGTTGCGGGTAATATCAATAATCTTTCAACTAATCTGACGATCAATTCTTCTGTTGGTACAGCATTCGTGAATGGCAGGTTTACAAATCTCAGTAATCCGGATGCTGCAACTTATAATGCATTGGTAAAAACAAATTCTTTGGATCTTGGATATATTGTAAGAAATGACCAGGTTAAAAATATTAGTGCAAATGTTACAGTATCCGGTAAAGGATTTACTCCCGGTAAGATCAATACAAGGTTTAAAGGTGATATTTATTCAATTGTATATGCTGATTATGTATACAGGAATATCAAAGTAGATGGAAGTATCAACGGCTCTTCACTGAATGTACTTACCGATATAAATGACCCCAACCTTGATCTGAACGGAATTATTACCGGGAATATATCTGAAAATCCTTCATTTCACTTTACAGGAATGTTAGATAGCATTAAAACATTTCCATTGAATCTTACACCTCAGCCTGCAATCGTTCGAGGAAAAATAGATGCAAACATTCCTGTGGTCAATGAAAATTATTTAGAGGCAAATATTTTATTGACAAATGCTTTGTTGGTATCGGCCGATCAGCGATTGCCATTGGATACGATTGAATTTGTTTCTGG
>Ga0184625_10000872_pt1 | contig 12110 bp, 6 predicted proteins | sample PLM3_30_b1_FD_133151 | JGI IMG/M metagenome (GOLD analysis project Ga0184625, IMG submission 133151) | Groundwater sediment microbial communities from an aquifer in East River, Colorado, USA - PLM3_30_b1 | ecosystem: Environmental > Terrestrial > Soil > Riparian zone | place: USA: East River... | reverse complement strand
CCCGGTCACGATCACGGCCGTCGGCGATCGGCTGATCATCACCGGCAGCGATCCGAAGGCCGTCGCCCTGGCCCACGACATCGCCCAGCAGATCATCAAAGGAAAGGGTGAGGGCTACAAAGTTTTCCGGCTGCAAAACGCGAACGCGGCCGAGGCGGCTCGGGTCCTCAATGATTGGTTCAACCCACCGCCGCCACAGAACCGGAACCAGAACCCGTTCCAGTTCAATCCCTTCGGCGGGGGCGGCGGGCCATTCGGTCCCCGGCAGCCGGAAGCCCCGGCCGCGGAGCCGCGCGTCCGGATCGTCGCCGAACAGTCGAGCAACTCGCTCCTCGTGCGTGCCAAACCGCTCGACCTGATCACCATCAAGAACATGCTCGACACGGTCATCGACGTCGGGCCAGGCGACTCGAAGGCGGTCATGAAGCCGTTCTTCATCGGGCCGTTGCAGTACGCCGTCGCGACCGAGGTGGTCGACATCCTCAAGGAAGTCTACCGCGAGTACACGAACCAGTCGGCATCGCAGTCGATCACCGGCGGTGGATTCGGGTTTGGTGGACCGTTCGGGGGCGTTAGCGCGTTCGGCGGCGGCCGCCAGCAGCCTCTCGACGCCCTCGGGCGGCCGAAGCAAGTGAGCCTTTCAATCGCTGCCGACGACCGTACGAACACGGTGGTCGGCATGGCGACGGAGTTGATGGCCAAGGACATCGAAAAGGTCGTCCAGTACATGGAGGACAAGGCCAAGGACTCGACCAAGGTGGTGCAGCTGGTGCCAACCGGGCCGATCGATCCGCTCCTGGTCCAGGAAGTGATCGATGCCATCCAGGGCCGGACGCCCGCGACGCAGCAGCAGCAGCCGGGCCGGTTTGGCAGCCCATTCGGCGGCGGCAACCCGTTTGGCGGCGGTGGTAACCCGTTCGGCGGGGGTGGCGGACCTTTCGGACAGTTCGGCGGCAATCGCTTTGGCGGTAATAACGGCGGCTTCGGCGGACCGACGGGGCGGTTTGGCGGCGGCGCTGGCGGCCCCCGCGGTGGGATGGGCGGCCCCCGCGGTGGGATGGGCGGCGGCCGCGGCGGCACCCGCGGATTCCGGGCGCCGCCAGATCCCGGGTCACCCCCCGGGCTCCCTGAGGGACGAGGGCCCGATTTTTTTGAACAACGGGACATGGAGGTCCCGCAGCAGACCCTCCTCTACGATCCGTACGAAGAAATGATGAGCCGGGCCCGCGCCGCGGGCCCGGACCGGCCCGCCGGCATCCAGCTCCTCGACTCAGTCAAACTCGGCTCCGAGACGGGCACACCGGCGCTACCGGGCGACATGCTCGCGCAGGCCCGGCTGCCGATCCCGAAAGCCCCACCCAAGGGGCAGTTCGAGCTCGTCGTCCCGCGTGGGCCGGTCACGGCCAATCCGCTCGAAGAGTTCAACGCGGTCATCATTACCGCCAATAACCAGGCCGACCTGGAGCTGATCAAACAGATCCTCAAGCAACTCGAGGAGTTCCTGCGGACCGAGGGGTCGCGGGTCGGACCGAAGATGCAGATCGTGCCGCTCAAGTGGGCGGACGCGGTCGAGATGGTCGATATGGTCAACCAGCTCGGCGCGCGGGCGAGCGGCCAGCCGGTCCAGCCGCGGCCGACGGCGCCCCAGGGGCCGCAGATCGGCTTCCCGTTCTTCGGCGGGTTGCAACAGCAACAGCAGCAGCAACAAGGGGCGGTAGGCGGATCGGTCCTGTTACTGCCGCTGCCGCGGCAGAACTCCGTCCTCATGTTCGGGTCGGAGCTGCGCTTCCCGTACTACGAGAACCTCATCAAGGAACTGGATCGGAAGAACACGACCACTCCGGACGCGATCCAACTGAAAAAGGCGAGTGCCCAGCAGGTCGCGACCTACCTGACCCAGTTCTACGCCACGCGCTACCCCGGCACGACGGCTGGACAGAACCTGATCCGATTCACCTACGATACATCCAGTAATACGCTGATCGTGCAAGCTGGGCCGGGCGACATGGAGGAGATTCGGGCCATTGTTCAGCGGCTCGATACGTCGGAAGCGCCGCGGAACGAGCTACGCATCTATCAGCTCAAATACTCGCCAGCCGAGGACCTGGCCGCCACTTTGCAAACGGCCCTGATGCAGAACATCCTGCCACAGGGCGTGGGCGTGGTTCAACAGACGGGGGCCGGTGGCGCTCCTGCCGGACTGCCGTTCGGGGCTGGGCCATTCGGCGCGCAGCCGGCTGGCCAGCAGCCGCTGGGCGGTGGGCCTCTCGGAGCGGCCGGCGCGCGGGCCGCAACCCTGGGCGGCCCGCAGACCAATACGACCAAGAGCGTTTCGCTGCGGTTCCTCGCGCCGGGCAAGGACGGCTCCTTCGAGTCGGGTTACCTGGAAGATGTCCACATTACTCCAGACGTCCGCTCGAACAGCCTGATCATCTCGGCCCCGGAGAAGACGCTCAACCTACTCCAGGCGATCATCCAGACCCTGGACGTGCCGAGCGCCGCTCGATCCCAGGTGAACATCTTCACGCTGAAGCGCGCGGATGCCGTATTGACCGCCGACATGCTACAGCAGCTCTTCGGCGGCGCGCAACGGACGACCGGCCAGCAGGGCGGTGGGCCGCTGGGTGGTGGCCCGCTCGGTGGAGGCCCGCTCGGCGCTGCGGCGAATCAGCAGGGGTACCGGCCGCTCCTCAGATTGACCGGCATCCCCGGCGAAGGGGCCGGGCTGATTCCGCTGGGAATCACGGTCGACTACCGCACTAACTCGATCATCGTCGCGGCTAGCCAGAACGACCTGGATGCCATCCGGGCCATCATTGCCCGCTTGGAGGACGCCCCCTATTCGCGGCGCGTCACCCACGTCGTCAAGATGCGCAATGCCGGAGCGGCCGACGTTGCTACGGTGCTCACCAACTTCCTTTCCACGTCGCTAACGGTCATCACCACCGGGATCACGCAAACGAATTTCGTCGAGATGACCAGGAACATCGTGGTCGTGGCCGAACCGATCACCAACAACCTGCTCATCGATGCGACGCCGGAAGCGTTCGCGGCCCTGGCGCCGGTCATCGAGCAGCTCGACGCGGTACCGCTGCAGGTGGCCGTGGAAGTGCTGATTGCCGAGGTGGTCCTGACCAATAACGAGGAGTTCGGGGTGGAGATCGGTCTCCAGACCCCGGTCCTGTTCCAGCGTTCGGTCATTCCGACCAGCACGGCCAGCTTCGCCAATGCCACAGGCGGGTTCATCCCGCCGGGCGTGTCGGTCGCCAGCACCATCGCCAGCTACGCCGGCACCGCGTTCCCGTTCAACAGCACCACCGCCCCGGCGTACAGCAATAACGTCAGCCCGGGCGTTGTCGGCTACCAGGGGATCACCAATTACGGCGTTGGGCGGGCGAACTCGAACGGGGTGGGCGGGTTCGTCTTCAGCGCCGGGTCCGATACGGTCAACGTGCTGATCCGGGCCCTGAAGACGCAGCAACGGATCGATAGCCTGACCCGGCCGATCATCCATGCGCTCGACAATCAAATCGGCACGGTGAACATCGGCGGACTGTACCCGTACGTGTCCGGCGGGCAGTTCACTTCGCTCGGCACGTTCCAGCCGCAGATCAATCAACAACAGATCGGAACCACACTGACGATCACGCCGCGGATCAGCCCGGACGGACGGGTCTTGATGCGCGTCGAGCCCTCCATTGTCGCTCCGCAGGCTACGCTGGTCGCCCTGGGGAACGGACAATTCGCCACGGCCTTCACCCAACAGGCGGTGCAAACCACGGTGTCGGTCATGGATGGGGAGACGATCGTCCTGGGCGGGCTGATCACAAAGACGAACAGTCGAACGGAAAACAAGATCCCGTGGCTCGGCGACCTGCCATATTGCGGCGCGCTGTTCCGGTTCCGGCAGCAGACCCAGGAGAAGCGCGAGTTGATCGTCATCCTGACGCCGCACGTCATCCGCAACAGTGCCGATGCCGAAAAGCGGTTGATGGAAGAGGCCCGGCGGATGAGCTGGGTGCTTCGCGACGTGGACAAGCTCTACGGCACTGGAGGTCAGCCGCCCTGTGCGGACGGCTCCGGCGTGTTGCCGCCGGGGGTGTGGGCGCAACCGGACAGCGGCGCGCCCTTGCCGTTGCCGGGCACAGGAACGGTCGAGCCAGCGCCGGCGATCCCGAGGGCGAAGAACGGCGCTGAGCCGTTCCCGACCCCGCCCAAACCGCCGGTGCCGGAGGTGCCGAAGATCCCGGTTCCCGATCCGCCGAAAGCGTTCGCGCCGCCAAGTGGCCCGGTCATTACGATCGGCGGCCAGGAACCGGCCTCGGGGATCGTCATGCCGGGTGAACGGCGCTGACGGCTGATCAATGACCAGTGACCAATGACCTGTGATTGGCCATTGGTCACTGGCTGCAGACCCCTCTGGCTTTCCCGGGGGGGAACTACAGGAGGAGTTCCACGGATGGATCTTCGCCGCTCGATTTCGGTCGCTTCAATCCTGAGCGCCGGCCTACTCGCCGGGTGCATCACACCCAAGCCAAAGCCGACGGAAGCATCGCGGGCCGTCGCGGCCGCCCCGGCGCCCGATCCGAACGATCCGCTGCCGCCGGGGCTGACGCCGAAGTTCGTCGCGTTCCTCACGCACCAGGGGCTGTCGGGCGCGCCGGCCAAGGAGGGCGAAGCCGCGCGGCTCACGGCCGCCTGGAACAACAAGGTGATCTACGCTCCTGACCCGGTCCACGGCGGCGAGCCAGTCCCCGGTCTATTGGCCAAGCTGTGGCTGTTCGGCACAGTGGAGTCGATTCCAATCACGCCCGATGGCGAGATCGTCGTCGGCATGTGGGACCTCTCGGCCAAGGCGAACGGCGGTCAGCCGGCCCTGGTCGAGCTCTGGCACATTGACCGGGAAACCGCGAAGAAGTTCCGCAAGGCCGACTTCATGGGCGGGCAAGGCTACACGATCTTCCTGCCGTGCAGCAAGTACCACGTCGACTTGAAGCAGGTCAACGTGGTGGCCCGGTACAACGGCGCGGATGGCCGGTGCCTGGTCGCGGCCCCGGAGACGCTGACGATCGATCACTCCGCGACTCTGCAGCGAGCGGCGGAGAAGCTGGGAATCACGAGGTTCGACGCGCTGAAGACCGATGCGGCAACCCTGCCAAGCCCGGGGTCGCTGCCATTCCCGACATCGCCGCAACGGACAACGCCGTAAGGGATTCGTCTTCGCCCCGAAGGGGCGCTCGACAATAGCCAGGGGCGAAAGCCCCTGGAATCGACATCGCAAGAGGATCTCACGATTCCGATGGGGCCGCGCTAGCCAGGGGCTTTCGCCCCTGGCTATTATCGAGCGCCCCGTTGGGGCGAAAAATCGCTCACTTCGGCGCGTACGGCTCCAGCTTCGGCCGCATCCACTCCACGAACGCCGGCAGGAGCTTCAAGCCAGTCTTTTCGTCGTGCCGGCCGCCAGGGATTTCCACCGTTTGTACGTCCAGTCCGCGGGCGCGAGCGATGGCGGCGAAGCTCTTGGTGTGGGCGTCGAAGTTGAACTCGTCGCGCTCGCCATAGCCGGCAAACATCTGCAGCTCACCCGGCTTGACGTCGTAGGTCGCGAGCATCTCGGCCGGGTTGTCGGCCGCCACCTTGGCAATCACGTCCGGGCCCTCGCCGAACACGGGGGCGATCACATCGCGCTGCCGGACCGTCACCAGCCCGTGGGCGAACCGTGCGACCGGCGCGTTGGGCCGGTACTCGGTCTGCACGCCGATGCAGGTCGTGTCGTAGTCCCCATCGGTGCGGCCGCGGCAATCGGCGTAGCGCAGGTTGAGCGGCGGCAAAACACCGACGAGCACGCCGAAGTCCTTCTTGTTCTTGATCCCCAGGTTGTACGCCCCGAAGGCGCCCATCGATGCGCCGGCCAGGACATGGGCGCCGCGCTCCGGGCGAATGCTGTAGTTCTTGACCGCGTGGTTCCACACGTCGTAGACGATGAAATCCTCGAAGCGGCCGAGTGGAGAATTGAGATACAACGTCGGCGGCTCGCGGAAGGACGCCCGGCCGTTCGCGGTCCCGTCCGGGGCGATGGCCACGAACTTGGGCAATTGCCCCGCTGCCATCGCCTGGTCGAACGCGGGGACGATCTTGAGAAAGCTCGTTTCGTCCTGGGCCCAACCGTGCAGCCACACCACGATCGGATAGCGCTGGGCCGGGTCGTAGCCGGGCGGTACGTAAACGTACGCATCCCTCTTCTGGCCGAGCGCTTCCGAGTAGAAGCGGCGGTCCTCGCCGTGGTTGGCGGTGTAGTCGTGGACTTTGCCCAACAGCTGCTGGTTGAGGCGATTCAGGTCGGCCGGGCGGTTGTTACCGCCGCACAGGCCGCCAAAAGCAGAAATGGTCGGGGCGGCCACCAGTGCGGCGAGAAGAGTCAAACGATTCACAATCACGACGGGTCCTCAAATGTGCCAGACCGGCGCATCGGTCGGGTCCGAGTTGGAATTGGATGGAACAGTCTTGGACTGTACCGCACCGGTTGCCAACCGGGGAACGGGGGAAAACTGGACAGGCTGCTCTCGGTTGCCCGAATCACCGTTCCGGGCAATACAGGCGGACTTTTCTGTTCCGGCAGGAGATGCGGGTTCGGCAAATGGGCACAACGAGGGACTCCGAGTCCATCCGGATTATTTGCACAACCCGAATCCGTGTCCCAAAGTTGAGTGCCGCCCAGAGAAAGGCACGAAAGCGAGCCGGGCCATGGACACAATTGACAAAGTCGCATCGTCCCCGGGCCAGTTGTACGACTACATCAACGGCAACTACGGTCTGCCGGGCCTGATCGTCGCCGGGGTCATTATCGTCGTCGGAGTCGTCGGCATCTTCATCGCGCTCGATCGGCGGAAGTGACAGTGGTAGTGAGGTGATGAGGTGATGAGGTGGTGAGGTGGTGAGATTCAAATCACCACCTCACCTCACCACCCCGCTCCTCATTTCTCCGCCACCACCGGCGTCACCAGAGTGCCGATCCCCTGGATCGTGCCGCGCATCACGTCTCCGGGTTTCAGGAAGGTCCCAGTCGTCTGTCCGACTCCCGCGGGTGTCCCAGTCGAGATCAAGTCGCCGGGCTCCAACGTCACCATCCGCGAAATGAACTCAACGATCGCGGCGACGGGGAACACCATCTGCGAAGTGCTCCCCTGCTGCTTCACCGCGTTGTTGACCTCGAGCTGAAGGGACAGCTTCTGCGGATCGGCAACGGCGTCGGCCGAAATCGCGCACGGGCCGCACGGGCAGAAGGTGTCGAACCACTTGCCGTGCAGCCAGTCGAAGAACGCGTCCTTCTCGCGCTTCTTCCGGTCCGGGTTCGGCCGGAAGCGGCGCTGCGACACGTCGTTGATGATCGTGTATCCGGCGACGTACTTGAACGCATCCGCCTCGGAAACGTTCTTGCACTTCCGGCCGATGATGACGGCCAGCTCCAGTTCCCAGTCGACACCGTCCGGGGCCGTCTTGGGGATGACGACGGGGCGGTTCGGGTGGGTGAGCGTCGTGGTCGGCGGCTTCATGAACACGTACGGAAACGTCTCGGCTCGCTCTGCGGGCGTGCCACCGCCTTCCTTCACGTGCTCGGCGTAGTTGCCGGCCAGACAGAAGATCTTGCTTGGCCTGGGGACGGGAACGAGCAGATCGACCTGGCCGATCGGGATGGCGCCCTGGGGGTTGGGGGTGCGGGCCAGCCACGTTTCGGTTTCCTGCATACCGAAGTCGCCAAGGAGCGGGATGAGATCGTCCTTGGTCGGAATGCGGACCGACGTACCGCGGGCCTGGCTGTGGGCAACGGCCGCTGCGGCCACGGGGACGACGTGGGTATCGAAGTAGAACGCGGCGCGGGGAGTAGCCTCCGGGCCGATGCGGCAGAGGCGCATGGTGGGTGCTCCTGAGAAGGCCGCCCCAGGATACCACGGCGGCGCGCAAAAGGTAACCGGCCACGGTTTCTATTCGATGGGCCGGCGAGCCATACCATGAGCTAGCAACCGCACGGGGACGCGCACCGCATGCCCATGCCTCCCGCTACCGGCACGCCGTGGACCTGGCGGGCCGGACTCGCCGTCATCATCGTCGGGCTGACCACGTTCGCATACCTGAACCAGGGCCTTCTTGGGCCACGCGGGCAGGCCGCGATCGGCATCGTCTGCTTCCTTTCCGTCGCCCTCGTCTTTTCGACGGATATTCGTGCCATCCGCCGTCGGACCGTTGTGACCGGCATCGCTCTGCAGGTGTGCCTGGCGCTGCTCATCCTGAAGGTCGGACCGGTGCGCGATGCGTTCGAATGGATGGGCAAGGCGGCCAAACAGTTCCTCGAGTTCTCGTTCAAGGGCGCTGAGTTCGTCTTCGGGCCCCTCGTCAACGTCCCGGCGATCGAGAAGGGGCTGTCCCTGGAGCCGAACAAGGGATTGGGCGTGGTGTTCGCATTCATCGTCCTTCCGACGGTGATCTTCGTCTCGTCGTTCTTTTCGGTCCTCTATCACCTGGGAATCTTGCAGCTCGTCGTTCGCGGGTTCGCCCGAGTGATGCGCTGGGTGATGGGCACGAGCGGGGCGGAGACGCTATCGGTGACGGCCAACGTGTTCCTCGGCCAGACGGAGGCGCCGCTGATCGTCAAGCCGTTCATTCCGCGGATGACGCGGTCCGAGCTTTTGGCCCTGATGATCGGTGGGATGGCCCATATCTCCGGCGGGCTGATGGCCGTGTACATCGGCATGGGGGCCGATGCCGTGGCGATCCTGGCCACGAGCGTCATGGCAGCGCCGGCTTCACTCTACGTCGGCAAGATGTTGGTGCCGGAGACGGGGCTGCCGGAGACCCTGGGAGACGTGAAGCCCTCCGGCGGGAAAGAGCACGCGAACGTGATCGACGCGGCCGCGGCCGGGGCCTCGCAGGGGATGCAGCTGGCCATCAATATCGCGGCCATGCTCATCGCGTTCATTGCCTTCATCGCCCTGTTCAACTTCCTGCTCGCACTGATCGACCCCGACCTTTCGCTGCAGGTAATCTTCTCCAAGCTCTTCTCCCCGGTCGCGGTGCTCATGGGCTGTCAGGGGGACGACGTGCCGAAGATGGGGGAACTGCTCGGGACCAAGCTGGTGCTCAACGAGTTCGTTGCGTTCAGCAGCTTGACTGGCAAATACAAGCCCGACATGCCGGAGGGAATGTCGCCACATGCGTTCGTCCTGGCCAGTTTCGCGCTGACCGGGTTCGCTAACTTCGCGTCGATCGGCATCCAGCTTGGCGGCATCGGGGCGATGGCCCCCGATCGGCGGAGCGACCTCGCCCGGCTGGGCATGCGGGCTCTCCTCGGCGGGTTCCTCGCGACGCTGATCAATGCGTCGATTGCGGGCATCTTGATTGCGTAATGCTTGCAGGCTCACGAGATTCCTGGCCGGCCACTACCAGACCGATCGACTTTCTGATCATTGCGGCCGAGGTGATTCGGCGGTCATACTTTGCGTCAAACACACTAACCGCAGCTGATCGACGGACCAGCGATTGAGCGTCGATGCGGCGCGTGCCGCGTCTGTTTCTCTCATCGCGTTCTGATATCTTCAACGCTCACGCATCAGCGTTTGAACCTGTACGGGAGTACCGTATTCAACCTCGAGCCGTCGATCTGTTCCGCGACGCGGAGCGATCGGGCCGGAGGCAGGGCGTCTGAGTCCTGAGGCTGTTGCATCGAGTCACACCTGCATGAGTACTTCGTCCCCCCCGGGCCATCCGCACCACCAGAGCTTTTGGCTGTGGGTCATGTGCCTGACCGGCGTCGATTACTTCTCCACCCTCGCGTATCAGCCGTCGATTGCGTTCGAGAACGCTGGCGTCCTGGCGCCCTTCGCCACGGTCGTCCTCGTCCTTGTGACGCTGTTCGGCGCGCTACCGGTCTACCGCTACGTCGCCGGCCGCTCGTTCAACGGCCAGGGCTCGATCGGCATGCTTGCCAATCTGGTCAGCGGGTGGCCGGGCAAGGTCCTCGTCCTCACCCTGCTCGGGTTCGCGGCCACCGATTTTGTCATCACCAAGACGCTCTCGGCCGCGGACGCTGCGGAGCACTTGATCAACAATCCCAACTGGCCTTTGGAACATCCAGATCAGGCGACGGAAGTTCGGCAACGGCTATGCGTCACCATGGCATTACTGGTCCTGCTTGGAGCTGTTTTCCTTCGCGGGTTCCGCGAGGTCATTGGCTTGGCCGTTATCCTGGTCGGGGTGTACCTGCTTCTGAACGTCATCGTGGTCGGGGCCGGGCTGGCGTACCTGGCCGGGCATTCCGACCAGTTCGTCGCGTGGATGGAACGGGTCGAGACCGGACAGTGGTACGTGGAGCACAGGCTCGTGTCCGGGACCGGGCTCGAAGCGGTCGCACTCTTTAGCCTTCTCATATTCCCGAGGCTGGCACTGGGCTTGAGCGGGTTCGAGACGGGCGTGGCGGTGATGCCCCTCGTCCAGGGCGAGCCGGGCGACGACCCCAAGCGTCCCATCGGCCGAATTCGCAACGCGCGGCGACTCTTGTTCACCGCGGCGGTGATCATGTCGCTCTTTCTGCTCGGCTCGTCCCTGGTGGTCAGCACGCTGATCGACCCGAACGCGTTGGTCGCGCACGATGGCGCTGGCAACCCGGTCGATTTGCCGAAGCGGCCGCCCGCCGCGGATCGAGCGCTCGCCTTCATCGCTCATGGCGAGGCCGGGCCAGTCGCTCCGTTCTTTGGCCAGACTTTCGGCACCGTTTACGACCTGGTGACGGTCGTCATCCTCTGGTTCGCCGGCGCGAGTGCGATGGCGGGTTTGCTCAACCTGGTGCCGCAATACCTGCCGCGTTACGGTATGGCCCCGGAATGGGCCCGGGCTATCCGTCCGCTCGTGATCCTGTTCACCCTGATTAATTTGTTCGTCACCTGGATCTTCGACGCGAGCGTCAAGGCCCAGGGGGATGCGTACGCCACCGGCGTGCTGGCGTTGATCACCAGCGCCTGCGTGGCGACGGTCATCGATCGGTGGCGGTCGAGGGCCGAGCTACCGTTTTACCGGCGAGTGCCGTGGGCCTATGGGCTGATCACCGCCGTGTTTCTGTACACGACCCTCGACGTGATCATCGGCAAGCCGACGGGCATCAAGATTGCCGTCTGCTTCATCGCCGCAATCCTGGTCACGTCGATCATTTCGCGCGTGGCTCGCGCCCGCGAGCTCCGGTTCCAGGGGTTCCGTTTTCCCGATCAACGCTCGCGGCTGCTCTGGGACACGATCAACCACCTCGACCTGTCGGTCCTGGTCCCGCACCGACCGGGCCGGCGGTCGCTCGAGAGCAAGGAGGCGACGATCCGGCTGGAGCATCGCATCCCGCCGGAGGAGATGGTTGTGTTTGTGGAAGTCGACCTGGCCGACCCGAGCGAATTCGCGCCGACCGCGGAGCTGTCGGTCGTCCAGCAGGAGGGGCGATATATTCTTCGGGTCCGCAATGCGGCGTCGATCGCCCACACTCTGGCCGCGGTCGCCCTGGAAATGAGCAAGATCGGCAGGCCGCCGACGATCCACTTCGGCTGGACGGATGAAAGCCCCGTCAGTGGGACCCTCGGCTTCCTCCTCTTCGGCGAAGGGAACGTGCCGTGGATGGTGCGCGAATTGATCCAGAAGGCGGAGCCTGACCCCGAGAAGCGTCCCAAGGTGATGATCGCGGACGCGTGATGAATCCCGCGTCGGGCTAACGGGCCCCTTGTTAGCCCGACGCGCAACAGCTTTTTTCGTGAATTGACGTAACCGGCACGCAGCAGCTGAGTTCGGTACGTGGATAGGCCGCGACGTAAGGGGATTGTCGCACTCCTGATCGGGCTCGACAAGACGCCCGACGGCTGCGACTTCTCCGACACCCGTATCGTGCAGGTCTTCTACTGGGCGGTCTTCCACGATCGTCACGTCTCCTGGACCTGTCAGCGACGACACTCGCCGGTGTCTCAGCGCCGTCGGCCGTTGCCCTCCAACGCGACCATGTCGCGGCGGCTCAAAACACCGACGGTGCTGGCCCTGTTGGCCACACTCGAGCAACGGGTCGTGGCGCCCAAGGAGCCGGAGATCTT
>Ga0184625_10000871_pt1 | contig 12110 bp, 7 predicted proteins | sample PLM3_30_b1_FD_133151 | JGI IMG/M metagenome (GOLD analysis project Ga0184625, IMG submission 133151) | Groundwater sediment microbial communities from an aquifer in East River, Colorado, USA - PLM3_30_b1 | ecosystem: Environmental > Terrestrial > Soil > Riparian zone | place: USA: East River... | reverse complement strand
CGTCGCATCCATCGGCAACGCCGCGGTGGCGGTCGGCGCTGTGGCCCCGGCCGGCCGTTTTCCAGCGGCCACGAGTGCGTCAACCAGCTCGCGGCAGCTCTCGAAGCGGTCGGCGGGCTTCTTCGACAGGGCCTTGCCGATCAACTCCTGGTCACATTCTTGTAGCCCCGCCAGCCGCGGCCGGGCGTTGAGGTGCTGCGCGGCGAGCTGCGCCGCGGTGCGGCCGGGGAACGGCAACTGCCCGGTCAGCATCTCCTGAAAGACGATCGCCAGGCTGTATTGATCGCTCTTGCGGCTGGGCCGCCCTTCGAAAACTTCCGGCGGAGCATAGACGGGCGTCAGGCCGCCCATCATCGACGCCGTGTGATCGTGAATGTCCTTGACCAGGCCGAAGTCGGCGACTTTGATGCGGCCGCCCAGGAGCAACAGGTTTTCGGGCTTGACGTCCAGGTGCTGCAGCGAGTGCTGCTCGATCATGTAGTCCAGCGCGTCGGCCGAGTCCCGCATGTAGCCCAGCAGCTCGTCGCGGCCGATGCCCGGCTGTCCGCCCTTCTTGCAGATGTCATACCGGTCCTTGAGGCTGCACTCGGCCAGCTCGGTGACGATCAGCAGCTGCCCTTCGACGACCTCGATTCGCTCGAGCGACAAAAGAAACGGATGCCGCACGCCCTTGATGCGGTTGAGGGCCTTCATCTCGCGGGCCGCGCGGTCCTCGTCCAACAGGCCATAGACGAACTTGATCGCCTTGACCAGATCGCCGGGCACTTCGGCCGTCCAGACTTCGCCATAGCCGCCCGCGCCGATGCGCTTGACGAGCTTGTAGCCGGGAATCGGCTCGTTCGTCGATCGGGAAGGACTTGCTGAAGGGGTCACAGGTATCAGGGGTCAGGGGTCAGGTCGGTAGGGAACGCCTGGTGTGGCGTTCCCGCCTTCTGTGGCGTTCGCGCTGTAGGGAGCGCGCTCTGTGGCGTTCGCGCTGCAGGGAACGCCCTCTGTGGCGTTCCGGCTGGCGGCGCACACTTCGGCCACTCTGAAATCTGGCTTACGATTAAGCCCCCCGGCCGCATCTTTCCGCCCGGTTTCCTTTGACGGCATATCCGGCCCAACCGGCGCTCATCAATCCGCGGCTATTTCGGGATTTCTCAAGCTGCCAACTGGCAATTCGGCGGAGCACCATCGGCTTAACACCGATTTCCCGAATCGCGCTACTTGACAGTCGAAAATGGGGATGGGTAGGCTGGGCAACCAGGAACGCTTCCCTCTTATTGCGTACCTCTCTTATGGAGTTTCTTCCATGCGCACTGCTCGCCGCTTATTCTTGGAGCCGCTTGAAGCCCGCTACACTATGAATGCCGACGTGGACGGCAACGGGATGGTCGTACCGATGGACGCGCTGCTTGTGGCCAATGCGCTAAACAACCCGGGCGAATTCGCCTTTGCTTCGTCACTTGACGTCACGCGCGACGGCTCGCTGACCACAGCCGACTTCGACGCTGTCGTCGCGGCCTTGGACGACGTCGGCGACGGCAGCGCTGGCGGCGGCGACGATGCTAACGAGTTGCTGGGCGAAGGCGAAGGCTCGGAATCGGGAGGCGGCGAAGGCACTCCTGTGGTGTCGATGTCGGTGAGCGGCTCCGTGGTTGATGAAGATGGCGAGACAACTCAGACCATCACGCTCTACCGCACTGGGCCGGTCACGAGCACATTGACCGTCGGGGTTTTCACCGAGGGCGCTGGATCAGATTACGCCAACACCAATGACTATCAACTTCTTCGGAATGGAACGCCAATCGGCGGCTCGGTAGTTTTTGGAATAGACGAAGCTGAAATTGAATTGACGGTGAAAGCAGTGGACGATACGACGGAAGAGCCAAACGAGGGGCGTAACATCGGAATTGCGGAATCCACCGACACTCCGGCAACCTACACGAGGCATCAGTACGCGTACCATCAGGTATTCACGATCAAGGATGACGAATGGCGCTGGGTTTACGCCACAACATCGAATTACGAGTTCGAGTGGGCACCGGTTCCCACGGCGATTGTTCGGGATGGGTTTGATGGGGCCCTTTATCCTAAAGGCAGCGCTTTGGTAGGTCTCAACAGCGTAACATTGAAGGCATCTGCCAAGGCGGTTTACGTTTATGAGTACACTGCAACAGTCCCTCAAGGAAGGGTGGACTTTTCCTGTAACGCCCAGACGGGTGCCATTGCTGTAACCACGGTTCCCGCTACGTTAGTGAACAATCCAAACACTTGGGTTAGCGCGGGGTTAGACTACGACTACAGTATCAGCGACGGCTCGGGCGACGTGCACACAGTTCAAGTCGATTCAGAGTTTATGGCGGGTGCGGGTGGCACCCACGGCGGGACTCCGACCTCCGGAACCGGTTGGGGTCATGGTAACACAGCCTGGACAGGGGTGGAAACTTGGGCCGTTGCCGCACCTTCGGGCACGCATTCTGCAACACTTCGCTGCAGCAAGGGACCGGACCCGAATGAGTAATGCGAATGTTTCGCATCTCCCTACGAACGTTTCTGATTGCGACAGTAACCCTTGGCGTTGCAGTAGGATTGTTCTTGCAGAGCCGTTGGCAGTCTCACCGTCACTCGTACAATGGCGTCAATCATAGTACAAACAATGGAGTCTTGTATAATTCGTGGGTCATGACCGAATCAGAGGCATTTCGGCCCGATCGACTTTTGAGCGTCGTCATCGTGCCGAAGTGGATTCAAGCGCCAGGCGTCCTGCACAGCGGGATGCCGCAAACTCCCCAACACGACGACGACCTGGAGGCGTTTCCCAACGGCGTGTACTTCCGCGGCGAATTGATTGCCGGCTACAAGACAAGGCGCGTTGTCGTTTCGCTAAGCCCTCACGATGCACAAGTGATTGCGTTGTCGCAGCAGGATCTTGATGCGCTTGCCAGATTTCGCGGCAAGGCGCTCATCGAATCTGAGACCTGGAAACAAAAGGTCGAACCCGAGATCGACAGGCTCGTCACGCCATATACGAAGGGCGTGACTCACTATCGAAACTGGCGAATTGCCCGCGGCCTTCCGCCGGATTAGGATTTCCACACGCCACCTCTATCAGGCAGGCGGACGTCCGCCCAACGTTACGCCCCCAGCGCGAAGCCCTCGATGGACCGATCGATGGTTTGCGGGCAGCCGAAGTGGTCGCCTTGGGCGAGGCGGCAGCCGAACTCGTAGCAGGTGCGGGCTTTGTTATCGGAGGTTGGCGGCGCGCACGGACTGGGGAGGTCGAAGGGGACGGGAATCTTTTCCTAGGAATTGACTCTCGACTCCCCTTTTTACTGCCCGGTTTGACGCCGCGACGGAACGCTTGCTGCCCGTTGCCTTGGTTCGAAATGGTGTTGACGAAGCCCGCGGATTGGCCGGCGTAACCAGTCTTGCAGTCAGTCCGGATAATCGGTTTCTGTACGCAGCATCGACAGCCGCAACTGCCGTCGTATTTGAAGTCAAGATTATCAGCCAAGGACCATAAATAACGCTGCCGTGATGCGAGAATCGAAGGGGGGAACGCTGATGCGAAATCGATGCATCTTGACGGTGACCGCAATGGCGATGCTCTTCGCCGTGCCTGTCTCGCTCTGGGCTCAGGCGCTCCGGGTGACGCCAGTTGCGATCTATGCGGAAGGCGTGGGGCAAACGCAGAAAACTGCCAGCCCAGGCTGCCTTACCCTGTCGCCCGATGGTCGGTTTCTTGTGGCAATGCGGGACAGCGGGGACACGGTGTTTATCTATGCGCGCGATGCGGAGGACGGAAAGCTGCGGCTGATGTCCAAGTTGCAACGCTCGGTTTCTGAGCCGCGCAGGGTCGCGTTCACACCTGACTCAAAGTTCCTTGTCGTCCCCGAATTCCTTCCACGACTGTGGTGCTTTGGCCTAGATGAAAGGTCCGGCGCATTGACCAACGTGCAATTGACGGAAAACAACAAGCGGAACGTCGTGGGAATGGAGTCGCCGGATGCGTGCTGTGTGAGTCCCGATGGCAAATCACTATACGTCTTGGGGCGAAGAGAGATGACGCTCGCTTGCTTCCGACTCGATTCGCGAACCGGGCAAATCGAGTTTGACGAGTGTTTACAGTCCGTTAACGCGGGGCTGCCCGGCGAGGGGCTGGCACTGCCACTTCCCGAACGTCATGCGCGAGCGCGGATGGTTGAAGGGATGTTCTGTCCGATGAGTGTCGCCTGTTCGCCGGATGGGAGGCACGTGCTGGTCGGCTTATCGAGGAAAGCGCTCTCAGTATTTGCACGGGATGCAGCTACGAGCCGCTTGACGTTCGTGGAGCAAATTGGCGAGCACCCCTCGAAGCTGGAAAACAATCTGGTGCGAATCAGTGGGATCGCGTTTCACCAGGGAGGAGCATACGTTTCGACGTGCAACCTCACGGGCGGATTAACACTCCTGCGTCGCGATCCAGAGTCCGGGTCGCTTCACTTCATTCAGGCGTGGGTGGATGCGGGCGTCTTGAAGGCGCCGCGAGATTCTATCCACATGGCCGAGGGCCTGCGAAGTTGCAGCGACATCATTTGGAGCAAGGACGGAAAATGGCTGTTTGTCGGAGGCAGCACGGATCAGGCCGTCGTCGCCTTTGCATTTGATGCCGCCGGCGAGCGCCTCATTCCCGCCGCCCTGATTCGGCAAGGTGTCGAAAACCTAAGCGGGCTCGATCTCGTGAATAGTGTCGCCGTATCCCCGGACGGCAAATTCCTATACGCCGCCTCTCGCGACGCCAGCGCTGCCGTATTTGCACTTTCGGTGAGCGACCCCTAATTACCTCGATGCCGTATCGACGCACCTGTCGATTGGTCGCTGCGGCTACGGACGACCGAGTGCCCGCCTGCATGGAATCATGAAAAAGTGGGCACAGGTCGAAGACCAAGGGGCGCGGGCCTGCGAGGAGCTTCGCGAAGGCGTGGAGCAAGCGATTCGGGCCCTTGGCGCGGGATTCTTAAGGGCCAAGGGCAATACCGGGCTCCGCCAGCGGCTCCGCACGGGAAAGCTCTCGGATTACTACCGCCAGCTACTCTGCCTCGTCTATCGCCTGCTGATGTTGCTGGTCGCTGAAGACAAGCAGACCGAATCGGGCGGCAACCTGCTCCATCCCCCAGCAGCGCCCGCCGCCCCTCGCCAGCGCTATGCCCGCTACTATTCCGTCGGCCGCATCCGCGACTGCGCCTTTCAGCGCCGCCGTGCTCCCGGCGGCGACCTCTACGAGTCGCTCAAGAAGCTGTTCAAAAAACTCCGCACCGGCGATCCGCGGCTGGGGATTCCCGGCCTAGGATCTTTCTTGTTTTCTCCCGCGGCGACGCCCGACCTCGATGCTGCTTCGCTGGCCAACCAGGATCTGCTCGAGGCTTTCCGGCATCTGTGTCACACGAAGGATTTCGGAGAATTCGGCTCGGAAGAGCTGGGCGTCTATCAGTCGCTCTTGGAATTGCACCCGCGGTTGGGCACCGGTGAGGGATCGTTTACGCTCGGCACGGCAGCCGGCCACCAGCGGAAGACGACCGGCAGCTACTATACGCCGCGGCCGCTGATCAACTGCCTGCTCGATTCGGCTCTCGATCCGGTCGTCAAATCTGTGCTCAACAGGTCTGAACCCGCCGCGGCTGAAGCGGCCCTCCTGAATCTCAAGGTCTGCGACCCGGCCTGCGGCAGCGGGCACTTTTTGATCGCCGCTGCCGAGCGACTGGCGCTCCACCTGGCCAGGCTGCGGACCGGCGACGATCAGCCGGCAGCGCTGGCGGTACAGCAGGCCAAGCGGCAGGTCATCCACCGCTGCATCTATGGCGTGGATGTCAACCCGATGGCGGTTGAGCTCTGCAAGGTGAGCCTGTGGTTGGAGGCGCTGGATCCGGGCCAGCCTCTTTCGTTCCTCGATCACCACATCCAATGTGGCAACAGCCTCTTGGGAACGACGCCCAAGCTGCTGGCCGGCGGCCTCCCAGACGAGGCCTTCACAGCCAGCGAGGGCGATGATCGAGCGGTCGTCGCGCAGCTCAAAAAGAATAACAGACGGGAGCGGGAGGATGACCGCGACACTCGCCACCAGGCCGAGTTGGTGCGGGGAACCGCCAATGAAAACGCCCGCCTCTTGGCCGACGCCTGGTGTGCAGTCTTCCTCTGGAAAAAGAACCGGACGAAGCTGGGCAGACGCTGCCCCACCGCAGGCGACCTCCGGACCTTTGAAGCAAACCCCGATACACTCCCCCGCGAGATCCGAGCCGAAATCCCACGGCTGCAGGGACAGTATCAGTTCTTCCACTGGCACCTGGCGTTTCCGGGCGTCTTTCGCTTGCCTGGCCGCGGAGAAGAGGCCCAGAACGCATTGTGCGGTTGGATCGGCGGGTTCGACGTCGTGCTGGGAAATCCACCCTATAGCGCTGCCATTGAAAAACGCGCTCGAAGTCTAATCAACTTCAAGTATGAGGCGGCGCAGGCAGTCGCCAACTCGGCGGCGGATTTTCTCGCCAGTGGCAGGGATCTGCTTTCGAGCGACGGCCTGCTGGGATTCGTCGTGCCCAAGTCGTTCACCTACTCGTATGACTGGCGACGATTGCGGGACGATCTATTGCCGTTCATCCATACGGTGATCGATGTCAGCCAGGCTTGGAAAGAAGTGCTTCTGGAGCAGATCCTCATTGGCCTTGGTCGCGGCAACGCAGCGCAAGCCAAAGTTGGAACGTTGAACGGCCAGCGTGTTCCGATCGTCGCGACCCTCCGGCCGGCCGCTGCGAATGCGCTGGGGATCATTCCCACGGGACTGGATAGGCAAGATCACCGCCTGCTTGATGTGCTCCTCCAACGGACCGGCAATACGTTGGGAAAGTACTGCACAACACTGCGTGGCACGGGACTCCAGAGATTTGCCCGTGAATCTGGACCAGTACCGATCATGGGCGGCAAAAACATCACTTCGTTCGGCGTTCGCGCCGTGGACCGTTATCTGAATCCGCCATCCGATCGCCTTGACGAAACTGCGCTGCGTCGGATTTCTCCGCCGCAGGCTGTCTTTCAAAACATTGTTGCCCACATTCAGAACCCGCAGCCGCATATCAGGCTGATTGGAACGGTGTGCCAGCAGCCCTACGCCTGCCTCGATACGGTGAACCTGCTGACGCCCAGTGACTTCCAGGTAAGTCCGTACTTCCTGGCCGGACTATTGATGTCCGATCTGATTAACTGGTTTGTCTATGTCTGCATCTACAATCGCGCCGTCCGGACAATGCACTTCGACGGCTACTTTCTGGAGAAGATTCCGGCGCCGCCGGAGAGTACGTTTCAGGCCATCCACGCCGCTGCACTACGCGTCTCCGAGTCGCCGGACGAAGCCGAGCGCTGGCGCGAGCTGAACCAGGCAGTCTATGATGCGTATTGCGTCTCGTCCGAGCAGGCATCCAGAATCGCGGCCATGCACAAGGCGCGCCACCTTTAATCCAGTTCCCGTTCATTTTCTTCGCACTTCGGCGAAATAGGCCCCGCAGACCTCCTTGCCGCCCGACTCGAGAAACCACGACTGCATTTCTGCCGGCCCGGCTTTCAGCTCGGTAGTGAACGTTATGAATTGATCCTGCGGTCCAACTTCCACCGTCCGCTCAAATCCGCCGATCTTGATCCGCGCCTGGGCGATTGGCAAAGCGATGCCTGCGGGCAACAGGCCGTCGGCGGCTTGATAGGGTGGCGCTGCAGCGACGATTGGCAGCCTTGCATCAGCCGGCCAGCGGCGGAGCGTGAATTCGTAGGCGCCAGCTCTATCGATTTCCAGGTGCCAGACGCCGTTCTTGCGTTCGCCGCGGCGGACCTGGGCCATCTGGTCGAGGAATACGTCGGCCCATTCGCAGGCGCTCAGCCGCGAGGGGTTTTCGGCGTCGTTGCCGACCACCACGAGACTGAATTCGTTCAGCTGAGGTTTCAGGCCATCCCACCAGGCGTCGTAGTGCGCTTTCATTACGCCCAATACTTGGGACGTGTCTCCAGCAATTTCTTTCTGCTGACCAGGATCGGCGGCCAGGTCGAATAGCTCTACGCCATTAACCAACCGCCATTTTTGCCAGAGGACACAGGCGTCGTTTTGCTTTGGGACTGGCGCGTTCATCCGGCTGAACTGAATGACCAGCTTTCGGTCGGCGAGCTTTTCGGCCTTGCCGGCGAGCAGCGCGGCCAGGCTCAAGCCGTCGAACTTCGCGTCCTTGGCAATCAGCCCGCAAAGCTCGACGAGCGTGGGCGCGATGTCCTGCACCGTAGTCAGCTCGCCGATGTCGCGAGGCTGGCCCAACCCGCCGGCAGGCCAGCGCACGAAGCACGGGACGCGGTGGCCGCCGTCGTAGAGATCGATCTTCTTGCCGCGCAGGCCGCTGTTGAAGACCGGCACGCCCGCCGTGCCGCCATTGTCGGTCAGGAACACGACGAGCGTGTTGTCTCGCAGCTTGCTCTCGCTCAGAAACGCCTCGAGTTGGCCGACGTTCTCGTCGATATTGGCGATCATGCCGAAGAAGCTGGCGATGTTCCGCGGCTGGCCGGTGTATTGCTGGCGGTATTTCTCGGGCACAAACAGCGGCCCGTGCGGGGCGGCCGTGGCGAGGTTGCAATAGAACGGCCGGTTTGCTTCGGCCTGCGACTTCATCCAGCTCAAGGCTTCACGAAAGAACACGTCAGTCGTGTAACCCTGGTACTGTTGGTCCCGTCCGTTGTGCCGATAGGTGTCGTCGAAGTAGTCGTTGTTCCAGGCGTCGGCCGCGCTGCCGATGTGCGACGATGGGAACCAGAGCGACTCGTGAAACCCGCGGTCCTGCGGCCGGTAGGGATAGTTGTCGCCCAGGTGCCACTTGCCGAATTGCCCGCACTGGTAACCGGACGCTGCGAAATAGTTGGCCAGCGTGGGAATGCCGCGGCGGAGCAGCGTTCGCCCGCTGCTGACGTTCATCGCGCCGTTTCGCAGGCAGTCGATCCCGGTCAGGAGCTGCCCGCGCGTCGGCGTACACATGGGGCAGACATGAAAGTCGGTCAGCCGCACGCTCTCGCCGGCGAGCTTGTCGAGATTCGGCGTTTTCAGGACGGGATGGCCGTGCCGCGAGAAATCGCCATAGCCTTGATCATCAGTGATCAGGACAATGACATTGGGGCGGCCGGCGGCTGAAACACCGGCGATCGATGTGGCGAGCGCCAGTGCCGCCGCGGCGATTGCGAGAAGTTTGGTCGTCATGTTGGGCCTCGCCCAATGCATGACGGATCGGGGGCTGCAATGCAAGCTGCCCCAAGAAACAAATAAGGGCGCGGCAGACCACCGTGGTCTACCGCGCCCTCGAGCGGGTGTACGGGTGAGGGTGGCCGGAGATCAAACCGGTTTCGATCCCACAGTGACGTATCACAGTCCCATCAACCGTGATACGGGCCACCCTCATCGCGGGTTGTTTCGGTTACTTGGAAGCCAGGGCTCCGAAGATCATCGGCTGCTGCGCTTCGACGCTCAGCCCTTGGATGAACTTCTTGGCGGCCAGGTATTCGGCCGAGCTGACCAGCGGCAGGTGGCCTTGCAACTTCGCATCGAGCGAGGCGGCGAGCTGCCGAACCTGCCCGTGGAAGGCCGAGGCCGGGCCCACGTCGGCCGGCGAGCGAGTCGCAAAGGCCCGGTCGAGCATCGTCCGCTCGGCGGCGAAGGCGTCGTTGTTCAGCAAGGCCGGCCAATTCAAGCGGCCCAGCTCGCGGCTGTACTGCCCGGCGCTCAGGCCCTCGGGGGCCTGCTGCCGGGCGATCGTGACTTGCTGCTCGTGGCTCAGCCGCTGGGGCCGCTCCGCAGCACGGGCCGCCCGGTTGATCTGCCGCATCTTGAAATAGACTTCCGTGTTCTTCTCACGGTTGTCCAGGTAGCGGGAGATCGCCTCTTGGTTGTTGATGTTGGAGAGCGAATTCAGGTAGTTCATTTCGCCGGTCGAAGCCCGCAGATAACCCAGCCCACGCAGCACGCCTTCTTCCAGCGTCGAGGCATGGTCGTAGTAATAGCCGTAGCCGCGAGTGTTGATGCCCTCCGTGCTGATCGGCGTCGCATAGGTGCTTTGGCCGGAGGCCACACCACCGACCACCAGCACGCTCAGAACCGACAGAACGCTCGTTTGAATCCAGTTCGTTTTCATCGCTACACCCTCTCGTGTTTTGTTTCGTCAACCCGCGACTTGCTAAGCGTGCTTCCTCAACGTCTGTTACGGCCGAACTGTTAAAGCAATGGCCGTGCCAATGCGTCCGCCGCGCCCGCTCGTCGTCGAAAGGCTAGAATTGGCAAGGGACTTACGGCGGCGAGATTTTTCGGGCCGGTTTGGAAACGGGCCGCAAAAGCGCCGTCAATTCTCAGACTGGGACGGCTTTTTTCCCAATCCGGGAAGAAGTGGCCCGCAGCACGCTGCTGGCGAGCCGTTCGATGAGGCTCCGAGGCAACAAGAGCAGCCATGAACCAGGCGGTGAAATCGACCGGCGCGGATTGGCCGGACCTGCTGGGCGACCTCCGGCAGGCCGAGGCCGGAATCCAACTGGGCGGCGGCACGGCCTCGATCCAGCGCCAGCACGGCAAAGGACGGCTGGCCGCCCGCGAGCGGATCCAACGCCTGATTGATCCCGGTACGGCCACGCTGGAGTTGGGCCTGTGGGCCGCCTATGGGATGTATGCCGATTGGGGCGGCGCAGCCGCAGCGGGCGTCGTGACCGCGATCGGCACAATCGGCGGCCGACGGCACATGCTCATCGCCAACGACGCAACCGTCAAAGCCGGCGCCTTCTTCCCGATGACCGCCAAGAAAGTGCTGCGGGCCCAGCGGATCGCTTTTCAGAGCCGGCTGCCGCTGGTGTATCTGGTCGATTCGGCCGGCGTGTTCCTGCCGTTGCAGGAAGATGTCTTTCCCGATGAGGACGACTTTGGCCGCATCTTCCGCAACAACGCTGTGCTCTCGGCCGCCGGCATTCCGCAATATGCGGCCATCATGGGCAACTGCGTGGCCGGCGGCGGCTATCTGCCGGTGCTGTGCGACAAGCTGCTGATGACTGAAGGTTCGGGGCTGTTCCTGGCCGGGCCGGCGCTCGTCAAAAGCGCGATCGGGCAGGAAATCTCGGCGGAAGAACTGGGCGGCGCGGCCATGCACGCGCAAATTAGCGGGACCATCGATTACCGCGAGAAAGACGACGACGCCTGCCTCGCCCGCCTGCGGTCGTTGATCGAGCTGAGCCGGCCCGACGACGCGCTGCCGCCGGCGCCGTTCGTTCGCAAAGCAGCGGCGGAGCCGGCGCGGCCGGCGACCGATTTGTACGACCTGATCGACGCCGATCCGCGGAGCAGCTACGAAGTCCGCGACGTGCTGGCCTGCCTGGTCGATGCCGGCAGCTTCGACGAATACAAGGCCGAGTATGGCCAGTCGCTCGTCTGCGGCACGGCGCGTCTCGGCGGCTATTCGATCGGCATCGTCGCCAACCAGCGGCACCGCGTGAAATCGGGCCGCGGCGAGTTTCAATTCGGTGGCGTGCTGTACGTCGATTCGGCCGAAAAAGCCGCCCGCTTCGTGATGAACTGCAACCAGGATTGGCTGCCGATCCTGTTTTTGCAGGACGTCAACGGTTTCATGGTCGGCCGCGACAGCGAACGGGCCGGCATCATCAAGGCCGGGGCCAAGCTGGTCAACGCCGTGAGCAACTGCCGCGTGCCAAAGATCACGCTGATCACCGGCGGCTCCTACGGCGCGGGCAACTATGCTCTCTGCGGCAAGGCGTTCGATCCGCGGTTCATCTACGCCTGGCCCACCGCCCGCTGCGCGGTGATGGGGGCGGCGCAGGCGACGAATACGCTGCTGGATGTGATGGTCAGCAGCTTGAAGAAGCAAGGCCGCGAGCCGGACGCAGCCGAACTGGAGGAGCTGCAAACGCAGGTTGCCGCCGACTACGAGCGGCAGACCGACGTGCGCTACGCCGCCGCGCGACTGTGGGTCGATAGCATTCTCGACCCCGTCGAAACCCGCGGCGTCCTGATCCAATCGCTCGAAGTCGCCACGCGCCATGCCAGCGACGAGCCATTCCGCACGGGCGTCTATCAGGTGTAGATG
>Ga0184625_10000870_pt1 | contig 12113 bp, 12 predicted proteins | sample PLM3_30_b1_FD_133151 | JGI IMG/M metagenome (GOLD analysis project Ga0184625, IMG submission 133151) | Groundwater sediment microbial communities from an aquifer in East River, Colorado, USA - PLM3_30_b1 | ecosystem: Environmental > Terrestrial > Soil > Riparian zone | place: USA: East River... | reverse complement strand
TGCGCGAGGCCTTGCTCGATCAGCAGAGCCTGGTGCAGAAAGCAGCCGAGTCGGCGCTGTCCGCACTCTGCCGTGGCGACACGGTGCCCACCGTCGTTGCGAAGGCCGAAACGGTGGCCGTTGCGCCCCAAGGCCCGCTACCAGCACCACCGCCAGCTCCGGCCAAGGATAGCGAACCAACCGTGTCCCGCCCGACCGAAACCTGGTCGAGCGCTCACCTTTCCATGCTGGTGCGATGATGCCCTGCTTGCTGGCCAGCTTCGACATGTACCGCAGCGTGAGCGATTGGTTTCGCGCCGGCAAGTCGCCGCTCGATTGGCAATATGTGCTGCCCACGCTGAGCGCCCTGACCATCATCTTTCTCATCGCCACGTGGCTGACCCTGCGCTGGTTGCGGCTCCGCGAACGGCGGACGCTGAACTCGCCGGCCAAACTGCTGGCAGAATTATGCGCCGCCCACGGCCTGCTGCGTCGTCAGCGACAACTTTTGGCCGCCCTCGCCCGCCACTACAACTTAGCGCAGCCGGCGATGCTGTTTGTGGAACCGGCCCTCTGGGGCGCCGAGAAGTTGGGGCCCACCTGGAATCGCCGCCGCGGCGAGCTCGACGAACTGCGCGGGCGGCTGTTCGCGTAGCTTTCCTCTCGTTTAACCCGTAGCCAGAGGCGCAGGTTCAACCGCAGCAAGCCGTCGCCTCTGGCTCCGGGTCAAACGAATTGGGCTACAGGAATTGCTGATAGGCCTGCACGGCCAGCACGTCGCAGCGGTCGTTTTCGGGATGGCCGCTGTGGCCGGCGACGCGGGTGAACTTCACCTCGTGCTTTTCGATCAGCGCGTCGAGCTGCTGCCAGAGCTCGGCATTGGCAACGGGCTTCAGCTTGCCTTTCTCGCGGCGCTGCCAACCGTTGCGTTTCCAACCCGCCATCCATTCCGAGAGGCCCTTGCGGACGTATTCGCTGTCGGTGAACAGCTCGATCCGGCAGGGCCGCTTGAGAGCCGAGAGCCCTTCGATCGCCGCCTGCAGCTCCATGCGGTTGTTCGTCGTTTCGCGCTCGCCGCCAAAGCCTTCCTTTTCCTTATCGGTGCTCACGTGCCGCAGGATAAACGCCCAGCCGCCCGGCCCCGGATTGCCGCTGCACGCGCCGTCGGTGAAGAGAAGGACTTCGGGTTGGTCAGAAGGTTTCACGGTCGGAGGGTTCAGGGTTCAGGGTTCAGGGTTCAGGGTTCAGGGCAGGAAACAGTTCCTGAACTCTGAACCCCGAGCCCTGACCACTCAATTGTGCTTGATATTGATAATGTCGCCGTCCTGGATCACATAGTCCTTCGGCTCTTGCCGCATCAGGCCGGCGGCTTTGATTTCGCGCTCGCTGCCCAGGCGGACGATGTCGGCGACGGTCATCGTTTCGGCGCGGATGAAGCCCCGCGCCAGGTCGGTGTGGATGCCGCCGGCGGCTTCGACGGCCGTGCCGCCCTGCCGCAGCAGCCACGTGCGAACCTCCTTCTCGCCCGCCGTGAAAAAGATCATCTGCGCGGAGGCGTGCATGATCCGGCGGATGAGATGGTCGCGATCCACCGGCTGCACGCCCATTTCGCGGCAGAATTCCTCGCGTTCGGCGGCTGGCATCGCGGCCAGGTCCATCTGGAGCGTCAGGGGCAGAGCGAACAACTCGGTTCCCGCAGGCGCCATGGCGGCAAACCGCGCTGGATCGGCTTCGTCGTCGGCCGTGTTGACGATCGCCAGCCGCGGCTTCTCGCTGAAGAGCTGGAACGACCTGGTGGCCCGCCGCTGCTCCTCCGTCATCGAGACGCCGTGCAAGGCTTCGCCCGCTTCGAGCCTGGCCAACAGCGGAATCAGCAGATCGAGCTCTTCCTGGTCCTTCTCTTTGTTGGGCCGCGGCTTGCGTAGCTGGTCCTTCAGCCGCTCGACGCGGCCCGAAAGGATGTCGAGATCGGCGATCAGCAGGTCGTCGTCGAAGTTCCGCAGGTCGGCCCGGGAATCGGCCCCGCCGAACCCGGCGACGACGACAATCAAGGCGCCCGCCTCGCGAATCAGCGCCAGCTTCTGGGCCGAGCCTTCGTGCGTTCGCGCCAGGCCGGGCGTATCGACGATCTCCAGGGCGGCCTGCGTGATTTTTTTGGGCTTATAGACTTCACAAAGTTGCGCCACCCGCGGGTCGGGAATCGTGGCCATCGCGCTTTGGATCGTGTGCGACAGCGACGGATCGGGCGCAATCCCCGTCAGCCAGTGAAACAGCGTGCTTTTGCCCGATCCTTGGTAACCGACAATTCCGATTTTCATCGCGACTTGGCCTGGCGGACGGCGGGAGCGAGACGTTCCAGCGCATGTTCTATCGCGGCGGTTTCCGTTTTGTCCAGGCGGGCAGCGCCGAAACGCACGCGGTAATAGGCCGCGACGATGGCCGCGGGAATCGAGGCGGCCTGCCGCTGTTCCGACGAAGCATTCAAGCGATTTTCGGCTGCCGCGGCCAATTCGCGCGGCGTTTGACCGTCTTGCCGGCGGAGTGGCAGATGGGCCAGAAGTTTTTCCAGCCGCAGATAAAACGCGGGCGTCTGGGACGTGCCGCGCCGCGACGACGCCCGGGTGGTCCACCAGCGGCCGATTTGCCGGCGGGCGAGCAGGACCGCTTGAATCAGGCCGATTGCAACCAGCAACATGGCGGCAACGAGCAGGCCCAGCGCCCCCTCGAAGGGCCGCGGACCGCCGCGCGCAGGCTGCGGCACGTCGATGCCGAGCTGAGCACTCCACCGCCGCAGCCAGCGGTGGACGGTGCGAGCTTCGAGCCAGGATGGCAGCGCCGTCGCCTGGGCGGTGAGCGGATCATAAAACGAGTTCTCCTGGCGCGTCTTGTCGAGCGACAGCACGTAGTCGCGCCACAGCAGTTCGACGTAGTCGAAGGCGTGGGCGAGGCGGCGGGCCAGCGTGTCGTCGGCCGCGGTCGTGATCGTTTCGCGGGCCGCCGGCGTCGGATCGAGCCGGTACCAGACGCCGCCGCCGGACGGACCGGCGATCTCCCAATCGACGACCTCGCCCGGCGGGATCCAGGCCTCGACCCAGGCGTGGGCGTGCCGCTGCTGCACGACGTAGTAGTGGCCGAGCGTGTTCAACTCGCCGCCCTTGTAGCCGATGATCATCCGCGCGGGAATGCCCTGGCTGCGGAGCATCATCACCAGGGCGCTGGCGAAGTACTCGCAGTATCCTGTGTGGTGGTTGGCGACGAAGTCCTCGATTGGATCGAGGTCATAGTTCCGCGAGAGATCGAGATCGAGCGAGTACTGATAGACCTCCGGGGTGCGAAAATGCCGCTCCAGAGCCAAGGCCCGTTCGAGCTGCGTGCCCTGACTGGCGCCTTGTTCGCGAATTACGCGGGCGGCAATTTCGGCCAGTTTGGGGAACCGCTCGGCGTCGAAGGCGATTAGCGCGCTCAAGTCGGCGTCGGAAGTCGTGGCGAACAGATTGGGATGCGGCACCGCATGCAGCTGCCGGCCGTTGCGAATTCCCGGTGTGGCGAAGGCATAACTGTATTGCCGGCCGATCGACTCCACTTCGGAAGCCACTCGCTCCAAGCGGTTGAGCGAGCGGATGTAGCGTAGCCGATTTGGCGTGTCATTCGGAAGGGATTGCGCCGGCAAGATCGCCGGGTAGGCCGGAGTCGCGCCCACTTCCAGCACGATGTCTTGCCGCACCAGCGTCGTCGAGGTTTGTGGAGCGGGCGCCGGCGGAAGGGCGCCGGTGGTGGTGCTGCTGGCAGTGTTGTTGGACGACTTGCCGCGCTGACCACCCACGGTGCGGGGCGGCGCAACCCAGCGGCCCGACTTGCCTTGCGTGACGTAATCGGTCAGCGTAGCGCCCGTGAAATAGGGCTCGCCCACCAGCGGCACGGCTTGCCGATCGCTCAGCCGGCTGAGCTTGGCCCGCATCACCACCTGATTGCTCAGCGTGATGCGGCCGGACTCTTTCAGCCGCACTTCGCTCCCCACCCCCGAGACGCCGCCGGCGCGGCCGCGAGCGCCTTGCCAGGCGGTGTCGTTCAGCCGCGGCGTGGCATAGAAAAAGACGGCGGCAAACAGAATCGTGGCGACAGACAGGATCGCCACGTAGCGGGCCACGGTCCAGCCGCCCAAGGCTTGTTTCAACTCGCCGGCCGCCAGCCCTGGCGGGACGACGGATGGCGGGGCCAGCAGACACGTCCAAGGACTCTTGGCCGCGCTTCGTGGGGCCGACGGATGCTCGCGCCGCACCTCCCGGTGGATGCACAGCAGGACCAGTTGCGTCAGCGCCAGGACGATATAAGGTCCCAGTAGCGCTCCGAACTCCGGGCCCAGATTGAGCGCCGCTGCGACGACGACCTGCAGCAAGCTGAGCACCAGGAGCTGCCAAAATACACGGTCGGACTTGTCCTGGAAGAGCAGCACCACCTGCAGCCAGACCAGCATGTTGGCGATGGCTAGCAGCTGCTCCTCGCTGCCCAGGTCCATGAAGCCCCACATCGACCGGCCGACAGCGACCAGCGCGACTAGGTTCGCCAGGAGCCGATTGAGCAACACCCAGCGTTTCCAATCGGTCACGATCGCCGCAGCGACGGCCCCGCCGGCGAGCAAGAGAGGCATGGCGGGCGTGCGATGCCCCAGGCCGAGAAACAGGGCCCCGATCAAGGCGAGGGCCGTGGTGTTAAACTGAATGGCGCGGTCGATCGACATGATTTCCGCTGGCCGCGGCTGGTTACGAGTGCCGCTATTATACGGTAATACGGTCCTGCGGATCGAATCCGCAGCCTGGCGAGGGAAAGCTTGAACGGATCCGCAGCAGTCATCGACTTGCTCGTCGAATGGGACGAGCAGCGGCAGGCGGGAAAGCACGTCTCGCCGGAGCAGCTTTGTCCCGGCGATCCGGCGATGCAAACGGAGCTGCGCCAGCGAATCGCCCGGCGCGAGCAGCTGTTGGGCATCTTCGAGATGCCGACGCTCGGGGCGAGCGAGACCGCTGCCGCCCTGCCGCCGCTGCCGCAAGTTGCCGGCTACGAGCTGCTGGAAGTGCTGGGCCGCGGCGGGATGGGTGTCGTCTATAAGGCCCGGCAGCTGGGCCTGAATCGCGTCGTGGCCTTGAAGATGATTCTGGCCGGAGCGAACGCCAGCCCGCAGGACCTGTCGCGGCTGCGGGCCGAGGCCGAAGCCGTCGCTCAGCTCGCCCATCCGAACATCGTGCAAATCTACGAGATCGGCGAGCAAGGCGGCTGCCCGTTCCTGGCGCTCGAATATGTCAGCGACGGCAGCCTGGCGCAGCACCTGGACGGCACGCCGCTTTCGCCCAAGCAGGCCGCCGAGACGGTGCTGGCCCTGGCCCGCGCGGTCCACCATGCGCACGAGAAGGGCATCGTTCACCGCGACCTGAAGCCGGCGAACGTGCTGCTGGCCGACGGTGTGCCGAAGATTGCCGACTTCGGGCTGGCCAAACGGGCGGACTCCAACCAGGCTCACACCCTGACGGGCACGATCCTCGGCTCGCCGAGCTATATGGCTCCCGAGCAGGCCGCCGGGCAGACGGACAAAATCGGCCCGGCGACGGATGTCTATGCCCTCGGCGTCATCCTGTACGAGATGCTCACCGGCCGGCCGCCGTTCAAAGGCTCGACGCTGCTGGAGACGATCGACCAAGTCCGGGAGCACGACCCCGTGCCTCCGCGGTACTTGCTGCCCAAGACGCCCCGCGACCTCGAGACGATCTGCCTTAAGTGCCTGGAGAAATCGCCGCAGCGGCGGTACGCCTCAGCGGCGGCCCTGGCAGACGATCTGCGGTCGTTTCTGCACGGTGAGCCGATCAACGCCCAGTCGCTCACGCTGCTGGATCAGGTGGCCCGCACGATCAGCCACCATACCTTCGACGCCCGCTTTCGCGGCATGGCCAACTGGATGGCCCTGAGTGCGCCGATCCCCATCACGGTCCACGTCATCGCCTATTGGCTCCTCGCCGGACAGCCGTACTATGCCCTGGGCATGGTGGCGACGACGACCGCGATGGTTTTTACGGTGCTGCCGACGTTGCTGCTGTTCGGCGTGCCGACGCTGCGGCTTATTCCGGCCTGGCAGCGAAAGCACTTCGTCACGGTTTGGGTCGGGCACCTGTCGGCGATGGCGCTGACGCTATTCGCGGTGCTGGTTTCCGTTCCGACCGGCAACGCGGTGCTGCTGATCTATCCGATTTGGGCTTCGGTCGCGGGCCTGAGCTTTTTGTCGCATGCGACCGAGGCCGGAATCTACTACATGGTGGCGGGCTTGCTGTTCGCGTTTGCGGTCGTGATGGCACTGACCCCTTACTGGGCGCCACTGGAAGTGGCGTTCTTCATGTCGGCCAACATGACCGCCCAGGCCCTTTACCTGCGGCGACTTTCGGCCGAGCCGCCGCCCGCTCAGCCGCTGGGCGCACACGCGGCCACGACGATCAAGGGCGGGGCGTAGGCCCGTCGCCCGCTCCGCGGCAGTGCGGCGACTTGGTATGATGCGAACATTCACCCACCGGAGCCGTCCATGCCCACCGCCAGCGAACTTTATAAGGCCCACGAGCAGCTCAAGCGCGAAGGCAATCTCGGCGAAGCGACGGCGAAGCTCGAGGAGTTGCTTAAGCAGGACGAGAAACACGTGCTGGCCCACCTGGCCCTGAGCGTCCTTTACGGCAAGCTGGACAAGCACGACCAGGCCGTGACTCATGCGGAGAAGGCCGTCGAGCTGGAGCCGCAAGACACTTTCAACTGGACGGCTCTCAGCACGACCTATCAAAAGGCCTTTGAGGCCACTCGCGACCGGCAATACATCTTCCGCGCCGAAGACGCCAAAGCCCGCGCTCAGCAGATGCAGTGGCAGCGGTAGGTCATCGAACGCGGCGTCTGGCTGATAGTGCTTCGTCAAATCGAAGAACTGTGGCTCTCGACTTGTCGCGAATGACCAATGACCAAGCCCCAATGTCCAACCCAATACGACGCATTGGTCATTGGTGCTTGGTCATTGGTCATTGGTCATTCAATACGCAACAGGTACGCCAAATCGAAGCGTTGCAAAGCACTAGGCGATTTCATCCAGCAGCCGGCTCAAGGCGGCGTCCAGCTTGCCGGCGGTTTCATAGGTACCCTCTTCGATCTGGGCGCGGATCTGCGCGACGCGCTCTTCGCGAATCTCGGGCAGGCCCTTGGCCTGGGCGACGAAGTCGGCTTCCGGCGAGATGTCCAACTCATCGACTCCGGCGGTGGAGTAGGGGCTGCTCGCGGGCTGGGCCGGCGTCAGGCGGTGCGGGGCGGCCAGCGGCTGAGCGGCGTGAATCTGACTGGTTCCGTAAATATACATGGCGGTCGTCTCCCTCGGCCAGTTGCCGGTGCGGCGAGTGCGGCGCGGCATTGGCGGATTCCTTGGATCGAAACGGGAGGACGAACCGCTGCGCGAAGCCCACATGCATTGCAGCCTGGACCTGGAAGGTCAAACAGCCTGGCAGCATGGGCGAGAATCGCGGACGACTGCGTCCCCCTAGTGTACGTTGCAGCTTGCTGAGCGCCGTGATCCGTGCCGAAGGGGAGCGTCCGTGACAAGCAAGCGGGACTTGCCAGCGTCAGCGTGATAGCACTCCCTTCATCGGCCGGCCGGGCGGCGGCCATCAAACCTATTGCTGCGCCAACCTCCTGTGCCGGTTCCCTAGGTCTCCGCGGGATGTGCCGGGCGTGTTGCCATTTGGCAACCGAGGCGTGCGGCAACTGGCGCGGGACTCCTTTCCCAAAACGGAGAAAAGCGATCTCTCGAGGGAAGCTGTGCTGCGGCACGTCGCCGCAGCACCGTGCTCATCCCTACGTTCGCTTCCGTCGGTTGGTTTGCCGCCGAAGCGAGATTTTGCGGGTGGAAGTATAGGAAAGCCGCGACAGTGCGGCAAGCTCGCCCTAAGACATTTGACGCCGGGAGCTTAGGCGGCGAGAATCAGGGCGCTCAACGGGATGGGGCGTTCCCCACCCCTTAGGAATTAGGGCCGAAACTTTGCGCCGTCGTTGCGGTTTACCAAAACGAGCTTATTTGCATCTGCGGAGATTCACTATGCACAGGTTCTTGGGCTGCATGTTCGTAACTTCCCTGCTGGCGGCGGTCGGCGCTGCCCAGGACGGCGATCTGTTCAATAAGCTCGATGCCAACAAGGATGGCTCGATCACGGCCGACGAGGTGCCCGGCGACCAGCAGGCGAAGTTCGCCCAGCTCCTGAAGATCGCCGGCCGGGAAACGGACAAGAAAATCGGCCTGGCCCAGTTCCAGGCGGCTCTGAAGCAGCTCCAGACTCAAGAACGCGCCGCGGCCAATCCGCAGGCGCCGGCCGGGCAGCCGGCGGTTGATTCTGCCGAGTTGTTCGTCAAGCTCGACGCGAATAAGGACGGCTTCGTAACGGCCGACGAAGTTCCCGAGGGGCAAAAATCCCTATTCGACCGGCTGGTTCGCAACGCGGACACCAACGGCGACAAACAGCTTAGCAAGGCGGAGTTTGCCGCTGGGCTGAAGCCGGACGACGCACCGCGGCAGCCTTTGGCCGGCGGCGGTCCTCCCGGACGCCGCGGCGGAGCAGCGCCGCAAGGCGACGCCGGCCAGCGGTTTCAGCGGCTGGACGCTAACAAGGACGGCAAGATCTCGAAAGACGAATTGCCCGAACCATTGCAGCAGAACTTTGCCCGGCTCGATGCAAACAGCGACGGCTCGCTGAGTACTGAGGAATTGGCCCGCGGCGGCATGGGCTTCCTGCCGCGACCCGGCGCGCCTGGCGCGCCTCCTCCCGAGCAACTGGCGGCCGATTTCGATCGCCTGGACGCCAACAAGGACGGCAAGCTGACCAAAGACGAAGTGCCCGAGGAACGCCAACTGATGCGCCTCATTCTGGATCGCCCGGAAGCGGCTGGCGGCGTGACCAAGGAGCAACTGTTGAAGGCAATGGCCGACCCGCAGCCGCGTCGTCCTGATGGGAACCCGATTCGCCGCCCTGACGGCGCACCGAGGACCCGCCCCAACGGTACACCAATGCCGCTGCCGGCTGATGCCTTGCGGCCCGCTTTGGCGGCCATCGACGCCAATCGCGACGGCGAGCTCTCGGCCGAAGAGATCGCCGGAGCAGCTAAGGCACTGCTGGCCCTCGACAAGAACGGCGACGGTAAGCTTTCGCGCGAAGAGATTGGCGGCGGCGGCGGACCACAGGGTCGGCCCGGCGCCGGTCAGCCGCTCGTTCCTGGTGCCGGCCTGCGCGACCGTTGGAAGGAGGCCGACGCCAACGGCGACGGGAAGCTCTCGAAGGAAGAAGCTCCCGGACCGCTCAAGGAGCAATTCGACAGGATCGAGGCCAATAAGGATGGCGTGTTGGACGAGACCGAGATTCAGCAGTTCCGGCGCAGGATGCAATAGCCGGAGGCAAACGCGGCAGACAAGAATGTCTGCCCCACTACTCGGCCCAATCGAGGCCCGTCTCGTTTTTGATCCGCTGCTCGTAGTTGCCCAAGAGGCCGCCGATCACGTCCCAGCGGTCGGTGCGGCGGACCTCGATATCGCCCTGGCGGTTGACGCGGACAATCGTGTCGTCGTCCACGCCGGACTCGTGCAAATCTCCCGCGTGCAGTTCGTCCGACGCGATCAGGCGTTTGAGCATCTTGCCGGTCATCTCGATGAATCTCATGCGGCTCTCCTCCGGAGATTCAATCGTAGTCGAATTCCAGCCAATTCGGACCCCCCGGCTTACAGAAATCCGGCGCTATAGCCCGTAGCCGCACTCGGGAGTGCGGACGCGCTGGGAAGCCCGCATTCTGGCGAATGCGGCTACCAGGCAGCTTACCGCTGCTCCATGCGGCGGGCGGCGGCTTTGGCGCGGTGTGAACGGCGGGGCAGCGGAACGGCCTTGCCCATCACGACCGGCAGGCCGTGGTCGAGAATTTCCAGCGTGCTGCGGCGCACGACGCGGCCAGCAGCGTCCGTTTCGCTGGAATTGTGCGAGACGACTCCGCCAGGCACGTCGTCGCACTGCACCTCCAGGGTCACGCGGGTGCCCTGGGGCAGATTCTGCGTCGTCTTCACAAACATGCAGGGTTTGATCTCTCCGCGGACCTGTTTCGGCAGGTCCAGCGCGATCACTTCCACGAGCGATGAGTTGCGTTTTTCCGCCGCCGGGGCGGCCAGGCTCGATTCGCGGCGGAGCACGAAGGGAGCGACGGCGCTTGTGTAGTACAGCTTGCTCGTGAGCTTGCCGCTGTCGGTCTCGACCGCGATTTGCCGGACTTCGCAGTCGATCGCCCGGCCGTCGATCGTCACCGGCTCGTCGCCCAACAGCTTGACCGCGACCGCCTTGCCGGCGGGCTCGCCATAGTAGCCGTGGCGGGCCGTCTGGGGCGTCATCGCAATCCGCCGACCAGCGACCTCGACGGTAATGTCCGACCGCAGCGTATAGGACGCAGCGTCCGCTGCCAGCAGCGTTGTGCGGGTGTCGGTGCGCGTCGTGCTCAGCAGCCGGCCTTTGTCGTCCAACGTTTCCGAGGTGGTCCGCACGAGCTTCCACGAGCCAGGCGGAAACCGGCCCCAGGGGTGATGCTCGCGAGGAAAAGACGCGTCTTGAGCGAGCAGCGGCGCTGCCAGCACGAGCAACGAAGGAAGGCACCAGCGGAAAAAGCGACAAGTTGCCATGCGAACTGCGTGAGGATGGGCAGATGGCGCAAGTCGGAGGATTCCAGAGTTTACCCGATGCGGAGCGGTCTTTCGACCTCCTTTTGGATTTTTTCCGATTTACCTTGGCAGCGTGCCAAGGGGTTTAGAAAACACAGCGTTAAGGGCTGGCCGCCGTGCCGACGCTGTTGCCCAGCCTGCGCAGCTTCGCACGAGCGCGACTCAACGCCGGGCCGATGCTGTTCTCGGGCACGCCCGTCTGCCGGCTGATCTCGTGGTATGACTTGCCTTCGATGTGGAACAGCCGCACGATGTCGGCGTCTTCGCCCTGCAACTCGTCCAGCAAACGTTCGACCTGCTCGCGATTGGCCAGCCGTTCTTCGTGGCTGAGCGAGCCGTCGGCAACTTCGGTCATGGCGGCAGTGTCAGCCGGGTTGGGCACGATGCGGCGCTTGAGCAGTTCGCGGACGACGACACGTCGTGAAATAACCGTCAAGTACGTGGCCAGGCTGCTCTGTCCGCGGAACCGCCGGAGCACGCCAAAGTCGTCCGCCAGAATCGCCATGAAGACCTCGGAGGCGAGATCTTCCCGGTCGTGCGCGGCAATGGCGATCGAGCGGGCCTGCGCGGTGTGGTTGATGACGTGGATCACCAGTCCCAAGAAACGGTCAACGAAATCTTCCCACGCCCTCCCTTGGCGGGACAGGCAGCGCTGCAATAGCTGGCGATCGATGTCGGATAGCGCCACGCCGGTTACCCTGGTGTGGAAAAGGAGACGGCCGCTAGCATGTCGGCCCGCTGGCGCCCTAACCACCTAGTTCGCCATATTTTACGTCCCACCTGCGAACGAAACAAGGTTAACGTTTGTGCGAGATTTCTCGGTTGACTGGGCCGAGCGTGGCGGCTTGACACTCCACGGGGTCGCGACTAGGATTCCCGAAATTCGGCAGCGGCCCAAGTCGTTCGCTGGCAACAACTTGTCGCGGCGACCAGGGTGGCGGCTGACCGCACTTCCCATTCGACAAGTCCTGTCCAAATCCATATTGCCCGCGGAGAGTTGGTCCCATGACCCACGTAGTTTGTCAGCCCTGCTTCGGCTGCAAGTACACCGATTGTGTCGTTGTTTGCCCGGTGGAGTGCTTCTACGAAGGCGAGCAGATTCTCTACATTCACCCGGATGAATGCATCGATTGCGAGGCGTGCGTGCCGGAGTGTCCGGTCGAGGCGATCTTCCATCAGGACAACGTGCCCGAAGATCAGAAGGACTTCATCGCCCTCAACGCCGAGATGGCGCCGCAGTGTCCCGTGATCACCGAGAAGAAAGCGCCGCTGGCGGAAGGGTAGCCGGCGGCTGCCACAATTTGAATCAACGAGTTTAAGTCAACCAAGTCCCGCGCTTGCACGTGTGCCGAGCGCGGGATTTTCGTTTCTTGGTGAAGTTGCC
>Ga0184625_10000869_pt1 | contig 12115 bp, 7 predicted proteins | sample PLM3_30_b1_FD_133151 | JGI IMG/M metagenome (GOLD analysis project Ga0184625, IMG submission 133151) | Groundwater sediment microbial communities from an aquifer in East River, Colorado, USA - PLM3_30_b1 | ecosystem: Environmental > Terrestrial > Soil > Riparian zone | place: USA: East River... | reverse complement strand
TGTCAGCCTCGAAGTCGTCCTCGTCTTCGTCTTCGACCTGGTCGCCGGTCAGATCGTCGTCTTCGCCCTCGGTCACTGCTTCGTTGCGTCCGGGCATCGTGACGAGGCTGCTCGACTTGAGGCTGAGGACTCCCGGCCGTTGACGGGTCGCGACGATGTCCTGGCGGCGCAGGCGGGCGGTGCAAATGTCGCCGAAGCGGGCGACGATGCGGATGGTCGGCGGTGGCTCGATCCCCCTCTCCATTCGGATGATGATGCTGACTTCGTCCTCGGGCGAGCCAGATTCGAACAGTTCCCACAGTTCGGGATCCATGGCGGGTATCGATTGCGATCGTTGCAACGACCGGCACGAAGCGTCTGTGCGTCAGCGCACGGAGACCTGTACCTTGCCGGTGAGATCGGCGAGGAACCGCTCGGCGCCGCGCCGCTCGGTGATATTCGAAGCCGCGATCGCCTGATCGAGCGTCACCGGAAGGCGTGGGGCGGCGGCTGCGACGTGCGGGACCGCGGCGGCAACGACCGGCGGCACAGCTGGGACCCCGATGCGCGGCAGCGCGGCGGCAGATCGTCCCTGCACGGTCGCGACGAGATCGCCGCCCTGCTGTTGCACGCGCCGCAGCACGGCCTGACCGGCCGTGGAGAGCGCGGCGTCGCCGAGTTTGTCGCCGGCGAGCGCGCGCCGCGCGAATGCTTGCAGGTCGGCGGAGTACGGCGACGGCGGCAGCAGCGCGCCGGCGCCCTGGAGCGCCGCGTCCTGCAGCTTCTTGCCTTGCGCGATGGCGAGGCCGGTGTCGAACGCGGCCTGCGCCGGACCGGGTGGCAGCCGGTTGCGCGCGGCGGTCAGGAGCGCCTGATCGAGGCGTTTGCCCTGCGCCAGCTGTGCCGCGGTGTCGAACGCCGCCTGCGCGATCGCGCCGCCGGGAATCGCGCCGCGGACTCCCGCAATCAGCGCCTGCGTGATCGGCTGGCCGTTGGCGAGCGCGTCGGCGGCGCCGAGCGCCGCACCGACGCCCGTGCCGATCCCCGGCACGAACGGCGCGACCATGGCGGCGAGTCGAAGCGCTTCGCGGGCGTCGGAGATGCCCGCCTTCGCCGCCATCTTGGCAGCCTTGACGATGTTCTCGCCGCGCAGGACGCCGGCGCCGACCTGCACGACCGCGGCGAGCACCGGCGTGCCGGCGAGGCCGTCTAGCGCACCCATCACGATGTTCTGACCGCGCATGGCGGCGGCGAGCGCGCCGTACGTGGAACGTGCGAGCGCGCCGAGCGGCGTCGAACGGCTCGCGAGCTTGACGATTGTCGCGACAGCGGGGACCGCGCTGCCGACTTTTTCGAGGCCTCTGCCGACATCGCGCGCGGTTGTCGTAATCGTCTTCGCCACGCCCGACCGGCCGACGTCGCGCGCCACATTTGTCACCGTCCTGGCCACTCCAGTCCGGCTGATGTCGCGCGCGGCTTTCTTTGCCGTTCGGCTGACGGTGCGCGCCAGCTTCTTGACGAACTCGTCGAGGTCGGCCTGGTCCTGGACCGCCAGCAGATCGAACGTCAGCGCTTCAAGGGCTTCGTCGTCGAGCTCCTGTTCCGCCTGACGAGCGAGCTGGCACGCGCGCTGGTAGTCCTCCGGCAGCTGCGCGACCGATTCTTCCCACTCGGCCTCGATGGCCTCAATGGCCTCTTCGTCCTCGACGTTCTGGTTCGGGATCTCGCCGGACAGGTCGCTCCAGAAGAGATCCGCCTGCCGACGCTCGCGCGATGACACGTCAGAGGTACTGTCGGACGCCCACCAGGGCACGTCTGTGCGTCACCGTACTGACCGCGAAGGCGATCGGTCCGTGATGGCTGTTAGGGCCAGTGCGGTAACTCATCATGGTTTCCGTACGTGCGCTTCAGCACAGACTCCGACGGCTGCGTTTCCTAGGCTGCGGATTGATGTGAAGCGCTCGGGATTCGGATTGGTCACGCGCCGGGAGCGACAGCAGGCCGAATCCTTCTGGAGAGATCTCGCCGGCCCACCCCTGCCGTCTGGTCCGACGTGGTGGCCGCCGGTTGCCGGAAGCACCGAGTCGCTCGCGGAAGACGCGGCCGAAGACCGCACCAGGGTTGATTTGCGGAACGCCGTCGTTCAAAACGCACGCGACAAGAAGACGTTTCTGACCGAGGCCGCCGTCACCCAGGCGATCGACGGGCGCGCATCCCGCGCGGAGCTCGCGCGGCTCTTCGACGCACGCGTCGCGGCGTGCGCCCCGTCGCGGAGACGGGCGGATCTGCGCGGCGCCGATATGACGCAGCAGCTCACGTTCTATTGGGGGCTGATCGACGCGGGCGCGTCGCAGCTGCTGGCGCTGCTCGAGAGCGACCCGTTCCGATGCGGCACGACCAGCGCGCTCGAGGTTCATCGCGACATCATCGACGGCCTGCGCGCCGCGTGGACGCGAAGCGGGGAGGCGTTGACCGTCGGCGCCTTGTGCCGCGGTCCCGCGCCGGCCATCTGCCCGAGCACGCACGCCCAGCTGCATCAGCCGTCAGGCGGAACTGGCAGCGACGCCGCGCATTTCACCGATCTCACGCAGGACCAGATTCGCACCGTTGAAATCGCCGGGCTCTTCGGCGTCGATCTTCGGAACGTCGCACAGGGCGATCGCGCGTCGACCGCAGTCAAGACCCGTCCAACCGCGGTGCCGCTGCAGCCGGTGACGTTCGCCGCGATCCGCAAAGGGACGCGGCGCGCCATCCATGTCAGCCGGGAGACGCCGCGCCGCGTCGAATCGTGGGTGGAGGATCAACCCTGGGTGTGCCTGCCGTTCATTCCGGCCGCCTCGTACCGTCTCTTCAAACGCCGGTTCTGGGAAGCGAGCCTCCACCGCCAGTGGGGCGTGTTCTACTCGGTTGCGTGGATCGCCGGTCTCACCAACTTCTATCGCGACAACGCCGGCCTTCTCATGGGCGTCGGCGACATCAGCCACGTCGTCGGCGAAGTCATGACGGATCACAAGTCGCACCGCGTCGGCAAGGACGTGGACTGTTACGTCCTCGAGGACCCGCCGGCGGGCAGCCAGTTTCCGGTGGCGTTCTGGTGCTCGGGGACGAGCGCGAACCCCGAGTTTCGCGAGCTGGGAGCGCCGGCTGCCGATGCGCAGACGCCCACGTACACCATCCCCGGGGGCGGGGTCGCGGGCATTGCGGCGCCGCGCCGTACGACGCTGCTCGATCGATACGCCACCATCCTTGCCTACTGCGTCGCGACGAAGGCGATGGTCGAGGCCGCGGTCTGGCACGCGGGTCCCGGTCTCGCTCCGCGCGCGCTCGCGCTGGCCCAGGCGGCCTGGGATCGAACGGCGGCCGCAAACCAGGGAACGAGAGAGCGTCCCGGCTGGCGTGCCACCTGGGGTTTCGGACCGACCAGTCGGGCGGCAATCACGGCGGCGCCCTCGAGCATGTTCGTCGGCGACGGCTCGAGCAACTACGGCGCAGGGCGTGACTGGCCGCCGCATCAGGATCACATTCACGTACGCCTGCGGTGATCACACGAGGGGGACGTTCGCGAGCGACGGACCTCGCTTCTTGACCGTCACGGTCAGCCGCAGCGATGACCCGTTGGCGAGGAGTTCGACGCGCGACGTCAGATCGTCCGCGCCGATTTCGACTGTCTTCCCCGCGGGCGGAAACATCCACAACGTCGAGAGGACGGCATGAAGCGCCGGCGACGGCGCATCGAACAGCTTCGCGCGCGGCGCCAGCGTTTCGATCGGCCGGCCGAGCGTCGGCCAGTTGCGCGGAAAGCGCTCGAACGCGCCGAGCGCGAGGGCGGCGTAGTGCAGCGCTTCGTCCTTTCCGTATCCCTGCGCCACGTACGTCGACGTCAGCCGCGTCAGCTGCTCTCGCGACTCGGCCGGCACCGGCGCTGTGATCGCGAACCGCTCGACCTCGGTGGCGGCGCCGCCGAGCGACCGCTGCTTGACGCTCAGGACGACATCGCCGAAGAAATCGCGCGCGCCCTGCCACTGCTTCTTGAGGAACTCCTCGGCGTCGTTGACGGTCCGGTCCACGTCGCGCAGGACCTGGTCGATGTGCCGCTTCACGCTGGCCGCTTCGCGCGTCAGCGCCGCGCCGAGCGCGTCGAGCGGGATGACCAGCCGTTCGTACACGATCGCGCGAATCTCTTCGGGCGTGACCTTCAGCTCGGCCAGCCGCCGCTCCAGCTCGCGGATGAACGCCGCGAGATCGGGGCTGGCATCTTTGACCAGGTTCGGGAGCGCCGTCGTCAGTCCGTTCAGCAGCTGGCTCTTGAGCGCATCGGGCAGCGGCTGGAGCTCCCAGTCCATGTACTCCGGCCCGCGGCTGTTCCCGGTCCAGTAGACCAGACGCGCCTGGCCGGTCTGGTCGATCTCGATGGCCCAGATGACGCCTTCCATCCAGCCGCCGGTGCCGCTGTTGAAGTAGCGCGTCTTCAGCATCGGCTCGATCGGCAGCACTTTGCGCAATCGATCGACGATCAGCGCCAGCGGCGGCGCCAACGCGGAGATGGAGCCCAGGGTCATGAACGGCTGACTGTGCGGGTTGTGCGTGTGGCCGATGCAGATGTGGTGGCTGTGATGCCGGCGGAGGTACTCGCGGATGCCGGCAGGCGTCGCCAGGTCGAGCTCCTTGCGGCTCTGCGCCGGCGACCGCCCCTGGTCGTCGTGCAATGCCAGTCCGAAGGTCCCGAGGAGCGCAACGAGCGACTCCTTGTACATGATGCTGTCGGTCAGCTGCCGCTGGTCGTTGTCCATGTGCTGAACGACGTGCGCCGTCTTGACCGCCGGCTGACGTGACACCCACGAGCTGAGGACCGGCAGCGCCGCGAACAGATCGTCGAACTGGAACAGCGGACTCCCCTGGATCGCGAGCCCCTGCAGATCGAGGAACGGATCCATGTTGCGATCGATGAACGTCGCCGCCGTGTTCGAGATGATCAGGCCGAGCAGCTGGTTTTCCTCGCAGTTCCAGAAGTCGAATTGGTGACCGTGGGTCACCAGCATGCGGCACTTCGATTTCGGATCGTTGTAGTCGTTCGAATCGAGTCCGAGCCGCCCTTTCGTCATCGCCTGCAGCGTGGCCTGCGACAGGCCGTTTTTGGCCGCGGACATCAACTCGTTCAGCAGCTGGAACCAGCTGCCGTCGAGCATCGACTTGATGCCGGGGATGACGAAGGCGTCGAAGATCTCGAGCGGCGGCGCGCCGTCCTTCTGGAATTCGGCGAGCAGCACCTGCCGCGCGGCGGGATCCGTCTTCAGGAACGAGTCGTGGTTGCCGTAGAGCCTGAAGTACCGCCCCTTCTTGTGCAGGTCGCGAAGACGCCGGTAGACGTTGCTGCACTCCTGTCCCTGAGGTGCGTCGGTGTGGTAAGTGTCGATGATCTCGCGCACCTTCTTGACGACGCCGGTTTCTCCTTTCGCGTTGCGCTGCTCATAGTCCGCCGGATCGCGGATGAACCAGAGCTCCTCGCAGTCGCCCGCCTCGAGCACCGTGTACTGGTTCGCGCTCGCGTAGTCGAGGATGCGACAGTACAGCTGCGCGTTCGCCTTGAAGTGATCGATGGAGCCGATGGTGAACGGCCCGCGATCGTCGGCGCGGGCGTCGCGGTGGAGATCGCTGAAGATGAAGTACTTCTGTTGCGCACCAGGCGCCGCCAGCACCTTCGTCTTCCACCCCGATGCCGCGTCCTGCACGTTCGTCGTGACGAGACGCCACAGCGTGGCCGGATAGGTGCCCAGCGCGTACGGCAGGTAGGTGAGGGCGCGCATGAGCCCCTGAACCGGCCGCTTGCGGGCGTCGAGGGCGACGCGCTGCAGGTAGGCGCGCGCATCCGTCCCGCCAGTGCCCTTCTCGAAGAACGCGCGAAGCGACTCGCGGATCTGCGCCGGCGTCTCAGTCAACGTGTCTGCGGACGTCCCGAAGAATCGTCTCCACTCCTCGATGATCTTGGCGGCGTCGGCGGCACCGGGCTGGACGGCGGTGGTACTGGGAACCGCGGCGGCTTCGGATTCGGCGATCCCGGTGTCCATGTCAGCGCTTCCTCGGCGCCGGCGGCACGCGCGGCGGATCGATCGGCCCTTCGGCAATCAGCGTGCTCAGCTTTTTGTCCTTGAGGACATCCGCGACGAGGTGCGTCACACCGTCGATTTCCATCTGCGGATGGACGAGGCGAACGCCCTGGCTGTAGTCGGAGAAGTGACCGACGCCTTCGGGATGCGCGTAGATCGAGGGCCGCTCTTTACAGCCCGGACGCTGGGCGCTGGCATAATGACAGGGCTCGGCCGGGTGCGCGTCGCTCAGGTAAAATCCGTGAAAGCTGATCGTCTCCGGCCTGAATTTTCCAGAGACCGATAGCACGACGTCCTTCTTGTGGCCGGCAACCAGTTCGCCGGGCGAGATCTTGTCCTTCATTTCCGCCTGAATGGCGAGTGAGTGCGCGTCGAAGGCGGCCGTCGAGTCCTGTGCGAACTTCTTCTTCGCCTTTTCCTGCAGCTCCGGCAGTTGAATGGCGCGGATCGCGCGTTTCCACGGCGTCCGGCGCCAGATCGCGTGGCAGATCTTGGCCGTCGGCAGCATCGCGCCGTACGACTCCGCGACCTTCTGCGCCGACTGCGGGTCGAGCGGCACATGCCGATAGTCCGTCTCGTTGCCCACGCACAGGTAGTCGGGCAGCACGCGCACCTTCACGACGGGCGTCGCGTCGTTCTTGCTGACCGTGATGGTGATCCACTTTTGCAGCCACTCCGGCAGGTTGCCGGCGAGCAGCTGGCTGACCATCGCGTCCTCGCGCGCCTGCCAATCGGCCGGCGTCTTAGCGCTCTGGATGGTCTTGATGAACTCCGTTCCGCTGACGTCGGAATAGCGCGGCGGGAACGTCGGCCCGCCCTCGGCGTCCTCGTAGTACTCGTCGGCGCGCATCGGGGCGGCGCCGAGCAGGTCGGCGAAAAACGCATCCGCCTGACGCCGCTCCGCGGGCGAGGCCATGCCGAACCCGCGCGAAGGTGCCGACCGCCTCATGCCAGCACGCGTTCGGTTGCCCGGATCGGCATCAGCAGTCGCGGCGTGACCACCGGCCCGAGCGTGCCGGCATTCGCCGCCCCCGGCGCCCAGGGCGCTTTCGCATACTCGAAGTGCATCGGATCGGTCGGGTCGAAGCAGGCTCCCCATTTGAAATGGAACGCTTCGAAGATCGCCACAATGCGGGGATCCATGCTGCCGTACGGACGCGCCCGCGACTTCTGCTGGTTCTCCGGCACGTTGTAGTCGATCGCAGCTCCGAGCCCGTGCTCAGACATCCCACGCGCGGCCTCGCAGGCGGCGAGGACCTCGGACCGCTGCTCGGCGGTAGCGTTGGTGTTGAGCCGCGTGACCGTTGTCTGGTCGGGATTGTTGAACGCGTTCACGGTAATCTGCTTGCCGTCGATCGTCAGCTTGAACGCTGCCGGATGTTTGATGCCGCGGAAGCAGGCGCCGCCTTCGGTCTCGTACAGCAGATCGTTCCATCCCAGCTCGCGAATCGCCTGAAAGACCGCCGTGTACACCGGATGCAGCTGCGTCAGCAGCGCGAGCTTCGTGACGATCCGCTGCGGGACCGGGAAGTCGTACCCGAGGTCGAGTCCCTGGAGATCCAGCATCGAAATCGTTCCCGCCGGCAGATGACGGCTGCCGTTGTCGCACTGGTGGAGCTCGACGGCGTTGCGGAGCCCGCTCAGCGTCACCTGCGTCGCGCCCGCCGCGTGCGGCCGATTGCGTCCGTCGGCATCGCCGCGCTTCTTCTGCCACGCGGTGTCGAACGTGGAGCGAACCGTGGCCGTGCTCACGTGCGCCGGAATCGTCGCGAGGGCCGCGTAGAACGGCCGCCCGGGCTGCGGCGCGAAGATCTCCGCCTGCCACTGACGGCCGGCAAGCCCGCCGCCCCAGGCGACCAACTGCGCGTTCCACTGATCCGCAGCCATCGTCGTGTCGACGAGCAGATAGCGAAGCAGGAGTTTCGACACGTCCGGGCTGAGCGCCGGAACCGGATTCGGAACGACCGTCACCCACGCCGGCGGTGGCGGGACCCACACCTTCTTCTTGATGCCGCTCGCGACCTCTGTCCGAAGGCGCGCCATCAGCAGCCACCCGATGCACTCGAGTACGAAAGCTTCGCGCGCGTCAGGAGCGCCGCGGGCGAGCTCTCGGAAATGACCAGGTATGTGGATGAGCAGCCGCGGCGCGAGCATGCTGTCGGCGCCGTCTCCCCATTTCGCGATGTCGGCCGCCGACCAGCGCAAGCGTGCGAACAACTCGGGCAGCGCGGACGGACCGAACTCCCGGGCGATTGGAACCAGACCGGTCCGTGTCACCTGCCGCTTTTGCGAGACGTTCAGGCCGGCTGCGGTCACCGCGGCGTCGATCGCGGCGTTTGCGTCGGCAGTGCGCTGGGGCAGGAACGATGCCCGAACGACGACGAACGGGTTGGGCGCGCACTTGAAGACGCCGTTCTGTGGGACGAAGTTTCGGCCGCCCGGCGGCAGATATGGCTGCTGTGCGGGGGCGGGCGCGGGTGCCGGCGCAGGCACAGGTGCGGGCGTGTCCTGCTCGTCCTCGGGGAAGTACCGCGTTGGCGCGCGCCGGGCGCGGACGCCGGTCAGCGACTCGAAAAAGAGATCGGCGCGGTGCCGCTCTTCCGGCGTCACGACTCCGAATCCAGATGCGAATCTCATTCGTGGCCGGGCCTCCGTCCTCACACCCGCGCTTCTTCAGTTAAGGGGAGGATGGCGCTCCGTCGTGACCGTTGTCGGTGTGCTACCGCACGGACGAATCACGATCCGCACAGAAGCCGCTCGAGCTCTACGATCTTGTGGTGGTCCCAAGAAGGCGGTCCCTGGCTGCGTTTTCTCGAAACGAGATCCGTGACTTCGTCCACGGCCGGACCCGAAACGTGGCCAGTCGTATTCACAAACCTCTGCGCCTCCTCCCAGGCGAGATCCAACCACCCTTGCTCCATGAAGAACAGGATCTTGCAGAGCCATACGTCACGCCTTGCCTCGGGACGCACGATGCCCATGCTGTAGGTCCACGCCTGGTGGGCCATGTCATCGGTGATCGCCGCTGGATCGAGGGTCGGCACATGGCGGCGATCGAGAGCATCCGTCACAAAGAACACGACGCTGGAGGAGCCAGGAACGTGATAGACGGGTGTACATCGGTCGCGTAGCAGCCACATCAGCAGATGATTGGTGGCGACGATCGATCCAAAATACGCATAATCCTGTTGTACCAACAGCGATCGTCCGGCGATCAGCCGCGGTAGGAACGACCGGACGATAGCGTTCGCTAGCTCCCAGGATTTCATGGCATCGACGAACAGGAACTCGATCGGCTGCGGGAAGCGGGTGACCTTCAGGAGATCCTTCTGGTGCAACTGGATCAGGGCCGCGTACGGTGCAATCGTGGCGCGCGTCAGCTCGACGAAGCTCTCGCCGTCGGCGACTCGCGGACATCCGAGTCGTTGCGCGATCGGGGTCATCCACGGCTCCCACTGGAAACGGTCGAACGATTCGATCGGCCGCTTCCGCCGGCTTTGCGTGTTGTCCGCCACCCCTCGCGCCAGCGCGACCGTCACCGCACCCAGCCAGCAGTCCAGTTCAACGATCTTTCCGGCGCCCGTGTAGGAATATCGAGCGTAGGTTTCGGCGAGGCAGAGTTCCGCGTCGGTGATCATGCCGCACACGCCTGGCGGGCGCTGATACGTCGGACACAGCGCATCGAGATTCTGGGCCCACGTCGACCAATCACTCATGGTCAGTCCTCCTTACGCTACAGGGATGCTGTGGCGCGTTTGTAGGCCGAGAGGTCCGCTGCGGAGAACAGCGCGGGCGGAGAGACAGGTGCCCATCCGTCGGGGTTCAGAAAGCGTCCTGGCACACAGTCCCTCCACACGTTCCGACCGTGGCGGACGTACACGAACACCCCCTGGTTGTCCAGCCGCAGCAAACGCTGGCCGCGATTGAGCGCGGTTTTCAGCAGCCACGCGTCCTCCGCCAGATCGGCGTCCGGATATCTCAGCCCTTCAGCGAACAGCCGGCGTCGAAAAACGAGCGTGCCGCCGTGCACGTCGCCGAGGAACATCCTCTGGTGGAGGTCGCGCCGCGTGGTCCAGAAGCGTCCCTGAACGGTGTCCAACACGAACCTGGCCTCGAGGCCGGTGATGTCGGCCTGGTTCGCGATCAAGGGCGCGATCTGGTATCGCAGCCGCTCAGGCGCGTACCAGTCGTCGTCGTCCCAATGCGCGACAAACTCGCCGCGAGCCTGCTCGCATGCGAAGTTCCGCTTGGATCCGATGGTGCGACGCGGCGACAGCCGGCAATAACGCACGCCTGTCACCGCCGACACGAGATCGCCGACCGGGTCGTCGCCGTCATCGACGACGATCAGCTCACGATGGGGATAGTCCTGCCGGAGAAAGCACTGGATCGCGAGCGGGACGACGCTGCGGCGGTTGAAGGTCGGCATGATGCACGAGACGAGCGGTTCTCTCGGGCTGACGCGCGGCGAAGTCAGGATTGACGGACTCAGCGAAGCACGGGCCGGCGCTTCGACGGCGCCGTTCCGCACGCCGCGAAGCCGCATGAGAGATGCGGGCGCGAAGTTCGGGCAGGCGTCGCCGACACAGTGAGTGCGATAGTCGGTCTTGTCGCCGCGCAGCCGGGCGCCACAGAATTTGTCCTGATAGATGTGCTTGCTGGCGTCGAACCGCCGGGCCTCTTCGACTTGCCGCCGCCTTGTCAACGCAGCGCGGTGCACGTAGGCTCCGCATACCCATACGCCGCGGAACCCGGCCCGGGCGGCCCGGATGTTGTAGTCCATCTCCCAGCACGGGCCGAGACCGTAGCTCTCGTCCGCGGCGCCAATTGCGTCAATCACGTCACGCCGGACCGCGTAGCAGAAATCTGCGAGGCTGTACAGCGGCACGAGTGTTCGAACCCGACGCCCCTCGGCGGTTGCCGCTTCGCGCGCAACTCGGGCGATCTCCGGCTCGGAGTCCGGACAGTTGGGATACCGGCATTGCTCGTTCCAGCAGCGATTCGTCGACGGTCCGGCAAGCCCGTTCGCCGGATCGTCGAGGGCGGCCGTCAGGAGCTGGTCCCAGCCGGGTGTGACGCGGCAGCCACTCTCGAGGAGAATCACGACGTCGGCGCGGTCGCGCGACGCGAGCCGGTTGAATGCGGCGGCCGCGCCGCACGGCTCCTCCGATGGAAGAACGGGAAGATGCGCGAACGAGGCGATCGCCGATCTTGTCGCAGCGTCCGCGCCGTCCGGCAACAGCACCAGATCGATCGCCGGCATATTCTCGATCACGCTGCGAACGGTCGTGCGCAGCCGGTCCGGGCCTTCGTAGGCGTGAATGCCGATGGTGACCCGTTTCACGGCGGCGGCTCCTGACGCACCCGCCGGCAGTTCTCGATCACCGCGAGTCCGAGCCGATCGTCTTCCCTGACGCCGCCTTCCGCGGCCCACAGGCGCGTCACGCCGTAGCCGGCGGCGTCGATCTGACGCAGCGCACCTTCGACCGTGCCGTTCGCATAACACGCGTCGTGGATGAGAATCAGCCCACTGGGGCACACGACCTGCGTGGCGCGCTCGAACTCGTCCCAGACGTGCTCGGCCGTATGCACCGAATCGAGAAGCACCGCATCGTACCGTTCGCCGCGGTCGATTGCCTGCTCCAGGCCCCCAATCGCATCGATGCATCGAGGCTCGATGCACGCCCGAAACCGCGACGGCAGTGTTCCCCACAGCTGGTCGCGGCCGGTGAGGACATACGGATCCAACGTGACCACGCGACCTCCCTCGCGATGGGCCACCGCCGACGCGAGGCACGCCGCCGACACGCCCCTTGCGGTGCCGGTTTCGAGGACGCGGACGCAGCCGTTCGCCCTCACAAGATAGTGCAGGGTCGCGAGCAGCGGCCAGGTGGAGGCGTCCGACACCCGCGCACCGGTTGCGTTTGTGAGGCCATAAAACGACCACGCGAGGACGGACGTCCCGTTCACGCCGATCCAGGCGCGGAGGGACCCGAGGAACTCCTGATACGCGTCGTCCGAGACGCGACCTG
>Ga0184625_10000867_pt1 | contig 12118 bp, 10 predicted proteins | sample PLM3_30_b1_FD_133151 | JGI IMG/M metagenome (GOLD analysis project Ga0184625, IMG submission 133151) | Groundwater sediment microbial communities from an aquifer in East River, Colorado, USA - PLM3_30_b1 | ecosystem: Environmental > Terrestrial > Soil > Riparian zone | place: USA: East River... | reverse complement strand
GTCGCATTCCGGCGCCGACATCGCGTTCGAGGCCGCCAACGCCGGCCACCGGACGATCCTCTCTGGCAGGAGCAACGGCCAGGTGCCGATCCGGGTCACCGACACGAAGCGGGCCATGCTCGGCTGGCCGGTCGTCGAGTTCGTGTTCGGACACGTTCTCACCATGCGCACGCCGATGGGGCGACGCATGCGCCCGGAGATCCGCAAGGGCGGCGGCCCGCTCCTCCGAGTCCGCCTGGGAGACCTGGACCGGGCCGGCGTCGAGCGCTACGACGCGAAGACCGTCGGCGTGCGAGACGGGCGCCCGGTGCTCGCCGACGGCACGGTCCTCGACGTGGCCAACGTGATCTGGGCCACCGGCTACCGGCCCGACTACGCATTCGTCGCGGCACCGATCGTCGGCGAGGATGGCTGGCCGATCGAGGAACGTGGCGTCAGCCCGACGGTGCCCGGCCTGTACTTCCTCGGCGTCCCGTTCCAGTACGCCTTCTCGTCGATGCTCGTGGCCGGCGCCGGCCGCGACGCGAGCTACGTCGTCGAGCAGGTCGCGAAGCGGGTGCAGGCTCGCGACGGCGCCCCCTCGGCGGCACCGGCGCCCGCCGCTCGCTGAGCAGCCATCTTGGGAAAGGGGGTCCTCCGATGACCGACCACGCGATCGCGACGCCGCGGCGAACGTCGGCGATGGATCGATATCTCGCCGCCGAGACGCGGCTGTGGCAGCACTACAGGTTGGCGCCGCGGGAGCGCTTCGTGGACATCGCCCGGCCGCGAGCGAGGCTTCGCGTGCTGGAGGCGGGATCCGGGCCACCGGTGTTGTTCATCCACGGCACCGTCGGCCCGGGATCGTGGCCGTCGCTCGTCGCCGGCATGCCCGGGTTCCGGTCTCTCGTCCTCGATCGTCCCGGATGGGGTCTCAGCACCCCGGTCGAGTTCCCGCGCGGCGGCTACCGGGCGTACGTCGCGAACCTGGTCGCCGCGGTGCTCGATGCGCTCGACATCGAACGGGTCGACGTGGTCGGCGGGTCGGTCGGCGATCTCTGGGCCCTCAGCCTCGCCGAACGCCACCCGGACCGGGTCGGACGCGTCGTCCTGCTCGGCGGCGGCCCGCTCGTCCCGGCGGTATCGGTCCCGCCGTTCATCCGGGTCGTGACCTCGCCACTCGGTGCCATCATCGTTCGTCTGCCCGTCAGTCCGGATCGCGCCCGCTCGATCCTCCGCGACAGCGGACACGGCCCGAGCCTGGACGCCGGTACGATCCCGGAGGCGTTCATCGGGTGGCGCGTCGCCAACGACACCGATACGATGGCGATGCGACACGAACGGACGATGGCGCGCCGGGTCGTCGGCGCTGCGGCCTATCGGCCCGGCATCACCTACACGGACGACGAGCTCGGAGCCATCGAGGCGCCGGTCCTCCTGGTGTACGGCACCGCCGACGCCACCGGCGACGTCGGCACCTGGCGGGCGTTCGTGACGGCGCTGCCGAACGGTTCCCTCGAGGTGATCGAAGGCGCGGGCCACATGCCGTGGTTCGACGAGCCGAAGCGCGTGGCGGCCCACGTCAACGGGTTCCTCACACGGCCGGCGATCGAGGGGAGGCCGCTCGAGTCGACCTATGCCGGGAGGTCGCGCTCCGCGGGCCCGACATAGTTGACGTCCGGGCGGATGAGCCGGTTGTCGGCGGCCTGCTCGAGGACGTGGGCCGTCCAGCCGGCATGGCGCGCGAGTGAGAACGTCGCCGGGAAGAGATCCGGCGTCAGGCCGACGCCCATGAGCACGGGCGCGGCATAGAACTCGACGTTGGTCTTGAGCGCCCGCTCCGGGTGCTTCTCGGCCAGCACCCGCAATGCGACGTCCTCGACCTGGATGGCGAGCTCGAGCCAGTCCGGGCGGTGCTCCATCCCCTCGGCGACGGTCCGCAAGGCCGCCGCACGGGGGTCGTAGGCCCGATAGACGCGATGCCCGAAGCCCATCAGGCGCTCGCCGCGGTCGAGGGCGTCGCGGACCCACGCATCGGCATGCTCGGCCGACCCGACCTGGCTCAGCTGGTCGACGACCTCCGAGGGCGCGCCTCCATGGAGCGGCCCCTTCATCGTCCCGATCGCCCCGGCCACCGCCGAGGCGATGTCCGAGCGGGTCGAGGTGATGACCCGAGCCGTGAACGTCGAGGCGTTGAAGCCGTGCTCCGAGCCCACGATGAAGTAGGCATCGAGCGCGCGAGCCGTTCCCGCGTCAGGCCGCTCCCCCTTGAGCTGGTAGAGGAACCCGTCGACGAGGTCCAGCGACGGATCGGGCTCGATCGGTTCGTCGCCGGCTCGCAGTCGGGCGAAGGCCGCCAGGGCGGACGGCGAGAACGAGGTCAGGGCACGAGCCTGCTCGATCGTCGGCGGCCACGGCAGGTCCTGCGTCGCACCCCAGGCCGACACGGCCGTACGCAGCGCGTCCATGGGCTTGGTCGTCGCGGGCAGTGCCCGCAGCACCGCCATCACCGCCGGTGGGATCTGGCCTGTCGCCAGCCGATGCGTGGGGTCCCAGTCCCCGGTCCACAGCAGGTTCGCGATGGCCGGGTACGTCCCATGCGCGACGAGATCGCCGATCCGGTACCCGCGGTAGAGCAGGCGGCCGCGTTCCCCGTCGACGAAGCTGAGGCTCGTCTCGCCGGCGATCACGCCCTCGAGGCCCGGGGAATAGGGGCGTTGAGCGGTGGGCGCGTCAGTCATGCGTCGATGGTAGCCCGGTGCCTCACTCCCCGCTCATGGCGTTGAGGACGAGGCGAAGGACTAGCGATCCGAGGATCGCCACGACGACCGCGGCGATGAACCCCTGGGCCTGGCCGAAGCCGAGCTCCGTCGCGAGCCAGCCGCCGAGCAGGCCGCCGAGGACGCCCACAACGATGTTCGGGAGGCACCCGCGCGCCGTCTTGCCGCCGAGCAGCGCACCGGAGATGGATCCTGCGATCAGTCCGACGACGATCCAGCCGAGCGGGTCCATGTCAAGCATGGTCGGGATTCTCGCACGACCGGCGGCGCACGACGGCGCCCTCCGACAAACGGTCCGTGCGGGCTCAGGTCAGCTCAGGAAGGCGCGGATCGCTTCGACCACGGCGTCGGGATGGGTGTGGTGGGCAGCGTGCCGTGCGCCATCGATGACGACGATCCGGCTGTCCCCCAGCCGCTCGTCGAGCGCGAGCGTGGCCTCGCGGAAGACGGGCAGGCTCGCCCCCCCGAGCAACTGGAGGACCGGTTGCTGCACCGCGCCGAGGCGGTCGAGCGAGGCGGCCGGGTCCGTCTCCGCCTCCAGTTCCCGCAGGATCGTGCCGGCCGCTGCGGCCCGCGCCGGCCATACGGGGTTCGCCCGGTACGCGGCGATCTCGTCAGCGGACATGCCGACGACCTCGGTCATGAACGCCGCGAGCGCGCCATCGTCGTCGCCGGCGGCGAGCCGCTCGCGCAGCCGTGACTCGATGCCGGCCGGGTGATAGCTCGCGCCGGGCGGAGTGGGGGCGCCCTCGTAGGAGACGACGCGCCGGATCGAGTCGGTCGTGAGCGCTGCGCCGAGGGCGGCCCGGCCGCCGTACGAGTGGCCCACGACGTCCACCGGACCGTCATGCCAGGTCGCCAGCGCATCCGCCACGGCGGCGACGTCCTCGAACTCGCGGTCGATCGCGTACGGGGAAGTGTCGCCGGAGGCGCCCCGGCCACGGCGATCGATCGCGTACACGCTCCAGCCGGAGGCAAGCAACGGCCCGACCACCCGGAACACCGTGTGGTCGCCTGCGGTGCCGTGGACGAGGAGGAGCGGCGGTCCATCGCCGTCGCGGAACACCGCGATCGGCGTTCGATCGCGTGACGGCACGACGGTCGGGGGGGCCCCGGTCACCCCTGTGGTCGCCACGCGTACCGGATGTCCGGCTGTCCCTCGGAGTTCCCCGAGCCGTCCCCGCGCGCGACCTCGACGAAGCCATGGTCCTCGTAGAACCTCCTCGCCCGGCCGTTCGCGACGAAGCAGTAGAGGTCGATGCCGTCCGGTCGGCGGTCCTTTGCCAGATCGATGAGCCGGCGCCCGATGCCCATCCCGATCCGGTCGGGGACGACGTACAGCTGGTCGATCATCGTGTCCGACAGCGCCATCATGGCGACGACTCGGCCGTCGGGATCGGTCGCGACCCATGTCTCCCGGCTCGACAGCAGCTCGGTCGCGATCCATCTGCGGACGTCGTCGTCCGGATGTGACGGAGGGAAGTCGAACGTGGCCCGCCATGACGCCAGCCAGACGTCGCCGAGGGCCGCGCCATCCCCGGATCCGGCTCGCCGGATCGTGAAGTCGGCGGCCCCGGCATCGGCATCGTCCCCTTCAGACGCGCGTGCCCGGCCCGGATTCGACGTCACCGGCCGACCCCGACCGTGGCCGCCTCCGTGTCCAGGACCCACGTCGCGCCGGGACGAAGGGCGAGCTGCGCCGGCCAGCGTCGCGGGTCGCGCGTCGGGCCGAGAACCTCCGCGAGCACCTCGGCCTTGTCCGCTCCATACGCCACGACGATGACCTCGCGCGCGACACCGATGAGCGCCGGGTTCAGCGTCACCCGTTCGACATGTGGCTCGATGTGGGTCGGTGCCGGGACCGCCAGCGCCAGGTCGGGCGAATCGAACGCATCGGAGCCCGGGAAGACCGACAGCAGATGCCCGTCGGCGCCGACGCCGATGAGCATGAGGTCGAAGACCGGCCAGCCGTTGACCGCCTCGAGGCCGGCCGTTCGCAACTCGTCGGCGAGCGTCGCGGCACACCACGCAGCCCCGCGTGCGCCGCCGATCGCCTCGCCGGTCGGAAACGGATGGACGTTGCCGACCGGCAGCGGAACGCCGGGCCAGCCCCCGCCCGCGGTGCCCTGCTCGCCCTCGCCGATCCGAAGCAGGATGTCGTCGAGCGACTTGACGTTCGACAGCGGGTGGTCGCGCGGCACGTACCGGTCGTCGCCCCACCAGACCTCGACGGCCGTCCATGGGATCTCGTCCACGAGGGGCGGCGCAGCCAGCCGCCGGTAGATCCCGACCGGGGTCGACCCGCCCGTCGTCGCCCAGTGAGCCCGGCCGCGCGCCGCGACCGCATCGGCGAGGACGAGCGCGATCCGGTCGGCCGCGACGGCCGAGCCGGCCGCCGGGTCTGCGACGACGAGGACCTGCGGCTCGTTCACGACCGGGCACCAGCCGGACCGACGATCGCGGCCGCGGACCGGAGCGCGCCGACGGCCACCGGGTCCCGCCGCCCCGATTCGATGGCCTCCGCCAGCAGGTCCACGTCGGTCCGCCTGGGTGCCCGGAAATGCCGCTCCATCGCCTCGACCCCGTCCTGCCAGACGCGGACATGGACGGTGTCGGCCTCCGCGGTGACGTCGGCGCGAAGCTCCGAGCCGCGTCGTTCGGCCAGGAGCTCGACCCGCAGCGTGGTCCCGGGCGGCGTGGACGAGACGACGGGACGAACGACGACCGCGACCTCCGCGTGACCGTCCGAGAGCGTCGCCGCGACCCCCCGGCTCACCGCGGGCCGGACCGGGCCACCCCGTGCTCCCTTGGCCGGGGCGGGAGCGTGGCCGTGCCCGTGGCCGGTGACGGGCGCCAGGGGCTTGACGACCGACAACCGGAGACGCGAAGCGAGCCAGCCGACGTGATAGACCGGCTTGACCATGTTGGTCGACCCGGGCGCCCCCGTCGCGTCATGCGTCGAGTACGTCACCGCGATGCGGCGCAGCGAGCGGAGGTAGGGCAGGAAGTCGGGATCGTCGAAGATCGACGCGATCGCCTCCCGCCAGCGCGACTGGCGGACCAGCGCGAAGTCGCTGACGGCGAGGTCAGTGGTCTCGACGAGGTCGGCCATCTCACGGAGCCGTGCCAACCCGTCGCCGCCCCAGGTCGAGGCGTCGACGACGAGCCGGTCGGCTCCGGCGAGGAGGTCACGAGCCGGCCGTCCCGCGAGCGGCGGCTCGCCCGGCCACCAGACGGTGACCGGCAGGTCGTGGACGATGAGCGGCGTGGCGATGGCTGCCAGGTGGAGACCGGACTCGCCGCCGCAGGTCACGTGGATCGTCTCGGCGCAGGTTTCGGGGGCGTCTTCGCGGGGCACGACGCAGTGCGCCTCGACCCTGGCGTCGAACCACGAGGGGCCGTCCGGGTCGGCCGAATTGATGACGATCGTCCGAGATGGATGCCGGCCGGTCAACGACTGCATCGTGGCGGCGCAGCGCTCGGCCAGTTCTGGCCGACGCGCCACGACGACGAAGTTCATCACGCTCGTGCGGGCCGACACGTGGCGTCCGGGCTCGCCATCGACGGTAGCCGTCAGGTCCTGGCCTGACCAGATCCGGGCGAGCTCGCTCTCGATCTCGGCGATGCTGTGGGCGCGCGCCGACCAGCGCAGGACCGGTGCGCCGATCTTGATCGAGGTGTCGTTCGTCATCGCCGTGTCAGAAGCGTCGCCAGCGGCGCCCGTCACGGACCGTCAGGTCGTCCGCTCCGGCCGGACCCCAGGTCCCCGCGTCGTAATTCGGGAAGTCGGGCGGACCCTCCGCCCAGGCGTTGACGATGGGATCGACGATGCCCCACGCCTCCTCGACCTCGTCGGCGCGGGTGAACAGCGAGGCGTCGCCCTGGAGCGCGTCGAGGATGAGCGTCTCATATGCGTCGGGCGAATCGACGTTGAACGCCGAGCCATACGTGAAGTCCATCGTCACCGACCGGACGTCCAGGCGTAGCCCGGGGACCTTGGCCCCGAAGCGGAGCATGATGCCCTCGTCCGGCTGGATCCGGATCGCCAGCAGGTTGGCGTCGGGTGCGACGCCCTCGTCCTTGAACAGGCGATGCGGCACCTCGCGGTACTGGATGGCGATCTCGGTCGCGCGTTTCGGCAGGCGCTTGCCGGTTCGAACGTAGAAGGGCACCCCGGACCAGCGCCAGTCGTCGATCGTGAGCCGCGCGGCCACGTACGTCTCCGTCTCCGACTCGGGGTCCACCTCCGGCTCCTCGCGGTAGCCCGGGACCGGCATGGCGGCGACCCAGCCCGGGCCGTACTGGCCGCGGACGGCGTCGGTGGCCGGGTTCAGCGGATCGCTCGAGATGGCGCGCAGGACCTTGACCTTCTCGTCGCGCAGCGCGTTCGCCTGGAAGGTCGCCGGCGGCTCCATGGCCACCAGGCTGACCAGCTGCAGGAGGTGGTTCTGGAGGACGTCGCGCGAGGCGCCGGTCGCTTCATAGAACGCCCCGCGGTTCTCGATCCCGATCGACTCGGCGACGGTGATCTGCACGTGGTCGACGTAGCGGCGGTTCCAGAGCGGCTCGAAGATCCCGTTCCCGAAGCGAAAGACCAGCAGGTTTCGGACCGTCTCCTTGCCGAGGTAGTGGTCGATGCGGTAGACCTGCGACTCGCGGAAGACCTTGGCGACCTCGCGGTTCAGGCGCTTCGCCGAATCGAGGTCGTGCCCGAACGGTTTTTCGATGACGACCCGCCGCCAGCCGCTCTCGAGGCGTTCGTGATCGAGCCCGACGCGCCCGAGCTGACCGACGATCTCGGCGAACTGCGACGGCTGGGTGGCGAGGTAGAACATGCGGTTCCCGCGCGTCCCGCAATCGCGGTCGATGCTGTCGAGCCGCGTCACGAGGGCGTCGAACCCGGACGCGTCCTCGAAATCGAGGCGGAGGTATGTGATCCGCTCCTCGAACGAGCGCCACGCCTCGGCATCGAGCGGCAGGATCCGGCTGTATTTCTCCAGCGAGGCCTGGATCCCGGCCCGGAACGTTTCGTCGTCGAACGGACGCCGCCCGATGGCGAGGACCTGGAACTCGTGTGGCAGAAGATCGGTCCGCCACAGGTGGTAGAGCGCCGGGAGCACCTTCCGGTGGGCGAGGTCTCCGGTCGCTCCGAACAAGACCATGACCGACGGATCCGGGATGCGCGCCAGACGGAGTCCCTCACGCAGCACGTTCTCGACCGGCTTGGCGCGCGAGCTCCGCTTGCCCGCCCGCGCCAGGCGGAGCTCCTTCATCGTCCGCGGCGCGTCCTTCGGCTTGACCGCCGGCTCTGCCACGGGACGGCTACTCGGTCTTGACGGCGTGGCCGCCGAACTCGTTGCGCAACGCGGCGAGGACCTTGGCGCCATACGAATCGTCCTGGCGCGACCGGAAGCGGGTCAGCAGCGACAGCGTGATGACCGGCGCCGGGACGTCGTGGTCGATGGCTTCCTGGACCGTCCAGCGGCCCTCCCCGGAATCGGCTACGAATCCCTTGAGATGGTCGAGGTCCTGCCCGTTGGCACGGAACGCTCGCCCGGCAAGCTCCAGCAGCCAGGAGCGGACGACCGAGCCCTGCATCCACAGCTCGGAGATAGCGGCAAGGTCGAGCTCGTAGTCGCTCGCGTGCATGATCTCGAAGCCCTCGGCGTAGGCCTGCATGAGGCCGTACTCGATGCCGTTGTGGACCATCTTCACGTAGTGGCCGGCGCCCGGCCCGCCGACGTGGAGGTAGCCGCCTTTCGGGGCGAGCGTGGTGAAGATCGGCACGAGCGGCTCGACGACGGCGGCGTCCCCACCGACCATCAGGCAATACCCGACCTGGAGGCCCCAGATCCCGCCCGACGTCCCGGCGTCGACGTATCCGATGCCTTTCTCCTTGAGCGCCGCGTGACGGCGGACGTCGTCGTGGAAGTTCGTGTTGCCGCCGTCGATGATCGTGTCACCGGGCTCGAGGTGATGAAGCAGCTCGTCGATCTGCGCCTCGGTCGCGTCGCCGGCGGGGACCATCACCCAGACGGCACGCGGCTTCTCGAGCGCGGCGACCAGCTCGGCGATGGAGAACGAGGGGATCGCACCCTCGGCGGCGATCTCCCTGGTCTTCTCCGGCGTTCGGTTGTAGATGACGATCTCATGGCCGTCACCGACGAGGCGGCGGACCATGTTGGCTCCCATCCGGCCGAGCCCGATGAACCCGATGCGCATGACGATCAGGCCTCCGTGGTGCTGTCGAGGGCGGCGGCCAATGTGCGCTCGAGGGCCGCCAGCCCGGCGTCGGGGTCCGCGCCGAGGTGGACGCGGAGGATCGGCAGGTCATGCGATTCGATGGCCGCGAAGTCGCCCGCCGCCTGGGCGTCGATGAGCTGGCCGAAGGTGTACGGCCAGCCCGGGATCTCGAGATCGAACTCGTGGTCGGCCGTCAGCTGGAGGAACCAGCCGGTCGGGGCGCCGCCCTTGTGGAGCTGGCCGGTCGAGTGCAGGAAGCGCGGTCCGTAGCCGGCGGTCGTGGCCCGCCCGGTCCGGTCACGCAACAGCGTCCGGATCCGGGCGAACGCCGCGTCGCGCTCCGCCGTCGGAGCGATGAACGCCTGGAGGCTCAGATAGGCGTTGGGTCGATGGCGGGCGAGGTGTCGCGCCAGCTCGCCGACGACGTCGCCCTCACCGCTCGTGAGGCGGAGGGCCGCATCGCCGTGGAGGGTCAAGCCCTCGCCGGTCGCGATCGGCTCGTTTGCCGCGGTCGCCGCCGCGTCGTCGGCTCCGCGCCCGCCGCGCCCGACCGCCTCGAGGAGGTCGCGCGTCAGCTCCTTGGCCTCCTCGACGTTCGGCTGGTCGAACGGATCGATGCGGAGGACGGCCCCCGCGATCGCGGTGGCGACCTCCCAGCGGACGAACTCGGCTCCGAGGTCGATGGGGTCCGCGAGCTCGATCCGGATGACCGGATGTCCGGCCTCCTCGAGCGCCGAGGCGAGCGCCGCGCGGGCTCCGCCCGGCGTGCCGGCCAGCGAGATGCGCACGAACGCGCGGTCCGTGCCGTAGGCCTCGACCGCCCCGATGGGTTCGAGGTCGACCGGCACGATCCCGACGCCGTGCTTGCCGGTGCTTTCGGCGATGAGCTGCTCCGCCCACGCCCCGAACGCGCCGATCTCGTCGTCGGCGAGGAACGTCAGCTTGTCGTGTCCGGCCTTCGCCAGCGTGCCGATCGCCAGCCCGAGCGAGACTCCCGGATTGAGCCCGGGATCGGGCTCGCGGCAGGCGCCCAGCATCGCCGAGGCGGACGCGAGGAGAGCGTCGAGGTCGATGCCGATGAGCGACGCCGGCACCAGCCCGACATAGGTCAGCGCGGAATACCGGCCCCCGATGTCGGGCGGGTTGATGAAGACCTCGCGGAAATCGTCGTGGTGGGGGATGACCTCGGCGCTCCGGCCCGGATCGGTGATGCCCGCGAAATACGCCCCCGGCCCCTCGTAGCGATGATGGGGGACCGCGTCGAGGGCCGTCTCGGCGCGCTTCCAGGCATAGGCCAGGAACGCGTTCGGTTCCGTCGTGGTGCCCGACTTCGAGGCGATGATGACCAGCGTCCGCAGCGGGTCGAGGTCGTCGAGCGTCGCAGAGACGTACGCGGGATCGGTCGAGTCGAGGATGCGCAGCTCGAGATAGCCCTCGAGGCTGCCGAAGGTCCGGCGGAGCACGTCCGGGGCAAGGCTGCTGCCGCCCATCCCGGCGACGACCGCCGTCGTGTACCCCTCGTCGACGACTGCGTCGCCGAACCCCTCGAGACCCGCGATCCGGTCGGCGAAGTGTCCAGGCGCATCGAGCCAACCGAGGCGCTCGGCGATCGCCTCACCGACCCTGGAGTCGCTCGTCCACAGGCGGACGTCGCGCGCGAACAGTCGGGTCACCCACTCGTCGGCGCGCGCCCGATCCACGGCTGCCCCGTAGTCGGCGGTGCCGTCACCGAGGGCGAAGCGAGGAGCGGCGAGAGCGGTCGAGGCAGGATCCGGCATCGTGGCCTCCGACGAATGGGTCGTCCATGGTACGCCGCCCGTGTTCGCCCGCGCCGAGGATCAGGCGGCCTCGACCTGCTTCGGGCGGAACCGGAAGTACGACCACAGCAAACCGGTGGTCAGCATGAAGACGCCGACGGTGCCCAGCACCACTCGAACGTTGGTCTGCTCGAACGCACCGATGTACGCCGCATCCTGGTTGAGCAGGAGCTGCCACCACAGGAAGGTCACGGTACCGAACACGACCGCCCAGCCGACGCGGCTCCAGTTCTTGACCGTCGCGCCATCGAGGAACGTCAGCGGGAGCATCGTGATGAACAGGCCCTCGAGGCCGCCGATCATGATCATCGCCAGGATCGTCTCGGCCAGCGCCGGGAGCGGCGACCCGTCCGCGGCCGCGGCCCTGACCGGGCCAAGGAGGAGCCACGCCAGCAGGCTGACGACCAGCACCCCGAACGCCGGGATGAGGATCAGCGTGGCGTCGTCACGACGGGCCAGGGCGACGGGCGCCACGATCACCGCGGATGCGATGAACCCGTACACGAGTCCCGGCGAGAAGTCGACCAGGCGGGAGATGATGACCGCGAGGATCGCGACGATGATCGCCGTCCCGTAGAGCTTGATCGAGGCGTCTGCCCGGTAACGGGTGGTCGCCAGGCGAGTCGCCGAGCCCTCGGAGAAGATCGTCAGGAACCCAAGACCGATGATCAGCGAGACGATCAGGATCAGGCTCTGGGGGTTCCACCCGAAATCGGGACTGAGGAATCCGTAGATGATGCCCAGCAGGCTGAGCACCAGGAGGATGCGCGCGAAGCTGCCGAGCCGGCCGGATCCCGAGAGGTGCCCGAGGGACGCGCCCGAGATGTTCAGGGCGGCCGCGAGGGCGAGCGGCCCGCGGAACAGGCGGATCCACCAACCGTGGATCTCGAGCCGGTTGGCGTCCATCGTGCTGTTGAAGATCTCTGCGGTCAGGCCGAAGAGAAACAGCACGAGCAAGGTAAGCAGGAGATTCGTCGCGATGACCGCGGGGTCGATCGAGCCCGCGTCGGGACCCCCGATGACGTTCACGATGGCCGGCACGTAGCTGTTCCCGGACGGGGAGGCCGCCGGGATGACGATCGCCTGCGAGGGTTCCGGGGTTTCGGGCGGGCTGGTCACGCCGGCCACCTCGCCCGAGGGCGACGCTGTCGGGACATCCGATGGACTCGGCAGCACGGAGGGCTCCGTGGAGGGCGACGGCGACGGTTCGAGGCTCGGCGTGGGCACGGCGGTAGGTGTCGGCACTGGCGTCGGGGTGGGCGTTGGTTTCGCGGTGGGCGTCGGTTTCGGCGTGGGGGT
>Ga0184625_10000866_pt1 | contig 12120 bp, 9 predicted proteins | sample PLM3_30_b1_FD_133151 | JGI IMG/M metagenome (GOLD analysis project Ga0184625, IMG submission 133151) | Groundwater sediment microbial communities from an aquifer in East River, Colorado, USA - PLM3_30_b1 | ecosystem: Environmental > Terrestrial > Soil > Riparian zone | place: USA: East River... | reverse complement strand
GCCGCGGCCACCTTCGTGCTGCTCTTCTTCGCCTTCGGATCGCTCGTCCTGCCGCTCAAGGCCATCGTGATGAACCTGGTCTCCATCGGCGCCTCCTTTGGCGCGGTCGTGTGGGCCTTCCAGGACGGCAACCTCGCCGGAGTTCTCGGCTTCACCGAGACGGGATATCTCGAGGCAACCCAGCTGATCCTCATGCTGGCCATCCTCTTTGGATTGTCCACGGACTACGAGGTGTTCCTGCTCTCCCGGATCCGCGAGGAGTGGGACCGCACGGGCGACAACACGACGGCCGTCGCGTTGGGTCTGCAGAAGACCGGCCGGATCATCACATCGGCAGCCATGCTGCTGATCATCGTCATCGGCGGTTTCTCGCTGGGTGGCATCTCGTTCATCCAGATGATCGGCTTTGGGATGATCGTCGCGATTGCGGTCGACGCCACGATCGTCCGGGCTCTGCTCGTGCCCGCCACGATGCGCCTGCTCGGCCGGTGGAACTGGTGGGCACCAGGACCACTTGCGCGGGTGTACCGGCGCTACGGCATCCGCGAGGAGGAGTTGCGCCCGGCACGCGCGGAACCACCAGTCCTCGTGCGGTAGAGCTGCCCTGCTGCGGGCTGCCGCTCGACCTGGTCGCCCAGGTCGCCGCCTCGGCGTTCTTCGGCCTGGCTGTGTGAACCTCGTCGGCGCCGACGTCGACATCGGCGGTATGACGACACCGGTGGACACGCTGCTCGGACTCGTGCTCCCCGGAACTGAACCATCGGAGACCTAGGAGGCGCGAGCTCAGTGCCGAGGTGTAAAGGCGCGTCCGTGAGCCTGCCCGGATGACCCGGCACGGCTGATGATGTCAAACGCCGGGCGTGGTTAGACTCCGATTCGTGCCCGCCCCCGGCCCGTACCGCGCCCTCGTGCTGCTGGAGCTGGCGCTGGCCGCTCTCACTTTCGTCGGGCTGCGCTTCGTCACCGCCCCATATGGGCGCCACGGACGCGGTGGCTGGGGTCCGACCGTCTCGGCCCGCCTTGGCTGGCTGATCATGGAGAGTCCCGCCCCACTGCTGTTCGCCGGGGTCTTCCTGGCGGGTACGCACCGGGCCGAGCTGGTGCCGTTGCTCTTCTTAGCGATGTGGCAGGCGCACTACTTACACCGCACCTACGTCTATCCGTTCCGGATGCGCAGCGGCACCAGAATGCCTGTCACCATCATGCTGATGGCGATCGCATTCAATGTTCTCAACGCCTTCATCAACGCGCGGTGGATCTCCGAATTGGGTAGCTACGCCACCGCCTGGCTATACGATCCGCGCTTCCTCGGGGGCGCGGCGCTGTTCGTCGGCGGGCTGGCGCTCAACCTCGGCGCTGACCGAACGCTGCAAGGCCTGCGGGCTCCGGGCGAGACCGGGTACCGGATTCCACAAGGGGGTGCGTACCGCTGGGTGTCCTGTCCCAACTATCTCGGCGAGATCCTTGAGTGGATAGGTTGGGCGTTGGCGACGTGGTCACTGGCCGGCGCGGCGTTCGCGCTCTACACGATCGCGAATCTGGCTCCCCGGGCCATCGCACACCACAATTGGTACCGGGATCGCTTCGCCGACTATCCGGCCGGGCGGCGGGCCCTCATCCCGTACGTCCTCTAGGAGGGCCGATGACGATCCTGCTGACCGGCGCCTTCGGCAACGTCGGCTCGCACACGCTGCCTGAGCTTATTCGTCGCGGCCACACTGTGCGATGCTTCGCCCGGCTGACCACGGCCAACCGGCGCGTGGCGGGGCAGCACACGGTCGAGACGGTCTGGGGGGACATCACCGACGCGTCTGCCGTGGCGCGGGCGACCGCAGGAGTTGACACCGTCATCCATCTCGCCGCGATGATCCCGCCCGCGGCGGACGAACAGCCGGACCGGGCTCGAGCGACCAATGTGGATGGTACGGCCAACGTCCTAGCCGCGTGCCAGGCGCAACCTGAGCCACCGAGACTGCTCTTCACGTCCACTTTCGACGTTCACGGGTTCACCCTGGACTCCCCGCCGCCGCGGCACGTGGACGACCCGCTGATCGCCACGAACCCCTATACCGAGCACAAGATCGAATGTGAGGCGATGGTCCGCCAGTCCGGGTTGACCTGGTCGATCCTCCGCCTGGCAGACGTCCCCATCCTGGGCATCCGCGACCCCCACCCGATCATGTTCGAGATCGGCCTCGACAACCGGATCGAGTCGCTGCACGCCGACGACGCCGGCCTCGCCATCGCCAACGCGCTCGACACCCCGGCGGTTTGGGGCCGGGTGCTGTTTATCGGCGGAGGTGCGTCGTGCCAGCTGACCTACCGTGAGTACCTGACCCGCCTGCTCGCCGCGATGGGCGTCGATCCGCTGCCGGAGGAGGCGTTCAGCGATGCGGTGTACGCCACCGACTGGATCGACACCGAGGAGAGTCAGGAGCTGCTGCAGTACCAGCGCCACAGCTTCGACGACATCGCCGAGGCCATCGCGGCCAGCCTCGGCTGGAAGCGGAAGCTCGCGTCCATCGCCAGCCCGCTCGCCCGGGCCGCGATCCTGCGCATCTCGCCTTACTACGGCCGGCGGCCGGCGTGAAGGAACGGTACGGCCCATGGGCCCTCGTGGTCGGCGCCTCGGACGGCATCGGTGCGGCGTTCGCGTCCGCGTTGGCCGAACGCGGGCTCAACGTCGTGCTCGTCGCCCGGCGGCTGGCCCTGCTGGAGGAGCTAGCTGAACGGCTGCGCGCCAGTCACGGCGTCGATACCCGGGTCGTGGCAACCGATGTGGGCACGTCGGAGGGCGTCGAAGCGGTCGCCCGTGCCGACGAAGACATCGGCTTGCTGGTCTGCAACGCCGCACTGGCACCGGTGGCGCCGTATCTGGATCTGACGCCGGCCCAGCTGGACGCGGTGCTCGACCTCAACTGCAGGGCTGCCGCGCACCTCGCGCACGCGATCGGCGCACGCCTGGTGGCGCGAGGGCATGGCGGGGTCATCCTGCTCAGCTCGATGGCCAGCAACCAAGGCTCGGCCCAGGTCGCGCACTATGCGGCGACGAAGGCATACCTGCGGGTCCTGGCCGAAGGGCTCTGGGACGAGTGGCGGCCCAGCGGCGTCGACGTGCTCGCATGCTGCCCCGGCCTGGTCAGGACACCGACATTCGCACGCACCAATCCTGCACCGCTGGGCATGTTGGTGCCGCCACCCATGAGCGCGGACAATGTCGTACGCGAGGCGCTTGCGGCCTTGGGGCGTCAACCCGTGGTCATCCCCGGGCGGCGGAACCGCCTCGTCGCTTCGTTTGCGGCACGCCTGATGCCGAGGAGCGCGTTGGTGGCGCTGGCGTCCAAACAGACGAGGGCGATGTATCCGACGGAATCTCGTCGTCCGGCTCCGCGGGACGGAGCAGACGCGTAACGGTCGGCGCCACCGACGCGAGGACCGTGCCCAGCGTTCTGCGGAGCATTGAGGGTGCGGCCCCGTCGGCGTGCGGCAGGCGCCAATGGTGCCCAACCAGCGATGCGTAGATGCTCAGCGTCTGCGCAGCCGTGGCGAAGTCCAATGTGCTGACCAGCTCATCGGCCAGCCCGAACGGGATGGACAAAGGCAACGGGCCGCGGGCGTACTCGACGGCCCACACGCCGGTGGTGAGAGTCGTGCCTTGATCGGCTCCGCCGAACTTCATCGCCCGGGCCTGGTTGGGACCCACATAGACCCGATCGCCAGGAAGGTATACCCGCTTGGAGAACTGGCCTTCGCCGTAGTACCACATCTCACCATCGATGACTGTGTCCCAGAAGCCGACGGCGTGCCGGCCCGAGTGGCCCTCCGAGCCGATCGGCGTACCCCAGATCATGATGTACTCGAAGATCGATGCGTAGTAGAGCTTCATCTGAATCATCGCGCCGCCGGCGTTACTGAAGATCCAGGGTTGGTCGAGATCGAGCCGTCCGGGATATTTGTTCTCCATCGCCTCGGCGAAAGCGTCGAACATGGCCGGCTTCGGCTTGTCGAGACTGGCCAACGAGCACTCGTGGACGATGTCTGGATCAAAGACATAAGCCATACGGGTCATCCTGACGCCTGGACGCCCGCTTGGCCATGTGTGACGCGAGCCCGGATCGCCGGGCTGTGGTCATCAGTTCGCTGGGCGTGTCATGATTCACGCATCTCGACCGAAGGGTGCGGCTGTGTCAGCGACCGAAACAGCGCAGTCGGCGCCGGTACGACGATCGTTGCGCACACTCCGGTTCGGCGCGACGATCACCACCATCCTCGCGCTGCTGTTCGGTGTGCCGTGGTGGACCTTGGTCGATGCCGGCGCCCGGTGGCCGGTCGCCGTCGTTTCCGTGGGCACGATCGGGTTCGTCGGCGCACTCCTAGCGCTTCCCGTGCTCATGTACCTCGGGCACGGCAGCCACCATCGGGACTGGGCGGCACGCACCGGCGACACGATCCTCGGTGTGATCTGGGTGCTGTTCGTCTGGGCACTACTCGGCAACGTGCTGCGGTTCGCACTCGTCATTGCCGGCGTTGGCGACCCGGTTCGATCCCGCACCGTCGCCGCGGCGGTCGCCGTCGTGTCGGTCGCGTTGATGTTGTGGGGGTACGCCGAGGCGATGCGCTTGCCCCGCATCAAGCGCGTGGACGTCACAGTTCCACGGTTGGGCGCAGGCCTTGACGGCGCCCGAGTGGTACTGCTGACCGACACTCACTATGGCCCGATCAACCGGGCCCGCTGGTCGGCGAGGGTCGTGGCAGCGGTCAACGAGCTTGATGCCGACATCGTGTGCCATACAGGCGACATCGCGGACGGCGCCGTGGCCGACCGCCGGCATCAGGCTGCGCCGCTGGGCGACGTCCGCGCCCGGCTCGCGAGAACGTACGTGACCGGAAATCACGAGTACTTCGGCGAGGCCGAAGGATGGCTCGATCACATGCGAGCGCTCGGCTGGGAGCCGCTGCACAACCGACACATCGTCGTGCAACGCAACGGCGCCCGTCTCGTCGTCGCCGGTGTCGACGACGCCACCGCCGCGTCGTCGGGACACCCCGGCCACCGCGCCGACCACGGGGCCGCGCTAGCGGGCGTGGACTCGAACCTGCCCGTGCTGCTGCTCGCCCATCAGCCCAAGCAGATCCACGCGGCGGTAGAGCGAAGGGTCGATCTCCAGATCTCCGGGCACACGCATGGCGGCCAAATCTGGCCGTTCCACCTCCTCGTACGCCTTGACCAGCCGTCGGTCCACGGCCTGAGCCGGCACGGGGATCGGACCCAGCTCTATACCAGTCGGGGCACCGGGTTTTGGGGGCCGCCACTGCGGATCTTCGCGCCCAGCGAGATCACCCTTCTGACCCTACGCGGGCCTCAAACGCCTCGATTCCATCACCAATGAGCTTCGACGACGCTTGATTGCGTGCCCGCGGGCGCGGCTAGCCGCGGGCCGTGCCGGCGCCGAACAGGACCGCGATGCCGAGCACACTGCGCGGCACGTAAGGCTGTCGCCACAACCCTCCATGCGCTGCGGCGAAGGCCTCGTCCCGCCATGGATGGTCCTCGGCCGGCCGGCCGGCGCAGAGATCGTGCACGAGCAGGGCCGCCATGAGCGTATTGCTCGTTGCCGGCTCGAACACCTCGATCCCGAACCGGTGCGCGCCGGCGAAGGCAGCGGCGAGGAGCCGGTTCTTGATCACGCTGCGGGTACGGGTGGAAGGCGCCACCCGCAGCGACACCGCCGTACCCTCGGCACGTGCCTGCGTGGCCCGCCACCGCTGCAGCCGTTTAGCGAGGGCGTAGTTGGGACCCTGTTGCACGACGAGACTGTCGTTGATGCCGGGGTCGGCGCCGGGTGGGTAGTTGCGGGCGAGCAGCCGTCCGCCGCTCACGACGCGCAGCGGACGCCGGATCCGGCCGATGCCCTCGCGTGCGGCCCATCGGCGAGTGGCCTCGGCCACCGCCTCAGCCGGCACCGCGAACACGTCCGTGGGCGTGGCCAGGAAGGCGAGTGCGACGTCTGATCGCTGCCGCAGCAGGTGTGTTGTCAGCGCGTCCACCGCGGCCGTCACCCGTACGTGCAGCGCGCCGTCCGCGTACGCGTAGTTGCCCAGCACAAGCGGCCCGTCGAGGCCGGCCAACCAGCCCGTGATCCGGTTCACGTCGTGGAGAAGATCTGCGCCCATGCCGGTGCCCGCGTCGAGGTCGTGCCGGGCCGATGCCACCGGCACGTGCAGGCGGCCGGCGTACCGCCGTGCGGTGCCGATCAGCCGCTGCCAGATCGCCGGGCGGGGTAGATCCACCGCAACCACCTCCGCACCCCACCGCAACAACGCGGTCAACGGACTCATCTCCGCCCCGGCGCCCAACACCGCCACCCGGTGCCCGGCCAGGGCCAGCCACTGTGGATTGTCGACGACGAGGCGGACAGCCTCGGCGCATGACGGCTCCACGATTCCGTCCAGAACCCACCTGTCCAGGCGACGAACCAGGTGCGCACCGCGCAGCCGTTCACCCTGGTACGGCAGCACGAGCTCCTCCTCGGCCGTGCCGCCGCCGGTGACGGTCGCGGTGGCGAGCGGAGCCGCCACCGGCAGGGCGGTCGCCTCGGCCAATCCTACCTCGCCGTCCACAGTGGAGAACTTCATGCGTTCCTGCATCGAGGCCAAGCCGTCCCGGGCGATCGACACGGCGGCGTTGCGCGACAGCAGTCCGGCCTCGACCAGACGACGGAAGTGCACCCGGTACTCGCGCCGCCACGACGTTTCCGCCGCCGCGGCCCGGGACCCGACTGGGTCCGCCGCGCGCAGCCCGTCGGCCACGACCGCGCGGCCCAGCGCGGATGTGCTGCGGCCGGAGCTGGTTTGCGGAAAGTTGACGCCCATCTCGGACTGACCGGCGGACATGCGGTCGGTGACCATGCGTTGATCCTGCCAGACCCGTCACGAGGGCATCAGTGCCGTCATGCCGGCCAACCATCTATGTGCGGTGATCGGCCGTCGTCGTCAGTCGCGTGCAGGTGCCTCGAGCGAGGGTTCCGCCGCCGGCACCTCGGCCGTCATCGGCAGCAGCACCCGGAATCGGGTGTCGCCCGGTGCCGACTCAACCCTGATGTCGCCGTGGTGCTTTTCGACGACGATGCGGTAGGCGATGTCGAGCCCAAGCCCCGTCCCCTCGCCGACTGGTTTGGTGGTGAAGAAGGGCTCGAAGATGCGGGAGCGGATGTCGGGGTCGATGCCGTGGCCAGTGTCGGCGATCTCGACGGCCAACCGGTCGCCGTCGCGCATTGTCCGCATGGTCAAGGTGCCCGTCTCCCCCATGGCGGCCACAGCGTTGTCGATGAGGTTGGTCCAGACCTGGTTGAGTTCGGCCGCGTAGGCCGGGATGTTCGGCAGTGTCCGGTCGTACTCCGTCACAACCCGGACCCCCTTCGGGATCTTCGCGCTCAGCATAACCAGCGTGGCGTCGAGCAGCGCATGCACATCCACGCTCTGATGTGGAGTTCGATCCAGCTGGGAATACTGCTTGGCCGCCGCAACGAGGCCCGAGATCCGCGTCACCGAGTCGTCGATCTCGGCCATCAGCAGCTCGGTGTCGATCGTGTAGGTGAGCCAGCGGACTGCGGGCTCGAGATTGTCGGCACCTACCGCCGAGGAGATCTGATCGAGCCAGGCCACGTCTACCCCGCCGGCGACCAAGGTGCCGGCCAGGTCCCACCCGCCCGCGATGTCGTGTTCCTCGAGCCACTCGCCCAGCGCATCCTCGGCGTCACTGGCCTCCATCGGTGACATCGGTGCGGCCGAGGCCGCGCGCTTGACGGCCGCCTCCTGCAGCTCGACCAGCCCCTGCAGGCGGGTCCCGTCGAGTCGGCCGTCCGCGATCAGGGCGAGCTTGTGCCGCATGCCGGTGATGCGGTCGCGCAGGATCGACGTTGCGCGCACGGCGGCGGCGGCCGGGTTGTTCAGCTCGTGCGTGAGTCCGGCCGAGAGCGAGCCGAGCGCGATCAGGCGCTGCCGCTCGCCGATGATCGTCTGGCTATTGCGCATGCCGAAGAACAACCCCTCGAGCAGGTGCATCGCCATCGGGAACCACTCCCGCATGGCACCCGCGAACGCGCCGGCTGGCAGCGTAAACAGCTCGACGTCGGTAATGGCCCGCAGCGAGTTTGAATAGACCTGGGGCACCTGGTCGCCGAGGTAAGCCTGCATCGCTCCGGCGTACACGCCGGGTTGGCTGGTCCGGCTGACCTCGAGGTCGTCGCCGTGAACTAGGCGGTTCAATGACACGGTGCCGGAGACCAGGACGTAGAAGGACGTCGCCGGTTCGCCCTCGACGTAGATGTCGCGGCCGCCGGCGACCCGTTCCACGACGCCCTTGCTGGCGAGCCAGTCGAGCTTCTCGGCATCGAGTGACTCGAAGAGGAATAGCTTTCGCAGCTCGTCTGTGCCTAGCCGGTCGGTCATGGCGACTCCAGGTAGCGGTGAACCAGGGACACGGCCATGGCGCCCTCACCCACGGCCGAGGCGACGCGTTTAACCGACTCGGCCCGCACGTCTCCGGCGGCGAAGACGCCCGGCACGCTGGACTCGAGATGGTAGGGGTCGCGCGAGAGCGACCATCCCGCCGGACGCCGGCCCTCGACGAGCAGGTCCGGCCCCGTGATGACGAAGCCACGGGCATCTCGCGCGACGACCGAGCCGAGCCAGTCGGTGCGGGGCTCGGCGCCGATGAATACGAACAGCCAGGACGTGTCGACGACCCGCGACTCGCCGGTGCGCACGTCGCGGAGCGTGAGGCGCTCCAGGTGTCCCTCTCCGGCACCCTCGGCCACTTCGGTAAACGGATGAACCGAGATCACGTCGACGGCGGCGATCTGATCGACGAGGTACTGCGACATGGACCGGCGCAGGTCCTCTCCGCGGATGAGGATGTTGACCCGCCGGGCGTAGCGCGCGAAATATACCGCCGACTGTCCGGCCGAGTTGGCACCGCCGACGATGTAGATTTCCGCGTCAGCGCACGCGGGTGCTTCCGTCGCGGCCGACCCGTAATACACGCCGCGGCTGGTCAGCTCGGCGAGGCCCGGAGCCTCGAGGCGCCGGTAGGTGACCCCGGTCGCCAGCACGGCGGCGTGCGCCGCGATCGTCGTACCGTCGCCGAACCGGACCAACCTCGTCGCCCCGGCCGCTTCCAGACCGATCACCTCGCGCGTGCTCAACAGTTCCGCGCCGAACTTGAGCGCCTGCCGCCGGGCGCGCTCGGTGAGCTGCGCACCCGAGACGCCGTCCGGGAAGCCCAGGTAGTTCTCGATCCGGCTGCTCTGGCCGGCCTGGCCCCCAGTCGCCTCCCGCTCCACGAGAACTGTCCGAAGTCCCTCCGAGGCAGCGTATACCGCGGCGCCGAGTCCGGCCGGGCCCGCGCCGACCACGACGAGGTCGTAGAAGTCCGACGCCGGGGTCACCGACATGCCCACATTCGTGGCGAGGTCGAGCTCGGTCGGCATGACGAGCGTCTTGCCGTCCGCCGTCACGACGAGCGGCAACTCGGCCTCGGTGACCCCGGCCGCCGAGAGCAGCCGCTGACCCTCCGGGTCGTCGGAGAGAAGCCAGCGGTACGGCACGAGGTTGCGGGCCAGGAAGTCCCGCGCCGCGAAGGACGGGGCCGACCACCGATGCCCGACGATGCGCGTCTCGGCGACCGCAGTATCGGGCGACGCCAGCCAGGCGTCGAGCAGCGCATCGACCACCGGATAGAGCTTCTCCTCGGGCGGGTTCCACGGTTTGAGCAGGTAGTGGTCGAGGTCGACCACGTTGATGGCGGCGATCGCGGCATCCGTATCGGCGTAGGCGGTGAGCAGCACCCGGCGTGCCATTGGAAACAGGTCCATGGCGGCCTCGAGGAACTCGATGCCGTTCATCTGGGGCATGCGGTAGTCGGCCAGCAAGAGCGCTACCTGTTCCCCCCGCAGCTTGATCTCCCGCAGCGCCTGCAGCGCCTCGTCGCCGGAGCTCGCTCGCACAACCCGGTAGTGATCGCCGTACTGGCGACGCACGTCCCGCGCGACGGCCCGAGACACGGCGGGATCGTCGTCAACGGTCAGGATCGCGGGATTCGCCATATACCCATCAAAGCACGCACGGAGGCGCGCGCCACGCGCTTGATATCCGATAATCTTTTGTGAGTGAGTAGCTCACTCAGTTAGTCTTGCCCGCATGACTGATCCGGTGGAGCCCAGCCGGTCATCGGCGTCGGGCGACGAGAACTGCCGGCACGGCACCGGCCGAGCGCGGCCCTTGCCCCCGGACGAGCGCAGGGCGACGCTCATCGCCGCTACGCTGCCGCTGGTCGCAGAGCACGGGACGCGGGTGACCACCCGACAGATCGCGGACGCGGCGGGCGTCGCCGAAGGCACGATCTTCCGTGTCTTCCCAGATAAGGAGGAGCTGGTCCGGGCTGCAGTCGCCGCGGCGCTGGACCCGGGCCCGATGCTCGAGGACCTGGACAGCGTCGACCCGGCGGCACCGCTGCGGGAGCGTCTCCTTCGGGTTACCAGGATCCTGCAACACCGGCTGATCAGCATCATCAACCTGCTCACCGCCGTCGGCCTGCACTCACCCCCTGAGGACCTTGAGGCACATCGGGCCAAGGTACGCCCGACCAACGATTTGATATACGAAGCGGTCGGCCGCGTGCTGGAGCCGGACCGGCTCCGGTTCCGTTACCCCGTCCCGGAGGTGGCCCGCCTCCTGCGGCTACTGACGTTCTCCGGCTCACATCCCATGATCACCGATGGCGAACTGCTCACCCCGGAGCAGATCGTCTCCGTCTTGTTGGACGGAGTGCTCCGCCACACCACCGACCCTACTGAGATCGGACCGGGAGACGCCGGATGCTGATGCGACTGTTGCGCACCTACCTGCGCCCGTACGCTCGCCCGCTCACGGCCGTAGTCCTGCTGCAGCTGGTGGGCACCATGGCTTCGCTTTACCTGCCGAGCCTCAACGCCGACATCATCGACAAGGGCATCGCGCAGGGGGATACGGATTACATCGTCCGTACCGGCGGGTGGATGCTCCTCGTCACCGCGGTGCAGATCGCCTGCTCGATCGTCGCGGTCTACTTCGGCGCCCGCACCGCGATGAGTTTCGGTCGGGACGTCCGCGCCGCGCTGTTCCGGCGGGTCGGCGAGTTCTCTGGCAGGGAGGTCGGACATTTCGGCGCACCGTCGCTGATCACGCGCAATACCAACGACGTCCAGCAAGTGCAGATGCTCGTTGTGCTCACCTGCACCATGCTGGTCGCCGCGCCAATCATGTGTATCGGCGGCGTGATCATGGCAATGCGGCAGGATGCGGGACTCTCCTGGCTGATGCTCGTCAGTGTCCCGGTGCTCGTCGTGGCCGTCGGCTTGATCATCAGGCAGATGGTGCCGCAGTTCCGGTTGATGCAGACGCGCATCGACACGGTCAACCGAGTCCTTCGCGAGCAGATCGGCGGCGTCCGCGTGGTGCGGGCGTTCGTCCGCGAGCCCTTCGAGACGGACCGGTTCGGCACGGCCAACGCCGACCTCACCGCGACCGCCCTGCGGGTAGGGCGGCTGATGGCGCTGATCTTCCCGATCGTGCTCCTGGTGCTCAACGCGTCCAGTGTCGCCGTGCTGTGGTTCGGTGCCGCCAGGGTCGACGCCGGGCAGATCCAGATTGGCGCGTTGACCGCGTTCCTCAACTACCTGCTGCAGATCCTGATGTCGGTGATGATGGCGACGTTCATGCTCATCATGGTGCCGCGTGCGGCGGTGTCGGCCGAGCGCATCATCGAAGTACTCGACACCGAGACGTCGGTTACCCCGCCCGTACACCCGGTCACCGAGGTGCGTGGCCGGGGCGAGTTGGAGCTGCGCAACGTCCAGTTCCAGTACCCTGGCGCGGCCGAGCCGGTCCTGCATGACATCTCTCTCCACGCATCGGCGGGCAGGACGACCGCCCTCATCGGCAGCACCGGGGCCGGCAAGACGACGCTGCTGTCGCTCGTACCGCGACTGTTCGACGTTACCGGCGGAGCGGTGCTGGTGGACGGCGTGGACGTACGAGATCTCGACCCGGACCTGCTCTGGAGCCGCATCGGCATCGTGC
>Ga0184625_10000864_pt1 | contig 12123 bp, 8 predicted proteins | sample PLM3_30_b1_FD_133151 | JGI IMG/M metagenome (GOLD analysis project Ga0184625, IMG submission 133151) | Groundwater sediment microbial communities from an aquifer in East River, Colorado, USA - PLM3_30_b1 | ecosystem: Environmental > Terrestrial > Soil > Riparian zone | place: USA: East River... | reverse complement strand
GTCCGATTCAATTCCGGGATGTCACTAAGGAGTCGGGCATCACTTTTGTCCATACGGATGGCAGTTCGGGGAGTCGTTACATCGTGGAGACTATTGCCAGCGGCCTTGCATTGTTCGATTACAACAACGATGGAAAGATTGACATCTATTTCCTGAACGGTCGGCCATTGCCGGGTTCCAAAGCGCCGGTATCCCGGAATGCTCTCTATCGCAATGACGGCAATTTGCGCTTCACCGATGTGACGGAACAGGCCGGTGTCCCGGGCACCGGTTACGGGTTGGGTGTCTGTATCGGCGACTACAACAACGACGGTCACGCGGACATCTACATTAATAATTTCGGTCCGAACGTTCTCTATCGGAACAACGGCGATGGGACGTTTACTGATGTCACCAAAGAAGCCGGCCTAGCGCTCGATAACCACGTTGGAGCAGGCGCCTCCTTCCTCGACATCGACGGCGATGGCGACTTGGATCTCTTCGTGGCCAACTACGTGGACTTCACTTTCAAGACTCATCATATCTCCTACATGAGCGGGTTTCCAGCCTATGTCGGCCCTAACAATTACCCGCCCACCGCCAATGCGCTTTACCGCAATAACGGCGACGGCACCTTCACAGATGTCAGCCGGACTTCAGGAATTGCGCAGAATTTAGGTGCAGGCATGGGCACGATTTGCGCCGATTACGACAATGATGGCGACACGGACATCATCGTGGGGAATGATTTGCGCGCCAACTTCGCTTTTCAGAACGATGGCAATGGCCACTTCAAAGAGGTCGCCGCGGCCATAGGATTAGCCTACGACGCCTTCGGCAATGTCCACGGCACGATGGGTGTTGAGTGCGCGGATTGGAACAATGATGGATACCTGGATTTTTTCACGACCGCCTACCAGCGACAACTGGCAACACTCTATCAGAGTAAGCGAGGAGCTTTTTTTGATGACGTGACCCGCAACACCGGTGCAGGAAACGGTACCTACCCGAACGTCACCTGGGGCACGGGAGTGATGGACTTCGACTGTGACGGCAATCGCGACATTTTTATTGCTTGCGGGCATCTCATCGACAACGTGGAGAAATTCGATAACACGACCAACTAAGAGGCTCGCACAATCGTCCAGCGCAACACCGGCCAGGGGAAATTCGTCAATGTCTCCGATCAATGTGGCGATGGGCTGCTCCCAAAGCTGAGCAGTCGGGGCGCCGCGTTTGACGACCTCGATAATGACGGTTTTGTTGATGCAGTAATTTTGAACTCGCGTCGCGAGCCGACCATCCTCAGGAACGCTTCCAGTCACACCAACCACTGGCTCGAGATTCAGTTACGAGGCAACAAGAGTAACCGGGATGGGATCGGCGCCAGGGTAACCGTGAAATCCGGTGACTTGACTCAAATTGACGAGGTGCACAGTGGGCGCAGTTATCAGAGTGATTTCGGCAAACGGCTCTACTTTGGCCTGGGCCAGCGCACCAAGGTGGACCAGGTTGAAGTGAAATGGATCGGCAGCGGGGTAGATGTCGTGCCCGATGTCGGAACGGATCGGCTTATCACGATTGTGGAGGGGAGTGGGCTGTCTGCAGGTCCCGCTAAATCGAAATGAGGAAAGAGGTTCACCACAGAGGCACAGAGACCCGGGGAAGAAGGAATCTGCAATGCTCCGTGCTTTTGTGGTTCCTTGGATTTCTTTTCGGGATTCTGAGCGGCTCGGCACAAATTCCTGCCTCCATTCAATTGAAGGACATGACTCGCGAAAGCGGCATCAAATTCGTCCACACCGACGGGAGTTCCGGGAAAAGGTACATCGTGGAGTCGGTTGCCAGCGGTCTTGCGCTTTTCGATTACAATGGTGATGGGCTGATTGATATCTATTTTCTGAACGGCCGCCCACTGCCGGGCTCAAGCGCACCGGCTACCCGCAACGCACTCTATCGCAATGACGGTAACTTTCACTTCACCGATGTGACCGACCAAGCCGGTGTTCCGGGGACGGGTTACGCTCTGGGGGTATGTATTGGGGATTACAATAACGATGGCTTCCCGGATATTTACATCGGTAACTTCGGTACAAACGTCCTCTACCGGAATAACGGGAATGGCACGTTTAGTGATGTCACAGCAGCCGCCGGTGTGGGTATTGGGAACAAGGTGGGGGCGGGAGCCTCATTCCTGGACGTCGATGCAGATGGCAAGCTCGACCTCTTTGTTGCGAACTACGTCGATTTTACTTTCGAAAAACATCAAACCCGGTTTCTGAACGGGCACCCCGCCTACGTCGGCCCGATGATCTACGGGCCCGTTCTGTCCACGCTATTTCGCAACAACGGAGACGGCACGTTTACCGACATCAGTAATGAATCAGGCATTGGAGCTCACCGTGGCACCGGCATGGGTGTCGTGTGTGCCGATTACGACAACGACGGGGATACCGACATCATTGTAGGGAATGATGCCATGGCCAACTTCGTCTGGCGGAACGACGGCAAAGGGCATTTCCAGGAAGTTGGGTTGTCCTCCGGACTGGCGTATGACCGAAACGGTATCGGCTTGGGCACTATGGGGGTGGAATGTGGCGACTTTGATAATGACGGGAAACTTGATTTCTTTATGACCTCTTACCAGAGGCAGTGGGCGATCCTTTACCATAACCTGGGTCGGGGATTTTTTGAGGATGTGACCCACCAAACCGGAGCAAGCTCGGGCACTTTCAACCAGGTCACCTGGGGAGCCGGTATCGTCGATTTCGATAATGACGGACACCGTGACATCTACATCGCGTGCGGGCATCTGCAGGATAATGTGGAACTGTGGGACGACACGACTACTTACGAAGCCAGGAACCAGCTGATGCAGAACAACGGCAAGAATAAATTCATCGATGTCTCCGCACGGGCAGGGGACGGCATGGCGGTGAAACGCAGCAGCCGGGGAGCAGCGTTTGACGACCTGGACAACGACGGGTTGGTGGATGCGGTGATTTTGAATTCGCGCCGGGAGCCCACGATTCTGCGTAATGTCTCGAGCCCAACCAATCACTGGCTCCAAGTCCAACTTCGCGGCACTAAGACGAATCGTGATGGAGTTGGGGCGCGAATTACGGTCACGGCGGGCGACCTTATTCAAATCGACGAGATGCACAGTGGCCGTGGTTACCAGAGTGATTACGGCAAGCGGCTCTATTTTGGCTTGGGCCATCGCACCAGGGTTGACCAGATCCAAGTCAAATGGATTGGCGGCGGGGTGGATGTCGTGAGCGGTGTTGGGGCGGATCGAATGCTCAAAATTGTCGAAGGCAGTAATGCGGTACCGACGGGCGTGACCGACAAACCGTGAGGCTTGACCGAAGGACCGAGAGACGTGAAGGGGCAGGGGCTGCTGAACCAAGTCTTCTCAAAACTCCAGTTCCGACAGAAAAAAGCCCCAGTTGAACTGGAATCCCAGCCTTTTGTTCGATTCGCTTGACAGCGGGGCGGAGATGGACGTTGTTACTTCATGAAAGCCGTGCTTCAAACGGCAGTGTTGGTTTTGGGGGTATGCTTAGCTGCAGCACAAGCGCCAGTTGAGGGAATTACCTCCACCAACTCAGGTGCTTTGCCAGCAGACGACGAGTTAACTCTGTCGCTTCCAAGAATCGGGGTGGAACTCTACTCGCCTCAAACCCAGCCTGTTCGGCCAGCTGTGTCCATAGACGACGACCTGGTTGCAGAATTATTTCAGGCGGCAACAAACACCGCCGCGGGAAGCTCTGCAGTGGAGACTGGCGAGCAGCTTATTGCCGTGCCGCTTGATTCGCTTGAGATTAGGCACGAAACCGAGGTGGCGAGCGCTGGAGGCATGTCGGTAAGCGGGCCCCTTGTTCATCTATTCAATGGAGCTAAGCCCGGGGAATTACCCAAGCGGTTTCTGCAATTGGTAAATCCATATGAACCGATGGAAACGACTCCGACGATTCCGAAGGTGACAAACGAGCACCCGAGAGCGTGGACTGCGGTTGTCGGCTGGAATCCCGGCGTTTCCGCGTTTCCTGACCCCAGCACGCATGTAACGACGATGGACTTGTTCTCGATGTTCAGCTCGCCGTGAGCGCTATAGGGAAGTTTCGTCATATCAATTTTGCTTGAAGCATGGACTTGTGCAATTCTGCGTGACTCGCTAGAGTAGGACCAGTGATGCTGATGTTCCCCTCCAGATTGAGCCATTTATGAGAACGCAGATTCGGTCCGAGACGTCCTCCCTTCGAGGTTTCACCCTTATTGAGTTACTAGTGGTAATCGCCATCATTGCGATTTTGGCGGCGATGCTTCTGCCGGCTCTGGGGCGTGCGAAACAAAAAGGCCAAAGCATTGCTTGCGTTAACAACCTGAAGCAACTGGCAACAGCGGCAACAGTTTACTCGGTGGATTTCCGAGATTATTGGCCCCTGAATAATGAAGGGGATGCGGCAGTGAATCTGGCGAACCCTCCCGCGGGATATGTGGCGAAAGTTTGGGCAGAGGGCCGTGAAGGCACAAATCTCGCAGATGAACAAACTGCCCAAGGGATGCTCTCTGACCGTATTTCGCTTCTAGCACCTTATGTGAAGGCCAAGGGCGTTTTTCGATGCCCTGGAGACAAGAAGCCTTGGAAGGTTAACAACGTGGTTGTGACGCGCCCCCGCAGTTACGGTATGAACGCGTACGTTGGGTGGAGCACTTCGCCGTATAACGGCATGCCGGACGGGAAACGTTACAATATTTTCCGCCGGACATCGGATGGCCGGGGAGGTTCCCTGATTTATATGTTTGGGGAGATCCACCCAGATAGCTTGTGCCGGCCGATGTTTGGGATGAATATGGATTCGCAAGCTCTTTATCATTTCCCCGGCAATTACCACGGCCAAATATCCAATTTTGCATTTCTGGACGGGCACGCGGAGTTACATAAATGGCGGGATACACTATTCAACAATCCGAAGCCTGCGCCGGCGAATTGGCATGATCATGGCGGAAATACCATAAAGCCGAGCAGCAAAGATGACCTGACCTGGCTGAAACAACACGCCACAGTGCGACTTTGAGGCGTGCCTGTCGTGAGCCCTTAGTTCTGATTCAAAGCCGCGCCACCAGCAGTTCCCGTTGGAAAATGAGTTCCTTAGGCAGGTGGGAGTAAAGCTTCATGAAGAGCTCCTCCTGCATGAGGATTTCCCGGCGCCACTCCTCTTTATGAACGGCTTGGGCTTGTTCAAAATGCGCGGGTGTGAAGCCTTCCAGGCCGGTTAGATCAAAGGTGTTTGGGTTTGGCACCCAACCTAACGCTGTTTCCTCGGAATCTCCTCGCCCGTGGCAGCGATCCACGATCCATTTGAGGACGCGCATGTTTTCGCCAAATCCAGGCCAGAGGTACTCGCCCTTGGTATTCTTCCGGAACCAGTTGACGTGGAAGATTCGCGGGGGGTGCTTGATCAGACGATGCATATTGATCCAGTGCCTGAAATAGTCTCCCATGTCATAGCCACAAAACGGCAGCATCGCCATGGGATCCCGGCGCACCTGACCAGTCCCGCCTACCGCTGCGGCAGTCATTTCCGACCCCATAGTAGCACCAATATAAACGCCATGCACCCAGTTAAAGGCCTGGAATACCAGGGGTAGAGTGTCGCCACGCCGGCCGCCAAAAATAATCGCGCTGATGGGAACGCCGTGGGGATCGTTCGCCTCGGGTGCCATAACCGGATTGTTGGTCATGGGGGTGGTGAACCGGCTGTTGGGATGCGCGGCTTTCTCTTTGGATTCGGGTGTCCATCTTTTGCCGCGCCAATCAAGGCATTCTTTCGGGACGGGGCCGTCTTTGCCCTCCCACCAGACGTCCAGTTCAGGCGTCAATGCCACATTAGTGTAGATTGTATCGCGAGAGATCATTTTCACCGCGTTCGGGTTGGACTTGGAATTTGTGCCGGGGACGACACCGAAGTAACCAGCCTCAGGGTTGATGGCGTAAAGCCGGCCATCCGATCCGGGTTTCATCCAAGCGATATCGTCGCCAATCGTGGTGATTTTCCAGTCCTTGAAGCGCTGGGGAGGGATCATCATGGCAAAGTTAGTCTTGCCACAAGCGCTGGGGAAAGCCGCCGCCACATACGTCTTTTCGCCTTCTGGAGATTCGATGCAGAGGATCAGCATGTGCTCGGCGAACCAGCCTTCCTGGCGGCCAAGATAGGAACCGATGCGCAAGGCCAGACATTTCTTTCCCAGGAGCACATTTCCGCCGTAGTTGGAGCCAACGGAAATGATTGCATTCTCTTGCGGGAAGTGGGCGATGTAGCGACGGTCCGGATTAACATCGAGCATGCAGTGAAGTCCGCGATTGAACTCGTCGCTTTCCCCCAGTTGCTCGAAGGCCACATCCCCCATACGGGTCATAGTACCCATACTCAGCACGACGTAGATGGAATCGGTTAGCTCCACACCAACCTTAGTCATTGGCGAACCGGGCGGTCCCATCAGATAAGGGATGATATACATCGTCCGCCCTTTCATGGCCCCCGCACAATACCCCCGCAGTTTTTGGTGCATCTCGCGCGGCGCCATCCAATTATTGGTGGGACCGGCCTCTTCCTGGTCGATGGTGCAGATGAACGTAGATTGTTCGACGCGGGCGACATCGTTCGGATTGGAACGGTGGTAATAGCAGCCAGGCAATTTCTCCTGGTTAAGTTTGATTAAGACGCCTTGCCGCACAGCTTCATCAAGTAATTCCTGGCGCTCGGCGGCCGAACCAGTGCACCAGTAAACCTTTTCTGGTTTGCATAGCGAGACAACTTCGTTAACCCACGACAAGACGGTTGGGTTTGAGGTGTTGCAGCGGCTCAAAGTTGGTTCACTCATAGTGGTTCGGTACTACATTCGGCATTCTGAAATTTCCGGTTGCGGGTGGGCACAGTAGCCAGCGTGGAGTGTCCGGTCAAGCCCGTCCTGCGAACACTTGCAGCTCACCGTTTGATTTCGTTACGCCATCGCAGGGCGTCGGCAAAAGACTCCAGAATTCGGTGAACTGGGGGTGGTAATAAATTAAAAAGACTACTACGCCAACAAGAAAGGGTAAGTGTTTGACAAACTCGGTGAAGCCGAAACCAGGAGCTGCATTTAAGCTTTAGGCACGTGAGGAGAAAAACGCGTTCAGCTTGTTCCCGCCCACATACGAGAGGGGGCGTGAAGACCACGCTGTGAAGTTTGCGAGCAGTTTTGCGAGAGAAGAAGAATTTCAGAGGATGTTGACTCGAACGAAGTGAATGAAATCCAAGACTATGAATAGGGGTAGGCAAGGAGCGGCTGAGCCGACAACCGGGAAGGACTTGACCGAAGTACCAGAAGAGGCACCGAAGATACCTCCGCCAAAGTTGGAACTCCAAAAAATTCTCGTTCCGATAGATTTTTCGGAGTGCTCCTTTAATGCGCTTGGTCTTGCCTTGGGATTTGCGGACCACTTTCATTCGCAGGTGGTGCTGCTCCATGTTGTGGAGCCAACCATGTACCCTGAGAATCATGCGGGCTTGTCTGCAGCGTTTGACCAAGCGAATCAGAGTCTGGTGACTGCCGCGCGTGAGCAGTTGGAGGGGCTTGCCCGCAAGCACTTCACTTCCATACCTGTCGAAACCCTCGTGAGGATTGGGCATGCACACTCGGAAATCACTGACACCGCCAACGCTTTGGGAAGCAATTTGATTATTATCTCTACGCACGGCTACACAGGTTTGAAACATGTGTTACTCGGAAGCACAGCTGAAAAGGTCATCCGGAACGCCCATTGTCCCGTGTTGACGGTGCGCAGACCGGTGAGGGCCTAGAAACCAATCCCGGATGCGCCGCAATGGCAACGGGAAGAAACTCTGTGGATTGCCAGCAGGGGCCGACCGGTATTACCTTAGCGGCTGAAGTATGAGGACACCCTCCAAATCCACAGCAATCGGGAACGCGGACTGTCTTGCTCGCACCGTGGCTGAGGAGCTTGCGAAGGAGCCCACCTTGGAAGCGGTGACGATTGACCGGGCGCGGAAGACCATTTCTGTGGCCACCCTGGGGAGGACTGACGTTCCGAAGATCACCGAGCGAATCAAGGTGACTCTGGAGAAAGCCCAGGCGGAGGCCGGGACACACGGCTGCAATCTGCTGACTTCCGTGGGGGACTGCGCCAGTTGCTCACACCCACTTTCGCAAGCGGACAGCCAAACGATTACTATTCAGCACAGTCAGGATTTAACCACTATTGCCCGGGTCACTTGTCCGACCGCGCCGAAATTCTGGAGATGGCGCGATATCCCCTGGCCCAAGGTTGTCCAGCGCGACGTTGAGTTCCTGGAGCACGCGGACGAGATCGATGAATGGAAGGGGCAAATGGTTGCCGCCGTGCTGTGCGGTTGCTTTGGTCTGTTGGCTTTTTCCTCTCCTGACCACATGCGATGGTCGATGGCTGGTTACCTACTGGCCTTTTTGGCGGGCAGTTGGTTCACAGTCCAAGAGGTTTGGGAACGGCTCCAAAAGGGGGCGATCGACGTTCACTTCCTGATGTTGGCGGTGGCGGCGGGCAGCGCGAGCATCGGGGCCTGGGGTGAGGGTGCGATGCTCCTGTTTCTCTTCTCGTTTTCGGGGGCGCTAGAGCATTTTGCCCTCGGCCGCACGCAACGGGAAATCCGATCCTTGTTCCGGGAGGCGCCGAAAGTGGCTATTCTGCTGGATGACACGGGTGGTGAAAGCGAGGTTCTAGTCGAGAGAATTGTGTCCGGCATGCGACTGCTGGTAAAGCCCGGATCGCAATTTCCCGTGGATGCCGAAATTTCCAGGGGCAAAACCGCTGCGGATGAATCCAACTTAACAGGGGAGGCGGCTCCGGTGGAAAAGGGGGTGGGGGATTTGTGCCTGGCGGGAACCATCAACCTTTGGGGGGCCGTAGAAGTATTGGCATTGAGACCTGCGGAGCAGAGTTCCTTGCAAAAGATCATTCACCTGATCAAGGAGGCGCAGCAGAACAAAGCTCCGTCCCAGCAATTTGCCGACAAGTTAAGTACTTATTATACCTACGTTGTCCTAGGACTTTCACTGGGGATGTTCTTCTTCTGGTGGCTGTTGAAGGGCTTCGCGCCGTTTACTTCGGGACTCACCGGGCAAAGTGCTTTCTATCGTACAATGACGCTGCTGGTGGTGGCATCTCCCTGCGCGTTGGTGCTTTCAATTCCCTCCGCCGTGTTGGCCGCAATCGCGTGGGGGGCTCGCCATGGCATCCTCTTCCGTGGGGGCAACGCCGTGGAAAGATTGGCAGAGGTAACGACGGTCGCGCTGGATAAAACGGGAACTCTGACGACCGGAGAACTGAGGGTAGAAGATGTGGAGAGCTTCCCGCCGGGTCGTGAGGCGGAAGTGGCCCGGTTGGCCTATTCCCTCGAACGTTTGTCTACTCACCCATTGGCGCGTGCGATCAACCGCTACGGGAAGCAGCAAGGGCTGGTTCCTATCGAATTTGATCACTTTGAATCTATCACCGGCCAGGGTTTGCTCGCGACGCGCAGCGGGGTAGAGTGCCAAGTAGGTAAGCGAGATTGGCTCACGAGGGGAGTCCATAAGACGATCATCAGCAGTGTGCCATCGGCAGAGGCGGGTCTCGCCGAGATTTGGCTTTCCGAGGGCGAATTGCTGGGTCGATTGGTGTTGCGGGACGATATTCGTCCGCAAAGCGCCGGAGTGTTGCGGGAGTTGAAAAAGGAAAACCTGCGGACGTTGGTCCTGACCGGGGATCGCAAATCGGCCGCCGAACATCTTCGGAGCGAATTGCAGGTTGACGAAGTGCAAGCTGAATTGAAACCCGAAGGAAAGGTGGCGGCGATACGCAGTCTGGGTTCCGCCGGCCAAAAGGTGGCGATGGTAGGTGACGGGGTTAACGATGCGCCTAGCCTCGCCGCCGCACATATCGGGGTTGCCATGGGGGCCCGTGGTTCGGATGCGGCGTTGGAACAAGCCGACGTGGTATTGATGCACGACCGGCTTGAGAACTTCCTGGCAGCATTCCGTCTCAGCCAGAGGGCCAGACGCGTTATCCGGCAGAATCTATTTATCTCTCTCGGAACGGTTGTGGTTCTGGTGACCTTCGCCTTGCTGGGAAGGATCCCGCTTACCATCGGCGTCCTGGGTCACGAGGGAAGCACCGTGGTGGTTGTGATGAACAGTTTGCGACTCCTTTTCGGCGCCGCCCGACCTCTGCCCAAGCCCGACGAAACAGTCGGCAGACTATTACTGTAGTTTGGATGGCTTCTGCGCGATAAAGGCGTAGAGTTTCGTGAGAGTATCACCCGTGCGCTGCCCGCGAACGTCCTGTCCAAACCGCAGCGTGGCTACTGCGTTGAAATCCCGTAGCTTCAGACAGTAGGTGTTATTCGCCATCACGCCGAGTAGTTCTCCGTTCTTGCTGAAGACGAGATCGCCGCGAGAGGGATTGAATTGCCCGAACAGCCCTTTGAGCACACTGCGGTCCAGCTTCACGTATTCGGGTGTGCTCAAATCGATCTGAAATTTGCATTCCCCGTAATAGCCCTCACTCGCTCCGACGAGCACGGCATCCTGGAATTTGAACGGGTCTGACGAAAGTCGGTAGACCTTGCTCCCAAGTTTCTGGGCTTCCGCCCTGTCTATGGGGATAAGTACAACTCTCGGATCCTCGAAGTAAAAGGCGACCGACCGAATCGGCAGCTCAATGTTGTTGCGGCTGAGGCTTCCCGTGAGACGCTCCCAATCGGCAGGTTGCTGGGTAAGGTTGAGGGGCGTGTCGTGGGCGTGGCACAAGGCAAAGGTGATCGACCCGTCAGTGACAATTACGGTGTGGCTTTCCCTGCGGCGGTTAGTATCAATGAGCCCTGCGCGGAAGGCCTCGAAGCGGGCTAGCACTCTATTCGTCAAGAAATCCTGGAAAATGGCATTGGGCGCCAGCGGGCGGTTGTCCCTGATTTCCTCGGCGAGTTGCGTCGATTTGCTGGCAAGTGTTTTGACATTTTCTGCCAGTTTCGCTTTTTCTTGCCGCTCGGCCTTTACTTGCTCCTCCATTTTAGCGACTTCCGCCGTGGCGTACTTCTTCTCGGTTTGAGCCACTTGTAGAGCGGTCGACAACTGCTGTTTTTCGCTCGCGGCCAATTGGTTGCTTTGTTGGAGTTGAGAGATTTGCTTCTGCAGGGCAGTCGCCTGCTCAAGCTGTTTGCGCAACTCAGCCTCGATTGCCGCGGTGCGATCGCGCGAAGTAGATGACTCAGTGCTGACGGCCTGCAGTTGCTGGGTGAGCGCTTGAATGTTGGTTTGAGCCAGCACAAATTGTCCCTGCAATGCACTTTGCTCGCGTGCGAGGCGTTCATTCGTCTGTTGGCTCGCCTGCAACTCCTTCTGGAATGTACGGATTTGTTCTTCGTTAGCCGTTACAGAGGATTTGGCACGCGACAGCTCCCCCATCAGTCTATCGCGATCTTTGCGTTCTTCATCCAAGGCCAGGCGCATTACCGCTGCCAGGTCCTTCCCGCTGGCATCCGCTTGGTTGGTCGAGATCTCGAACTTGTCCAACGGCTTGGAGCCCTCTTCCGCGACTTTGTTGATGTCGACCGTGGAGAAGGCCAGCAGGCTGACCAGAAGGAAGTCGCAGATGACTATGAGTATCGAGCGGTTCATGACGGTCGGACGGCGCTGGGGGTTGCCGTTGGAGCGTATCCTTCTGTGGGGAAATTCTCCGCTTCGAGCAGCAGTTGCCGGCGCAGCGGACGCAGGTTGAAGATTTTAAAGATGGAAACGAAGATAATGCCGAAAGAGGTTGATGAATAGGCGGCCATCAGGCTGGGCTTGATCACTCCCAATGATACCAGGATGAGGGAGATGATTGTTCCCACGAAACCGAGATATAGCCCGGCATCGAACAGATGGTCTTCGTTGTCCAGCAGACGCAGCTTGATCCGGGCGGGAGCGTTTTGGCGCCGCACCTCGGCCAGTTTGACCAGGCTGGCGACATACAGCAGTGATTGTAGTACCAGGAAGAGCAATAATGTAAGCAGGCTGAGTTGATTCATAATAGAGGTAGTTGCGCTGGTTTTTCCGGCGATTACGCTGCCGATTTGCGGCAGG
>Ga0184625_10000863_pt1 | contig 12141 bp, 15 predicted proteins | sample PLM3_30_b1_FD_133151 | JGI IMG/M metagenome (GOLD analysis project Ga0184625, IMG submission 133151) | Groundwater sediment microbial communities from an aquifer in East River, Colorado, USA - PLM3_30_b1 | ecosystem: Environmental > Terrestrial > Soil > Riparian zone | place: USA: East River... | reverse complement strand
GCATCTTTCGCATCGCCAAAACGCCATTCCTTTAAAACTACATTTTGCTCGTCTTTAATGGTAACAACACGACTTTTCCCTGGTTTCCCGCAATGATAATACCTGATCGCTAATTGACCGTTGCTTGCACTCTGATCCAATTCCAGGGTTTTAACAGCATTCATTTTTTCCCCATACTGCTGTAAAACAAGTTTGTCATTCAGGTAAACCTCGAATCCTTCCCCGCCAAAATTGTTTTTGTAAATTGTCTCTGCTGTTTTAACAGAAAATGAAAATAATACTCCGCTAAGAGTTATTAGCAAAGCAAAAAGGATCGTTGGCTGATAATTGATCTTTTTCATGGCAAAAAATTTTAATTAGTAATAATTTTTAAATCAGGCACAAGATAAATTGAGAAGCTACCCCTGGACAAGAAACTTTGATGAGATGCAAACGAGGCTTGACTATCTGCAGCGCTACCGGCGTTTTTTTAAATTAACAAGATAAATAATAAATACAATGGCCAATATTCCAAATGACCCGTATATCATATAGCTTAACGGCATGATAAAATGAATGAAGAATAAAGGTCGGCTTATTTCCCTGGTAAATAGCGAATCATTTTCAAGATATGCGGCTGTCCTTTGGTTTTTGTATCTTCAAAAAAAACTTTTATGGCTGAATTAAAAACAAAGGTCAATGATGCGTCTGTTGAAAAATTTATCAGCTCTGTTAAAGATGAAGAAACAAGAAAAGATTGCCTTACACTGCTTGAACTCATGAAAAAAGAAACTAAAGAAGAACCAAAGATGTGGGGTGGCAGTATTGTTGGTTTTGGCGCTTTTCATTATAAAGGTAAAAGCGGCCGTGAAGGCGATTGGTTTATCACCGGTTTTTCCCCACGAAAACAAAATATGACTGTCTATTTCTGCCTCGGCTTTCAGCATCTTGACTCGCTGATGAAAGGTCTTGGAAAATTTAAAACAAGTGCAGGCAGCTGTTTGTACTTTAAGAAGCTAAGTGATATTGATACAAAAGTGCTGAAACAAATGCTAAAAGAAAATAAAGCGAATCTAAAAACATTGATCCAAAAATTTAACAAGAGGTAACATTGTTGTTCGTGTAGCTCAATCTGCCTCTCATGTAATACAATTGTACGAAGCATCTTGTTTTTGATAACTTAATTCCATAAATAAATTTTATGGAAAAGATCCTTTTTTTCTGCTTGCTGTTTACTTCCACCATGGCTTCCTGCCAGGATACTACAACAAAAACTTCAACTCGTAGTTGGAAAGTAATAATGACGGGGAAAGATGAACCGGGAAAGAAATTTACATTGGATATTACGGTGCTTGACATTTCAACACGTCAGCCGGTGAAAGATGCAGAGATATTTGCTTATCATACCAACTATAAAGGCGATTATCTGAATGATGCAAGCGGTGTTGCAAAAATTCATGGCACGGCATGGAGCAATGAAAAAGGAGAAATTCGCCTGCTCACCATTTATCCAAGAGGCTACAATGATTCACCAACCGGCGAGCATATACATTTCAGAACGAAGGCCCGTGGCTATAGCGGTGGAGGTACAGATCTTTCTTTCTGGGATTTTCAGCAAAAACAACTTGATTATAAAAATCCAATTATTACCAAGGTTTATCTAGAAACATTGGAAGAAAAGAACGGGGAGCTTTTTGGAAAAGCAATTATTTACATGAAGAAAAATTAATTGCACATCATAAACAAATGGGCATGTTTTTGTTTTACTTTAGACGGTAAAACAAGTTTATGAGAATCTTTTTCCTTTTTCTGATCATCATTTTATTCAACAACTGCAATAACAAACCCACTTCATATTCAACTGACCTTGATAATATCTTTGATTCAGTGTTTAAAACTGATGAGCCCGGTGGCGCTGTATTGATCGCAAAAGATGGAAAGATAATTTATGAAAAAGGATTTGGCATAGAAGATATCAATACTAAAAAAACGATCGGCACCAATACACTTTTTAATGTCGGTTCGATCAGCAAAACATTTGTTGCCTTCGGCATTTTACAATTGGCAAAAGAAAAAAAGATCTCATTAGATGATGATATTTATAAATACTTTCCTGATTTTAAAGATAGCCTACTGGCAAAAAAAATCAAGATCCATCATTTACTTACACATTCTTCTGGTCTGCCAGACATAAGAAATGTGGGGGGAGATAGTATATTCTTTTTATCAGCAAAAGATGAAGAGAATTGGGCTCCGATCAAAAAAGCAGACAGTCTTGAATTCGAACCCGGAGAAAGGTTCCATTACTCCAATCCCGCTTTTAATGCCCTTGCATTGATCATTGAAAAGGTAAGCGGCATGAAATGGCAGGATTATATACAAAAGAATATTATGAAGCCAGCAGATATGAAAACTTCAACAATAACTGATGGCCCTCATCCCGAATCAGGTGTTTCACATGGTTACCTGTTTGATGGTAAAAAATATTTTGAACAAGATTATGGCGAGGAACCAACATTCGCTGCATCAGGAAACGGTGGTGTATGGAGCAGTGTATCTGAACTTTGGAAATATGAACAGGCTATTCAAAAAAATATTTTCCTTGACAGTGAATGGACAAAAAGATCAAGAACTGTTTATAATTTTTCAAATTGGAAAGACAGTGTGCCCGCTTTCATCGGCCTTTGCTGGTTCATTACAAAAACAAACAATGAAAATATGATCGGGCATACAGGCTCGCAAGGTGGCTTCCGGGCCGACTATGTTTGGCTACCGGAAAAGAAAATATTCTATGTAATACTTTGTAATACTCCAAAACCATTAGCGGCACTAAGAAATAAAGTTTTAGCAATTGCAATGAAAGAAGAATAAAATGATATCCATTGAACAAGCCAGAAAAGCAGCATTGTCCCTACCTGAAACAGAGGAGAAGCCTCATTTCCATCTGACAAGTTTCCGGGTAAAGAATAAAATATTTGCTACCATTCATGCCGATAAAAATTATGTGATGGTAAAACTTTCAGCAGTTGATCAATCGGTTTTTTGTTCCTACAATAAGGAAGTGATCTTTCCCGTGCCCGGCGGCTGGGGCAAACATGGCGCTACTTTTATTAACCTGAAAAAAGTTAAGAAAGCAATGTTTCTTGATGCATTAAAAACTGCCTGGAAAACGACAGCCCCGGCAAAACTTATTGAAAAATATTTAGGAAAAGAAATATCTTAATTTTACCGCAACGATCATCTTTACCATGGAACTCTACGGAAAACTTTTAAATATTACTGTCCCTTTCTTTCTCTTTTTTTTCTTAGTTGAAAAAATTGTGGAATGGCGCAAGGGTCTTAATGTCATTCGTGGGCTTGACAGCGTTTCAAGTTTCAGCAGCGGAATTACAAATGTCGTAAAAGATGTATTAGGTATCAGCATCACCATCATCACTTACAATTGGCTGGTAGATAAAATTGCGATCGTTCATATACAAGCCACAGTTCTTACCTATATCATCGCTTTTCTTGTCATAGATTTCCAGGGCTATTGGGTACATCGCTGGTGTCATAAAATAAATTTCTTTTGGAACTATCATATTATTCATCACAGCAGCGAAGAGTTCAATCTTTCCTGCGCCTTGCGCCAATCGATCTCAAACTTTATTAACTTTTTTACTTTCCTTCTTATTCCTGCGGCGCTGCTCGGGGTTCCGAAAGAAGTAATTGCCATCGTTGCGCCCCTGCATCTTTTCTTACAATACTGGTATCATACACAACTGATCGGCAAAATGGGACTCCTCGAACATATCCTTGTCACACCTTCTCATCATCGTGTACACCATGCTATCAATAAAGAATATATGGATAAAAATTTATCACAGATATTTATTTTCTGGGATAAACTCTTTGGCACTTTTCAGCAAGAGTTGCATGATGTAAAACCTGTTTATGGAGTAACAAGACCAGTAAAAACATGGAACCCGGTTAAGATAAATTTTATTCACCTATGGCTTCTGATAAAGGATGCATGGAGAACAAAAAATATAAAAGACAAGTTTCGCATTTGGTTTATGCCCACCGGCTGGAGGCCCGAAGATATAAAAGAGAAATATCCCGTGGATTACATCGCAGATGCTTATAATTATAAAAAATTTGATACGCCAGCCACTAAAACTTTTATAGCATGGAGCTGGTCGCAAATGTTTTTTAATTATTTCCTGCTTATTTATTTTTTTGCTTTCATAGCACAAATAGGCAAGCCACATATTTTCTATTACGGTGCATTTGTTTTTATTTCCATTTATGCTTATGCAGAATTAATGGATGGCAATCGCTATGCCTTTTATATGGAACTTATTAAATCTATTATCGGTCTTTATATCATTTACTATTATGGTGATTGGTTCTTCTCTTCTCAGCACTGGCCCTGGTACCATTATGTGGTTGCAGGTTATCTTATCATTTCCGTTTTTGCTACTGCCTGGTTTGCATTTTATGAAATGAAAAAAAGCGACCAGCAGGTTTCTTTAGCCTGATTTTCGTCGCTTATATCCCGGTCTTTTCTTCTTGCCTAGCCGAAATAATATATTTAGCCGAAAGCATTTTTCCTTTACAAAAGCTTAATAAACAATTGCCTTATATACTGCCTGTACCTATCATTGTACTTTTCATTTATAAACATGGTTCAAAAGAATTATTGTAACGTCATTTTAGCCTTATAGAATTGGCGTAATTTGTGGGGTAAAGCAACCCAAGCGGCTCTGCATACGATTATTTAACCGAAACATTTCAACCCTTGTTAACAGCCCGGGAATTGAGTGAACATATTGAAGGTTGTGTAAAGAACAACAGGGATAGTCAAAAAACGATCTATAGTTCTTTCTACGGGTATGCTATGTCTATATGTGATCGGTATTCCGGGAATTACGATGACGCAGTGGAAATTCTCAATGACGGATTTTTGAAAATTTTTAAAGAAATACATAAATACAAGCCGGCATATGCTGATACCATCGCCTCCTTCAAAGGATGGATAAGGAAGATCATGGTGTATACGGCCATCGATCATTACCGCAAGATCAAAAAACATCTGAACGGATATACAGACCCGACAACATTGCAGGTAGCTTCTGCACAGGAAACGGCACTGGATAAATTATCATACCAGGAAATATTAAGAGCAGTACAGCAATTATCGCCAGCCTATCGTACGGTATTCAACTTATTTGTAATGGAAGGATTAAGTCATGATGAAATATCGAACAAACTGGGTATTGCGGAAGGAACATCAAAATCGAACCTTGCAAAGGCAAGAATGCATTTGCAAAAAGTATTATTAAAACAAACCGAGCAAGAATATAAAAGAAATGCAGTCTGAGAATTTTGACAAGAAGCTAAAAGACTTATTAAGCCAGCGTCCTCCCGGGAACGACAAACCGGAATGGGATAAAATGGAGGTGATGCTTGATAAACACCTGCCTGCTGAAAAGAAAGACAGGAGAAGAATATTCCTTATTCTTTTCACCTTTCTATTATTGGGTGGCGGCGCATTTATTATTTGGCAAAATAATGGTAGAAATAAAAATGAGATCACTTCAATTGATCCTCAAAAGCAAAATACAGTCACTGGAGAAAATAACGATCAAACAAGAACAAATACTGACAAAAGCATTTCAACTCCAATTGTTCCTGGAACCAACCAAACAAAAACAGATGGTATTGAAGAGGTTCCTACTACCAATACATCTGGTCCTCAGCCCGGTAACGAAATCGAAATTGCTGCTTCCACCCCAAAAGTGAGCAAGAATAAGCAAGCAAATAATTCAGCAGTTAAAAAAACTGATCCTTCTAAACAAACAAGAGACGAGTTAGTCAAGAACACTGAACCGGAAAGATCATTAAATGAAAACCTTACAAAAAGCGAAAAAGATCAAACCATCACGGAAAAGAAAGAACCGGTAAAAGAACCTGAAGTTGAAAAAACAAAAACTGAAAATAAACCCGATAACTATCGGGTTGAAGAACAAAAAGCAGAAACAAAGGAAACCAAGCCCGTAACAGTTGAAAAAAATAATAGTAACAAACAGAAAAATAAAAGTTCATTTGCCAATAACTTCTTTGTTACTGTGTCGGCAGGACCTGATTTCAGTGCAGTTGGTGGTAATGCAGGCGAGTTAAGATTAGCGTATGGCGCAGGTGTAGGTTATCAAATTTCAAAAAAGTTTTCTATCAGAACAGGTTTCTATGCTGCAAGAAAAGTGTATTCTGCAGATCCGGAGGATTATCATCCTCCAACTAATTTCTGGAATTATTATCCAAACCTGGAAAATATTGACGCTAATTGTAAAGTGTACGAGATCCCTGTAACAGTGGATTATAAAATAAGTAGTAACAATAAACAAAGTTGGTTTGCATCTGCAGGCCTATCCAGTTTGTTGATGAAAGAAGAAACTTATGAATATTATTTTAAACCAAATTCCAGTCCTAACTATATTACTTATACAAAAACGATCCATGATCAAAACAAACACTATTTCTCTGTGTTAAATTTATCTGGCGGATATACAAGAGTTCTAAACAAAAATATAAGTCTGCAGGCAGAACCTTATGTAAAAATAGCGTTGGATGGAGTCGGCTATGGAAAAGTAAATCTAAATAGCGGTGGCATATTATTCTCTGCTATCATTAAGCCTTTTGCTAAAAAATAAACAACCCGGGTAATAATTAGATAATCTCCTTCAGTTTTTCAATCACTGTATCTATTTCAGCAGTTGTATTGTGCTTGCTAAATGAAAAGCGAACCGGTACCAAATTCGGATTATTATTGATCGCCCTGATAACATGTGAGCCAACATCTGCGCCACTGCTGCAGGCACTGCCACCCGATGCGCAAATATTATTAATATCAAGATTGAATAATATCATTTCCGACTTTTCGGATTTTGGAAATGAAACATTGAGTACTGTGTATAAACTTTGACCATTATAATCACCATTGAATCTTACACCAGGAATTCTTTTATTCAGTTGCTCGATCATGTATGTTTTCAATGATTGAATGTACTGAGACTCTTTTTCCATATTTGCTTCAGCAATTTCTAATGCTTTTGCAAAACCAACAATGCCGTAAAGATTTTCAGTTCCTGCCCGCATATTTCTTTCCTGTCCTCCCCCATAGATCATCGGTTTTATTTTGATATTATCATTTACATATAATATCCCCACTCCTTTCGGTCCATGAAATTTATGACCCGCCCCAGTTGCAAAATGAACTGGCTTTTTTCTAAGATCAATTTTATAATGACCAACGGTTTGCACCGTATCAGAATGAAAAATCGCATTATACTTTTTACAAATTTCACCGGCAGCATAAATATCAAGAAGGTTTCCGATCTCGTTATTTGCATGCATCAGTGAAACAAGAGATCTTTCTTTATGTTCTGCTAATTGCTTCTCAAGATCATCCAGGTCAATATGTCCATCTGGTAAAAGTTTTACAAAACTTGTTGTTATCGCTCCCTCATGATTTAAATGCTCCACAGCATGAAGAACGGCATGATGCTCGATCGATGAGGTAATGATATGCCTGCAACCCAGGTCCCTGATGGCAGTTGAGATGGCCATGTTATCGCTTTCAGTACCACCGCTGGTAAAAAATATTTCGCCCGGATTTGCATTTAAAATTTTTGCCACTGTTTTTCGTGCATTCTCAATTGCAAGTCTTGATTCTCTTCCATAAGAATAGATGGAAGAAGGATTGCCAAAATGAGTGGTCATGTATGGCAACATAGCCTCAAGTACTTCTTTATCAAGGGCTGTGGTAGCTGCGTTGTCTAAATAAATTCTTTGCATAATATAAAAGAGCCGCAAAGATAAATAAACGTAACTGACTGACGAATCGATTGTATGAAATGATGCAAACGATGGACTAAAACATGCTAAACTGAAGAATAAATTTCAATAGTATAGCCTTCTCTTTAACGAAAGGAAAAAAAAATTTGTGTAGTCAAATAACTACGCATATATTTGTAGTCAAATAGCTACACGATGAATTTAAGAAGAGACGTTTTTCAAGCCATAGCGGACCCCACAAGAAGGGCTATACTTTTGCTGGTTGCTTCACAATCCCTCACAGCAGGTGCAATAGCTTCCAATTTCGATACAGCAAGACCGACCGTTTCAAAACACCTGCAAATACTCACCGAGTGCGAATTACTTGAACAGGAGTATAATGGCCGTGAAGTTTACTATCATGTTAACCCAAAAAAAATGAAAGAATTAGCCGATTTTATTGAGGCATTCCGCAAACTGTGGGATGACAGGTTTAATAAATTAGAAACTGTTATGAAAAAATATAAACCTAAAAAATAAGCGACATGGAACGGAAAACAAAAATAAATGCCGAAGACGGCAAACAGGAATTAGTGATCACCAGGGAATTTGATCTGCCATTGGAATTACTTTTTAGAGCATATGCAGAGGCCGAAATTGTTGAGCAATGGATGGGAACAAAAGTCCTGAAACTGGAAAATAAAAAGTACGGAGGTTACAAATTTGAAACAACCGATCCTAAGGGAAACAAATATGGATTCAATGGCGTGATCCATGAGTTTAACCCAAACCAGAAGATCACACGAACTTTTGAATTTGAGAATACACCTTTTGGCGTCCAGCTTGAAGTTCTGGAATTTGAACAAATTACTGATGACACAAGCAAACTAACAATGCACACAATTTTTGAATCAGTGGCACAAAGGGACCAAATGTTGCAAATGCCTTTTGCTCAAGGCATAAATATGGCGCATAACCGCTTGCAGGAAATTCTAAGCAAATTAAAATAACAAACCATGACAAAGAGAAACAAGATCATCTATTGGATCGCCACTATTTGGCTGGCATTAGGAATGCTCGCAACCGGACTTCAACAATTTTTCAAAATGGAATTGGAAGGAGCCCAGGCGCCTCCGGGTGTATGGGGAATTAAACAATTAGGTTACCCGGTATATTTTCTGACCATAATAAGCATCTGGAAAATCCTGGGTGTTATAGCATTGTTAGTTCCTAAATTTCCATTGCTAAAGGAATGGGCTTATGCCGGCTTTTTCTTTCTACTGACGGGAGCAATATTTTCACATGTCGCCTCGGGTAATTCCATAAGTGAAATATTTCCTTCCTTGTTACTTTTGATCCTGACCGTTGTATCGTGGTATTTCAGACCTTCGGATTCAAAAATCTTTTCAGTTAATCAATTAAATAAATCAATAGCATGATGAATCCTAAGGTTGACTGGTTTTTTGCGAAAGATACAAAGTGGCAAAAAGAATATGAAAAATTGAGAACGATCATTCTTGCCTGCGGACTGATCGAAGAACTGAAATGGGGTTGTCCCTGTTACACATTAGAGAATACAAACATTGTATTGATACATGGATTTAAAGAATATTGTGCTCTTTTATTTTTCAAAGGTGCCTTGCTCAATGATCCCAATGGTATTTTGATCCAGCAAACGAAGAATGTTCAGTCGGCACGACAGATCAGGTTCACTAATGCTCGGGAAATAGTTAAGATGGAAAAAATTTTGAAGGCCTATGTTTTCGAAGCCATTGAAGTGGAAAGAGCTGGTTTAAAAGTGAAATTAAAAAAGACCTCAGAATTCAAGATCCCGGAAGAATTTCAAAAAAGATTAGATAAAAACACTGCTTTGAAAAAAGCTTTTGATGCATTGACACCGGGACGGCAAAGGGCCTATATTTTTTATTTTTCTCAAGCTAAACAATCCCAAACCCGTGAAGCAAGAATTGAAAAATATATCAAACAAATTCTCAATGGAAAGGGATTAGATGATTAGGTAGAACATAAAAATTAATCAAACCTTGAAACGAATGTCAAAAATATTCTTTTATATCTCTTGCGTACTGTTCTTATCTCAATGCAAAAACAATAATGAACAGCATAAAAAGAAACCAATTTTATTGGCAGACAGGGAAGCACCTCTGGGTTGGGTTTATCTAAGAATTTATGACGATAGTACGTTTCAATTTGAATCCAGAGGATTAGAAAGACAAGGAGACATTTATCCAGGTAAAGTGAAAATAACTGCCGATACTTTATTTTTCAATTATATTGACTCAATTCCAAGAGCAGGAAAAACTACAGTTTATAACTCAGTCAGAGTATCCTATATTGATGGACAATATCCTGAATCAATGCCGATAAGACTGAATGAAATATCTAAGTGATAGACATTCGAAATCGTGAATACTTTTAAATAGAATCTCATGACAAAGAGAAAAAATAAGTTGTCCCCAGAGCAACATGAAGCATTGCTCAAAACATTGAGAACACGTTTTGAGAAAAACATGAACCGGCATAAAGGTCTTGAATGGGCCAAAGTACAAGCAAAGCTGGAAACTAATCCTGAAAAAATGTATTCAGTCAATGAGATGGAAATAACGGGCGGTGAACCCGATGTTGTTGGTCATGATAAAAAGACCGGTGAGTACATTTTTTATGATTGCTCAGCGGAAAGTCCTAAAGAAAGAAGAAGTCTTTGTTACGACCATGAGGCACTGGAAAAAAGAAAAGAACATAAACCTGTAGACAGTGCTATTAATATGGCAGCTGACATGGGCATTGAACTTTTAACAGAAGAACAATACCAAGTGCTGCAGCAACTTGGAAAGTTCGACTCGAAAACATCAAGCTGGTTGAAAACACCTTCAGATGTCCGGAAACTCGGCGGATCCATCTCTGGCGAATTCCGCTTTGGCAGAGTATTCATATATGCCAACGGGGCAGAATCTTATTTTGCCGCCAGGGGATTTCGTGGCTCGGTAAGTGTTTGAGATGTTATGCATCTGATGGTTTCATTGATAAATATTCATGCAATGAAGCGATCGAAAAAATGAAGAATATTTTGAAATTAACATTAACATATGCTTATATGGTCTCATTCAAAAGCCTTTTTATTTTTATGAGACATGCAAAAACTAACTCTATCTGCATTTCTTCTATTCCTCCTTTCTTCACTTTACTCACAGGAAAATATTCTACTATTTAAAAAAGGCCACAAGTCAATAGAAAAATTTTGGAAAGGGACTTTTATTGCTTTCCAGCTTGAAAATAAAACATGGGAAAAGGGTGAGTTAATGAAAATAACGAATGATTCATTCTATATAAGGCCACGTGTGGTCAGGTATAGTTTTATGCGAACAGATACTTTTTATTACCTGGTAAAAGGTTTTGCGCTGTCTGATATTTATGCAATGCCCAAAAAAGGATACCTTATTGATTTTGTAAATGGAAGATTTCAAATTTCAAGAACGGGCGGGCATGTCCATTTTTACTGGATCAAGAGTGGGTATATTTTCAGAGTAGCCGGAGCAGGATTTGCATTGCTGGGTTTAATAAATGGGTCGTTAATAAATATACCTATTGGCGCTGCGGTATTTGCTGCCGGAGTATTGATGAAGAAGATATATAAACCAACAATACGTTTGAAAGGAAAATACCGGATAGTGTCTCTTAATCTTTCTGCATAAATAGGTTCTTTAATAACTTTACTTATATAAATCGGCAGGCGTCAAGGATAATGATAGGTCGTAAAGGATTAACAGCAAAACAATGAGGATGCTGAAAACCGTCCCGATAGCTTTCGGGAAGAGAAAGGATAAAATTTAAAATTCAAAACATGAGAAAAATAACTGTTCTATCAATGATCACGTTAGATGGAGTAATGCAAGCTCCTGGCGGACCTAAGGAAGATACATCAGGCGGCTTCAAATATGGTGGTTGGACTGAACCGTATGGTGACGAAGTTTATGGTAAGGTTGTGCAAAAAGAACTGCAGCAGCCTGCAGATTACCTTTTAGGCAGAAAAACATTTGAGATCTGGGCCGGCTACTGGCCTGAACATGGAGACTTTTGGCCGGGTATTAATGAAGGCACAAAATATGTATTTTCCAAAAAGATGAAAAAGTCAAACCCGTTAGTTACCGGGTGGAAAAACTCAGTACTAATAAAAAACCTGGCAGATATCAAAAAGCTCAAAAACTCAAAAGGGCCTGACATTCAAGTTTGGGGCAGTAGTAAGCTTATTCAGCTTTTACTTAAGAATGACCTTGTAGACGAACTCAGACTCAAAATTCATCCGTTGACCTTAGGCAAGGGAAAAAAACT
>Ga0184625_10000862_pt1 | contig 12144 bp, 12 predicted proteins | sample PLM3_30_b1_FD_133151 | JGI IMG/M metagenome (GOLD analysis project Ga0184625, IMG submission 133151) | Groundwater sediment microbial communities from an aquifer in East River, Colorado, USA - PLM3_30_b1 | ecosystem: Environmental > Terrestrial > Soil > Riparian zone | place: USA: East River... | reverse complement strand
GTCCGTGCTGCCCCCCGCCCCTCCCTCGCCGATCAAGGGCTTAGTCGCGTGATTAGAGATCAAAGCACGCGACTGGGCCCTTGATCGACGGGAGTGAGCGTCGCCCTTGCGCTCCGGCGCGTTGACGGGCATCGCTTCTCGTGGCCCATACTCTCAGCCGGCGCTGTCTCGTCTGAGGCGATCAAAGGCGCGGACAGATCGGTAACGACCTCGTTCGACGGGCACGTGGCACGCAACCCCGATGTGCTGCCCTTGCCTCGCCACATGAGAGAGTCGGAGCCGTGAGGCAGCGGGCATTGATCCATATTGGCGGGCCGCCGCGGGCGGGCAAGACAACGTTTATCGAGACGGCGCTCGCCAGCGCCGGTGAGCGCATGATCATCGCCGCGCGCTGCCGGCTCGACGACTCGCTGAGTCAGCCGCGCGAAAGTATCCCCAAGACCGATCCCGAGCTGCGCCGCTACCTGGCGGCGGGGGCGTGCGCCGCCGCGCGCTACAGCTTCCCCGCCGGCGATGTTGCCCACGACGCATTCTTCATGACCAGCTTCATGGAGAACTACTCCAATGCCGTCTTCTTGGAGGGCGACAACCCGATCAGCTTCGTAGATGTCGCGATCTATGTCGCGCCAGCGTTGAGCGGCGGGCTGCTGGTACGGGGTAAGCGCGATCGGACCGTGAAGGAGCAGGCAAGGGTGGACCCCTTGGCGGCCGTGCTCCGCCAGCCAGATGGCCTGGACCTACTGGTGGAGAGGCTCCTCAGCGGCCGCATGGCCGGAGGTGCGCTGCGACCAGAGCTTGTCGAGCGGCTGCGGAGCACGCCGCGGCCACGGTCTACGATGCGCTGGTCCATCGCCGACGGGTACCGTGGCATCGAACGGGCACAGCTCGTCGTGGTCAACATTCGCGGCGAGGCCGAACGGGAGAAGGGCGAAATGCTGCTGGCCGAAGTGGCTCGGCTGCGGAAGGATCGGGCCGTCTTCGACGATGTCATGGGCCGGTGGGGCAGTAAGGTGCCGATCACCGCGGTCGTCGCGAACTTGTCCGAGCCCAAGGATCTGGGTACGAAGAAAGCGGTCGCTCGCGTCCGCCGCGTCATTCGCCCGATGGCCTGACCGGGAAGAGCTGGACCGACATCCCTCCTCATTGGCCTGACGGCTACTCTGCCGCTACAGGCAGGTCGATGTGACGGATCAAATGTCTATGCGCAGGCCGAGCGGCGGTCCCCCCTTGGAACGTGGGCTTCTGACAAGCGGGACTCGCTCCAATTTGGGGGGACCGCTGGACAACTCTCCCTTCAACGCCAAGGGTGTGTTGATGCCGGCCAATCTCGAGGCCAGGGCCTGGCAGAGCGAGATACGGCCCGGACCGCGACGGCCGAGTCGTGGACATCCCTGCTAGCAAGTGCTCGATGCCGCACCGGCTGCTGTCCTACCCGATGATGCAGGTGCTGGCTACGTCGCGCTGCGGGCCTCCCGCGTGCCCGTTCGACTGAACAGCGCTCCGGCTTATGAAGGTTTTCGTCGCGGGCGGGAACGGCTTCATTGCGTCGTACGTCGTCCGGCACCTGGTCGGTGCCGGGCTGGGGCGCCGTTAGGTCGCTGGACTACCTGCTGTCCACGTCCGGCATGAGACGGAATTCTCGTGCATGGGACAAATAGAGACGGTTGCCCCTGCGGATGAGATTTCCGCGGACCGACACGTCGACCATGTGCTCGTGTGCGCGCATGGCGGACTCGTAGTCGTCGTCAGGCAGGTCCATCCATACCCGCCGCTCCACGTCCTGATCGTCCACTCGACCCACGACGGTGATCTCACCAGCGGAGTTGACCTCACGGTGGAGCCGGACAACACTTCCGGCCACAAGAACATCATCTTCTGAGGTACGGGCGCGAAGCTCAGCCGCCGCCTGCCGCAGTATCGGCAGATGGTCGCGCCTGAACCGGACTGGCGGCAGCGGTCCTGGCGCGGGCCATGATGCCGCGAAGGCGACGGAGATCTCGAACGGGTTTTGGCTCCACCCCCCGAGACCGGCCAATGCCTCGCACAGGTTGGCGCTGACGCCGCGACCGACAGCCCCCGTGAAGTATTCAAGCCCATCAACGTCGACCAGGGCGGCGTCCGCCGCTTCCAGTGCCGCATGCACCGATTCGTACATGCGAATCGAGACCTGACGCTCAACAGGCTCGGGCTCAGGTAACTCGACGCCCAACTCAGCCAGCGCGGACGGCTGGTCGGTCGACAGGCGTGGTGGCACAGGCGTATGGAGCGAGAGCACGTAGCTACCTTGGGCGCCGGGCCCGATGCGGACGTTTCGAAGATAGTCGGTCAGCCCCTGTGGTTTGCGCGACGGCTGGACCACTCGATGCTGGTCAGAGAAGACCGTGTAAGCCGCCGCGCTCACCAGCAGGCGAAGGCTCTCGTACGCAAGAACGCCGTCTTCTATGCCAATCAGCCCCGGTGGTTGATCAGCAGGAAAGAGGCGGACCGTGTGTACGTCCATCCCGGCATCCGTGATCGACTGAAGAATCTCCTGCTCGGGGCGCCGCTCCGCAACGGCCAGAACCCGTAGGGCGTCTCTGACCCGAGCCGCGTAGTCGCGCAGCCCAGGGTCGAGCGGCTGCAGAATTTCGAACTCGTCGCTGTCGATGGGAAGGATCCACACCGCTGAGGTTCCATTGCGCTGGCTGAGATGCCAGCCGTGCGACCTGAGGTAGGCCGACAACTCGGCGGGCGAACGCTCATTGAGGGCACCGGCGTCAATCATAGTCGCGCTGATCATAGCGTCGCCCCTGTGTGGTCGCCTCGGACAAGTGCCTTGAGCGTGTCAACCGTCAAAATGTTCTGTTTGGGTACGGCGACGACGACGGACTTTCCGCGCGCATCACTGGGCGGCCTGATCGGCTCGTCCCGGAGCGAAGTCCAATATGCTGCGTGGCCGAGCCTCATCGCATCCCGGTTGCACACGGCATACTCGTCGGGACTTTTCGGCACGGTCACCAACACGAGGTAGCGGCGCAGCTCGAAGCCTGGCCCGGCCAGCATGTTGAAATGAGCTACGGACATCCGGTAGCGCCATGCCTTCTCATCCCCGTCGGACGTCGACCACGTCTTCACCTGAACTTCGATCTTTGGCGATCGTTGCACGCCCATCGGACCGGGATGGGCTATCAACCAGTCGACACCGTCCACGTCGAGGTTAGACTGTGCCAGCACAAGTCCAGCGGCGCTCGCGAGTGCGAAGACGAAACCCTCGCCATGCAGGCCCTGGTGCTGTTGGACCGTCAGCGGCATGTGACCTTCCCGTTGGTGCCGAGCGTTCGACGCGGTCATGCTATGGGCAGGCACCGACAGAACGGCGCTCGACGCGCGATCGGTTCGACCGATCAGCTTGCTCCGATGCCCCGGCCGGCAGCGCGCCTACGGATGCCCGGGCAGGCTGTGTGGCAGACTCTCGCTGTCGCGGATGTGGGCGGGCGCGGGTTATGACGGTCTCGGCGAAGCCGAAGCACTTAAACGACTTCGCACCAGAACTCCGGGACCGGCACGGCGTGCTGCTGGCCAGCCTGCATGATCGTCAGCGACTCGACGCGCGCCGTTCCGACCTGGTCGACGAGGCGGCGCGGGTGTGGAGCCGGCCCGGCTTCGACGTGCTTCTGTCCCGGTCCTCGCTGCGGTTCGAGCCGTTCGACTTCTAGGTGTCCCACCCGTACGCAGAGGCTCCTCGTCGGGAGTGGCTATTGCGCGCAAGCCCGCAATTCAAGCAGCGCAGGATATCCTCCTCTGTAGACGATGCTCAGGTGAAGGTCTGGCTCTCCTCGCGCTGATAGATGCGCCGGGCGAGCGTGGTCGCGCCGACCATCCAGGTCCCCGCGACGACTGTCGTCAGGGGCACGGCGACCCAGTCACCCTCCGCGATCGCGGTGGCGAGGTTGCGTATGGCCGACAACGGCAGCAGGAAGCCGACCGGGTCAAGAAACTGCGGCGCGTGCCCGCCCGTCCAAAGTCCAGACGACCAGGCGGTGCTCAGGTAGAGGATCGTGATGACCGCGGGCGTTTGCCTCGGGTCCAGCGTGCCGCCGATGCAGGCACCCATCGGTGCGAAGACCGCGGCGGCGATCGGCACCGCCGCGACGATGGTCACGATGGTGGTAGCATCGAACTCCAGTCCGAAGCGGACGATCCCGACCGCGACGAGCACGGTCGAGGCGCACGACGCGATCAGTAACACGAGCAGGAACCGGGAGCCGAACTTGACCCACAGCGGCGCAGGAAGCGTTCGCACGAAGGAGTTCCACGGGTTGATGCGCTCGTACGAGACCCTCGCACTGAACTGGAACATGGTCACGCCCAGCACGGCCAGGATTACGAACGCCACGGTCAGCTCGCCGCGATCGGACCGGGGCATGACCTCCAACAGCATTACGTAGTAAAACGCCGTCAGCGCCACACTGAACAGCGAGATCTGCCAGAGCCGCAGGGTTTCGAGCAGGTCGAAGCGGAAGAACCCGCACACCTGCTGCCACCTACTCACCCCGACCACCGCCTAGGGCCAGGCAGACCTCTTCGACGGTTGGGCGTCGCTGCACCATCGCCGAGCCGTTCAGCAGGCCGTTCGCAGGATCCATGCGTTGGATGACCTCGTCCGGTTTGCGGGTCAGCAGGATTGTGCGGTCGGACTTGTGGATGACGTAGGAGATATCGGTCAACGAGAGGTCCGTTGTGAGGGGGATCTCCAGCGCGGTGACGCCGGTGGACCGGGCCAGGTTGGTCACCGTGCTGTCGGCGCGCAGCCGTCCGTCGACAAACACCAGTACCCGTTCCGCGAGCCCGGCGACCTCACTGAAGTCGTGCGAGCCGAGCAGCAGCGTGCCGCCATCGGAGGTGAACTCCCGGATCAGGTCCCACGCGGCGTGCCGGCTCGCACCGTCGAGGCTCACCGTGGGCTCGTCGAGCATGACCAGCTCGGGCTCCCCGATGAAGGCGAGCAATAGCGTCAGGCGCCGACGTTGGCCCGGTGAGAGCCCGCCGGCGAGCTGATGCAACAGCGGACCTACCTCGAGCCGCTCGATGAGGTCGCCCGGCTCCGGGGCGCCCTTGGCGGCGCAGACGAAGCGGATGATCTCCCGCACCCGCAACCGATCGGGCACCATGTTCGCCTGGGGCGAGTAGCCGATGTGGCGTAGGGCATCCAGCCGGGCAGGGGGCAGATCGAAGAGCCGGCACGATCCGCGACTCGGTCGAGCGAGGCCTAGTGCGAGGCGCAGCATGGTCGTCTTGCCGGCTCCGTTGCGACCGAGGATGGCTACCCGCTCGCCGGGCACGACCTGGAAGCTCAGGTCGGTCACGGCCGCCTTGGCGCCATATATCTTGGCGACGTCATCGAACTCGACCGAGGGCAAGGCGGTCTCCTTCGCTTAGGTGGCCGACGCGCATCCAGGCCAGGACCAGGTTATGCGCGACGTGGGTGAGGATGGCCGCCGGCAGACCGCCGAGGACCAGGTAGCTGGTCGAAAACGTGAGGCCGTTGATGGTGTTAGCCAGCACCCCCTTCGTGCCCTGGTGCAGGTGCCAGACGCCGAATCCGATGCTGGACAGAGCCATGCCCACAGGGATGCCGAACGCCGTGGCGAGCACAGCGAACAGACAGCCCCGCCAGACCGCCTCCTCCACCACCGCCAGGCCGACGAGCCAGAACCGACCGTGGACCGGCGTCCGTAGGCCGATCCAGATCCGCCGCATCCGCGCCGGTAGCTCTCTCGGCGTGCGCAGCGATGCCAGCACGATGCATATGAACGCTCCGGTGAGCGCGGCACCACCGAGTCGTACCGGCGTTTCGACTGGTCCAAACCAGACGGTGAGTGGCAGCCTCGGCGAGAACGCCTCGCGGACCGCTAGCGCCGCGCCCACGGCGAGGGTGGCGGTCGCCATCGTCCGGCCGGCGCTCGGGCGGGTCCGGGTCATACCGGCACGCCGAGGAGCACGGCGCTGAGGAAGGACTCGTCGACACCGTCGACTTCGCACAGTTCCTCGAATGCGTCGTCGAAGATTCCGGCGAACGGCAATGCGCCCAGACCCAGCTCCTGCGCAACCAGGGTCAGTTGCTGGATCAACGCGCCCGCCTCCAGCAGTGCGAACCGGTAGCCGAGCAGCCCGTACTTGAACCTGGCCCGCCAGAACAGGCTGGAGATCAGGACGATGGCCGGAGCCTGAGCGAGCAGCTCCGCCGGATCGCCGAGGCGGCGCAGGTCGTCGGGTGAGACTGTTGGCCGGACCTCTTCGAGCCCGTGGCGGTGCACGTTGTAGTGGTAGAGACCCTTCTCGCCCATCCCGTCGAGGCTGGCCATGACATAGACCTCAAGGGGGTACAGCGCTCCCCCGGACGCGACCGGGCGTCGGTAGCCTGCCCCCGCCTCGATCTCCGGATAGGCACCGTAGGCCAGCCAGAGCAGCCGCCCTAGGTCCCCGACCGGGATCCCTTGCGGACTGAATGATCGACACGAAGGGGGCCGGATGAACGGTCGGCTCACCCCGTACTCTTCGTCGGCATCGATCGGCGGCAGGGCGACCAACGGCAGGTGCGCAAGCTCACGGGCGCCGATCGCAGCGCTCTGACGCAGCTTGGCGTTCGCCTGAAGCTTGTCGGCCCGAACCGATCTGCCCATCGTGGACCGATAGAGTTTGGACGCCTCGTGGAAGTCCTCGGCGAGATCGTCCGTCGGCAGCACGTCGGTATCCAGGAACTGCCAGAACCGCGCGGCCGCGACACGGCTCATCTGTTCGTCGCTCATGGCGGGGCACCTTCTACGGGAACGGATGGGGTACGTGGTTGAGGCCCTCGATGCCTTGATCGTCCAGGCGCCAGCCCCGACGTAACGGCTCGGTGCGTAGCCGCTCCTGCGACAGGTGACGGGACTCGTGGTCGCAGTCCAATGGGATCAGGTCGGGCGAGAGCACCTTGTAGGTGCACAGGCCGAGGGCGGCGGCTCCGCGCGGCGTCAGGTCCACCGCGTAGAGGTCGATGCCGCGCCCGTGCAGGTGTCGTACGAGTCGAGAAAGGACTGTCGCGTACGGGCCGGTGAGGTCCGCCCGCTCCGGTACCGGCGGGCGCCGGGTTGGCGGGTCGTCGAAGAGGAAGTCAAGCTGCCGTTGATTGTCGCGATCCATGTAGTACATGGCGTGCTCCATGAAGTCGCGTACCTCCTCGTGGGTGTTGACCGCGCGCACGGTGCCGCGGGCGATCTGCTTGCGCTGCCACGCGTAGAAGGCGATCGCCTCCTTCGCGGCCTTCCAGGCCGCCTCGGCCAGAGTGGTGTCGGCACCGCCACCTATGCCGATCTGCGTGTCACCGCCGACATCGCCACGCACGGCCCCGATGACCACGGGAACGTCGTGCACCTCGGACAGGTCGATGAGCCGCAGCTCCAGGCGGGCGCTGCCGACCGCGGCCGCAACCCGGCGTCCGAGCCGCGACGGCGGCGCCACGGTAAGGAAGGGGAAACGGAGCCGGTGGTACCACATGAGCATGAAGGCGTCGCGTTCGAGCAGCTCGAACGTGCCGCCCAGGCAGGCCCGCTCCGGCGTCGTCGCCGTGGCCGCGCCGTTGGATGTGGCACGGTACCAATGGCCCTCGTTGGCTGCGCGACCGGACTCCGTCTCGTCGATCATCATGCAGTACCGCGCCGGCACTAGCGTCCGGACTCCAGTGACGAGATGGCTGGACTCGACCCAGAGCATGGGCTGCTCCAGTGTCGGGATCGGGGCAAACGCGCCCTGGCGACCGCCGTCGGCGAGGCCGAGCAGGCGCGCGGGCGAGAGGTGCGGCACTGCCTGGCGGGTCAGCTCGGCGACCGACGCCCGGCCGGTCAGCTCGTCGTCGAGGCCCAGCAGGCTGTACCGCTCGAACGCCTCACCCATCGCCGTGGCCGCGGTCTCTTCTCGAGCGACGCCGAAGCCCCGCCCCGAATAGGGCGCGTTTCTGCCGATCGGAGCTGCGTTCGTCTCGTCCACGACGAGGCATGCGAGCGAGGGTTCGCCCGGAGCGCGTAGAGCGTCCATTATGGTGCCGCACACGCTCACAAACCTGCCGGCGAGCCGAACGACTGGTTCCATTGCTCTCCTTACGGGAAGGGGTGCGGCGCGTGGTTCAGGTCGGCCAGCGCGGGCTCGTTGGCTCGCCATCCGCGGCGGCTGGGTTCGGATCGCAGCCGTTCGTGGTTGAGGTGGCGGGCCTGGTGGTTGTATTCCAGTGGGATCAGCTGAGGAGAGATCACCTTGTAAGTGGACAGCCCGAACGGATGTGCGTCGGCCGGCGTCAGATCGACCGCGTATGTGTCGATCCCTCGGTCGTGCAGCGCGTGGCTGAGGCCGCTTAGCGCATCCGCGTCCGGTGGCGTCGTGGCCGTCGGTCCCTTGCGGAGTGCCGCGCAACCCTCGTCGAATAGGAACGCCAGCTCGTGGTGGTGGTCGGGGTCGGTGTAGTAGCGGACGTGGTCGCGGAACGTAGCGACCTGCTCCGGCCGGATCTGCTCCTCGGGGGACGTGGTCTCCCGTTCGGCGGCCTCGGCCCGCGCCCACCCGTAGAGGCCGGCCAGCTCCCGCGCGGCCTTCCAGAGGGCGGAGTCGAAGCCGAGCGCCGCGCCGCCGCCGAGGGCGTAGACACGCCGGCCGTGCACCGCGCCGCGCGCGACGGCGATGACGACCGGCACGTCGTGCACCTCACTCAGGTCGATGAATCGCACGTCGAGGCGGCTGCGTCCGAAGACCGCCTCGACGCGCTGCCCGATCCGGGTGCGCGGGTCGAGCCGGATCCGTGGGAACTCCAGGCGGTGGTACCACATCAGCATGAACGCGTCCCGCTCCACGAGCTCCAGTAGCCCCGAGAGGCAGGCCGCCACGGGGTCGGGTCCGGTCGCCGCGCCGTTGGAGATGGGCAGGCACCACGGTTCCTCGACGTGGTCGGGGCGGTACCGCGACCGGTGGTCAAGATAGAAGCAGTACTGGGCCGGGAGATAGACTTCGGCCCCGCTCACGAGGTCGACCCCGCTCACCCACAGGACGAGCCGGTCGTCGGGGGGTGGTGACTGCAGCGGCGCAGTGAAGTCGTTGCGGACAGGGTCCAGTACCGGGGCGAGTCCGTCGGGCCGTACGTGAGCCACACCTGCCTGGCTGAGTTGGTCGAGTGAGGCGAGGCGGGTCGGTGTGTGTCCAACGTCGCGCAGGCAGTAACGCTCGAAGGCCTCGCCCACGGCCGAGGCCACCGCGGCCGTGGGCGTGACGTCCCTTCCGGCGCCCGCGTACCAGAACTGGCGGGCGCCGCATACCTCGGCGTTTGTCCTATCTGGACAGAAGACGCTTCCGATACCCGGCTCGCCGGGACAGTGCCAGGCCAGCCCGAGGCGACCGGCCAGGCTCACGAAGGGGCCGACGAGATACTCGAAGGGGATCATGCGCGTTCCCGCGGCGGAAACTCCTCGGACCACAATGTCGGCCGGGCCACATTCGCCGTTGGGCGGCATCCGGGACACCGCGGCACCCGCAGCACGTACTCGGTGCTGACCTGCAGCCCTTCATCGAAGGTGACGGTGCGCACGGCCCCAGGGATGTACGGGTTCGACCGGGCGGACCAGTCGTGCAGCAGCGCCACGGCGATGCCACCGAGCACGGTGGTCAGTGCCTTGGACGTGAGCGGGGTTGGCTCCAATGGCCGCATCTCGAGGTACCGCTCGCCGAGCCGGCTGCGGGCGGCGCGCCGTCGCCGGTAGCACTCGAAGCAGGGCGTCTCCCGTGGGTAGACGAAAGGCCCTACGACCGCGACCTCACCGTCGAAGTGGCTGATCGGCAGCCATGGGTGCCGGTTGTGGTAGGCGCCGGCGTTCCAGTCGGCCAGCGGGACGTCGTTCGGGTCGGCCAGCCACACGATTGTACAGACGTCCTCGACGCCGGCCGTCTCCAGCAGGTCGTCCATGACGGCGCCCTCGACCGACCAGTGATCGGGAGCCACCCGCGCGATCGCCGCCACCTCGTCGGGCTGACCGACCACACGCACTGTCGAGATAGGACGTCGGTCCACCGTTCCCGCGGTCGGGCTGCGGAGCACCCGGTCGAGCAGCTCGCCAGCCGTATTGGTGCGAGGGCTGGCGTCATCAACGACCATACCGTCGCTGACGAGCCGGCTACACAGGCTTAGCACGGCTGGCCGCACAGCGCCACCAATCTTATCGATCACCTCGTCGAGGCGGCGCTGGCCATCCAGCAACGGCAGCAGTAGTGCCAGGACACGGGTGGCACCGCCGTCGTAGCGCAGGACCCGGCCACCGGACCTCAGTGTGGCCGACTGCCCATGCGACGAGTAGGTCAGGGCGGGCGCGACGCGCAGGATCGCATCGTCGGTCGGGACTGCCATCGCATCTCCGTTGTCTCGTGGTTTGATGCATCCATCGGTGCCAACGGTGCCGGGCCCGGCACCGTTGGCGACGCGTTCCTGCTAGCACTCGACCATTCCTGGTTGCAGGGTGACCCGCTCCCCGAAGTCGAGGTTCACCTCGGCACATCGCAGCAACAGCAGCAGGAGCCGCCGTTGCCTTCGACGGCCACCGCGAAGGCTGCGGCCTCCTCGCCGACATCGGTCACCGTGAGGTCGAACAGGTCGATGCCGTCGAGCTCTGGGAGGTCCTTTGTCTCATCCATGGTTGTCACCTCCTTCTACGACGCTGGCAGTCATGTCCGCCGTGCCCTGGCAGTCGAGCCAGCCGTGCGGCAGACTTGGTCACGCCACGCCGGGTGCCTGGGAGGTTCGTTCGGGGCGTGGCCGATAGCGGCGCATGCCGTTTCCCGCGTGCCCCCGTTGCGGCGAACCACCGACCCGCGGTTGCGGGCTACGTATACCGTGCAGCGCGCCGCTTGCCACGGCGTTACCATGGCCTTTCCACGGGAGGGTTAATGGTCAATATTGACGGATTTCGTCTCTTAGGGCGTTTTCGCGTCGAGGCCGGTGGCATGCCGATCACGATGCCGCGCAGGCACGTCCGCTTCCTGCTGGCAATGCTGCTGCTCGATGTCGGCCGGCCGGTCCCGGTCGACCGGTTGATCCAATCGTTGTGGCCCGACCGCCAGCCCCCCGACGCCCGGGCCGTGCTGCGCACATACGTATCGCGGCTGCGTACGGTGTTGCGCGAGCTGAACGGCATTGAGCTGTCCCGGGCCGGCAACGCATATGTCCTGTCCACCGATCCCGAATTGGTGGACGTGTACCGGTTCCGGCAGCTGGTGGGACGGGTCCGGGCCACGCAGGACGCTGCGGCTCGAGCCGCGCTGGCCCGCGAGGCGCTGGCGCTCTGGCAAGGACCGGCCCTCTGTGACGCTGGCGATGAGGAGGCCTGCGCGATTGCCGGCGCTGGCCTTGAGGAGCTCCGTAAGCAGATGGTGGATGCCAGGATCACCGCCGACCTCGAACTCGGGCAGCATGAGCCGCTGATCGGCGACCTGATCCAACTGGTCGCCGCCAGTCCGCTCAACGAGCGACTGGTGGGCCAGCTCGTGACGGCCCTCTATCGGTCGGGCCGCAGGGCGGACGCCCTCAACGCCTGCCGGGACGCCCGCGCGCGACTCGCCGACCATCTCGGCCTCGACCCCAGTCCCGCGCTGCAGGAACTGGAGATCGCGGTGCTCCGGGCCGATCCCGCCCTCGACCTGCCCGACCCCGTCGGCGGGACGGGCGCACCTGCCCATCCGACGAGCGCCACGACGCCGACCGACCCGGCGCCGGCCGTCGTGGACGCGTCGGTGGACGTCCCGGCGCAGCTCCCGGCGACGGGTGGATACTTTGTGGGCCGCACCCGGGAGTTGGCGGCGCTCGACGCGATCCGCGCCGGTGGCACCCGGTCATCCGCGACTGTTGTCGTTTGTGGACCTCCGGGTGTCGGCAAGACGGCGATCGCGATCCAGTGGGGCCGGAGGTCCCTCGACCAGTTCCCCGATGGCCAGCTCTTTCTGGATCTGCGCGGCTATGGTCTCGAGGCGCCGATGGTTCCGCTGGCCGCCATGACCACAGTGCTGCTGGCGCTCGGCCTTCCGTATGACCAGATCCCGGTCGATCTCGACGACGCCGCTGGGCGGTACCGCAGCCGCCTGGCGGGGCGCCGGGTG
>Ga0184625_10000860_pt1 | contig 12156 bp, 11 predicted proteins | sample PLM3_30_b1_FD_133151 | JGI IMG/M metagenome (GOLD analysis project Ga0184625, IMG submission 133151) | Groundwater sediment microbial communities from an aquifer in East River, Colorado, USA - PLM3_30_b1 | ecosystem: Environmental > Terrestrial > Soil > Riparian zone | place: USA: East River... | reverse complement strand
GGCGACCGCGGCGCGCATCGCGCTGATGTCATTTTGCCCGGCGCCGCCTATCCGGAAAAGTCGGCGATCTATGTCAACACCGAAGGTCGTGTGCAATTGGCCACCCGGGCCGCATTCCCGCCCGGCGATGCCCGGGAGGACTGGGCCATCTTGCGCGCGCTCTCGGACTCGCTCGGACACAAGCTTCCGTACGATTCCCTCCCTGCGCTACGACAGGCGATGGGTGCGGCTACACCGCATCTGCTCCGCATCGGTCAGATCGCCCCCGGTGATGCCGGCGATATCAGGAAACTCGCAAAACTCGGCGGCAACCACGACAAGGGACCGTTGCGCTCGTCGGTGACCGATTTCTATTTCACCAATCCCATCGCGCGCGCCTCCGCGATCATGGCCGAATGCTCGGCCCTGGCTCACGCGGCGGCCAAGACGGCGGCGGAGTAGGGGATGGATTTCTTTTGGACCTATCTCTGGCCTCTCATCGTCATCGTGGCGCAGTCGGTGCTGCTGGTGGTCATCTTGCTTGTCGCGATCGCTTACATTCTCCTTGCCGATCGCAAAATTTGGGCGGCCGTGCAGATCAGGCGTGGACCGAACGTCGTCGGCCCGTGGGGTCTGCTGCAATCCTTCGCCGATCTGCTGAAATTCGTGGTCAAGGAACCGGTGATCCCGGCCGGAGCCAACAAGGGTGTGTTCCTGCTTGCGCCGCTGGTGACGTGCGTCCTTGCGCTCGCAGCCTGGGCGGTCATCCCGGTGAATGCAAACTGGGTGATCGCCAACATCAATGTCGGCGTGCTCTACATCTTCGCGATCTCCTCGCTCATGGTCTACGGCGTGATCATGGCGGGCTGGGCGTCGAATTCGAAATATGCGTTTCTGGCCGCGGTGCGTTCGGCCGCGCAAATGGTGTCCTACGAAGTCTCGATCGGTTTCGTCATCATTACCGTGCTGCTCTGTGCCGGATCATTGAATCTTTCAGCGATCGTCATGGCGCAGGACGGAAAATACGGGCTGTTCAGCTGGTATTGGCTGCCGCTGTTCCCGATGTTCGTGGTCTTCTTCATTTCGGCGCTTGCGGAGACCAATCGTCCGCCATTCGACCTGGTTGAAGCGGAATCGGAACTGGTTGCCGGCTTCATGGTCGAATACGGCTCGACGCCCTACATGATGTTCATGCTGGGCGAATACGTGGCGATAGGAACCATGTGCGCCATGGCCACGATCATGTTTCTGGGCGGATGGCTTTCCCCGGTGCCGTATGCGCCTTTCACCTGGGTGCCGGGCGTGATCTGGTTCACGCTCAAGGCGTTGTTCATGTTCTTCCTGTTCGCCATGGCCAAGGCCATGGTTCCACGCTATCGCTACGATCAACTCATGCGGCTCGGCTGGAAGGTCTTCCTTCCGCTCTCGCTTGCCATGGTGGCGATCGTCGCCGCCGTTATCCAATACGGGGCGCTGGCGACAGGCATGGTGAAATGAGGATGCGATGAGGCTCGATCGCGCGGCCAAAGGCCTGTTCTTGATGGAGTTCGTGACCGGCTTCGTGCTGGCCATGCGCTATTTCTTCAAGCCGAAGGCGACGCTGAACTATCCGTTCGAGAAGGGTCCGATTTCGCCGCGTTTCCGCGGCGAACATGTGCTGCGGCGTTATCCGAACGGCGAGGAGCGCTGCATTGCGTGCAAGCTCTGCGAAGCGATCTGCCCGGCGCAGGCGATCACGATCGAGGCCGGGCCTCGCCGCAATGACGGCACCCGCCGGGCGACGCGTTACGACATCGACATGGTGAAATGCATCTATTGCGGGCTTTGTCAGGAAGCCTGCCCGGTCGATGCCATCGTCGAAGGGCCGAATTTCGAATTCGCGACTGAGACGCGCGAAGAGCTCTATTACGACAAAGAGCGTCTGCTCGCGAACGGCGACCGCTGGGAGCGCGAGATCGCCAAGAACATCGCGCTCGACGCCCCATACAGGTAACGCCGATGATCGTCGCTGCGCTGTTCTTCTATCTTTTTGCGGGTATCTGCGTGGCCAGCGCGGTCATGGTCGTTGCTGCGCGCAATCCGGTCCATTCGGTTCTTTTCCTCATCCTGGCATTCGTCAACGCTGCCGGCCTGTTCGTGATGATGGGAGCCGAATTCCTCGCGATGATTCTGATCGTGGTCTATGTCGGCGCGGTTGCGGTGTTGTTTCTGTTCGTGGTGATGATGCTCGATGTCGATTTCGCCGAGCTCAAGCAGGGGGTATTGCAGTATCTGCCGGTCGGCATGCTGATCGGCGGCATCTTCCTCGCCGAGCTGGTACTGGTTGTCGGCGCATGGGCGATCGGACCTGGGGTGCCGCAGGCCATCACTTCACCGATCCCGCTGAAAATCCCGAACACCGAGGCGATCGGCCTCGTGCTTTACACGCGCTACATCTATTTCTTCCAGGCGGCCGGCATGATTCTTCTGGTCGCCATGGTCGGCGCGATCGTGCTCACGCTGCAGCATCGCGTGCGTGTTCGCCGTCAGGATATAGCCGCACAGGTCGCGCGCACGCCGGCCGCTTCGATCGAAATTGTCAAAGTGCGGCCAGGGCAGGGGCTGGGGGGCAGTCCGTGACGATCGGTCTCGGCCACTATCTTACGGTTGCCGCCATCCTGTTCACGCTCGGGATATTCGGCATTTTTCTCAACCGCAAGAACGTGATCATTATCCTGATGTCGATCGAGCTGATCCTGCTCGCGGTCAACATCAACCTGGTCGCGTTCTCGACGCACCTCGGCGATATCGTAGGGCAGATCTACGCGCTGCTCGTCCTGACGGTCGCGGCAGCAGAGGCAGCCATCGGGCTCGCCATCCTTGTGGTCTTCTACCGAATCCGCGGCTCCATCGCGGTTGAAGACATAAATCTGATGAAGGGCTGAAAGCGGCATGTACCAAGCCATTGTCTTTCTGCCCTTGCTCGGGGCGATCCTGGCCGGCCTGATCGCGCTGGTGGGTGCGCGCGCGCGGTATCCGGGCAAAGGCCCGTTGCCCGGCGGGGAGGACACCGCAACCGACCACGGACCGCATCACGACGCACCGGCGGTGCACGGCGGCGGCGTCATTCATTCTTCCCATCACGAGGAAGAAGAGCACGAGCCAGCCGCCGCGGGCTCGCGCACGGCCGAGTTGATCACCACGACGCTACTGATGATCTCCATGATTTTGTCGTGGATCGCTTTCGTCGATGTCGGTTTCGCCCACCACGATGCGCGCATTCCGATCTTCACCTGGATGACTGCCGGCGATCTCAAGGTCGAATGGTCATTGCGGATCGACACGCTCACCGCGGTGATGCTGGTCGTCGTAAACACGATATCGGCTTTCGTGCACCTGTACTCCATTGGTTACATGGCGGAAGATCCATACCGCCCGCGCTTCTTCGGTTATCTGTCGATGTTCACGTTCGCCATGCTGATGCTGGTGACGGCGGACAACCTGGTGCAGCTCTTCTTCGGCTGGGAAGGCGTGGGCCTGGCGAGCTATCTGCTGATCGGCTTCTGGTATCACAAGCCGGAGGCCAATGCGGCCGCAATCAAGGCATTCATCGTCAATCGCGTCGGTGATTTTGGGTTCGCTTTGGGCATTTTCGCCGTGTTCATGCTCACCGGCGCGATCGATCTCGACACGGTTTTCGCGCAGGCGCCGTCGCTCACCGGCAAGACAATCAATTTCTTCGGGTGGCAGGCCGACGCGCTCACGCTCACCTGCCTGTTACTGTTCATGGGCGCGATGGGCAAATCCGCGCAGTTCCTCCTGCACACCTGGCTGCCGGACGCCATGGAAGGCCCGACCCCGGTTTCGGCGCTGATCCATGCCGCTACCATGGTGACGGCGGGCGTGTTCATGGTCGCGCGGCTGTCGCCGCTGTATGAGCTCGCCCCGAATGCGCAGACTTTTGTGACGTTGATCGGCGCAACGACGGCATTTTTCGCCGCCACCGTGGGCCTGGTACAGAACGACATCAAACGCATCGTCGCCTATTCGACGTGCTCGCAGCTCGGATACATGTTCGTGGCGATGGGTGTGGGTGCCTATTCGGTCGGCATGTTCCATCTGTTCACGCACGCGTTCTTCAAGGCACTGCTGTTCCTTGGCTCCGGCTCGGTGATTCACGCCATGCATCACGAGCAGGATATCCGTCACATGGGCGGCCTGAGGGAGCGCATTCCCTATACGTATATCGTGATGATCATCGGCACGCTGGCGCTGACCGGTTTTCCGCTCACCGCCGGGTACTTCTCCAAAGACGCCGTTATCGAGGCGGCCTATGTCGGCAAGAATCCGATGGCGTTCTATGCCTTCATCTGCACGATCGTGGCGGCCATGCTCACGTCTTTCTATTCGTGGCGGCTGATCTTCAAGACATTCCACGGCGAGCCGCATGACCGCCGGCACTGGAGGGAGGCGCGCGAAAGTCCGATGGTGATGCTTATCCCGCTCGGCTTCCTGGCCGCCGGCTCGATGCTCGCCGGCCTCCCATTCAAGGAAATCTTCGCCGGCCATGGTGTTGAAGGTTTCTTCCGCGAGTCACTGACCTTCGCGAAATCCAATCACGTGCTCGAAGACATGCATCACGTGCCCTTGCAGGTCGCAGTTCTTCCAACCGTGATGATGTTGCTTGGCTTCGTCATCGCCTGGCATTTCTATATCAGGCGTCCCGACATTCCGGTCGAGCTCGCGCGCCAGCACGATTGGCTTTATCGCTTCCTGCTCAACAAATGGTATTTCGACGAACTCTACGACCTCATTTTCGTCAGGCCGACCAAATGGCTTGGCCGCACGCTTTGGAAGAGCGGGGACGGCTGGCTCATTGACGGGTTCGGGCCGGACGGCGTGTCGGCGCGCGTGCTTGACGTCACCCGCAACGTGGTGCGGCTGCAGACCGGGTATCTCTATCACTACGCCTTCGCCATGCTGATCGGCGCGGCGGCTTTCATTACCTGGTTCATGTTTGCGATGGGGACGCACTGATGAATTGGCCGATCCTCTCCGTCGTCACCTTCCTGCCGCTGCTCGGTGCATTGCTGGTCGCATTGCTCGTGCGCGGAAACGAGCGCTTCGCACGCGGCACGGCACGCTGGGTGGCGCTGTGGGCGACGCTGGTGACCTTTGCCATTTCACTTGTCATGGTCTGGCGTTTTGATGCCGGATCGCCGGAATTCCAGTTCGTAGAAAAATACAAATGGCTCGGCATCGCCTCCTACCACATGGGCGTTGACGGAATATCGCTGCCCTTCGTGATTCTGACGACCGGGCTGATGCCAATTTGCATTCTCGCAAGCTGGACCGCGATTCAGACGCGCGTGAAAGAATACATGATCGCTTTCCTGGTGCTGGAGACCTTGATGGTCGGCACCTTCTCGGCGCTCGATCTGGTGCTGTTCTATCTGTTCTTCGAGGGCGGCCTGATCCCGATGTTCCTGATCATCGGCGTCTGGGGTGGCCAGCGCCGGGTCTACGCCAGTTTCAAGTTCTTCCTCTACACATTGCTGGGCTCGGTGCTGATGCTGCTCGCCATCATGGCGATGTACTGGCAGGCCGGCACCACGGACATTGCGGTGCTGCTGCGCCACGGATTCCCGATCGGCTTGCAGAAATGGGCGTGGTTTGCGTTCTTCGCGTCGTTTGCCGTTAAGATGCCGATGTGGCCGGTGCACACATGGTTGCCCGACGCGCATGTCGAGGCGCCGACTGCGGGCTCGGTGATCCTCGCCGCAATCCTGTTGAAAATGGGCGGCTACGGCTTTCTCCGGTTCTCGCTGCCGATGTTCCCGGCGGCCAGCCATGAATTTGCGCCGCTGATTTTCACGCTCTCGGTCGTCGCCATCATCTACACCTCGCTGGTGGCGCTGATGCAGGAGGACGTGAAGAAGCTGATCGCCTATTCCTCGGTGGCGCACATGGGCTTTGTCACCATGGGCATTTTCGCGGCGACCGCACAGGGCATTGCCGGCGGCATTTTCCAGATGATCTCCCACGGCATCGTCTCGGGCGCCTTGTTTCTCTGCGTCGGCGTGGTCTACGACCGCATGCATACGCGCGAAATCGACGCCTATGGTGGGCTCGTCAACCGGATGCCGCTTTATGCCTTCGTCTTCATGGTGTTCACGCTCGCCAACGTCGGCCTACCCGGGACGTCCGGATTCATCGGCGAGTTTCTTGCGCTCGTCGGCACCTTCAAGGTCAACATTCCCGTTGCGACACTGGCCACGCTCGGCGTCATCCTGTCCGCGGCCTATGCGCTCTGGCTCTACCGAAAGATGATCTTCGGCACCTTGAAGCCCTCGCTCGAAGGCATTCGCGATATTGGCTGGCGTGAATGCGTCATTTTCGCACCGTTGGTTGCGCTTACGATCCTGTTCGGCGTTGCGCCCAAGCCGGTGCTTGACATTTCCGCGGCGTCCGTCGCCCAGCTGCTTGAAAACTACAATCACGCGATCGCCGCGGCCAAGACTGCGGCGCTCATGGCGCAATAGGCCTGTTGTATGAATCAGATGCCCACCTTGCTTGATCTGGCGCCGATGCTGCCCGAGCTGGTGCTTGCTTGCGGTGCCATGCTGATGCTGATGGCCGGTGTGATAATCGGCGAACGCAGCGCAGCGATGGTCAATGGCTGGTGCGTGATCCTGCTGGCGGCCGCCGGCGCCGCTCTGCTCTGGGTGCCTGCGGGCCCGCACGCCATGTTCGGCGGCAGTTTCCTGGTTGATGACTATGCGCGTTTTCTCAAGATGCTGACGCTTGTCGGTTCGGGCGGCGCATTGCTGCTGTCACTCGACTATCTGACGCTCGAAAAGCAGCAGAAGTTCGAATACGGGGCGCTGTTTCTGCTGGCGACGCTCGGCATGCTGATGCTGATCTCGGCGTCCGATCTGATCGCTCTCTATCTTGGCCTCGAGCTGATGAGCCTGCCGCTCTACGTGATCGCCGCCTCTGACCGCGAAAGCGCGAAGTCGACCGAGGCGGGCTTGAAATATTTCGTGCTCGGCGCGCTGTCGTCCGGCATGCTGCTTTACGGTGCGTCGCTGATCTATGGCTTTACCGGGACGGTCAATTTCGCCGGCATCGCCAAGGCCACGCAATCCGGTGCCAGCATCGGATTGATTTTCGGTCTGGTCTTTCTGTTTGTCGGCTTCTGCTTCAAGATTTCGGCGGTGCCATTCCACATGTGGACGCCGGACGTCTACGAAGGCGCACCGACTCCCGTCACTGCGTTCTTTGCCTCAGCCCCCAAGGTGGCCGGTATTGCGATTTTTGCGCGCGCGACCGTCGTGGCCTTTCCCGGCATTACGCACGAATGGCAGCAGATTGTGGTGTTCGTTTCGATTGCATCGATGGCCCTTGGTGCCTTTGCCGCCATCGGTCAGCGCAACATCAAGCGTCTGATGGCCTACTCGTCCATCGGCCACATGGGATACGCGCTTGTTGGGCTTGCTGCCGGAACGCCCGAGGGCGTGCAGGGCGTGCTGGTTTACATGAGCATCTACGTGGCGATGACGCTCGGCACTTTCGCCGTGATTCTGAGCATGCGGCGTGACGGCAAATTGGTGGAAAATATCAGCGATCTTGCGGGCCTCGCGCGAACGCATCCCACAATGGCGTTCTTTCTGGGCGTGCTGCTGTTTTCGCTGGCCGGCATTCCGCCTCTCGCCGGCTTTTTCGCGAAATTCTATGTGTTTCTGGCCGCAATCAAGGCCGGCCTCTTTACGCTCGCCGTCATCGGTGTGCTCAGCAGCGTGGTCGGCGCCTACTACTATCTCGCAATCGTGAAGATCATGTACTTCGATGAGCCGGCGAAAGGATTCCAGAGCATGCCGATGTTGCTGCGCCTGGTGCTGGGCGTGTCAGGTCTCGTCAACATACTTTTCTTCGCCTATCCGGCGCCGCTTTTGGGCGCAGCGACAGTGGCCGCAAAATCGCTGTTCTGACGCCTACGAAATGAACCGCGAAGCCACGGGCCTGGCGGGGGTCCGGCACATAGCTTACGACACGCTCGGCTCCACAAACGCCGAGGCGCTGGCCCGCGCGCGCGCCGGCGAGCGCGGACCGTTGTCGATCAGGGCGCAGAGCCAGAGCGCCGGCCGCGGACGTCGCGGCAGTCGATGGGTGTCGCCTCCGGGCAATCTCTACGCCACACTCTTGCTGAGCGAGCCGTCGCCACCGGACCAGGCGCCGCAATTGTCATTTGTGGCCGCGCTGGCATTGCACGATGCGGTTTCCGTCTGTGCGCCGCAGCTGGGCCTGGCGCTGAACGTCAAATGGCCGAACGATCTGCTCCTCGGGCAAGCCAAGGTTGCCGGTATTCTGATCGAGGGCGAAAGCGAACCTCGCTTCTCCGTCGTCATCGGATTCGGCGTCAATTGTGTCACCCACCCCGACGGCACGAGCTTTGCTGCGACAGACCTTGCCAACGCAGGCGCGCTGGCTGCACCAGAGGCATTGTTGACGGCGCTGTCCGCCGCAATGCAACGGCGTCTTGCGCAGTGGAACAGCGGCCGAGGTTTTGCCGCCATCAGGGCGGATTGGCTCAAGCGGGCGGCCGGCCTCGGCGAGACGCTGCATGTGCGTTTGCCTGAACGCGAGCTTTCCGGTCGCTTCGACGGCCTCGATGAGGCGGGTCGCCTGCTGCTTGAGCAGGGGGGCAGCGTGATCGCAATTACCGCGGGCGAAGTCTTCGGCTTTGGTGGGCGTTGAACATGGCTGCCTCACAAGAACTGGTGTTTGCGCCGCTCGGCGGGGTCGGCGAAATCGGCATGAACCTGTCGATTTATGGCGTCGGCGATGAATACCGGCGCACCTGGCTTGCGGTCGATCTCGGCGTGTCGTTCGCGGCAGAGGAACAACTGCCGGGTGTCGATTTGATTTTGCCCGACATCCGGTACCTTGTGGAAGAACGGAAGAATCTCGCCGGCCTGGTGCTGACTCACGCGCATGAGGATCATTTCGGCGCGCTGATTGACCTGTGGCCGCGGCTGAGGGTGCCAATCTACGCCACGCCGTTTACCGCCGCGTTGTTGGAAGCCAAATGCGCGGGCGAGCCGGGCGCGCCGAGAATCCCCGTGAACATCGTGGCACTTGGCAGCCGTTTCAATGTGGGGCCGTTCGACATCGAATTGGTCACCATGGCGCATTCTATCCCGGAATCGAACGCGCTGATCATCCGCACTTCCGGCGGCACAGTGCTGCACACCGGTGACTGGAAGATCGATCCGACGCCGATCTTGCGCGACCCAACCGACGAGAAAAAACTGCGCGCATTGGGAGAAGAGGGCTGCCTTGCGTTGGTAGGCGATTCTACCAACGCGGTGCGCGATGGCCGCTCGCCCTCGGAAGCTGACGTTGCCAGAACGATTGCCGAGCTCGTGAACTCTGCGCGCGGGCGGGTTGCGGTAACGACATTCGCTTCAAACGTGGCCCGTCTGCGCGCTGTTGCCGATGCCGCGCGAGCTGCCGATCGCGAGGTCGTTGTGATTGGGCGCGCCATGGAGCGCATTGTGCAAATCGCGCGGGAGACCGGCTACCTTGAGGGCGTGCAGGATTTCCGGCCCGTCGATGCCTATGGCTATCTGCCGCCCAACAAGGTTGTCGCACTCTGCACCGGCAGCCAGGGCGAGCCACGCGCCGCGCTTTCGCGTATTGCCGAAGACCAGCATCCAGAGGTGACGTTTTCTCCCGGCGATCGCGTGATCTATTCCGCCCGCACCATTCCAGGAAACGAAAAGGCGGTCGGACGGGTCATCAATCTGCTGATCGAACAAGGGGTCGAGGTGGTCACGGATCGCACCCATCTCGTCCACGTCTCGGGCCATCCGCGTCGCGCCGAGCTTGAAGAGCTCATCGGCTGGGTGAAGCCGAAAGTCGTTATTCCAGTTCATGGTGAGGCACTTCACCTGCATGAGCACGCCGCGCTCGCACGGCGTTGCGGCGTGCGCGAGGTTGTTCGGTGCCGCAACGGCGACCTGGTGCAGCTGTCGCCGCAGGTGCGCATTATTGATGAGGTGCCGGCCGGCCGCATCTACAAGGATGGTGCGTTATTGGTGGACGCCGACGCGCGCACTGTGTCTGACCGTAGACGGTTGAGCTTTGCCGGTGCGGTTTCCGTGGCGCTTGCCATCACCGACAAAGGCGAATTGATCGAAGATCCGTCGCTTGATCTGATCGGAATTCCGGAGCGCGATCGCGAAGGCGGCTCCATGCACGAAGCCGTGCGCGATGCGCTGATCGAGACTTTCGAGTCCTTGCCGCGAGGCCGCAGGCGAGACCCCGAGTCGGTCGCCGAAGCAATGCGTCGCGCTGTCCGGGCAGCGATTGCCCAGCGCTGGGGAAAGAAGCCGATGTGCCATGTGCATGTCTTGACGGTATGATGAGTCATTTTGGAGTAGGAAAAACATGATCGGCCGCCTCAATCACGTTGCGATCGCCGTGCGAGACATTGCCAAGGCCTCCAAAGTGTACCGGGACACCTTGGGCGCCGACGTTTCGGACAAGGTGGCTCAGCCCGACCACGGCGTTTCTACTGTCTTTATTACGCTGCCGAACACCAAGATCGAGCTTCTCGAACCGCTGGGTGCCGACTCGCCAATCGGAAAATTTCTTGAGCGCAATCCCGACGGCGGCATCCATCACCTCTGTTACGAAGTTACGGACATCCGCGCGGCCCGGGACACGCTCAAAGCCCAAGGCGCCCGCGTCCTTGGCGATGGCGAGCCAAAAATCGGCGCTCACGGCAAGCCTGTTCTTTTCCTGCATCCCAAGGATTTCTGCGGCACGCTGGTCGAGCTGGAACAGGCATAAGGCGGATGAGGCGTATTGCCGATGAGCACGACCACCGTCATCGCGATCTATTTCCTGATCTGGTGGGTGACGCTGTTCGCCGTGCTTCCCTGGGGGGTGCGCAATCAGGAGGAAAGCGGCGACGTCGCGCCCGGCACCGATCCGGGGGCGCCGGCGATCCACCGCCTATGGAGCAAACTCGGCTGGACGACGCTGGTGGCCACAGTGATTTTTGGGATTCTGTACGTGATCTATACGCAGGGCCTGATCCCGTACGATCTGCTGATGGCCATTTCCGGTCCGCCGCGTCGCTGACGAGACGGCCTGAAAAAAAGAGCAGGGCGAAAAGCCCTGCTCGTCTGGATCGATTTGTCCTTCCCCCGGTATTGTTGTTTTTCGGGGCGGCCGCGTTTATCGCGCCAGGACTTGCTTCCTTCCCAAGACTTGGACCGCAGGTTTGGAACCGGTCTTATTGCCCAAGTTCCGCTCGTACGGATTGGGGGCGACGCTAGCCGATCGTCGCAGGCCTGTCAGCAGATTTGTGACATCAGCGCTCGATAACGATCGGGGCGTCGAGCTCGATCGCTTCGCCCAGTGGCGAAGTAACGATAACCCGCACCGTCCAGATCCCGGATTCGGAAAGCGCGATACCGGTAACCCGCCAGGCTCCATTGGCCTGCTCGATGGCGTTCCGTTGGAGGGGCGGGATGCGCTTCGTCGGCGGTTCGAGTGCCAGGCGGACATCCTTTGCCGGGAACTGAGAGAGGTCTTCGCGCATAACGCGAATCGTTGCCTCGGCTGGTCCGGCCCGGCCGGGATCGATTGTTACGTCCGCCATCGCCTCCGGGGCATGGATGTGAACGAAGGCGGCGCTGTCCGGGATGCCTTCGGGCTGGGCATGCGTATGCGCGGTTGGCGCACGGGTTCCCAGCATCCCCACAAGCAGAAGCACGCACAGGCCGAGAAGGATTTCGGCGAGGCTGTTGCGCTGAAGAGCGCGCAACGCGCCGCGCTCCGGCAGTCGGGGCGTCAGGTAAAATCGGTTCACCGCGGCAATAGCGAGCATGGCGACGAAAAGACCGATCTTGAGCGCGATCAGGCGGCCATAGCCGGTCGCAACGAGATCGCGGGGGCCGCTGAGCAAATTCCAGCTGTTGACGAGGCCGCTTGCCAGCAGGGTGGTGACACTTAGAATTCCAACGACAGAGAACCGGCGTGTTGTGCTGGCGATAAAATTCTCCCAGCCGGGCTCGCGGCGCGCCCATGTCAGCGCAAGCAAGAACGCCGGCAGACCGCCGAGCCATGCCCCGGCGGCAAGCAGATGCGCTATGTCAGACAGAAGGTGAAAGTCTCCGGCAATTC
>Ga0184625_10000859_pt1 | contig 12162 bp, 8 predicted proteins | sample PLM3_30_b1_FD_133151 | JGI IMG/M metagenome (GOLD analysis project Ga0184625, IMG submission 133151) | Groundwater sediment microbial communities from an aquifer in East River, Colorado, USA - PLM3_30_b1 | ecosystem: Environmental > Terrestrial > Soil > Riparian zone | place: USA: East River... | reverse complement strand
GGGCGAGTCTTCCAGGCCATGAGCGCGCTGCGGAACGACTCCCGCGTGCGCTTCGTGCACCCCGACTGGATCGTCCACGCACTCGACATTCCCCCGAACGACCCCTTCTATCCGATTCAGTGGAACCTGCAGAGCCCGAATCCCGCGGCCGGCAGCATCCACGTCGAGGGAGCGTGGGCGGTCAATCCGGGTGGCGATCCCGCGGTCGTCGTGGCGGTCGTGGACACCGGCATCGCCTACGAGACGTTCGGCACCTTCTGCCAGGCGCCCGATCTCGCCGGAGCCCACTTCGTGCCCGGCTGGGACTTCGTCAACAACGACGCGCATCCGAACGACGACGAGAGCCACGGAACGCACGTGGCCGGCACGATCGCCCAGACGACCAACAACGCGACCGGTGTCGCGGGGATCGCCTACAACGTGTCGCTGATGCCCGTGAAGGTGCTGAACGCGCAGGGCTCGGGGACGATCAGCCAGATCGCGGACGGCATCCGCTGGGCCGCCGACCACGGCGCCCACGTCATCAACATGAGCTTCGGCACGAGCGCGTTGCCGGCGCAACTGATAGCGCTCCAGGACGCCGTCCAGTACGCCGCGAGCCTCGGCGTGGTGTTGGTCGCGGCGTCGGGCAACTCGAGCGGTGCGACGCCGATGTATCCGGCCGCGTACCCGGAGGTGATCTCGGTCGGGGCGACGCTCTACAGCAAGGCGCTCGCGACGTACTCGAACAAGGGCAGCGAGCTGTGCACGCCCGGGGGCACCAGCAACGGTGAGGACGTGAACGGCGACGGCTACCCGGACATGATCCTGCAGAACACCTTCGACCCGAACACTCACGCCACGTGCAGCTTCGGGTACTGGTTCTTCGCCGGGACCTCGATGGCCGCGCCGCACGTGGCCGCGGTCGCCGCGCTCCTCAAGTCCGAGAGCCCCGCGCTCACGGCCGCCGAGATCCGTCAGGTGCTCCACGACACCGCCGACAACACGGTCACGCCCGACTGCGGCTTCGGGCTCGTCGACGCGCAGCGCGCGCTCGAGGCCGTCGCGGTGGGCGACCACGCACCCACCGTCTCGATCTTCAAGCCGACCGCCGCCAGCATGCTGGCCGGGAGCGTGACGATCCAGATCACGGCATCCGACGCCCAGACGCCAGCGAGCGACCTCATCGTCGAGTGGTCGCGCGACGGCACGAGCTGGCAGCTGGCGTCCTACAACGCCGGGTCCGGCTACGACGAGGCCGTCTGGGACACCACTGCCGAAACCGAAGACAGCCAGGTGACGCTGCGCGCCCGCGCCACCGACAACGCGACGCAGACGACCGAGGCGCCGCCGGTCGCGGTCAGGGTGAACAACCAGAACCAGCCGCCGGTCGCGGCGTTCAGCTACTCGTGTACCTCGAACGTGTGCAGCTTCAACGCCTCTGCCAGCTCCGACGCGGACGGCACCACGCTCAGCTACGCGTGGAGCTTCGGTGACGGCCAGCCGGGAGCCGGCAAGACCTTGAGCCACACCTTCACGGCCACAGGGACCTACGTGGTCAACCTGACCGTCACCGACGAGCTCGGCGCCACCGGAGCACACGCGGAGAACGTGACGATCCAGTCGGTCAACAACACGTCGCACGTCTCCGACCTCGACGGTGTCGGCCGCAGGCTGTTCCTCGGCTTCTGGGAGGCCCGCATCACGATCCGCATCGCCGACACCCTCAACCGGCCGGTGGCGAGCGCCCGCGTCTCGGCGCTCTTCAACGACGGACCGTCGCTCTTCCAGTGCACGACGAACGGGAGCGGCAGCTGCACGGTCTCGGGCTATCAGCTGAACCTGTCGTGCCTCACCTTCACCGTGACGAGCGTGACGCACGCGACGCTCAAGTACCAGCCGGCGCAGAACGGTGATCCGGACGGCGACAGCAACGGGACCCAGATCACAGTCTGCCGTCCCTAGACGCAAAAACAGCCGTTTCTCACCTTCGGCCCGTCTCGGCGCGCTCTCCTCCGGCGCTCCGAGACGGGCCGTTTCACCATCCGGCGGCGCAGTCGGCGGTAGAATCTCGCCGTTTCCTTCTTTCTGAGGTCAGATGCCCCTCGCGTCCGGGACGCGTCTCGGCCCGTACGAGATCCTGGCGCCGCTCGGCGCCGGCGGCATGGGCGAGGTGTATCGCGCCCGCGACCCCCGCCTCGAGCGCGACGTCGCGGTCAAGGTGCTGCCCGAGCACTTCGTCGACGACTTTGACTCGCTCAAGCGCTTCGAGGCCGAGGCGAAGGCGGTCGCCGCGCTCTCGCATCCCAACATCGTGGCGATCTTCGACACCGGCCAGCACGGCGACCAGCTCTACGTCGTGACCGAGCTGCTCGAGGGCGAGACGATGCGCACGCGGCTGCGCGACGGTCCCTTCGGCATGCGCAAGGCCGCCGAGCACGCCGCGCGCGTGGCCGAGGGTCTCGCGGCGGCGCACGAGAAGGGAATCGTGCATCGCGACATCAAGCCCGAGAACCTGTTCCTGCTGAACGACGGCAGGGTCAAGATTCTCGACTTCGGGCTCGCACGGCAGGAGCCGCTGCTGCAGGTCAGCGGCGACCACAGCACGTCGCCGACGGCAGTGCGACCCACCAATCCGGGGGCGATGATCGGCACGGTGGGGTACCTGTCGCCCGAGCAGGCGCGCGGCGATCCGGCCGACCACCGCTCCGACATCTTCTCGCTGGGAGCCGTCCTCTACGAGATGCTGACCGGGCGGCGCGCCTTCAAGGGAACGAGCCCGGCGGAGCTGCTGAGCTCGGTGCTGCGCGACGAGCCCGACATGCCGTCGCTCTCCGATCCGCGGATCCCGCACGCGCTCGACCTCATCGTCCACCACTGCCTCGAGAAGAGCCCCGACGAGCGCTTCCAGTCGGCGCGCGACCTGGCCTTCCACCTCGACAGCGTGGGCGGCACCTCGGCCTCGCAGCGCGCCGACGCGCTCGGCCCGCTGCCGGCCAAGCGGCGCCTGCGGCGTTACGTGCCGCTCGGGCTCCTGGGCCTCGTCCTGCTCGGCCTCGCCTTCGAGGTCGGCCGCCGCGTCGGCGCCGGCGCGCGCGGGCCCGGTGCGGGCCGGCCGCCGCTCGCGTTCCAGCAGGTGACCGACACTCCCGGCCAGGAGCGGCAAGCGCAGCTCGCTCCCGGCGGCGAGAGCTTCGTCTACGTGAGCGAGTCGGCCGGCAACCCCGACATCTGGCATCAGCGCGTCGGCGGACGCAACCCGGTGAACCTGACCGCCGACAGCCCCGAGGCCGACACGGCGCCCGCGTACTCGCCCGACGGCGCGCGCATCGCGTTTTGCTCCGAGCGCGACGGCGGCGGCATCTTCGTGATGGGCTCGACCGGCGAGTCGGTGAAGCGGCTCACCGACTTCGGCGAAGACCCGGCCTGGTCGCCCGACGGCAAGCAGATCGTCTTCTCGACCCACAGCGGCCAGGATCCCTACAGCCGCCCCGGCGAGGGGCACCTGTGGCTCGTCGACCTGGGCACGGGCGACCTCCGGCAGCTCACGCGCGAGCACGACGCTGTGCAGCCGCGCTGGTCGCCCTCGGGATTGCGGATCGCGTTCTGGGGGCTGCGTGGCAACAGCGGGCAACGCGACCTGTGGACGATCCCCGCCGACGCCAAGGGCGAGCCGGCCGCACTCTCGGTGACGGAGGACCCGGCGATGGACTGGAATCCCGTCTGGTCTCCCGACGGCAAGAGCCTCTACTTCTCGAGCGAGCGGGGCGGCTCGATGAACCTGTGGCGCGTGGCGATCGACGACGCCACGGGCCGCACGCGCGGCGAGCCGGAGCCGGTCACGACGCCGTCGCGCACGAGCGGCTCGATCAGCTTCTCGCGCGACGGCAAGCAGATGATGTACGTGAGCTCCGATCGGCGTTCCAGCATCCAGCGCGTCGGCCTGGATCCCGCCACGGGCAGGGTCAGTGACCCGCCGCGCCCGGTGTTCCGCGGCTCGCGCGTCATTTATACGCAGGACATCTCTCCGAACGGGGAATGGATCGCCTTCACGACACTCGGCGGCCGCGAGGATCTCTACGTGGTGAAGAGCGACGGTACCGGCTACCGCCAGCTCACCGACGACGCCCACCGCGACCGCGGTCCGCGCTGGTCGCCGGACGGCACGAGGCTCGCGTTCTACAGCGACAGAACCGGCCGCTATGAGACCTGGGCGATCCGGCCCGACGGCAGCGGCATCGAGCAGCTCACGAAGGCCACCGGACCCGCCCGCACGGAGGTCACCTGGGCGCCCGACGGAAGGCGGATCGCCACGAACGACGGCGCGAAGACCTGGATCCTGGACCTGACGCCGCCGCTCGACCAGCGTCAGGCCGAGGCGCTCCCCGAGCTCGAGGGCGGTCACTCGCTGCAGCCCCGCTCGTGGTCGCCGGACGGGAGCATGCTGGCCGGGGGACTCACCTTCCCCACGTCGCCCACCAGCGTGACGATGCTCTACTCGTTCGCCACGCGGACGTACATTCCGCTGCCCGAGGGCCGCGGCTGGCCCGCATGGATGAGCGACAGCCGCCGGCTGATGGTCGCCCGCTACGACGGGATCGTGATGCTCGACACGCGCAGCGGCCACGCGACGCCGGTGCTCGGAGTGTCCGCGCAGGGGATCAGCCTCTCGCGCGACGATCGCTGGCTGAGCTACATCGAGAACCAGTCCGAGGCCGACGTCTGGCTGGCGACGCTCGCGCGCTGAGCGGATGCCGCTGACCTACGTCGAGCACCGGCCGCGCGCCGCGCTGCGGCCGCACCTCGAGTGCCTGTGGCTCGTCTCGGACCCGCGGCCGCGTGCCGGCCGGGCGCCCGAGCGCGTCGTGCCGGACGGCTGCCCGGAGCTGATCGTGCACCTCGGGGACCCGTTCTCGCGGCAGGTGGGCGGCCGCTGGCGGCGACAGCGGCGGGCCTTCCTGGCGGGCACCCTGACCCGGCCGTGGCTGCTGCGCGCGGGGCGCCGCGTCGCGACGCTGGGAGTGCGGTTCCGGCCCGGCGAGGTGACGCCGCTCTTGCCCGTATCGATGGCAGCGGCGACGGGCCGTGAGACGCCGCTCGCCGCGATCGTCGGCCGGCCGCGCGCGCGGGGGCTCGTGCAGGCGCTCGCCGCGGCGCGGAGCGACGCCGCGTGCTTCGCGGCGGCCGAGGACTGGCTCACGTCCCAGTTCGCGCTCGCGAGCCGACGCCCCGCCGCCACGGCGCGGCCGGCAGTCCGCCTGCTGCTCGAGGCGCGTGGCGCGGCCCGCATCGCCGACGTCGCGCGCGCGCTCGGCTGGAGCCGGCGGCGGATCGAGCGCGTGTTCTCGCGCGAGCTCGGCATCCGCCCGAAGCTGTTCGCCCGCATCGTCCGGCTGAACGCGGTGCTCGCCGGGCTCGACGCCGCGGAGCGCGCGAGCGCCGTCGACATGGCTCTCGACGCCGGCTACTTCGACCAGGCGCACCTGCTGCGGGACTTCCGCGTGCTCGCGGGGCGCACGCCGCGCCAAGGCCGCGAGCGCGACGGCGAGCTCGCCAGGAACTTCACCCACCCCGCGCGGCTCCGGCTGCTGCTCGCCGGCGAGTAGCGTCGCATTTTTCCAAGAGCCGCAGCCGAAGGCGTCCTATCTTTCAGCCAAGGAGATTCTGATGCGGCGAGCGACGCTTCTGGGGGCACTCTGGTTCATCTCGCTGGCCAGCGTCGGGGCGCGGGCGCCAGGCGGCAGGATCGAAGAGCTCGGCTGGCTGGAGGGACGCTGGGAAGGCGAGAGCGACGGAATGTCGATGGAGGAGCAGTGGACCTCGCTCAAGGGGGGCGCGCTGCTGGGGCTGCACCGCGACGTCAAGGGCGATCGCATGGTGTCGTTCGAGTTCCTGCGCATCCAGGCGCCGCCCGAGGGGACCTTCTACTTCGCGAGCCCGCGCTCGCGCCCGCCGGTGCCGTTCGCGCTCGTCGAGTCGGGCGGGCGACGCGCCGTGTTCGAGAACAAGCAGCACGACTTTCCGCAGCGGATCCTGTACTGGCTCGACGCCCAGGGGGCGCTGCACGCCCGCATCGAAGGGCCGCAGGGGGGCAAGACGGTCTCGGAGGAGTGGGTTTGGACGAAGGCCCGCTAGCGCCCGCTAGTCGGAGGCCGCGCCGAGCGGCAGCCAGACGACGACGCAGGCGCCGCCCGTCGCGTCGTTGTGAGCCTCGACGCTTCCCGCGTGCTGCTCCACGATCTGCTGCACGATCGAGAGGCCGAGCCCGGTGCCGCCCCGGCGCCGCGTGAAGAACGGCTCGAACACGTGCGGCAGGTCGGCGAGCGCGAAGCCGGTGCCGTGGTCGCGCACCGAGACCCGCACCAGCCTGCGGCCGTCGCGCTCGGCCGGATCGAGCTCGACCACGACCGTGCCGCCGGGCGGCGAGTGGCGCAGCGCGTTCTCGAGCAGGTTCTGGAACACCTGCACCACGCGCTTGCGGTCGACGAGCAGCGCGGGCAGCGGCCCGTTCGTGCGCGTCTCGATCCGCGCGCCCGAGGCGCGCGCCAGGTAGTCGCAGGCGCGGCTCGCCTCCTCGATCACGCTCTGGACCTGCTCCGGCGTGCGCTCGAGCTCCCGCGGACGGCCGTACTCCAGCAGGTCGTTCATCAGCTTGCCGAGCCGCCCGACCTGTCCGCGCAGCGTCTCGAGGTGCGCCGAGACGCCTTCGTGGCGCACGCGCGCCTCGAGCGCGTCGACCGTTGACGAGATCCCGAAGAGCGGGTTGCGCACCTCGTGGGCGACGCCCGCGACGAGCGAGCCCATCGCCGCCATCTGCTCGCGGCGGCGCAGCGACGCCTCGAGCAGCGTCACCTCGCGCGCCGACTGGTCGCGCTCCCGGCGCAGCTCGATCACGCGGCGTCCGAGGCCGACCGAGATCGCGATGCTCGCGACCACGAGGCCCGCGCGCGTGAGCGGCACGCCCCAGCTTTCGGGGATGGCGACGACGCCGAGCGTGCGCAGCGCGACGGAGAAGACGCCCGCGAGGAAGACCGAGAGCCCGCCGAGCAGGTAGACCGCGGGCCGGTAGCCGCTGCGGGCGACGACCGTGGCGGCGCTGATCAGGCTCACCACGAACGCGAGCGCGGCGATCGCCGTCGCCTGCTCGGCGAGGCCGATGCTCAGGATGCTGAGCGGGAACGAGACGATCGCCGGCAGCATCGCGAGCTGCAGCAGGCGGTCGACGCGCGGGGCGCGCTCGCGGGTCGCCAGGAAGTCGCGGCCGCACAGGCAGCCGAACAGGAACGCGGTCGCCAGCATCGCCGTGGGGAGCGAGGCGCCGAGCGGGCCGAGCCAGGGCCACAGGTACTCGCGCCCGCGCCCCTCGAACCCGATCATGGCGAGCCCGAGGCCGAGCAGGTGGATCGCGAAGTAGAGGCTGGCGCGATCGCGCACCGCGACGAAGAAGATCAGGTTGTAGAGCGCGGTCGCGAGCAGCAGGCCGTTGAACAGGCCACTCAGGAACTGCGCGCGCTCGTCGTCCGAGAAGAAGGCTTCGGCGCTCACGAGCGCGCCGCGCACGGTCTGGGGGGCGCGGGACTCGAACGACAGGAACGCGGGCCGCTCGGGGTCGAGGTCGTCCGGCAGCGCGAAGAGCATGCGGTTGTGGCGCAGCGCCCCCGTGGGCTGCGGCTCGTCGAGCCCGATGCAGCGCATGGCCTGCCCGCCCGAGACGAGCGGCAGCCAGGCGCAGGCGCGCTCGAAGTTCGCGATCGGCAGGAACAGCAGCCAGTGCCGCGTGCGCGCGCCGCGCAGGTCGATGCGGAAGCGCAGCCAGTAGCGCCCGCCGCCGCGCGCCGTGATCTGCGAAGGGTCCGGGGGAGCCTCGAAGCGCGCGCAAGCCAGAGGCCCCGACACGTCCTCGAAGGACAGCGCCCGCCCTTGGTCCTCGAGCAGCGCCAGCCGCTCCTCGATCGCGACGCGGAGGGCATCCGGGCCCGGCGTGAGCGCCTCCCCCCGCTCGCAGGCGGCTCCCGCCGGGTCCGCGACGGTGAGGCCCAGCACGAGGCCCAGGCTCGCCAGCATTGCTGGCCCGAGAGTAGCGCGACTTCAGCGCTGGCGCAGCAGGATGCCGGACTCGGCGATGAGCCGCCTGTAGGCCTCCTCGAGGCCCGCCCCGTACTCGTAGGGCTCCTCGTACACGAGCTCGCGCAGGCCGGCCTGGATCGACTCCTTGGCGCAGCCGAAGCAGGGGCGCAGCGTCGCGTACAGGATTCCGCCGTTCGTCGCGTTGCCGTGCCGCGCCGCGAGCACGATCGCGTTCTGCTCGGCGTGCACGCAGACGCAGGTGTCGTAGCCGGCGCCGGGCGGCGCGTCCGAGGCGCAGCGCGGGCAGCCGCCCTCGTCGCAGTTCCTGACCCCCATCGGGGTGCCGTTGTAGCCGGTGGCGATGATCGCCTTCTCGACCACGATCAGCGCGCCGACGCGGCGCCTCACGCAGCTCGAGCGCGTCGCGACGGTCCGCGCGATCGCCATGTAGTAGTCGTCCCAACCCGGACGCGCCGTGCTCAAGGGCCCCCTTCCCGAAAAGCGGTCCGCGGAGTCTCCCGCAGCGCGGCGGGACGGTGCAAGTGTCCGAATTTCGGCCCGTTTCTTCGAGCCGGCAGCAGCGCAGCGCGCCCAACAGCCTCGTTTCATGGGGCTTCGGCGGGGAGGCACGAGCGCCCCGCCCTGGCGCGGCGCTTGCAAAATGCCAGCGGCGAGGAAGGTTCGGGCGTTCAGGCGTGACCGCGTGACGCGGGGCACGGAGGGTGTGAAGATGCAGGCACTGCGAGTGATGGACGAAGACGCGATCGAGGAAGAGCGCGTCGTGGACGAAGATGGGAACGAGCGCAGGCGCGCGCTCCGGCGCAAGCTGCCGTTCGGACGCGGCGCGGTGCTGATGGCGGGCGGGCGCACTCACATCGTCGGGCTGGCCGACGTGAGCGTCACGGGTGCCTACCTTACGACCCGCGCTCCCGTCGAAGCCGGCGAGGTCCACGTCCTGCGCCTGCTGCTGTTCCCCGACACGGTGGAGACCGAGCTGCGCGTCCAGGTCGTGCGCGTGTCGCTCGAGGAGCACGAGGCGAAGCAGCATCCTCGCGGCGTCGCCGTGCGCTTCCTCGAGCTCGACGAGGCCGCGGTCAGCAAGCTCAAGGCCTTCATCGCGCAGCGGCTGCCCGCGAAGCGGCGGCACGCGCGCTAGCCCCGCGCGCGAGGGCAGCTACTTCAGCAGATACTCCTGGATGAAGGCCACCGTCGCGTAGAGCTGGAAGTCCTGGTTCTTCTTCTTGGCGAAGCCGTGGCCTTCGTCGCTCGCGAGCAGGTACCAGACCGGGCCGCGGTTCTTCTTCACCGTCGCCACCATCTGCTCGGACTCCGTGTACGGCACGCGCGGGTCGTTGCGCCCCTGCACCACGAAGAGCGGCTTCGTGATCCTCGCCGCGTTCGTCGCGGGCGAGATCCGCACCAGGTGCTCCTTCATGGCGGGGTCGCGCTCGTCGCCGTACTCGACGCGCCGCAGGTCGCGCCTGTAGGACTCGGTGTTCTGCAGGAACGTCACGAAGTTCGAGATCCCCACGACGTCGAGCGCGCAGCGCAGCTTGGCGTCGTAGTGCGTGGCCACCGCGAGCGTCATGTAGCCGCCGTAGCTGCCGCCCGTGACCATCACGCGTGAGGCGTCGAGATCCGGGCGCGTCGCGATCCAGTCGATGAGCGCGCCGATGTCCTTCACGGAGTCCTCGCGCAGCACGCCGTTGTCGAGCTTCACGAAGCTCTTGCCGAAGCCCGTCGACCCGCGCACGTTCGGGTAGAGCACGGCCACGCCGAGCTCGTCCATGTAGAAGTTGCCGCGGCCGAGGAAGCCCGGGCGCGCCTGGCCCTCGGGCCCGCCGTGGATGTTGATGATCACGGGGCGCGGCCCGCTGAAGCGGGGACTTGGCTTGTAGAGGAAGCCGGAGATCGTGCGGCCGTCGAAGCTCTTCCAGCGCACGAGCTCCGGCTCCGAGAAGTTTGCGGCGTTGAGCCCGCCCGTCTCGCTCTCGGTCCAGCGCTCGAGCTTGCCCGTCGAAACGTCGAGCGAGTAGCAGTCGACCGGCGAGCGCGCCGAGGAGAGCGACAGCCCGAGGTCGCGGCCGTTGTTGTGCCACTCGAGCGCGACCACCAGGCCGACGGGCAGCCTCGGCGCCGGCTTCTCCTTGCCGCTCGCGGTGTCGTGCAGGTGCAGCACGTCCAGGCCTTCCTCGTTGGTCACGAACGCGATCGTCTTGCCGTCGGGCGAGAGCGCGAAGCTGTCGACGTCCCACGAGAGGTGCGACGTCAGGTAGCTGTGTTTGCCGCTGGCGAGCTCCAGATACGCCAGGCGCTGGAACTCCGAGTCCTTGTCGGTCGTGACGTAGACGCCCTTGCCGTCGGCGCTGAAGCGGGCGCCGCCGTACGCGACGGGCTCGCCGCCCTTCGGCGTGACGAGCGTCTTCTCACCCGTGGCCACGTCGACCAGCCAGACGTAGCTCTCGTTGACCGAGACGAACTCGAGGACGGCGAGCTTCCTGTCGTCGGGCGACCAGTCGGCCGGCGCCCAGCCGCCGCCCTTCACCTCGAGCAGCAGCCGCGACGAGGCGGGGTCCTTCGGGTCCATCACGTAGATGTCGCGGTCGGCGCCGTTGCGGCGCGTCGAGCCGAAGGCCAGGCGGTCGCCCTGGTGCGACCAGGGGCCGAGCTCGTTCTGCGAGCGGCCGCCGCTCGTCAGCATGCGGACGTCGCCGGTCGCGAGGTCGAGGCGGTGGATCTGCGAGAACTCGTCGCCGCCCTGGTCCTTCGTGAAGAGGATGTAGTCGGACGAGCGGCGCGGCCAGCTCGCGTTGCCGACGCGGTCCGGGAAGAACGTGAGCTGCCGGCGGGCGCCGAGCGGGAAGCGCACCTCGTGGATCTGCGGCGTGTCGCCGAAGCGGGTCTGGATCAGCATCTGCCGCTTCGTCGGGTGCCAGGAGGCGAGCGCGGCCGAGCGGAACTCGGTGTAGCGGCCCACCGCCTCGGCGACGGCAGCGGGGATCTCGGGCAGGCCGTCCGTGACCAGGTTGTCGCCCGGCTTGATCACCGCCGGCTTCGGGGTCGGCGCCGCCGCCGGGGCCTGTCCGCGGGCGCTCGTCGCGCCTGCGATCAGAGCGAAGCCGAATGCCGTTGCGAGCGGCCGGGTGCGCGATGCCATGGGGTCACCTCGTCGTGAGCAAGATCGGCGGGAATCTAGCACGCCTGCGCGCGAGCCGGCTCAGCGTCCGACGCTGGTTCGGCTCAGGATGGCGCGCGCCTTGCGGAGCGCACGCCGCAGGCCGTGATCCGGTCCGAGTGGCTCCGTCTCGTCCCAGGCCACCCAGCGGATCTCGTTGAGCTCCGTGAGCTCCGGCAGCAGCTGCGCGCGCTCGGGCGCCACGACCAGGTAGCGGAGGTCGAGATGCTGGTGCGCCGGCTCCGAGCCGCGCGCCGGGATGTCGTGGACGTCCACGTCGAGGGGGCGCGGCGCTCGCGGGTGCAGCGTGAGGCCCTCGATCCCGCTCTCCTCGAGCGCCTCGCGCAGGGCCACCTCCTCGCCGGTCGTCTCGCCCGGATCGCCGTGGCCTCCGGGCTGCAGCCAGCGGTCGAGCTTGCGGTGGTGGAGCAGCAGGACGTGGCTGCCGTCGGCGGACACCGTGATGGCGCTCCCCGTCAGGTGGCCCTCGCCGATCGCGCGGTCGAACGGCCGCTCGTGGCGTCTCACGAAGGCGACGATCTGGTCGCGGTCGCCCGCCTCCTCGGCGTCGGCCGGCGCGAGCTCGAGCAGCGAGCGAACGAGGGCGGTGCGCGGATCGTCGCGTTCGGAGGTCAACACCCCGATTCTAGCGGCAGCGGGCTTGCGGCCGTCGTCAGGACAACGGCCTTCTGCTAGATTGCCGGCGCGCTTCATGGCTTCGACACCGGCGCCTCTGCCCGCTCCTGCCCGTGGCCTGATGGCGCTGGTCGCGCTCTCGGGCATGGCCGCGCTCGTCTACGAGTCGCTGTGGATGCGCTCGTTCGGCCTCATCTTCGGCGGCACCACGCAGGCGGTCGCGATGGTGCTGGCCGTCTACATGGCCGGCCTCGCCACGGGCAGCGCGCTCGTGTCGCGCCGGCGCGTCGCGGATCCGCTGCTGG
>Ga0184625_10000857_pt1 | contig 12173 bp, 10 predicted proteins | sample PLM3_30_b1_FD_133151 | JGI IMG/M metagenome (GOLD analysis project Ga0184625, IMG submission 133151) | Groundwater sediment microbial communities from an aquifer in East River, Colorado, USA - PLM3_30_b1 | ecosystem: Environmental > Terrestrial > Soil > Riparian zone | place: USA: East River... | reverse complement strand
TGCATTCGATGGGATGCCGGGAATGTTGAGCGCGGCTCCCGCAGACGAAGACAACGACACCGCGCTCCGTTGAACAGCTCGCCGCGTATCTCCGATGCGCAATTCATTCAGCACGTTCGCCGAGAACGTGTGTTGATAGTTTGAAGCAAACGCCCACGCCGTCGTATTTTGCGGACCAACAGCCACGCTGCCAGCCGGAATGGTTCCACTCCCGTCCGGAAAGGGCGTCACCGGTTCGGCGTGACCGCGGAAGTGCGTCAACCGTCCGAACGTCTGATCCCGGCCGGTCCCGAACTTGTGATCGATCCGCACGTCGCCCTGATCCTGATCGTCGATTTCGTTGGCGGTCCGGCTGTAGTTGTTTGCGGTAGCGGTGTTCGTCGGGAGCGGGTAGCGCTCGAGCAGCGACAGCGCGACCGGATCCATGGCGCTCATCGGAATCGTGTTGTTGGGAAACTGCTGGCGTGTATTTCCCACCGTCGTCGCCGGATCGTAGATGTTCTGGCGGAATATGCCTGATCGCTCGGCGAGCGTCGGCACGTTCGAGGTCACCGTGCGGCCGATGCTCTGTCGCTGCCCCTGATAGTCGACAAAGAAGAACGTTCGATCCTTGACGAGCGGGCCGCCGAGCATGCCGCCGTACTGATTCCGGTGGTAGTCCGGTTTCACCGGATTGCTGGTCTGGAAGAAATTCCTGGCATTCAAATGCTCGCTGCGAAAAAACTCGAACACATTGCCGTGAAAGGCATTGCCGCCCGACTTGGTCGTGAGGTTGACCACGCCGCCGTTGAACCGCCCGAACTCAGCCGGAGGGCTATTGCTCTCGATCTTGAACTCCTGGATGGCGTCGATCACCGGGTAGTAGGCCACCTGCCCAGGCTCGGGCTGCAGTACGGAGATGCCGTCGAACAGATATTCGTTGGTTCGAGGTCTCCCGCCGTTGATGCGAGGCAGGACGGAATTCGGCGGAAGCGCAACGCCCGGGACGATGGAGGCGAGCAGGATGAACAGGCGGCCGTTCAGCGGCAGCTGCACGACCTGCTCGTTCTCGACGACCGTCCCGAGGCTCGCGGTCTCCGCTCGCACGATCGGCGCGTCTGCGATGACCGTCACCAGTTCTCGAACGTCTCCGATAGTGAGATCAAAATCGATGCGCGCCTTTTCACCGGTCGCGAGGCGGACTCCTTCGCGGCGGAAGGGCTTGAAGCCCGCGAGCTCGAGATCGAGGCGGTACTCGCCCGGAGCCAGGCTGGCCACCGTGTACACGCCATTGCGGGTGGAGGCAACCACACGCCGCAGATTCCTCCGTGTTTCGGTCACGGTGATCGTCGCGCCGGGAATGGCGGCCCCCGCCTGATCTCTTACAAGGCCAGTGATTTCGCCGGCACCCGTCTGGGCACGGGCGGGCATCACCGCGGCGCCGTACACACACGCGAGAGTCAGACAGATTGATAGCGATACGCTTCGAGCCTTACGACTCGTTCCCGCCACTCGGGTCACTCCTGGTTGCGTAAACTCTAGATCGAACTGATATGGTAGGCAAATCGACTTAATAAAGCTCGATCTATGTCAAATAAACGCGCTAGAACTCTGACTCTCTTCTGGGCAGGAGCGGTTATTGAACCGGGCGTCTGCTCACGGTGATACGATTTGAAGCGATTTTGACCAGAAGGGAGTGGAATGGCGCTCTTGACCGTGAGAGCGGCGGCCGAGCAGCTCGGCGTCGCGTATTCGACCTTGAAGAGATGGGTTCACACCGGACGGGTGCGGACCACTCGCACGGAAGGCGGACACCATCGCATCTCTGACAACGAGATTGGTCGTCTGCTTGCGCGCCATCAGCCTGAAGGCCGGCGCCGCAGGCTGGCTTCAGACGCCGACGACTCGATCGAAGGCTTGAGCGCGAGAAACCGGCTGCACGGGTTCATCGACGAAGTGCGAATCGATGGCCTCCTGGCGCAAATTCGCCTGCGGGTTGGCGATCAGTCGCTGACTGCGGTCATCACCGCGGATGCCGTGCGTGCGCTGAAGCTTCGTCGCGGCGACGATGCGCTGGCGATCATCAAGTCGACTGAAGTGATGATCGCCCGCGCAGGGCACCACGAGTCACCGCCGAAGCGCCGTTCATAGTGGCGTCGTGCCGGCCGTTAGGCCGGCCGTCCCCTGTCAGGTGCTTCACGTCACTCGACGAGTCCGAAGGCGAGGATGTCGCCGCCGGACGCAATCGCGATGTATTGCTCGCGGTCGAACTGGTAGGCCATCGGCGAGGCGTGCCAGTTCGCGTTCGCCTGGAACGACCACAACGGCCTGCCGCTTGCCGCGTCGGCCGCCGCGAACGTGCCGCTGTCGTCTCCGAAGAACACGAGGCCGGTGGACGTTGCCAGCGTCCCGCCCCATGAGGAGCCAGTGCCCGCTTGAGGCAGCTCCCATTTCCGGCTGCCCGTCTGCAGGTCGAGTGCGTACAGCAGGCGCTGCGGTTTCGGAGTCGTGTCGACGCGCTGAGCCCCGCCGCCGTAGGCCTTGCCTTGCTCCCATTCAACCGGCCGCTTCGTATAGATCGAGCATTTCTCGAATACCTGGACGTAATACAACCCGGTGGCGGGATTGTAGGAAGGGGAGAACCAGTTGGTCGCGCCGTCCTGTGAAGGGCAGACATGCGTGCCCTCCGCGGTTGGCGCCTGATTTGGATTTCTGATCGGTTTTCCATCGGGACCAATGCCGCTGGCCCATGTGAGGTTCTTGATGAACTGTTTGGCCAGCAGCAGCGTGCCGTTTGTCCGATCGAAGACGTAGAAAAATCCGTTGCGGTTGGCCTGCACGAGCAGCATGCGCCGCTGACCCTGCCAGCTTGTATTGATGATCATCGGCGTTTCGGTGGCGTCCCAGTCCCACAGGTCGTGCGGCGTGAACTGGTAATGCCACTTCAGCTTGCCGGTCGCCGGATCGAGCGCGAGGATGCAATTTGAGTACAGGTTATCGCCGCCGCGCTCTTCGCCGTTGTAGTCGGGACCAGGATTGCCGGTCGGCCAGAACAACGTGTCGGTGTCCTTGTCGTAGGTTCCGGTGAACCAGGTATTCGCGCCGCCGTGCTCGACGCTCGTGCCCTTCCAGGTATCCCACGCCGGCTCTCCCGGCTTCGGCAGCGTCGAGAAGCGCCAGACTTGTTTTCCAGTGGCCTGATCGTACGCGGCGACAAATCCCTGAGCGCCGTTGTCGCCGCCGCCGGTTCCGGAAATGACCACGCTGCCCACGGCGAGCGGGGCGGACGTGGCGCCGTGATTCTGGCGCCAGTCAGCCATCTCGATATCCCACACAAGTAGTCCGGTTGCGCGGTTCAGAGCGATCAAGTGAGCGTTGTCAGTAACCATGAACAGCTTGTCGCCACCGAGGGCCACGCCGCGATTGATCCCGCTCGCGGCATCGCCAGCCAGGCCGGTCGAGCGGGGACGCTGATAGCGCCAGATCTGGCGGCCGTTGCCGGCATCGAGCGCGTAGCACTCATTGGCGTTTGTGACGTACATCACGCCGCCGGCGACGACTGGCGTGCCTTGCAGCCGGCCGGCATCGGGAACCCGAAAGATCCACTTCGGCGCCACTCGCTTGACGTTCGACTTGTCGATCTGCCGCAGCGACGTGTAACGATTGCCGCCGACGTCGCCGTTGTACGACGGCCAATCCGTCTCTGACGTGACTTCGCGGAATGTGCCCGAGTCCGTTCGCCGTAAAAGGTGGATCCGGTTGTCGTCCGATCGCAGCTGCGCGTCCTCAGATCCTTCGTTGACCACCAGGCCATCGAGCGATCTGCCGCTGGTCAGCGCGAAACTTCTCCGGTAGGGCTGAAATCCACCGCGTGGCCGGAGCGTGCGCACGAAGGCGAGGAGTTGCGGCATTTCGGCGTCACTCACGTTCACCGCCGGCATTCCGCGCGCCGGCAGTCCGTCGCGAACGATCGCCGTGAGCTGGGCGTCCTGCAGATTGGGCACGACGCGTGTGATCGTGGGCGCGTGCTCTCCGCCATTGCCATCGGCGCCGTGACAGCTGCCGCAGCGATCTTCGAACATCGTCTGGCCCGGTGGATTCTGCGCCCAGGCCGTTGACGCGAGTGCGATCGAAACAACCATGAACGGCGCGAGGGTTCGGTGCATTGGGCCGTGATCTTACTCCTCAACTCAGCGAACACGCGGTGGATCCGGTATCGTTATCGCACCGGCCTCGCCCTATGACCGAACCCTCCACTTCACCTGTCGCCGAGATTTACGCCGCGCTGCGCGCCTTGAACCCGAGTTGGAGCGTCGAGGTCGGCAGACCGGATGGCAGAGGCTGGATTGCTGGAGGCCAGCTGCGAGTTGCCTCGAACGGACCGTTCAACGATCTCCTGCGGCGCATCGGCAAAAGCGCAGGCACCGGCGATCGCCGGACGATCGCCGCCTCGTTCGCGTTGCGGTATGGGTGGTCGTCGGCGATGGCGGTCGCGCCGTTGCTGAAGGGCAGCTGTGTACCGGATGCCTCGCTCGACAACATCTCGCTTCGGTTCCATGAGACGGGCTTCTTCGAACGCTCCGCTATTCACGAGGCGCGCGGCGTGATGGTTGCGGGCGACCCGCGCGCAACTCACCCGATGATTACTTGTGTGCCCGACGCGCACCAGCTCTTGCGGACGCTGCGGGCGGTCCTCATGGCGCAGGCGACTCCCGTTGTTGAGGCGCTATACGACTGGTCAGGGTTTTCGCGTAAAGGCACGTGGGGAATGCTGACTTCGTCCTGGGCTGCGCACGTCACCAACCTCATCGGTGACGGCCGCGATCAGCGTCCGGCGATGCCCGTTCTCGAGGCCTTCTTTGCGGGCGACGATGTCGTCGCGCAAATGCAGCCGACGGTGTACGCATTGACGCATGCCGGTGTGACACATCTGTATCAGCGGCGTGCGAGCTGTTGTCGAATCTACCTGTTGCCGCAGATGGCGCTCTGCGCCAGCTGTCCGCTCGTGTCCCACGAGGAGCGCCGTGCGCGAAACCTCGACTGGATGCAAACGCAGCTCGAATACGACCGGCCGGGACGCCGGTGGAACTAGGGACCGCGCCGGACTTCCGGTCGCGGCCCCTCACCTTATTAGTACGCGTTTACGAGCTGCTCGTAGGCATAGTCTCCCAGAAAGTGATGCGCTTCGGTCGTCGGGTGCACCACATCCCAGAAGATAAACCCGAATGACGCGTTGAAGAGGATCGGCGGCGCGTCGCTGCAGGACGCGGGGTTGACGAACAGACAGGTCGACAGCCCCGCCGTCTGCGGCGTCGCGAACGCGTCGAGCAAGGTAAACTCCGCCTGCATCGTCGTGCGCAGGCGAACAAATAGAGGTTCGAACTCCAGCAGGGTCAGATGGAGGCTCGGAAACCGCGCCCGCAACCGAGCGACAGCCTGGCCGAGAAGGAAGTTGTGATACCCGCTGAGGGCAGTCGCGTCTTCGTTGCCGGCGTTCGCCGGAATCTGCCCGAGGTCCGGCATATCGACGACCATGACGTGACGGGCGCCGATGCCGTACAACGTGGCGATCGACTCCTCGATGTTGTGGACGACTTCCTCCGGATTCATCGGCACGTTGAACGGGTCGTCGCGGTAGTCATTGGCGCCGGTAGACACGACGTACAACGATCGAGTCGACGGCTGCCTCCCTCGGAGCGCCAGCCGGAACAACTCGATTTGCCCCTTCAAACCCGGCGCGTAGAATCCGCCCGGCGTTTTATCCAGATACGGCGTCCCCGTTCCTCCGAATGCGAAGTTGGTTGCGCCCGTCTTCGGCAGTAGAGGCGTTTCGAGAAATGGCTTCAGGCCACGAGGCGATCCCGGACGCTGGCCCGATAGACGCTGCCAGAGAAATTCGAAGGCGGTGTAGCCGTTCGAGAACCTCCCATCGAAATATGTCCGATGCGGAGTCACCGACGGCGGCACTGGCGGGTTCATTCTCATCGTTTTGGTCTGGATGAAAATGTTGCCGTTATCCGCGATGCTGTCGCCGAACACGTAGAGCGAATCGAATTGCGGGACTTGCGCCGCGGCGATCGACGGCAGGAGACAGAGCACGAGGAGCGCGACGAGTTTGAGCGATGGGGGAGCTGTCGTTGATCTCATGAGGACTCCAGGAATGGTCGTGGGCACACGCATGGACGGAAATCTTAGTCTGCCCGCACTGCACAATTTGCACCAGGTCCGTCGAATTGCACGGTTATTCACGATTTGTTCGATCGCGTGGCGGAGGAACGAGTTCGCGAAGATGAGCCGTTTGCGGCTCGGATAGCATAATCCCGGTTGAGGAGTCACATGCTGCTCACGACAAGAGGTCAGTGTTTTGCCGGCGTCGTACTTTTCTCACTTGCGTTGTCGGCGTGCCGCGACAGGTCTCCGTCTGCACCCAGTGGACCGCCGGCCTCAGCTGTTTCAGGTGTCTCAATCGGGGGCGGCGTCGAGACACTGCGTACTCGTCAGACACAAGCACTAACGGCAACGGTCACCTTATCGAACGGCACGACCCAGGCGGCCACGAGCCCGAGCTGGTCGTCGAGCAACGCCACAGTGGCATCGGTCAGCGACGTCGGAGTCGTGACGGCGAACAACCAGGGGAGCGCAACCATTTCTGTGACGGCCCAAGGTCAGACTGCCACGCTGCCGGTGTCGGTCTGGCAGGACTATCAGGGGACGTGGACAGGCGTGTACCGAATTCGAGTGTGCACCGCGACCGGTTTTCTTGGCCCGGGCGGATGGTGTAGTCCGGAAGGTTTCAGTGTTGGGCAATCGCTTCCAATCCGCTTCACGCTCACTCAGCAGAACGGGTCGTCGGTCAGTGGCAGCATCGAGCTCGGGGAGATAGTGGGGTCTCTGGCGGGGACTGTTTACGACTCTCGTCATTTCATCGGTGCGGGTTCGGCATCGCTGGTGGAGGGCGGTCTGCTTTTCAGCATGAACATAGGCACGCTCGATTTATTGGCATCGAGCACGCAATTGGCGGGAAGCTTTGTCTGGGCCGTGACCGTGACGGGAGTCTCCGGACAAGGCTACAACGAGCTCGACTTGGTCGACGTAGTCCGGACCAGCAACCTTGCGCCTCGGCGTGTGACGAGTGGGCGAGCGTTCGACTCTCTCCCGTCGGTATTTCGCGGCATGCGGCAGTTGCCGTGACACGCTTCAGACGGATGGCGTCGCGTTGTGTTTCGCGCGGGCGGTCAGCGGGCCCACATACAGGCCGAGCGCACCACCGCACAGCAACGCGGCCGCGACGAGCAAGAGCGCGTAGTCGTAGGTGTTGGTGGTGTCCTTGATGTACCCCATCAGCGGCGGCAACGCCACGCCGCAGATGTTCGCGATCCCGTTGATCAAGGCAATGGAGACGGCGGCTGCGGTGCCGGAGAGATATTCGGTCGTGACGGCCCAGAACACCGGCGTCGCCGCCCAGCTGAACGCGATCGTGACGACGAGCAAGGCATAGGAGAGCGCCTGGTTGCCGGAGTAGATGGACGCGATCAGCAGGCTTCCCGCGGCGAGCAGCGGGGCGCCCAGGTGGAGCGCGCGCTCCCCGGAACGGTCGGAATGACGGCCGTTCAGATACATGAACGCGCACGCGAAGAGAAACGGCAGCGCCGAGAGCAGCGTCACGACCAGATCGCTTTCGGTCGAGACCGAGCGCACGATCAGCGGCAGGAAGACGGTGATGCCGATGGTCGCGAACGCCTGAAGGAACCAGAACAACGCCAGCAGCCACACCCGGTAATTGCGCAGCGCCACCTGCCACGCGATCGAGTGAGAAACCGGGGAGGTGTCCACTTCCGTTCGCAGCAGACCGATCAGCCAGCCTTTCTGCGCGTCGGTCAACCATGGGGCCTTGGCTGGGATGTCGGGCAGATACCTGAGGACAACGACGGCAAGGATAATCGCAGGAGCGCCTTCGAGCAGGAACAGCCAGCGCCAGCCGGCGATGCCGAGGACGCCGTCGAGCTTCAGCAAGGTGCCGGACAGCGGCAGACCGAGGACCGAGGCGAGGGTCGCGCCAATATAGAAGAACGACATCGCCCGCGCGCGATCGCTGCGCGGATACCAGCAGGAGAGGTAATAGATGATGCCCGGTGTGAAGCCCGCCTCCGCGGCGCCGAGCAGCAGCCGCATGACGTACAGCTGTGTGGCCGTATGCACGAATCCCATGCCTGCGGCGACAAGGCCCCACGTCACCATGATTCGCGCGATCCAGCGCCTGGCGCCGACGCGCGCGAGAATCAGGTTGCTGGGAACTTCGAGCAGCACGTAGGTGACATAGAACAACCCCACCGCGATCCCATACATCCTCGTGGTCAGCCCGAGGTCGGCGTTCATTCTCAGCGCTGCAACCGAGATGTTCGCCCGGTCGATGTAGGCGACCAGGTACAACAGCATGAGAAACGGAATCAGCTTGAGGTTCAGCCGCGCGATCGTGCTCGCGCCCAGCTCGTCCGTGCGAGTCGATAGTGGCATTGGGGAGGCCAGTCTATACAACCTGTTCAAAACTGCACAGACGGATCGGGCACCATCGGGTGTAGGGTTGAAGTTTGGCAAAAAGGAGGACCTGGATGGCTGTCGCGAAAGTGTCCGAGATCAACGCCACGTCGACCAAGAGCTTCGAGGATGCGATGCAGCAGGGGCTGGCCCGCGCAGCAAAGACGCTGCGGAACATCCGCGGCGCCTGGATCAAGGAGCAGCAGGTGCGCTGCGATGGCGCCCGTATCACCGAGTATCAGGTGAACATGCTGGTGACATTCATCCTAGATGACTAGCAACGGCTTCAGCTCACTTCAGAGAGGTGACACATGGGTTTGAGAGATACCTACGCGCACGCGATCCAGACGGCGAAGGGCAAGTTCCAGGGCAATGCCGAGGAGCGCGACGGCAAGCTTCATTTCAAGGGCACAGTCGCGACGGAAGCCGAGAAGAACGAAATCTGGACGGCAATCAAAACGATTCCGACGTGGCAGAAAGACATCGTCGCGGATATTCAGGTCACAGGTGTCGCCGGGTCCCGGGCTGCGGCCCCGCCTGCGGCAGCGCCGGCAGCGGCGAAAACCTACACGGTCAAAGCCGGTGATACGTTGAGCGCGATCGCGAAAGAGCACCTCGGCAGCGCCGGCGCCTACATGAAGATCTTCGAGCTCAACAAGGATCAACTGGCGGATCCCGACAAGATCAAGCCGGGGCAGGTGTTGCGCCTGCCGTAGGTCCGTGGGCCTGATTGCGCTGGCGCAACGACACGCAGCAGGCGCGATGTCACTATCGCTGCGTGTGTGACTTTTCCAAGATCCGGCTCCTGCTCGTCGACGACAATTCCGTGTGGCGCAAGTTCGCGATCGAACATCTGAATGAGGCGGGCGTCCGCACCATTGATGTGGCATACGACGGCGTGCAGGGGGTGTTCAAAGCCCGCATCCTGCAGCCTGATCTCATCCTGATGGAAGTCAGGCTGCCTCATATGAACGGCATCGAGGCGGCTCGGAAGATGGGGGAGGCGGCGCCCGCGACAAAGGTCGTGTTCGTCAGCGTCGTCGATGACCCCGATGTGATCGCTGCGGCTCTAGAGGCAGGTGGCGTCGAGTACGTGTCGAAGCCGCGTGCCGCACGCGACCTGATACCGGCGATCAGGCGCGCACTTGGCCTTGCCGAAACTGCATAGCCCTCCGCTGCTCTGCTTCATATATGCTGAGCCCCTGACTTTTCAGGAGGTTCAATGAAGTATAGGTTGCCGCTATCACTTACCCTGGCCGGCTTGGCTCTTCTATTGGCGGGCGTTGCGACCACCAACGCTCAGAAACAGGAGCCGCCAAAAATAGCAATACCCCAGTCTGGCGTGCCCCAAATCATGACCATGGAGGGCAAGTTCGTCCGGGCCGCGTACAACAATGAGGGGTACGTCATCCTGGGCTACCAGCCCGCCAACCGGTCGCTCGGTGAAGAGTGGCTCCTCCTCGAGATTGGCGCCACCCTGCGCGACGGCGTGCAGGCCTTCACGATGAAGCGCGAAGACTACACACTCGATACGCCCGACGGCAAGACGCTTCCGCTGCCCTCGATCACCGAGTTCCGGGCAGGGAATACCCAGGCCCTGCAGGCTCGGGCCAAGGTTCAGCGCGACTCGATCAACTACTTTCCGCCGAGCGCGACCAGAGCGTGCCGCATCGGCTTTTTCTCCGATCTGATCTCTCCGGCGATGGCCTACGACGAGTTCGAGGTGAGCAACACGCGCGCCTGTATCGGCCGCCTCTATTTCCACGTGCCGGGCGGCATCAAGTACGGCCAGCATTGGCTCAACGTCAAGTTCCAGAAGGGCGTCATTCGCGTGCCATTCCGAATCCTGACCGAAGACGAAGAGAAGACGTTGTCGAAGAACTACGGGAACATCGAGAAGCAGGTCAAGGACGCGTTCGCGCCGCCGAAGAAGAAATAATCGCCTGCGGTTGAATACCGCCCTACAGCGCCGGCGCAACCCCGGCGTTGTGGGATGACCGAATTCAGTAGAATACCAGCGCCCGCAATTGCGCTGGATAGATGAATACGGTCTCTGTTGAACCGGTGGCATTAGCTCGCGTCGCGCCGTGGCGATCGGTGCGGACGCTATTGCCGCCACTCATCGTCGCTGCCGGCTACTACCTCGGGTGCTTGGCCGGCTTTGCCGCTCGATTCCCGTCGAGCGGCATCTCGTTCTTCTGGCCGCCAACCGCGCTGCTCATCGCGGCGCTTCTGCTCACCGCGCAACGCACCTGGCCAACCCTTCTTGCAGCCGCGTTGGTCGCACATGCCGTCGCGCATGCCCAGAACGGCGTCGCGCTCGCGACATGGCCGATTCAGTTCCTGGGGAACGCCGCTCAGGCGGTCCTTGCAGCGTCGATCGTACGCCGGCGCTCGACCGGTTCGTCGCTCTTCGGCGATCTTCACACCGTCCTGACGTTCATTCTTGGCGCCTGCGTCGTCGCGCCCGCCGTGGCCTCGCTCATACCTGCGTACGCGTATGTGCACCTGGGATGGGCAACCGACTTCGCCCAGGCATGGCGAGCGCGGACGGTCTCCAATGCGGTCGCCACGCTGACCGTCGTCCCGTCAATCGTGATGGTGTGGCAGTGGCTGGCGGCCAGGCCTCGGAGATTTCCGCAACGTCTGGGGGAGTACATCGTGTTGCTGATCGCTGTGCTCGGTGTGCATGCGGCCACCGGTTATGTGCAGCCAACAAATGTTCTTGGATTGTTGCTGGTGCTCTATGCACCCGCGCCGTTCCTGCTCTGGGCGACGATACGGTTCGGCGGCGCAGGCTTGTCTCTGGCCCTGCTGTGGACGACGCTCCTCACCATCTCCAGCGTGCTGGTCGGGCACGGTCCTCTTGCGAGTGGCGCCGGGCCTGATACCGTCATCGGGATCCAGTTATTCCTCGTGGTGACCGCGGTGCCGATGATGCTGATCGCCGGTCTTCTCGAACAGAACCGCGCGAAGCACCTGGCGCTTGTCGAGGTCGAGCGGCAGAACAGCGCCATCCTCCAGGCGCATCCAGACCTGATGTTCGTGCAGAGCCGGGCTGGCGTCTACCAGCAGTACTACGCGAAGAACTCGGCCGACCTGCTGGTGTCGCCTGAATGGTTCCTGGGCAAGGACATGCACGACGTCTTGCCGGCCGAGCTGGCCAATGAATTTACGGCGGCATTCGAGACCGTCACGTCCCAGCAGTCGGTGGTATTCGAGTATCCGCTTGTCATCAACGACGCGCCTCGACGATACGAGGCCCGGGTCATCGGCCTCGACGGCGATCGAGTTCTGAGCATCGTGCGCGAAGTCACGGATCGGTGGAGGTACGAGAACGCATTGCGCGAGGCGCAGCAGCGCTATGCGCTGGCGACGGCCGCGGGAGGCATTGCCGTCTGGGACTTCGACGTCCAGACCGCCAAGGTGTGTGTTGAGGGCGCGCTGCAAGCCTCGCTTGGATATCTGGATGACGAGATCGGTCCACAGCTGACGGACTGGGAGCGTCTGATTTTTCCGGCGGATTGGGCCGACGTCCGTGCCCGCCTCACGTCCTACACGGGCGGCGCGGGATCGAGCCTCGAGGTCGAGTTTCGCATGACCCACAAGGACGGCTCGGTCCGGTGGTTCGTCAGTACGGGTGCGGTGGCAGAGCGGGT
>Ga0184625_10000856_pt1 | contig 12185 bp, 10 predicted proteins | sample PLM3_30_b1_FD_133151 | JGI IMG/M metagenome (GOLD analysis project Ga0184625, IMG submission 133151) | Groundwater sediment microbial communities from an aquifer in East River, Colorado, USA - PLM3_30_b1 | ecosystem: Environmental > Terrestrial > Soil > Riparian zone | place: USA: East River... | reverse complement strand
GAGCGGCAGCGTAATGGCAACGTCTCGTCCGAGCACGTGACACATGGGCAGGAAAACAACGGTACGGTGGGGCTTTTCGCGAAGCGTAGGATATTGCGTTACCACGGTATCGGTGGCGGCCAGGTGTTTGCCGTGGCTAACCAGCGCGCCTTTCGGATGCCCGGTGGTGCCAGACGTATATACGATGAAGGCGGGGTCTTCCGGCGACAGGGCAGCAGCATTCTTCTCGAGCCAGCCGAGATCCGGCTTGTCGTCTCTTTTCAGCAGCTCACGCAAGTGGTGCAATTTTGGATGCGTGTAGCCGAACATGGCCGAGTCATCGATCACAACGATAGCACGCAGATCGGGTAGCTGGTCGGCGATCGAGAGGATCTTGTCGACATATTCCTGATTTTCCGCGATGAAGATCGAAGCGCCGCCATCGCGCATCTGGTAATCGACCTCCGTCGGCGATGCCGTCGGATAGATGCCGTAGGCAATTGCACCGAGCGACTGCACTGCGAGGTCGCAAAGCATCCATTCCTCGCAAACATCGCCCATGATCGCCGCCCGCTCACCGCGCTTTAGTCCGAGGCTTTGCAGCGCATGCGCATATTGTGCGACCAGCAGGGCATAGTCTCGCCAGCTGCGCTCGCGATAGATGCCGAATTCTTTCGCGCGGAAAGCCACCGACTCGGGGGTTATGCGCGCCCGCTCGCACAATAAATGGAGAGCCGTAGTGCGGCGCAATTTTTCCCGGTCGGCCGTGACGGGCGCGGTCATACGGCGCTCTTGCTTGCGCGGTGGCTCTGGCAAATCCTATAGTTCGATCGAATTCTAGGTTCTATCCACGGATACGCAAGCGCTGGACCTGTCACCGACGCGGCGATCTAAATCCATCATCGAGCTATAGAGTGTCCGGAGTCCCCAAATGGCGCCGCTCGGCCAAGGCCGTCCCCCATTTCGTGCAGACCACATCGGCAGTCTCCTGCGTCCGGGGGCCTTGCGTCAGGCATTTCGCAGGCATGCGAGCAAGGAGATCGGCGACGCTGAATTCACGCAGCTGCAAGACCAGTGCATCCGCGAGGTCGTTGGTCTGCAGGAGCAGGTTGGACTTCAGGTTGTGACCGACGGCGAATTCCGCCGCGGCTCCTATTGGGGACGTTTCGTCGAGCGCACAAGCGGATTCGAGATTAGGCAGGCCTCGTTCAGGTTTCGAAACGACAGCGGGCATGAGGTCGAGTTCACCGCGCCTTATGCCAAGGCGCGCATCGAACGGCTGCAGCCCCTCGCGCTTGATGAATTCATGTTTTTGCGCGGAGCCACCAAAGTCACCGGCAAGATCACGCTGCCCGCACCATCGACCATGCACTTCTACCGCTGTAACGATTTCGCCGACAGGACGATTTATTCCGATGTAAATGCATTCTTCGCGGATCTGTCGAAGGTGTTTCAGCAGGAAATTGAAGTGCTCGCCAAAGCCGGTTGCCGCTACGTCCAGCTCGACGAGGTTGCGGTCGCTCTCTTGTGCGATCCGGGCATTCGCGAGCAGGTCAAAAACTCGGGGAGTGACCCGGACGCACTTGTCGACCTTTATGTCAACAGCATCAACGATGCGGTTGCGCACTGTCCACCCGGCGTGACAATCGGTGTCCACATGTGCCGGGGCAACTTCAAGGGGCATTATCTCGGCGCCGGTGGTTACGAATCCGTCGCGGAACGTTTCTTCGCCAACACCAGCGTCAATCACTTCCTGCTCGAATACGATACGTCGCGCGCCGGCGATTTCGCACCGTTGCGTTTTGTTCCGAACACGAAAGGCGTTGTTCTCGGCCTGATTAGCACCAAGACACCTGTGCTCGAAAGCCTGATCGACTTAAGGCGACGTGCAGATGAAGCCGCGCGCTACATTGAATTCGACCGGCTGGCGATTAGCCCGCAATGTGGCTTCGCCAGCACGGTCGCAGGCAATCCGGTAACCGAAGCCGACGAGCGAGCGAAGCTCGCGCTGGTCGTTCAAGCCGCCGACAGCATCTGGACCTAGGAGGTCTTGCCGGCAATTCCGCCGTGTGGATTGACGAAGATGTAGCCGCGCACATCGCGCACATGCATCCTGGATAGTCCACCGCCGGAATTATAGTCACGGATCATCCATTGGCCGTTTCCGGCAGCGGCCTCGATATACATGACATGACCGCGTCGAACGGCTGCGAGTCCCGGCCGGGGACCGGATTCGCGGGGCAGCAGCCGCGCCCAATTGGATGCCAGGTTCAGGCGCACGTCCGACAGACCAAGATGTTTACGCAACCCGCAGCCGCAATAGGAATGCGGGCAACCGTTTGGACGCGAGCCGATGATCGTGCCGGTATCAGCCATGGCGAAGGCTCTGTTGCCGGCTGCATCAAGCCTCGTGGCTTGTGAAGGCTGAGAGCTCCCGTTGCAGACACTGCGTCCGTCGTTCGTCAAAGCGCAGGCATCGGCGCTTCGAGATGAGAGGTACTTATGGTGATGAGCGCGGCGTGAATGGTAGGCGTCAGCAGGCGGGGAAATGAAAACTACAAGCAACAAAGTCAGCATTCCCATGATTCCTAAACGTTTCATGGTTTTCCTCTTTGCGTTGATACGGAAACTATCTCGTCCGGAGTGCAGGCCGAAAAACTACCTCCCGTGGCGACCTGCGCTTAAACCGCACAGGCCGCAGAAAGTTCCTTTCCCCGCCTGTTATGTCGGGCATTCAACGCCGCATTCGGAGAATGCCCTGAGCCTCACGACGCACTGAGACGCACCGATTCGCACGAATCGCTGTGAATCGTGGCCAGGATTTGTGAAGAAAAGAAGGGCTTATTCCTTTACCGCGCCGGTCATCGCCGAGACGTAGTGCTCGACGAAGAATGCATAGAGTATTACCAGCGGCACCGACCCTGCGAGCGCGCCAGCCATCAGCGAACCCCAACGGTAAATGTCGCCGTCGACGAACTCGTTGACGATGGCAACCGGCACCGTCTTTTGCGAAGTGGTGGAAAGAAACGTCAGCGCGTAGATGAATTCATTCCAGCACAGCGTGAAGCAGAAAATGAAAGCCGAGATCAGCCCCGGAATTGCGAGTGGCAGCACAATCTTGGTCAGGATCTGCCAGCGACTCGCGCCATCGATCAGTGCGCATTCCTCGAGCTCGAAAGGAATGGTCTTGAAATAACCCATCAGGAGCCAGGTCGAAAACGGGATCAGGATTGTCGGATAGGTCATGATCAGTGCGAACGGCGTGTCGAACAGCCCGTATTGGAACACGACCGAAGACAGCGGAATGAACAGGATCGACGGTGGCACCAGATAGGCGAGAAAGATCGCACCACCGACCCATTGCGCGCCCTTATAGCGCAGGCGGACGATCGCGTAGGCAGCAAGCACGCTGGAGATGATGGACAGAATGGTCGCGCCGACTGCGACGAACATCGTGTTCCACAGCCATAACGGATAATAGGTTTCGAACAGCAGCTTGTAGATATGCTTGAACGTTGGCGTCCAAGTCCAGAAGGGATTGAAGCGTTCGAGATCGAGCAATTGCTCGTCAGGTTTGATGGCGGTGAGCACCATCCAGTAGAAGGGAAATAGCAGCACCACGAGGATGATCGAGAGCGGCAGATATAGCGTAACGAGCCGCCGAGGCAATGTCTGCAGATAGCTCATGCCTTCGGTATGATCGGCAATGGCCGAGGTGCCGTGAAGCACGGTCCTTGGATCGGCGACCTTGGGTGCAACCGCGTCAGTCATTGCTTTCGCCTTGTTGCCATTTGCGCCGCTGCAAACCGAACCAGGAGATCAGGATCGCCGCCAGCAGGAACGGGATCATTGCAGTCGCGATGGCCGAGCCTTCGCCGAGATAGCCGCCGCCGATTGCGCGCTGGTAGCCGAGCGTGGCCATGAGGTGCGTGGCGTTAGCGGGGCCACCGCGCGTCAGCACCCAGATGAGCTGGAAGTCGGTGAAGGTAAACAGCACCGAGAATGTCATCACCACGGCGATGATAGGCGTAAGTAGAGGATAAGTGATGTGACGGAAAATCTGCCATCGGCTCGCGCCATCGATCGTCGCCGCTTCGTAGAGCGACGGCGACACAGTTTGCAGACCGGCGAGCAGGGTAATGGCGACGAAGGGCACGCCGCGCCATATGTTGACGAAGATCACCGACCAGCGCGCGTTCCAGGTGTCACCGAGGAAATCGATATTGGTTGCGATCAATCCGAGCTTTCGTAATGACCAGGACACGATTGAGAACTGGCTGTCGAATATCCACCAGAAAGCAATGGCGGAGAGCACAGTCGGAACGATAAAGGGGATCAAAACGACCGCGCGGACGATTGCCTTGAACGGCATGTGTTGGTTGAGGAGAAGGGCAAGGTAGAGACCGATGGCGAATTTGAAAACACTCGCGACGCCGGTGTAGAGCAGTGTGTTGAAGACCGAAAGCCAGAACACCGAATCGTCCCACAGCCATACATAGTTCTCCAGGCCCACGAAATTTCCACTGCGGCCGATGCGGGCGTCGGTGAATGAAAGCCAGATGCCGAGGCCGAGCGGATAAGCGAGAAATAGCAGCAGGAACGCCGCGGCTGGCAGCATGAACCAGAGGCCGAGCCAGTCGCGGTTGACCTTGAGCCGATCCCAGGGGGTGGGCTCGCGCAACAGAGGTTTGAGGGCGACGTCAGTCATCCGGTGATCTCTCAGGCGTCATGCCTGCCTTTGTCGCAGGCATGACGCGTCTTTCTTTGCAACAGGCGATGAAGAAAGAATGGCCGGGACAAGCCCGGCCACGAGTCTACGGGTTCAGCGATAGAGCCGCATCGCCTGCCGTTCGGCGATCTTGATTGCACCTTTGGTGTCCTCGCGGCCCGTGCAGACATTGGCAAACATGTCTACGACTATGAAATCGGCCAGCGCCGCCGCCGCCTTCTCGCCGACCGACCCAAGGCCGCCAGCGGTGAGCGTGCGTTTCGCCGCTTCGCGGAAGATCGTGTTCTTGGGGTCCACAGTCCATATCAGATTGGTGTCGTAGGCGTTGAGCGGATGCGTCAGATAGCCAACCGACGCCTCCAGCCACTTGTTGTATTGATCCGCCTCCAGCAGATAGGCGATCAGCGCCTTACAGGCCTGCGGATACTTCGTGTAGGTCATCGCCAGCGTTGGGTAGCAGACATGGAACTCGGTCGGCTTGCCGACCGGCCCGACCGGCCACAGCGCGTGATTCATGTCCTCGGCGATTTCCTTCTTGGTGGCATCGCGCTTGGCGGCGGCGTAAATCGAGATGCCGTTGTTGGTCCAGGAAATCTCGCCGGCGAGGAACGCCTTGTTGTTGAACGCATCGTTCCATGCCGCCGTGCCTGGGATCATGTTTTCGTAAAGCTGTTTGGCATAAATGAGCGCCTTCTCGGTCTCCGGCGAATTGAGGATCACCTTATCGTTGGCGTCGACCACGTTGCCACCGTGCGCCCACAGGCACCAGTGCACCCAGCAATTCGCGTCGCCAGTAGCATGTCCGAGCGCCATGCCGCCCGGCGTGTTGTTGCGTTTGGTCGCTTTGGCGTATTCGAGGAACTCGTCGGTCGTTGCCGGGAACTTGGACATTCCCGCTTTCTGAAGCGCTGAAGTCCGGTAGTTGAGCATGTTGCCGCCGAAGCAGATCGGTATCGCGATCCACTTGTTGCCGCTTTTGCCGTAGGTGACGGCGGTCGGTACCCAGCCGCCATACTTCTTACCGAGGTAGTCGGCAACGTCCGTCACGTCGACGCATTTCTGCGGGAACAGGTGCGGCAGCGAGAACAGACCCCAGAACAGATCCGGGCCGGAGCCGGTGTTGGCGGCCACCGAAGCCTTCGGCGGGATGTCTTCGTACGATTCCCGGGCAATGGTGACTTTCACGCCGGTTGCCTGAGTAAAGGCTTCTATCAACTTCACGAAGGCGTCGTCCTCCGACTGCACGAAATACTTCCAGCGCAGCATCGAAAGCTGCGCGTCCTTCTCAGGTTTCCAAGGCGCCGCTTGTGCCCAGGCCTTTGCCCATTCGAATAGCGCGGGACCGGTCAATGCGCCGGCGGCCACCGACGCAGTGCCCCCCTTGATCAATGTGCGGCGTGTAAAATAGCTCATGCTCCTTCCCTCCGTTTTGCTTTCTTAGTTGCTGAGACGCTTGCCCGTCGTCTCGTCAAAAAGATGAATTAGCCGCGGGTCTGGCTTGAGTCGGATCTTGTCGCCCGGCTTGAATTGGTGACGCTCGCGGAACACCGCGATGATGTCTTCGCCGCCAAGCTTGGCGACAACTTGCAACTCGGATCCGGTCGGCTCGACCACCTGAACCACAGCATCGGCGCCCTCATCGGACAAGAGAAAATGCTCAGGCCGCACGCCATAGACAGCTGGGCGTCCGTCACTGCCGGCGGGCGCCGTGCTGAGGGAAAAAGTCACGCCAGCCGGCGCTTCGAATGCCGCCGCACCGTTCACGCTGATGTGGCCCTTGATCATGTTCATGGCGGGCGATCCGATAAAGCCGGCGACGAACAGATTGTCCGGCCGATCATAGAGCTCGAGCGGCGCGCCGATCTGTTCCACGCGTCCGTCGTGCATCACGACGATCTTGTCCGCCATGGTCATGGCTTCGATCTGGTCGTGCGTCACGTAGATGGTGGTCGTCTTCAGCCGTTGATGCAGCTCTTTGATCTCGGTGCGCATCTGCACCCGCAGCTTGGCATCGAGATTCGACAGCGGCTCATCGAAAAGAAAGACCTGAGGATCGCGAACGATGGCGCGGCCCATGGCGACCCGCTGACGCTGACCGCCCGACAGTTGCCGCGGAAACCGCCCGAGCAACTGGGACAGGCCGAGGATGGTCGCGGCGCGGTTGACGCGTTCGTCGATCTCGCTCTTGGGGGCACCGCGCAGTTTCATGGAGAACGCCATGTTGGCGGCCACCGTCATGTGGGGATAGAGCGCGTAATTCTGGAACACCATAGCGATGTCGCGCTCTTTCGGAGGCACGTTGTTGACAATGCGGTCGCCGATGCGGATTTCGCCACCGGAGATGTTTTCAAGGCCTGCGATCATCCGCAGCAACGTGGATTTGCCGCAACCGGAGGGCCCGACCAGTACGACGAATTCACCGTCGCGGATCGAGATGTCGACGCCATGGATCACGGCCGTCGCGCCGAAAGCCTTGCGCACATCGCGGATTGCGACCGAAGCCATTCACTCCTCCCAGGCCACTGAGGCAGTTTTCTGCCTTCTTTCCTTTGTTCTGCGCCGTTGCGCGATGCCCCGGCTGGAACACCCGCGCGAGCCAAATCATCGGGCTTTCACCAACCGAAAAGCAAGCCCGACTTGCGGCCGTGGGACGCAGCCATTAACGCGGGGTCAGGTGGGCCGTTAAAGCGCCAACCCGCCGTCGACGAGGTGGGGCTGGCCGGTGATGTAGCTTGATTCATCCGAAGCCAGGAAAACGGCAAGCGCCGCCACTTCTTCGGCGGTACCAAGGCGTGCCATTGGCTGGCGCGCAATGAAGTTCTCTCGCACCTGCTTTAGCGGCTTGCCGGTCGTTTGAGAGACTGCCTTCACGCGGTCCTCGAACGAGGGCGACACGATGGTGCCGGGGCAGATCGCGTTGCAGCGGATTCCTTTGGTGATGAAATCGGCAGCGACTGCCTTGGTCAAACCGATCACGGCTGCCTTGGTCGTGCCATAGGCATAGCGATTCGGCAGGCCTTTGATCGACGAAACCCCCGACGACATATTGATAATCGAGCCGCCGCCGTCCTTCAGCATGGCGGGAAGGAACGCCTTGATGGTCCGGTGCATGGATTTGACGTTGAGGTCGAAGGAAAAATCCCAGTCCCTCTCCGAGCACTCGAGCACCGTGCCCTGGTGCACATAGCCGGCCACATTGGCCAGCACGTCAAGTGCGCCGAACTCCTTGGTAATTGCTTTCGCAAAGGAATCGACCGCCTTGTTCGAGAGGACATCCAGCTTCGCGCATTTCGCGGCCTTCAATCCCTTGAGTTTGTCGGTGGCGACATCCGTTGCAATTACCTTGGCGCCTTCCGCGATGAATGCCTCTGCGATGGCCCGTCCAATGCCTTGGCCGGCAGCAGTAACGAGCGCCAATTTTCCGTTCAGTCTGTTGGTCACGGTGATCACTCTCGTCAGTGGTTATCGCGTGGCACGCTCTTCTGGGCGACGCGCTGGTATTTCACCGCGGGCTTGAGGACCATGCCGTCCGCCAGCTGGTCAACGATCCCGCGCTGGATTTCCTGCCATGGCGTCTGGCTCGCCGGATAGTGATAGCCGCCGTTCTTGAGCAGTGCCGCCTTGCGGCGTGACAACTCCGCTTTCGAAATCAGAATGTCAGCAGTGCCTTTGTTAAGGTCGATGCGCACGCGGTCCCCGGTCTTCAGCAGCGCAATTCCGCCATTGACCGCCGCCTCCGGCGACGCGTTGAGGATCGACGGCGAGCCGGACGTGCCAGATTGCCGGCCGTCACCGATGCAGGGCAGGGAGGTGATGCCCTTTTTGATGAGGGCCGCCGGCGGCTGCATGTTCACGACCTCCGCCGCGCCGGGATAGCCGATAGCTCCCGCACCACGCATGAACAGCAGGGTCCGTTCGTCGATCTTCAGCGACGGGTCGTCTATGCGGTGGTGATAGTCCTCGGGACCCTCGAACACCACGGCACGACCTTCAAACGCATTCTTGTCATTTGGGTTGGCGAGGAAGCGCTGCCGGAACTCGTCCGAGATTACGCTCGTTTTCATGATGGCAGAGTCGAACAGATTTCCCTTCAGCACCCTAAAGCCCGCCTGCTTTTTCATCGGAGCTTTGTAGGGTTTGATGACGTCCGCGTCGATGATGCCGGCGCGCCTGACGTTGTCGCCCATGGTCTTGCCGTTGATCGTCAGCGCGTCGGCGTGAATGCGCTTTGCTTTGAGCAATTCGTGCATGACGGCGGGCAGGCCGCCGGCACGGTAATATTCTTCGCCGAGGTATTTTCCGGCGGGTTGCATGTTGACCAGCAGGGGAACGTCATAGCCGACCTTCTCCCAATCTTCGATGGAGAGCTTCACCCCTACATGGCGCGCAATGGCATTGATATGGACCGGCGCATTGGTCGAGCCGCCGATCGCCGAATTCGCAACGATAGCGTTCTCGAACGCTTTGCGTGTAAGAATGTCCGAGGGCTTGAGATCCGCTTTAACGATCTCAACTGCCCGCACTCCTGTGTCGTAAGCAATCTGCCCGCGCTCTCGATAAGGCGCGGGAATGGCGGCACAGCCGGGCAGCGACATGCCGAGTGCTTCGGCCAGCGCGTTCATGGTCGAGGCCGTACCCATCGTGTTGCAATGGCCGATTGACGGTGCGGAAGCTGCAGCGATTTCCAGAAATTCGCGATCGTCAATGCGGCCTGCGGCGAGCTCCTCCCGCGCTTTCCAGACCACTGTGCCGGAGCCCGCGCGTTCGCCTTTCCACCAGCCGTTCAACATCGGTCCGCCCGACAGCACGATTGCCGGAAGGTTCACCGTTGCCGCGGCCATCAGGCAGGCGGGCGTGGTCTTGTCGCAGCCGGTCATGAGCACCACGCCATCGAGCGGGTAGCCGTAGAGCACTTCGACCAGTGAGAGGTAGGCAAGATTGCGGTCGATTGCGGCGGTGGGACGCTTTCCCGTCTCCTGAATCGGGTGGCAGGGAAACTCGAAGGCGACACCGCCCGCGGTGCGAATACCCTCGCGCACGCGCTTGGCAAGTTCGAGGTGGTGGCGATTGCACGGAGAAAGGTCCGAGCCGGTCTGCGCAATTCCGATAATCGGCTTGCCTGAACGCAGTTCAGCAGGCGTGAGCCCAAAGTTCAGATAGCGCTCAAGATAGAGCGCGGTCATTCCGGGGTTTTCAGGGTTGTCGAACCAGAGCTGCGACCGCAACCGACGGGAGGATTTCCGGGCAATTTTCGCCATGTGCTACCCAACTGTACACGTCATATGACGTATAGATGATCGCAACGGTCGCGCAACAGCAAGACGATCAGATTTGGCTGCGTTGAGAGGGGATAGCCTTCAGCGTCCGTCGGGGGTTCGCACGCCGGCCCAGACATCGCGCACCTGCTGGTAGTGCACGTTGGCGTCGTAGACTGGCACCCTCTGGAGCTAAGGATTGGGTTCGTTTCGCCAAAAAAGTGAAAAAAGTGAAGTGTAGGATTAGTATCCTGAAAACGATTACCATCTCGAAGCAATGAGCCTAACAGTTTCTGTTTTTCGCTAAGGAGCCGTTTGCTGGCGCAAGGCGTCTAGTTCGCGAATGGCAAACTTGCGGCGCGAAAGGGCACGGCGCTCGTGGTTGCCGCAGCCGCCCGGGTAGAAGCCCGTGGCTGGCGCCAATCTAAAAACGGAAAAACAACCCCATACAAAGTAGGGCTCGGCAACAATTTTAAAGTAGGCCGCCATCATAAACCGCGCAGTGTTACTTTGAAGCAAATCAGGCTCACGCACTCATAATTTAGCTTCAAAATCGCCGTTGTTTTCAACGGCCTACAGGTGGCAATCGTAAACCGCTTTTTTATTTTGGTTAGTTAAAAATGTCGCAACCTTAAAAGACGTTCCACACCAACAAAGGACGTCTACAGCAAAAACGGGGACTTCCATGCAGGAAAAAAAATCCAAACTTCGGGGCAAGAACTCACTCAGTCTTCCCCGGCAGAGCAACGTGACATCCTTGAGGAGGTTGCGGAGAAACTTCTGTCTGAGGAAGAAAGAGCTGCCTTGGCCAGCGTCCCAGGGAACCTTCCTTTTGCCGCCAAACTGGTCGCGGCGCAGAAACCCGCCGTCAAGTCGGTCGTGGTGCTAAAAAAAGAACTCAGCGGGTGTGACCCAGACTTCTTGTCCGGAATTCACAACCAACTTGCGACGTTGTCGATCACCAAACACGGCGATGCGTCTGGCTACGCATTCGTGCGTTCGGTTCTGAAAGAAGCTAACCCAGCGAACCATCTTGAAATGTTGCTGTTCACGCAATTGTTGGCTGTGCATGACGCAATGATGACGTCTTCAAAATTGTTAGGAGAGGCGAAAACTCTCGAGGAGGTGAACAGTCATGGAAACAATCTCAACAAACTTGCGCGAACGTTTGCAGCTCTGTTGGAAACCCTGCACCGATGCCGTTCAGGCCCCGAGCCTAAGCTCACGGTACAGAATCTTTCAGTGAGGGACGGTGGTCAAGCCATCGTCGGTAATGTCACTCACAGTGCCGGAGGCAGCGGTACAACTGACGCCGCGAAGGCCCCGCTTTCTCAAAGCGATCAGTCCGTCACAGCGATGCCAAACATTCAGCCGGACGAACAGTCAACTACGACCGTGCCGCGTATTGTGCAAGACCAAGAGCCTGCTCCAAGCTCGGCAAAAGGCAAGCGACGCGCATGACAAGCGCTCACAAGCGCAACGTCGCATCCATGCTTTCGAGCACACGTTGCGGTGCGCGGACCCGCTCGGGCGGATCCTGTAGATCGCCCGCGGTTGTTGGAAGAAAGCGTTGTCGCATGCATGGTGGTGCCCCGGGGTCCGGCGCAGCACTTGGAAATCAAAACGCACTCAAACAGGGACATTTTACGCGCGAGAAAAGGGCTGAGCGTCGGCGCATCTCTGAACTCTTGCGGCAATCACGCAAACTGGTTGCTGATATGAAGTGACGCGTTCCCAAAACTATGTTGGCAAATTGGGTTCGTTTTGCAAAACCGGGTGTGGTGTCTATTTTGGCTTTTTCGATCGCTGACTCTTTCGTAGACGCACGCCTGGGCCGCCTCCGTTTTCGTCAATGAATTCGATGCCCGCCTTTTCGAGTGCGGCGCGGATCTTTTCGGCGGTCGTTTGCCGCCCACCCAGGAGGCCTTCGACGGCCTCCAGTCGCTTAATCGTCGGAACCGAAACATTGGCCGCAGAAGCCAGCTCTTCCTGCGACCAGCCTATCAGCGAACGTGCTGCCTTTAGTTGACGAATTGATACTTTTAGTATTGACATAAGATAGTTCCTAATAGATACTAAAAGTATCGATCGGTTCTGTCGCTGAGTGATACTTTTGGAGAGATGCCATGAGTCTCGAATTTGCCGCCATCACCTACCGTACCATCCGTGACCGGATCCGGGCGGAAAACTCCCAAATTGATGAGCGGACCCTCGCCGACACG
>Ga0184625_10000854_pt1 | contig 12193 bp, 11 predicted proteins | sample PLM3_30_b1_FD_133151 | JGI IMG/M metagenome (GOLD analysis project Ga0184625, IMG submission 133151) | Groundwater sediment microbial communities from an aquifer in East River, Colorado, USA - PLM3_30_b1 | ecosystem: Environmental > Terrestrial > Soil > Riparian zone | place: USA: East River... | reverse complement strand
GGCCTGGTGCTCCGCGGGCTCGAAGCGCTGCCTGTGGCGTTTGGGTAGGGCGGGCTTCCTAGCCCGCCTTAGACGGGCAGGGAAGCCCGTCCTACAAGACATGGAACGTACGGTGCGCGTCCTCTACTGAGCGAACCCGTTCGTTGCTATCTTTCTCCTGCTGGAGCCGGATACGAACTCTCGCCTTAGGCCGCCATGCTGGACCGCAAATCTATCGTCGAAAACGCCGACCGCGTGAAACAGAACTGCACCCAGCGGGGCGTCAAGTGCGACGTCGAGAAGCTGGTCGAGCTCGAGACGGCCCGCCGGCAGCGGCAAATGGAGGCCGAAGAGCTGAATCGTAAGGCGAACGAGGTCGCCAAAACGATCGGCCAGGCCAAAACGCCGGAGGAGCGCGAGCAGCGGAAGGAGACCGGCCGGCAATTGCGGGAGCGGAAAGAGACGACCCAGGCCGAATTGGATCGGCTCGACAAGCAGGCCCACGCGATCCAGGCGACGATTCCCAACCTGACGCATCCCGCCGCGCCGATCGGCGGCGAGCACGACAGCCGCGAGGTGAATCGCGGGACGGCCGCCATCCGCCAGTTCGACTTTCCGCCGCTCGATCACGTGGCGCTGGGCGAGAAGCTGGGCCTGTTTGATTTGGAGGCCGGGGCACGGACGACGGGCCACGGCTTTTACTTCCTGAAGAACGACGCGGTGCTGCTCGATCTGGCGCTGCAGCGGTACGCGCTGGGCATTTTGCAAGAGAGCGGCTTCACACTGACGACGACGCCCGACCTGGCCCGCAACGAAATCCTCGAAGGCATCGGCTTCAACCCCCGCGGGCCGGAGACGCAGGTCTATTCGATCGAGAACAGCGACCTGAGCCTCGTCGGCACGGCCGAGATCACGCTGGGCGGAATGTATTCGGGCGTGACGCTCGACGCCGAGCAATTCCCGCTGCGGATTTGCGGCATCAGCCACTGCTTTCGCACCGAGGCCGGCGCGCACGGCGCGGCGACCCGCGGCATTTATCGCGTGCACCAGTTCACCAAGGTCGAGATGTTCGCCTACACGCTGCCCGAAGCCAGCGACGCGATGCACGACGAATTGCTGGCGATCGAGTGCCGCATTTTCGACGGCCTGGGCATTCCCTACAGAGTGATCGACACGGCCAGCGGCGACCTGGGCGGCCCGGCCTACCGCAAGTTCGACCTGGAAGCCTGGATGCCCGGCCGCATCGGCGCTCCGGGGAAGCCGCCGGGCGAATTCGGCGAGATCACGAGCACCAGCAACTGCACCGACTATCAGGCCAGGCGCCTGGGCATCCGCTTCAAACGCAAAGGCGAAAAGGGCACACAGTTCGCCCACACCTTGAATGGCACCGCCGTCGCCAACACCCGCGCCCTGATCGCCATCCTCGAAAACTATCAACAAGCCGACGGCAGCATCGAGATGCCGCCGGCCCTGCGGCCGTGGGTGGGCAAGGACCGGATCGCCGCCACGAAGTGATCGAAGCCAATTGATCCGGTAGAGTCTGGTAAGGGTCGTGCGAGATTTACAACCGAAGAACAGGTGACCACTCGCCAGTGGATTACTCGATTTGAGCTGGCGCTCGAGTCGCTCCGCCGCGAGGTGGAGCCGATCAATCCGGCTCGTTTTCAGCTAATGGCCGAGGGATACATCGACGTCATTCAGCAGCTCCGCGCGCAGCTTGTCCAGGAAGGGTTCGAGGCGAGTTAACTCCAGCCAGCGCCGCGGTGCGGAATATGTTGGTGCGGCCCCGCGATCCTCAAAGGCTACGGGTTCCTCTTCTCTGGTCTCGAGCATGTCCTCCATTGACTTTGCAGAAGTTCGTTCGCGGATTCGGATCGCCCAGGTGCTGGAGCTCGCGGGTTTTTTGGCCGTCAGCCGAATGGGCGACCAGGTTCGTGGTCCCTGCCCTGTCCACGGAGCAAGTTCGCCACGTAGTCGCTCGTTTTCGGCGAACCTGAGCCGAAACACGTTTCACTGCTTCCGGTGTGGTGCTGCGGGGAACCAGCTCGATCTGTGGGTGGCCGTTTCGAAACTTCCACTGCACGAGGCTGCCGCCGACCTGTGCGAGCGCCTGGGAATAGCGCTGCCGATCATTCAGGCCAGCCAACCGCGCCGGCAGTCCGCAGTCGCCAGGACAGAGAAGAGGAACCCGTAGCGCCAGCACCGCGGCGGACCCGTGCATTAACCGGAAGAGGACGGCTTACTTGACCCGGAGGAGCTTTCACACGAAGTTGGCTGCATAGGCGTGTTGGATCGCAATCACCTTGCGGGCCTGGATCCCAACAAACCGACGGCAGCTCTGAAGGCCCAACGACCTTGTGGCATTGCCTGGGTCAAGACGCGTGGAGAACCGCATATGAGCCGTACTGCAATTGCCAGCCTATTGTGCTTGTCGTGTGTTTCCTTGATCGGAGCGACCGACGATCAAGCGCAGAATCCACAACTCGATCTCGCCAATCTGAAGGTCGGCGATATCGGCGTGCTGCCACCGACACTCGATCCTGGCCGCATACGGCCATGCTGTGAGTCGCGTATCAGCTGGAAAGTCGCCGACGATTATCTCGTCTTGGAAGTGCAGTGTTACGACGTCGTGCAGAGCGTGGGCGAGAATGGATTGCCGGGGCCGCCATCGCTGCGCAAGGCCAGCACCTACGACGTTGTTGTCAAGGGCGTGAACTTCGCCGACCGCAACGAGGGCGAGAGAATTCAAATAACCGCCAGCCTGCGAGTAACCGGGATTGCAAAAGTGAAGTCTGCCAAACAGCCAACCGTGCATGCCCTCGAACTCGCTCCGCCACCGTCACCCAAGAAGCCTTAGAATCGTCCGAATTGCCTAGGCACGCCCATTCACCGCGAGCTGCTACGTGATTCAGGTAATCGACTTTCATAAGACGTATCGCGAGACGGTGGCGGTGCGGGGGCTTTCGTTTGAGGTTCCGGCGGGGGCGATTTTGGGGTTGGTGGGGGCGAATGGGGCGGGGAAGACGACGACGCTGCGGTCGCTGGCGGGGATCATTCCGCCGACGCAGGGGCGGTTGCTTGTCGCCGGGCACGACGTGGTCAAAGAGCCGCTGGCGGCCAAGGCGCAGCTGGCCTACGTGCCCGATGATCCTAAGTTGTTCGACGAGCTGACGGTCTGGGAACATCTGGAGTTCATCGCGTCGGCCTATCGCGTGGCAAACTTTCAGCCGCTGGCCGATGAGCTGCTGGTGCAGATGGAGCTGACGGAGAAGCGCGACGCCTTGGCTCAGGGGCTGTCGCGCGGGATGCGGCAGAAAGTGGCGATTGCCTGCGCGTATCTGCATCAGCCGCGGGCGATCCTACTCGATGAGCCGATGACCGGCCTCGATCCGCACGGCATCCGCACGTTCAAGGCGTCGGTGGCCGAGCGGGCCAAGCTCGGAGCGGCCGTCGTGCTCAGCTCGCACCTGTTGTCGATGGTCGAGGACCTCTGCACGCACCTGCTGATTCTCGCCCGCGGGCAGTCGCTGTTCTGCGGCACGCTGGCCGAGGCCCGCAGCCGCTTTCCGCAGATGAGCGGGGAAGCTTCCTTGGAGGAGATTTTCTTTCATGCCACCGCTGGGTAACCCATGCATCCCGCGCTGTCGCTGCTGCTAAAACTTCGCGGCCGAGCCCGTTGGCGGCGGATGATCGCCGGCATGAAGACGGTCAAGGGCGCGATGCTGGTGATCGTGACCGGGCTGTTCTTCGGCTGTATGATCCTGCCGAACCTGCTGCTGCCGATTGCCAGCTCATTCTCCGAGAAAGGGAGGGACTTGAACGCGGAGATGGTCAAGACGGCCCACGATCGAGTGCTGGCGTACGCCCCGCTCGTGCTCTTGGCCTTCTCGCTGGCTGCGATTGGGACAAGCATGGGCGAGGCGGCGATTTACTTCTCGCCGGCGGAAGTCGATTTCCTGTTCGCCGCGCCGTTCAGCCGGCGGGAGCTGCTGCTCTTTAAGCTGCGGCAGAGCGTTCGCAATGCGCTCTTCGCGGGCACGCTGTTCGCGGTCGTCACGGCCCGCTTCTCTGCGTCGCTGCTGAATGCGTGGCTGGCGTGTGTGCTCACACTGCTGTTCATGAACGCGCTGACGTTGGCCCTGACGCTGCTGGGGCAGCTCATCACCGAGCGAGCCTACTCGCAATCGCGGCGAATGATCCTGATCGCCGCCGTGATTCTGATCGGGCTGGGCCTGTGGCAAGCGCTGCTGGCCTTCGAAGGCCGCGGGCCGCTGCCAGTGGCTAAGGCATTCGCCGAGTCGCCGGCAGGCCGCGTGCTGCTGGCCCCGTTCACGGTCTTTCCGCGGATCATGGTGGCCGAAAGCCTGGCCGGCGCAGCACCCTGGGCCGCAATTGCGGCGGCGATGATTGTGGGGCTGTTCGCCCTGGCGATCAGCCTCGACGTCAACTACCTGGAAACCGCCCAGCACGTCAGCCAGCGCGTCTATGAGCGCTTGCAGCGGCGACGGGCCGGCGGCGGAGCGATCAGCGCCGTGACGATCCGCGGCGCGACGCGTCTCCGCCTGCCGCGGCTGCCGTGGCTCTGGGGCGTCGGACCGAATCTCTGGCGGCAGGAGTTGCTGCTGCTGCGGCGCTCGCAAGGGCTGATGCTCATTGCCGTGCTGATGCTCGTTGTCGGCGGCTTTCTCGCGTTCAACCTCCGCGAAGCAGCCGCGAAATCGGAATACCTCGTCCCGGGTCTGATCCTCGGCGGACTGGCCTATCAGTCGCTGCTGGCGTCGATGCAGTTGCCCACCGGCTTTCGCGGCGACCTCGATCGCCTGGACTGGCTGAAGTCGCTGCCGCTGCGCGGGCCGGCGATCGTCTGCGGCCAGATTTCCGGTGCGGCGGTGCTCCTGAGTCTGTTCCAGGCGCTGATTTTGATTGCCGCCTGGGCGTTTTTTCGCCGCGGCCACGAGGTCTTCGTCGCCGGCCTCGTGTTCCTGCTGCCGATCAATTGGCTCATCTTCGGCGTCGAGAATCTGGTCTTCCTGCTGTTTCCGTATCGGCAGGCGGCGACGACGGCGGGCGACTTTCAGTTCGTGGGCAAGTTCCTGCTGATCTCGATGCTGAAGGCCGGGCTGTCGTGCTTAGGCCTGACAGTCGCCGCAGCCGGCGGCATTCTGTATCTGATCGTGCCCAGCCTCTGGTTTCCGCTCACCGGCAGCCTGCTGCTGCTGCTCGCCATCGACGGGGCGGTTCTGTACGCGGCCAGCCTGGCCTTTGAGCGGTTCGATGTGAGTCTGCACACGCCGGCGTAGAACGGCCCTTCTGGGCCGTTCTCGTACGGCCCGGAAGGGCCGTCCTACAGGAGCTTGGCATTATCGCTCGCGCGGCGGCGGCAGGGGTTGCGGCGTCTGCGGGAAGATGTCTTCGCGGGGCATGAGGCGGCCGAGGTCCTCCAGGTTGAAGGCCTGTTCGGCAGGACGCTCGCCCGGCTGATAGCGATCGGCGTTAAGCGTGGGCGGCGTCGCCTGCGGGAAGCAAACCGGTTGGGCCAGGCGACCGAGCGGGCCGATCGAGCCGTACCGCTCTTCGTAGAAGCGGACGCCGTGCGTCTCCAGGATGGTGCCGGTTTGCCGCTCCACCTCGGCCAGGAGCGTGTTGTATTGCGTCAGGGCCAGGGCCTCGCTGGTCATGGCGTTGCCCCAGTCGGTGATCGCCACCAGCACATCGACGAAGATGCCCCGGCCGACGGCGAATTCCTCTTGCCGCACCGTGACGGTCTGGCGGGCGATGTCGCGGGCCTCTTTGAACGCCAGGTATTGCTCGTAGGTCTGGTCGAGGCTCCGCAGCGTCGTCGCCAGATTGTGCGAGGCGGCGTGCAGGCCCTGGTCGAGGTTGGCCCGGTCGCGGGCGAGGATCAGCTCGCGCTGCCGCAAGCGGGCCCGCGCGCTCCGCAGGCCGACGGGAACGGAGAAATTGACGCCCAGCGTCCAGTCGGTGAATTGCCCCGGAGCGGTGGCGATGCCGTTGCCGTTGGGCAGCTCGCCCTGCAGGCCGTTCCAGCGATAGAGGGCCAGGGCGTTGAGCTGCGGCAGGGCGTTGTTGTTGGCAATGATGAGCTGCTGCTCGTCGGCCTCCAGGATCAGCTTCAGCTCGATCAGGTCGGGCCGCCGCTGCGCCGCCAGCTCGACGATGTCGGGCCAGACTGGCCGCAGCCGCTCCTGGGCCGGCTCGGTCGTGGGAATGAGCTGGGCCTCGTCCCATGGCGGCAGTCCGAGCAGGTTTCGCAGGGCCGCTTCGGTTTGCAGCACGTTGGCCCGGGCGGCGACGCGGTTGGCCCGAAAGCTGGCCAGCGTCGAGCGGGCTTGAAAGTAGCTGCCGCCACGCTGGATCTCGGCTTGAAAGCGACCCTCGGCGATACGATACGCCTCCTCGGCCTGACGCACCTGCTGGTCGGCCGCCCAGGACGCCACGCGGGCGTTGACCAGATTCCAATAGGCTTCGACGACACCGCGGACCTGGGTCTGTACCGTGTCCTTGAGCTGAAAGAACGACCGCTCGGTATCTATCCGCGCCAGCACGACCGGGGCGAGGTTCACGCGACGGCCGAAGCCGGCGAGCAGCGGCTGCGTGTAGCTGACGTCGGCCGAGCTCCTCGTTTCAGGATTGAGCGGAAAGACACTCTGCGGAAAGCGGTTCTGCGTGGCATCGACTCCCAGCCGCCACTGGCCGCCGAGCGGGTTGTCCTTCGTCACGGCCAGGTTGAAGCGGTAGCGGTCGTTGCGGGTGCCGACGATCGCCGAGCCCAGGGCCGGATTGAGCGGGTCGAGGAAAAAGGCGGACGGCAGATCGAGGTGGTCCCAGTTGCTGCTGACGTTGACGAAAGGATCGAAGCGGCCGAGCTGCTCGTCGATCGCTGTGTTGGCGATCGCCGGGTCATAGATCGTCTGGCCGCTGTTGACTGCCCCGACGCCGGCCAGCACGCGGATCACGCGATCGTTGGCCAGGCAGACGCGGATGGCGTCGTCGAGCGCGAAGTATCGCGTGTCGCCGGTCGGCGGGAAGCTGACCGTCGGCGGCTCGCTGCTGGGCGGCAGGGGGATCGCCGGAAAGGCCGACGGGTCGCGATACTCGATCGTCCGCTGCCCCGGATAGATGATGCGGTAGGGATATTGCGCGCGGGCCAGCTGGGCCGGCTGCATCGCCAGCGCAAAGATTGCTGCTGCCAGCAAACACCGTTTGCCGCTGTCCATGCCGAATGATTCGGCCGCGCGGGCGCGGCTGGCGCAGATAATCCCAATCTGCCGGAAGAGCTTCCGCTAGCGGTTGTGACCGGCGGGCGGACTTTGCCGATCAGGCGGACGCTGCCGACCGTCTATGATCGGGTTGCTGAGCGTTGCCACGAACTGACTCGCTGCGATAAAATAGACGCATGACAGCAGTCAAGAAACTAAATCTGGTTTCCGTCGAGGATTACCTCGCCGGGGAACTGGTCTCGGAGATCAAGCACGAGTACCTGGCGGGTGTGGTTTATGCGATGGCAGGCGCGCGGAACGCACATGCCATCATTACCATGAACCTTACCAGTGCATTGCATGCCCGATTGCGTGGTCGCCCTTGCCAGCCGTTTGGCTCCGACACCAAAATCCGCGTGCAACTGCCCACGCATGTCCGGTTTTACTACCCGGATGCGTCGGTCGTCTGCCAGCCTAATCCGCAGGACGATACGTTCCAGGACCACCCAGTGGTGATCTGCGAGGTGCTCTCGCGCTCGACTCGCCGCATCGACGAAGGTGAAAAGAAGGACGCTTATCTGACGATTCCGTCGCTCCGCGTCTATGCGTTGGTCGAGCAGGAGACGGCACGCGTCGTCGTGTATCGTCGCACGGGGAACGACTTTGTCCCCGAAGTTCACGAGGGCCAGACTGCCGTCATTCCGCTTCCGGAGATCGACGCGGAGCTGCCGCTGGCAGAAATCTACGCCCGCGCCGAATTTCCTCCCGAGCGGATGGAAGACGCGCGCTGACGTGGGGCAGGCCTTTGGCCTGCCCTGGAATTGCACGGAATCAAGCAAGGGCAGGCCAGAGGCCCGCCCCACGGCGCTACGGCTTGGCCGCCCTTACCGCCGCGGCTTCTTTCGCAAACGTCCGCGAGGCGAAGACCTTCTCGCGATAGAGCACCAAGCCGTGAGCGGCGTGGAACAGCGCCCCGCATTCGACATCGACGGGCTTGGTCTTGCGGAACAGCTTGCAGACGTCGAGGACGGCCCGCTTGACCCACGCTTCTTGCAGCTCGTCTTTGTCGAGCGCCGTGGCGATGAACTCCATCACGTGCCCGGCCGAGCCCATGCAGACGGCCAGATCGGCCGACTTGCCGGGCCGCGTGAAATAGCTCGACGACAACGAGCCGTCGGGGTTCTGGTTCTCGTGAGCCTGATTGACGCACTGGTCGATGCGGTCCTCCAGTGTTTTCCACACACCTTCGATCGGCTGGCCCTCGGCCAGGCGGCGGTTGAACGCCATCGTCAGCGCGGTCATGCGGTGCGTGCCGCCGCAGGGGCTGTCGTCGAGGCTAAAGGTCAACTCGATCTCGACCAGCTTCGCAATGCTCCACTCGCTGCCGTCGCCCGCCTGCCAGGTGTAATCGGTCGGGTAATACGAGTTCAGCGCCATCAGCGTCCAACTGTATTCCCGGTTCGGGTTCTTGTGGACGTCGCGCTTGGCCTGGTCGATGTAGTCGGCGATCGTGTACGGCTGGCCTTCGACGACGATCGGCTGATCCAGCGGCAGCTTGCAATCAGACAGATAGCCGAGCCACTGGTCGGTGTGACCCTGGCCCATCTTGTCGTTGGCGACGACGGTCGCGATGCCGTAGCGATCCGTGGCCTGATCGAGCAGATCGCCCTTCCGCAGCGCCAGCCCCTTCATCGTGCCGCCGCCCAGGATGTAATCGACGGCCGAAACGTCTTTCGTCCCGTCGCTCACCAGGAACTCGCGCTTGAACGCCAAGGCGCCGTGGATGATTTGCCACGCCGCCTGGTCGCTGGCCCCGGAGCCGACCGACAGCCGGCGATGATCGAAGGTGTATTCCAGGGCGTCGTCGATCTGCTTGAGCAGCTCGGCATCGGACGTCAGGCCGCCGGGTTCGGCTTGGGCCGCGCCACCGGTCGAAACGGGAGTCGCCCGAGCACCAGCCGTCGGCGTCGCCGGCCCGCCGCAGCCGGCCAAGACGCTCGCCGCCAGCAGGGCCGCGGCGTATTGAGGGAAATCACGCATACAAAGGTTCCAAATCGCAGCCCTGCTGCCCAGGCTGCCAGTGAGGTGGGACCGGCGGCTTCGTGCAACCGGCGGGTTTGCAGCCAGCAACTATACCCCATGAATCCGGCACCATCCAGAACATCGGCAAACTGGGAATAATGCAACTGCTGGGCAAACTGTATGGCCCCGTCCGCGACAAATTGGCGTGAATCGCGGCAAGATTGCAACTAAGACATAATGCCTGAAAATCATTGACAAAGGCCCCGGCGTCGATACATTGCGGGAACATCTGCGGCGCAAATCTTGCAGCCGCCGAGGGGACTCGACCGGAAGCACCGAAGAGGCTCGGTTTCCTTCCTACTCTCCCTGGGGGAACGTGCCATGGCGCTCTCAAGAGCCCGCCATCATGGTGGCTTTACGCTCGTCGAGTTGCTCGTCGTCATTGCGATCATCGGGGTCCTGGTGTCGCTGCTCTTGCCGGCTGTCCAGTCGGCCCGCGATGCGGCGCGGCGATCGACGAGCCAGAATCACCTCAAGCAGATCGGCATTGCGCTGCACAACGCGCACGATCAAATGAAGGAATTCCCGCCGATCGTGATCAACCAGTGGTCCTCGTACAACGACCAGAACGCCGGCGACGAGGCCGTCAAATACCGCGGGCCGTACTTGCCGGACAGCGCCAGCACGGCCGGCTCAGACAAGACCTCGTTCTTTTACTGCCTGCTGCCCTACGTGGAGCAGGCGAACTTGCACCGCTCGGTATCGGGCTACCAATTCTACTTGATGGCCAACCGCTCGGACGATGCACGGAAGATGATCGGCACCGACGTGCCCAAGGTCTTTCAGGCCCCGGCCGACATCGGCCCCTACAAGTCGATCGACTGGTCGTGGCCCTACACGACGCATCCCGACGGCATTCCGTTCAAGCACGGGCTGGTCAGCTATGCCGCCAACATTCGCGCCTTCGGCGGACCGGATCTGTACGGCCGCTACACGAATTGGCGCGTCGCCTGGCGGAACATCGGGGCCGGATCGCGGATCGCCCAGATTACCGACGGCGTGTCGAACACGATCGCGGTGATCGAGAAGCCGATGGTCACCGGCGACGGCGTCATCTCGTACAAGGATTGGTCGATCAACGGCAGCACCGGATCCCAGCAGGACGGCGTCAACACCTGGGCCAGCACGGACATTCCCGAAACGGGCATCGCCGCGTTCGGCTACAACTGCAACAACCCCAACTCGTCGTCGGACGATACCTACGGCCAGTGGTGGCTCGACAACTGCCGCTTCGGCAATACGCCCGAGTGCTTCCACCCGCCGCAGCGGCGTCTGGTTCGCAGCCAGCAGAATTTCTACACAATTTACTCGTTCAACGGCTCGGGATCGGTGCAGGCAGTGATGTGCGACGGCAGCGTCCGCAGCATCAGCACGAACGTGGCGATCCCCGCCTGGAGCTCCGCGGTCACTGCCGCCGGCAACGAACCGGAAACGCTCGAATGATTCTGCGGACATTTGACCTCATCGCCCTGGCGGTTTTGACGGCCTGCCTGGCAGGCTGCAACTCCTACGAGTCGCGACTGCCCGAAACCGGCGCGACGCTCGAGGGCACGATCACACTTGGGGCCGAGACCGTGCCAATGGCCTTAGTCGTTGTCGTTGGTCCTAGCGGCTCCGCGACGGGCCAAATCGAAGCCGGCCGCTACAAAGTCGAAAATGTCCCGCTCGGCGACGTGAAAATCGGCGTCAACACCGAAGCGGTCCGGGGACAACTGATCAGCCAACAAATGGCCCAGAGCTCCAAGGGACCGGGCGGCAAAGGCGGCAGCCGACCGCCGCCACCAACGTTTATCGCCGTGCCCAGGAAATACGCCGAGCCGGAAACCTCCGGCGTGAAGACGACAGTGAAGTCGGGCGCCAATACGTTCGACATTGTGCTCCGCAAGTAGCCGGTGATCGGCGATGCCGCGTGGGCGCGGTGGTTAACCGGACCGTCCACGGGCCGTTTGAATCGGGGGATTCCTACATCGGTACCTGCCTAACCGGTTGCTGCGCATGAATTTGCGGCAAGGGGCAACGGCCGGCGGTTGCTGGGGTGGCCCAGCGTCCCTACAATCCGGCTGACGGGTTTTCTGCTCCTCTCGTCCGCCGCCTCTCGCTCGTTCGACCGCTTATGCTGGCCCGCAAGACCATCTTTCCGAATGTCATCGAGATGAACTTCCAGGCGGGCGAAGTTCTCGGCTGCTGCGTCTATCTGATCTTTGACGGCGGCGAATGGGTGTTGATCGACATCGGGCTGGAAGAGGCAACCGAGGAGATCATCGAGCTGATCCGCCAGATGGATTTCCCGCTCAGCAAGTGCAAGATGCTGATCGCCACGCACGCCGACGTCGATCACATCCAGGGCCTGGCCAAGGCCAAACACCTGCTCAAGGCCCCGGTCTATGCCCATCCGAAGGCGGTGGCAGCGCTGGAATCGGGCGACAAGCTGCACACGTTCGCCCGCATCGAGGCCCAGAACCTCGACATGCCGATGCCGGTCGTCAAGATCGACGGCACGCTGGAGGACGGCGACAAGGTTCAGGTCGGCGGCCAGACCATCGAAGTCTGGCTGACGCCCGGCCACACCGACAGCCAACTCAGCTTCCGCCTGGGCGACTTGCTCTTTTCGGGCGACAACATCTACCGCGACGGCTGCGTCGGCGCGATCGACGCCCACCACGGCAGCGACATCCCCGCCTTCATCAAGTCGCTACAGCGGATCCGCGCCAGCGACGTGAAGTGGCTGCTCCCCAGCCACGGCCCCTTCTTCCGCAAAGACAACGCCCTCTTGGACCGCACCATCGCCCGCCTCGAGACCTATCTGCACATGGCCGACTTCGGCACCTGCGCGATCGACTGGCCCCTGATGGACCAGTGGGAGCAAGAGCTGGCCGAAGGCAAGCGGCCGAGCTAGCGCGGCTGGAATCTTT
>Ga0184625_10000853_pt1 | contig 12197 bp, 13 predicted proteins | sample PLM3_30_b1_FD_133151 | JGI IMG/M metagenome (GOLD analysis project Ga0184625, IMG submission 133151) | Groundwater sediment microbial communities from an aquifer in East River, Colorado, USA - PLM3_30_b1 | ecosystem: Environmental > Terrestrial > Soil > Riparian zone | place: USA: East River... | reverse complement strand
GCGTCGGATGGTCCGGTGGCCTCGGTCGCAATCTTCAGCAAGGTGCCGACAGATCGCATCCGCGCGATCGCGCTCGACACCAGCTCGAGAACCTCGGTCGCGCTGCTTCGCGTGTTGTGCGCGCGCTGGTTCGCGATTGCGCCACAGTTCGTGCCGATGCCTCCAGATTTCAACCGGATGTTGCGCGAATGCGACGCGGCGCTCGTCATCGGCGACAACGCGCTGTTCGCCGACCATGAAGCGTTGGGTCTCGACAAAGTCGATCTCGGCGAAGAGTGGATAGGGATGACCGGACGTCCGTTCGTGTACGCCTTCTGGGCTGGGCGAGCGGGTGTCGTTGGACCTGACAGCGTGCTGGCGCTTCAGCGGGCCCGCGACCGGGGTCTTACGGCAACCGATACAATTGGACGGGACGTGTTTCCCGGCGATCCTGAACGTGCGGCGCGCGCTGGCGTCTACCTGCGCGAGAATGTGAAGTACGCTTTAGGCGAGCCGGAAATCGCGGGATTGCGCCAGTTTTATCAGCTGGCGGCAGAGGTTGGCGTGCTGGCATCGGCAGACACGCCCCGGTTTTTTTAGGTCCGCGTACGTGATGAATATCGAACCCGTAATCCGCAAGGTCGGCGACGGAACGCGCGTCAACGCCGACGAGGCGCTCGCGCTGTACCTTCACGCGCCGACGCACGTCCTGGGGCGGCTGGCCGACGACATCCGCACGCGCAAGCACCCCGGCAGCACAGTCACTTACATCATCGACCGGAACGTCAACTACACGAACGTCTGCGTGGCGAAGTGCAACTTCTGCGCTTTTTACCGCGATGTCGGCTCGAATCAGGGATACGTGCTCGGCTTCGACGAGATCTTCCGCAAGATCGACGAGACGATTGAGGTCGGCGGCGTTCAACTGCTTTTGCAGGGAGGTCACAATCCCGATCTGCCGCTGACCTGGTACGAAGATCTGTTCCGCGCGATCAAGGCACGCTATCCGGACTTCAAGCTGCACGCGCTCTCGCCGCCCGAGGTCATCGATCGGCTTATCGCCGCAGGGTTGGACAGCATTCCCGGCGGCGGCGCCGAGATTCTGGTCGACCGTGTCCGGCGGCTGCTGCACTGTTACGGCAAGGCCACGGCTGACGAGTGGCTCGACGTGATGCGGCACGCCCACCACCGCGGTCTCAGGACGACGGCGACGATGATGTATGGCACGGTCGAGACGCGGGAAGAGCGTATCGAGCACATGTTGCGGCTGCGGGCGCTGCAGGACGAAACCAGCGGTTTCACGGCCTTCATTACCTGGAGCTTTCAGCCCGAACACACCGAGCTGGGCGGCACCGAGGCGACCGGCGTCGACTATCTGCGCACGCTCGCCCTGGCGCGCATCGTCCTGGACAATTTCGACAACCTGCAGGCATCGTGGGTCACCCAGGGGGGCAAGGTGGGGCAGTTGAGCCTCGCCTTCGGCGCCAACGACATGGGCAGCGTCATGATCGAAGAGAACGTCGTCCGGGCAGCCGGCGCCGCGTACTGCATGGACGAAATCGAGATCGTGCGCAACGTCGAGGACGCAGGCTTTGTCGCCAAGCGGCGCAACATGCACTACGACGTACTCGGCGATCCGATGTTCCGCATGCGCCAGGTGCCGCGCATGCTCAGCCTTGCGACCGCGCGCGCCGACGGCTCCGCCGGCGAGGCGCCCGACGCCAGGCACTATCCTGCCAGGAGCAAAGCCGGCAAAGAGGCGCGTCGGTAAGTGCCGCAGTATCGTGTCGCCTGGCTGCTGCCGATTTCGCAGCCGCCGATCCGAGACGCCTGGTTGCGGACCGATCACGGCCGCATCGTGGCCTTCGGCCACTCACGTCCCGGCGACTTCACCGCGCCGGACGAGATCGATCTGGGCGACGTCGCCGTGCTGCCGGGGCTCGTCAACGCGCATACCCACCTCGAGCTCTCGTGGATGCGGGGACGTATTCCCGAAACCGCGGACTTCGGCGAATGGATACGCACCGTCATCGAACTGAAAGACGAGGCAGCCGGCCACGGCGCGCAGGTCGCATCAGCGATCGACGAAGCGGTTCGCGAGCTTCGTCGCTTTGGCACCGCACTGGTGGGTGACGTGTCGAATACGCTCGCCTCGTCTCGCGCGTTGCGAGAGCAGGGCCTGGCCGGAATCGTATTCCATGAGCTGCTCGGCTTTCGCAGCGAAGACGCATCGGCTCTGATGCAGGAAGCGACGGCGCGCGTCAGCCGCGAGTCGGCGCCGGGTCTGCTGCGCCACTCCGTCGCACCGCATGCGCCGTACTCGGTATCGCCGGCGCTCTTCGGGCTGATTCGCGACGCGTTGTCACAGGATCCGTCGGCCATAACGACCGTACACCTCGGCGAGTCCGCGGCGGAAATCGAGTTCCTCGAGCACGGGTCGGGACCGTGCCGTGCCAGCCTCGAGCGGATGGGGAAGTGGGATGCATCGTGGGTGCCCCCGCGGTCGGGCCCGGTCGAGTATCTCGACCGGATGGGGTTCGTCGACGACAGAGTGCTGGTCGTGCACGGTGTCCAATTCTCGCCGCCGGATTTGCAGCGCCTTGCAGCTGCCGGCGCCACGCTCGTGACCTGTCCGCGAGGAAATATTCGCACCCGTGCCGGCACTCCGCCGATCGATGACTTCTTCGAATCCGGCGTACGCGTCGCTGTCGGCACCGACAGTCTCGCGAGCGTTCCCGATTTGAACCTGTTTTCCGAGCTCGCCGAGATGAGGCGGCTCGCTCCGGCCATTCCGTCGCGCGCGATTCTCGAGAGCGCCACGATCGGCGGCGCCCGGGCGCTCGGTTTCGAAGACGATTTCGGGACGATCGACGCCGGCAAGCGCGATGCGCTTGTCGCCGTCAGGCTCGATGGTTACGTGCCAAGCGTCGAAGAGTATCTTCTCTCAGGTATTGAGGCCGAGCAGATCAGCTGGATCGCTCCCTCATGATCCCGCCGCTGTCCGAGTACGGCCAGCTCGCCGCCGTGCTGATGAAGCACCCGCGCGACGCATTTATCAACGACGCGGTGATCGCGGCCCAATGGCGGGAGCTGAACTTCTCGGCGCCGCCGGACCTGCCGCGTGCAGTGGACGAGTACGAGCGATTTCTCGAGATCATCGCCGCCAACGGCTGTGAAATTCTGCTGTTGCCCGAGAGCGATGCGACGACCCTCGACTCCATTTACACGCGGGATGCGGCGATCGAGAGCCCGCTCGGAATAGTTCTGGCGAGCATGGGCAAGCGCGCACGTACCTGGGAGCCTCAGGCCCAGGCAGAGGCACTGCGTCGGTCCGGCTGGCCGCTCGGAGGCGCCGTCGTATTGCCGGGACATCTGGAGGGCGGTGACCTCATCTGGCTCGATGAGAAAACGGTCGCCGTCGGCCAGGGAGCTCGCACCAATCTCGAAGGCATTCAGCAGTTGAAGACCCTGTTGGACGGCACCATCAACGAGCTCATCGTCGTCCCGCTGCCGGACGATCCGGGTCGGCACGATGTCATGCATCTGATGTCCCTGATCAGTCCCATCGACCGCGATTTGGCCGTCGTCTACTCGCGCCTGCTGCCTGATGACTTCAAGGACACACTGCAGCGACGCGAGTATCGGCTCATCGACGTCCCGGACGACGAGTACGACACGATGGCGACGAATGTGCTGGCGCTGGCGCCGCGTGAATGTGTGATGCTGGACGGCAATCCCAGGACGCGCGCGGCGCTCGAGAAATCCGGCGCGGCGGTGCACGTCTACGATGGCCACGAAATCAGTCTCAAGGGCGGCGGCGGCCCGACGTGCCTCACTAGACCTCTGGTGCGCCTCTGAACACATTGATAGATTGAAGATTGGTAGATGGGGATCATTACTCCCGACATGAAGCGAATCGTCGAGGAGCAACGTCTTGGCTTCGTGGCCACGGTCTGCCCGGACGGCACGCCGAATTTGTCGCCCAAAGGCACCACGGCCGTCTGGGACGAGGACCACCTCGTATTTGCACACATACGATCTCCGGGCACCATCGCGAACCTTCAGCAGAACGCCGCGGTAGAGGTGAACGTCGTCGATCCGTTCGTGCGCAAGGGATATCGCTTCAAGGGCGTGGCCGCCGTTATCGAATCCGGAGCCCTTTACGAGCAGGCGATCGAGTTTTATACGCAGCGAGGATCGGATGTGAGCACGTTTCGCGGGATTGTCATGGTGCGCGTGCTGAGCGCGCAATCGATTGACTCGCCGGCGTACGATCGTGGCCTCACGGAAGACGAGGTTCGCGATCGCTGGGAACGTCACTTCCAATCGCTTCGCGACAGGAAGACTCACACTGAGCTGGAATAACTGATTATGACGATGGTCGATATTGAGTATGCGTTGGAGCCGGACCTCGGAATGGCCGAGTTTATCGACGTCCTGCGGCGTTCCACGCTGGCGGAGCGACGGCCTGTAAATGACGCGCAGACGATGGGAGGAATGCTCGCACACGCCGACGTCATCGTCACCGCACGCGATAGCCAGAGATTGTTGGTGGGGGTGTCGAGGGCGATAACGGACTTCAGCTATTGCACCTACCTGTCTGATTTGGCTGTCGACGAGGCGTTTCAGCGGAAGGGGATAGGGCGGGAGTTGATTCGCCGGACGCATGTGGCTGCAGGTCTGAAAACAAGCCTCATTCTCCTGGCCGCGCCAAAAGCTGAAATGTATTACCCGCACATCGGGATGGCGCGCCACAATTCGTGCTGGCGAATCGAACGCCAGTGATCGGTCATCGTCCAATTTACCAATGGTGATTCTGTGAAGTTACTCGTCAAGCGCATTTCTCAGTCAGCGACGCTGCCATCGTATGCCCATCCTGGCGATGCCGGGCTCGATCTCTACGCGGCGGTTGCGGCGTCGCTCGAGCCGGGCGAAAGCAAGCTGGTCGGCACCGGCATCTCGATCGAGCTGCCTCCGAACACCGAAGCACAGGTGAGGCCGCGCAGCGGATTGGCGCTGAAGAACGGCATTACCGTCCTGAACACGCCAGGCACGATCGACCACGGCTATCGGGGCGAGGTGGGTGTGATATTGATCAACCATGGGCGGGAGCGCTTCGACGTGCAGCCCGGGATGAAAATCGCACAGATGGTGATCGCGCCGTATCTGAACGTCAGCATCGAGGAGACCGGTGAGCTGAGCGGAACCGCGCGCGGGCAGGGCGGCTTCGGATCGACGGGAGTGTAGCGGGACGTGGCGGACTATTCGAAAGGACAGTACTCGATCACCACGGACGCGCGAAAGCTCGACCTCGACGCCATGCATGCGTTTCTGAGCCGATCGTTCTGGGCCGAAGGCATTCCCAGGGAGACGGTGGCGAAGGCGGTTGCGAACTCGCTCTGCTTCGGGTTGTTCGACGGAGTGAACCAGGTCGGACTTGCGAGAGTGGTGACCGATCGCGCGACGTTCGCCTATCTCTGCGACGTCTACGTGCTCGAGAGTCACCGGGGCCTGGGCCTCGGCAAGTGGTTGATTGAGACCGTCATGGCGCACCCCGATCTCCAGGGTCTCCGGCGCTTTCAGCTCGTCACCCGTGACGCGCATGGACTCTACAGCAGGCACGGTTTCGACACGCCCGAACACCCCGACCGCCAGATGGAGATCTTCCGGCACGGCATGTATCTCGACCGCGAATGATTGAGAAAGCACGCACCTACCTGTCGTTCGTGCGCTTCAGCCACTCTGTGTTTGCGTTGCCGTTCGCGTTGACCGGTGCGCTGCTCGCGTCGCGGGAACACCCTGTGACATGGCGGCATATCGTCTGGATCGTCGTCTGTATGATTACCGCGCGCAGTGCGGCGATGGGCTTCAACCGGCTTGTCGATGCGCGGTTCGACGCGGCGAACCCGCGCACCTCATCCCGCGAAATTCCCAGCGGCCGGATGTCGGCCACCGAAGGAGCCGCGTTCGTCGTCTTCATGTCGGCGGCGTTCATCGCCGCGGCCGGCCAACTGAGCCGGCTGTGCCTGTTCCTGTCGCCGGTCGCTCTCCTGTTGATCTTTTGGTACTCGCTTGCCAAGCGCTATACGTGGGCGACGCAGTTGTTTCTCGGGCTGGCGATGGCGATTGCGCCTGTTGGCGGATGGCTGGCCGCCGGAGGCGGGGCGGGATGGGAGCCGTGGCTGCTCGGTCTTGCCATCGGCTTGTGGGTCGGCGGGTTCGACGTGCTTTACGCCTGTCAGGATCTCGACGTCGATCGGCGCCAGCACCTGCGATCGATCCCAGTGCGGTTCGGGATTGCGCGCTCACTCTGGATCTCGCGCGTGATGCACATCGCCACCATCGCCTGCCTGACGCTGCTTGGGCTGCTGTCGGGGCTCGGTCCCGTGCATTTTCTTGGTGTCGCGGTCGTTGCCGGACTGCTTGTGTACGAACAATCGCTCGTCAGCGCGAACGATCTGTCGAACGTCAAGCTCGCCTTCGATTTGAACGGATATGTCGGCATTCTCTACTTCGTGATGACCGCGATATCCGTGTATGCCGGCCGTTAAGCAGGTGCCGTCCCAATCCCCAATCCCCAATCCCCAATCCCTGCACGCGCCAGCGAAGGAGGCGTCTCGCATTGCGGGAATGTTCGACGCCATCGCCGGTCGATACGACTTCCTGAATCATCTGCTGAGCGCGGGGCTCGACAAACGGTGGCGGCGCCAGGCCGTCGAGGTTCTGCAGTTGACCGGGCGTGAGACCGTGCTCGATCTCTGCACCGGCACCGCTGATCTGGCATTGGCGGCGATTACCGGACAGCGGCGCGCGCGGCGTGTGGTGGGCATAGATTTTTCCGACGCGATGCTGAGGATCGGACAAACCAAGATCGCGGGCCCTGGCGTTGCGCTGATCCGCGGCGATGCCACTCGCATCCCGCTTCGAGATGCGGCCGTCGACGCCGCGACGATCGGATTCGGCATTCGCAACGTCGAGCATCCGGCCTCCGCGTGCCGCGAAATCGCCCGGGTGATGCGTGCCGGCGGCACGCTGGTGATTCTGGAATTCTCACTTCCGCAGTCGGCGGCGCTCCGTAATTTCTACCTGTGGTACTTCCGGAACATACTGCCCCTCATCGGCCGGCTGGTGTCGAAGCATCCGAGCGCGTATACCTACCTGCCGGCGTCGGTTGAAGCCTTCCCGTCGCCGCAGGAGTTTTCGCAACTGCTTCGGGACGCGGGGTTTGGCACCGTGCGTGCAGTTCCTCTGACTTTTGGCGTGGTTTACATGTTCGTGGCCGTGAAGGATAGCCAGGACCCGAGTGATATAATCGACTAAGTCACTGATGTACATTGACTTTGAGGATTTGCGCCCGGATACCCCTAGAGTCGAGGGGGCACTATCCGTCCGCGAAGGCGTCCTCATCTCGATAATCGTCCACCTGTTACTGCTAATTGCCATTCTTCTGCTGCCGGATCTGCTGCCAGAGTCCATGAAGCAGACGCCGGCCAAGGTTGCGAATCACGAGTCGAGCCAGATTCCGCGCTTTGTGTTCATGCAGCCGCCTGTCGACATTTCCAAGCCCCAACCGCGGCGAGACGTCGAGGCCTCCGATCAGGACCGCCGCAAGTCGACGATTGCGCCGCCTCCGAAGCCCGAGAACCCGCTGCCGTTTACGCGCGGCAACTCGCGAGAGCGCGAAATGGCCGACATCGCGCCGCCAAACCGAGGGAACGCACCAGAGCCATCGGTCGCGCAAGGGTCGCCGACAGCCGAAGCCGAGGGGCAAGTGGCGGCAAACGATCCGTCACGATCGATGATGCGCTTGCCGGAGAGCGCCAATGCGCCGCCCGGCCTGCGCCTGGGCGACATGGGAACGAAAGGCGCGCTCGGCAACGCGCTCCGCAATCTGCAGCGCTACGTGCAGCAGCAGTCGTTCGACAACCCAACGGGAAGCGGCGACTCGCAGGGACTGATCCAATTCGACAGCAAGGGGGTCGATTTCGGCCCCTGGCTCCGCCGATTCGTCGCACAGGTCAAGCGCAACTGGTTCGTGCCGCAGGCCGCGATGATCATGAAGGGGCACGTCGTCATCACCTTCAATATCCACCGCAACGGCGCCATCACCGACATCGAAGTGAAGCAGCCGTCGAACATCGAGTCGTTCAACCTCGCGGCCGTCAACGCGCTGATGAGCTCGAACCCCACACAGCCTCTGCCCGCGGAATATCCCTCGGACTCGGCGTTCTTCACGGTGACGTTCCTCTACAACGAAGATCCTGACGACTTCAGGTAGTGCCATGCCCCTGCCGACGCGCCCGCAACAACTGGGCCTGCTGATTCTGCTCGGGTTCGTTGTCGCCTTCGTCATCTTCAGGAACTAGCTTCTGGGGCCTGCCCTGAGCGCGCACGTTTCGAAGGTCGAAGGGCCGCCGATTCTCGCCATTCTGGGTCCCACAGCGACAGGCAAGAGCGCGCTGGGCATCGAGCTCGCCCTCCGGCGAGGCGGCGAAATCATCAGCTGCGACTCGACGGCTGTCTATCGCGGCTTCGACATCGGCACGGACAAAGTGCCGCAGGCCGAGCGCCGCGGCATTCCCCACCACCTCATCGACATCGTCGAGCCAACCGACGAGTACACCGCGGCGCGCTATGTCGCCGACACGGTCGCCGTCATCGAACAGATTTACGGCCGCGGGCATTGGCCGATCATTGTGGGTGGCACCGGACTGTACTATCGCGCGCTGGTCCGGGGCCTCTTTCCGGGGCCCGGCGCCGACGCGCAGATGCGCAGCCGTCTCGAACGGATTGCGCAACGCCGCGGCGTCGAGTTCCTGCACCGCATGCTGGCTCGGATCGATCCGGCGTCTGCCGACAGGATTCAGCCGCGCGATCGCAAGCGCATGATTCGCGCGCTCGAAGTGTTCTTTCTCACCGGCACGCCGCTGACCGCTCACTTCGCTGCCACCGTATCCCCGCTCGCCGGCTACCAGACAATCGCGGTTGCGCTGGCGCCGCCCATGACGCTGATCGCTGAACGTACGGCGAAGCGGGTCGATGCGCAGTTTGAACAGGGGTTGATGGACGAGATTCGCGGGTTGCTGGCGCGCGGCGTTCCCGAAACCGCGCGGCCGTTCGGCGGTCTGGTCTACAGGCAGGCGCTCGAACATCTCCATGGAGTGAGAAACGAGGCCGAGACACGCGAGCTGATTGCGCGAGAAAACCGTCATTACGCCCGCCGGCAGTTGATCTGGTTTCGCAAAGAGCCTAACCTAGTGTGGCTTCCGGGTTCGGGCGAGAGCCGCGAGACGCTGACGGCGGTCGAGGCCCTGCTCACATAGCATTCCGTGTCCGCTCCTTTTTCCCGAATCATCGTCATCGTACTCGACAGTGTCGGCGCAGGCGCTTTGTCTGACGCTGCCGCATACGGCGACGAAGGCAGCAACACGCTGGGCAACATCGCGCGCCAGGCCGGGCTTCGCGTCCCCGTACTCCGCCGGCTTGGGCTCGATCGCATCGTCGACATCGGCGGCTTCGTCAGCGCCGGCGCGCCGGCCGGGGCGATTGGGCGCATGGCGCAAGCGTCGATGGGCAAGGACTCGGTCACCGGCCACTGGGAGATGATGGGCATCGTGCTCGACCGGCCGTTTCCGGTTTTTCCGAATGGGTTCCCGAAGGAAATCATCGATGCGTTCGAGCAGCGCATCAGACGGGGCACTCTCGGCAACTACGCCGCCTCGGGCACGAAAATCATCGACGATCTCGGCGCCGAGCACATGCGCACGGGCAAGCCGATCGTCTACACGTCTGCCGACAGCGTGTTCCAGATCGCTGCTCACGAGGACGTCATCCCGCTTGCCGAGCAGTACCGGATCAACAAGATCGCCTTCGACCTGGTCGTAGGCGGCTACGGTCTCGGCCGTGTCATCGCGCGCCCGTTCGTCGGCGAACCGGGACACTTCACGCGTACGTCCAATCGCAGAGATTTCGCGATGGTGCCGACGTCGGAAACCACGCTCGATCGTCTGAAGGCCGCGGAGGTCCCCGTGGTCGCCATTGGCAAAATCGAAGACCTGTTCGCGGGACGAGGCGTCACCCGCGCCATTCACACGAAGAGCGACGACGAGGGCGTCGATGCCGTGTTGTCCGAGATGGCATCGACCGCGAGCGGATTGATCTTCACCAACCTCGTCGATTTCGACACGCTGTACGGGCATCGAAACGACGTCGCGGGGTACGCGGCCAATCTCGAGCGGTTCGACTCACGGCTCAAAGATCTGCTGCCGCGGCTGCGACGCGACGATCTGCTGGTCATCACCGCCGATCATGGCAACGATCCGACCACGCCGAGCACCGATCACTCGCGCGAGCACGTGCCGCTGCTCGTGACCGGGCCGGCGGTGGAAGCCGGCGTCAGGCTCGGGACGCGCACGACGTTCGCAGACCTCGGCCAGACCATCGCAGAGAATTTCGGAGTTGGCTCAATGACGAACGGGATCAGTTTTTTAGCGGAGATCGTAAGGTCCGCCTGAAGGCGGGGTGATGATCGTAAGGTCCGCCTGAAGGCGGACACTACCGGGGAACGTGTCTATTATCGGTAGTGTCCGGCTTTAGCCGGACCGTGGAGGCGAATGGCGAGCATCAGAAAACATCTCGAGGCGCGCGAGCGTCAGATTCTGGCTCCACAGGCGGCGAAGAGCGCCGATACGCGCGGGCGCCTGCGCGATGAGCCCGAAGACGACGTGCGGCCGTCGTTTCAGCGCGACCGCGATCGCATCGTCCACTCCAAGGCGTTCCGGCGTCTGAAGCACAAGACTCAGGTGTTTTTCGCCCCAACCGGGGATCACTATCGCACCAGGCTGACGCACACGCTGGAGGTCGCGCAGATTTCCCGGACCATTGCCAAGGTGTTGCAGCTTCACGAGGAGCTGACCGAGGCAATCGCGCTTGGCCATGATCTGGGGCACACACCGTTCGGCCACGCCGGCGAGCGCGTGCTCGACGAGCTGATCCCGGGCGGATTCAACCACTACCAGCAGAGCCTGCGCATTGTCGACGTGCTCGAGCACGATCGGCAGGGGTTGAACCTCACCTGGGAAGTGCGGGACGGCATTGCGCACCATTCGAAAGGCAAAGGCGGATCGCCGGTCGGCATGCCGGCGTCCCAGCGATCGAAAACGCTCGAAGGGCAGATTGTGCGCGTGGCAGATCTGACGGCGTACGTGAACCACGATATCGACGATGCGCAGCGGGCCGGCATTCTGCGCGCGGACGATTTGCCGAAGCGAGCGGTCGAGCTGCTCGGCGCGTCGTCGTCCGCCCGCATCGGCCGCATGGTGAAGGACGTCGTCGAGGCCACCTTTGCCGGCGACCTGTCGGAAATCCGCATGAGCGGCGCAGTGCTCGATGCGACGCTCGAGCTGCGCACGTTTCTGTTTGAGGCCGTTTACGAGAACGACACCGCGACCGCCGAGTTCAAGAAGGCCGCCGGCGTGCTCGGTGGGCTCTGGGAGAAGGTTCACGAGCGTCCCGCCGAGTTCCTCGACCCGCGAACCATCGAGGAAGAGGGGATCGACGCCGCGGCCAGAGACTTTCTCGCCGGCATGACGGACCGTTACGCGGTGTCGCTCTTCGAGAGTCTCTTCATCCCCAAGCCATGGATTGGCCCGGTGGGCGAGGTCGACGGGCCATAAGCACGAAGCCGTCGGGTTTGCATAGCAGGCGAAGGCGGATATAATGGTGCGTTCTGCCTCAGCCTAAAAGGCTGGCAGAGCACGGGTTATGCACCTTAGCCTTCGATCGTTACAGGGCGCGCACGAGCACTTCGACAACCGGTACGAGCCGTCGCTCTTCCCGGCCACCGAAGGTGAGCTGTTTCGCGTCGTCTCGCCGGTGATGCTGTCGTTCGATGTCGACCGGCAGGAGCCCGGGCGGTATCGCGTGGCCGGTCATCTGACGGGCGAAATCGAGCTGGCCTGTAGCCGGTGCCTCGAGCCGTTCACGCTTCCGGTCGCGTCGGATTTCGATCTGCGGTATGTGCCGCGCACCGAAAACGTCGGCGAAGGAGAGCGCGAAGTCGAAGAGGATGACTTGGCGACGGCGTTCTACGACAACGACCAGATCGACCTGACGCACTTGATCCTGGAGCAATTCCAGCTGGCGCTGCCGATGAAGGCGCTGTGCTCGGACACGTGCAAGGGCCTGTGCCCGCAATGCGGCACGAACCTGAACACCGG
>Ga0184625_10000852_pt1 | contig 12200 bp, 11 predicted proteins | sample PLM3_30_b1_FD_133151 | JGI IMG/M metagenome (GOLD analysis project Ga0184625, IMG submission 133151) | Groundwater sediment microbial communities from an aquifer in East River, Colorado, USA - PLM3_30_b1 | ecosystem: Environmental > Terrestrial > Soil > Riparian zone | place: USA: East River... | reverse complement strand
CTGCGGATCGTATTGGCGATCTCGCGGACGGCTTCGAAGTCGCCGGGCGAGGCGATTGGAAAGCCTCGACGATATCGACGCCCAGATCGACGAGGGCCTGGGCGACCTCCATTTTCTCGTGGAGGTTCATACTGCAGCCGGGCGATTGCTCGCCGTCGCGGAGCGTGGTGTCGAAGATCTTTATATTGCGAGGTTCGGAGGCGGAGGGCATGGGTTGGGTTCCTGAATTGGTTGTTGGCGGAAAGAGATCAGAACACGGGCCGGCCAGAGGCCCGCCCCACGAAATAGCGGCAGGCTAGAAAGCCTGCCCCACGGACGGCCGGCCTTATGCCGGCCTGCGAAGCACCAACAGTGCCCTCGATCGATCGCGATTCTCGTTCATTACGCCTCCAGCCAACAAAAAACCCCGCTGGCCTTCCAGGGCCGCGGGGTCGTCAATTTGCAGTTCCAACCAAGCCTGCAATCGCCCCTACAGCCTGCCAGTGGCAAGCGTAAGCAAGGAGAGCGGAAGCAGGGGCAGCAGGTTCATTGCAATCGTTCAATTCGTGACTAGTTCCAACACTAAATGGACTCTAGCCTGTGCCGCGGGAAGCGTCAAGATTGCTCGTCGAGGCTCATGGTTGCGTTTTTAGAGTCGCGGGTTACTCGACCAGAATCTCGCCGATGGCCACATCCTCGTAGTGGTTCTGATCGCCGTCGTCGCGGTGCGAGGTGAAGCGGATCGTGCGGACGCCACGGATCGGCTCTTTGGGACGGACTTCCATGTCGGCCCGTTCGCCGCCGAGCTCGTCGTCGCGGGTGAACAGCACCTTGCCGTCTTTGTCGAGCAACTCCAATCGGCCGACGCGGATCGTGTAGCCAACTTGCCACGGCGGCTCGCGGTTGGAGAGCAGCGTCACCCGCGCAACGGGCACATCGTGCGGAAACTCCACCGCGATCCACGGCCTGGTTCCCTTGGCAGCCGCATCGCCCCGCGCCGTGAACCAGCTCTTGAGCGGATCGCCGTCGAACGCCTTCTCCGGCCCCCAGGTCGGCCAGAACGTGCTGCAAGTGAACTTCAGTTTGTCTTTGTATTCGAGAATCAGCCCGTTGGAGTTGGCGGCGGGTTTGGCGTCCTTGGGATCGTCTGCCCGCGCGATGCCGGCGAGAATAAGTGACAATGGCAGAATTACCGAGGGCGACAGGGCTCTCATGGCTTGGCTCCGGATGGTCGCTAAAGTGCATTCTATGGAATAGACGGCGCTCGTGCTGCGGCGGTTTGTTGGGCGGCAAAGGTCGGCATCAGCCGGTTGCGACTCAGCGGTGAATCTGGCACGATACGCGCCAGTGTGCAAACCGATGTGGCGGTACTGAGTACTAAGTACTGGGTACAGAGTACACGGTGAACACACACCGCTCACCACTGACTACTCACCACTCACTCCTCTTCCCCATGCCCGCTTTCCCCGAAATCACCAAGATCCCGTACGAAGGCCCGCAGTCGAAGAACCCGCTGGCGTTTCGCTGGTACAACGCGGGCGAGAAGGTCGAGGGGAAGTCGATGACGGAGCACTTGCGCTTTGCCGTTGTCTATTGGCACACGTTCCGCGGGACGGGGAGCGATCCGTTTGGGCCGGGGACGATGCTGCGGCCGTGGGAGGATGGCAGCGATTCGGTCGAGAACGCGCAGCGGCGGGCCCGCGTTGCGTTTGAATTTATCGAGAAGCTCGGGGCGCCGTTCTATGCGTTTCACGACCGCGACGTTGCGCCCGAGGGCAAGACGCTGACCGAGTCGAACAAGAACTTGGACGCCGTGGTCAAGGTGCTCAAGGAAGAGCAGCAGCGGACGGGCATCAAGCTGCTGTGGGGCACGGCGAACCTGTTCAGCAATCCGCGGTATATGCACGGCGCGGCGACGACGTGCAATGCCGACGCCTTCGCTTATGCGGCGGCTCAGGTGAAGAAGTGCCTGGAGGTGACCAAGGAGTTGGGCGGCGTGAACTACGTGTTCTGGGGCGGCCGCGAAGGCTACCAGAACCTGTGGAACACCGACATGAAGCGCGAACTCGACCATCTCGGCCGCTTCTTTCACATGGCGGTCGATTATGCCAAGGAGATCGGCTTTACCGGCCAATTCCTGATCGAGCCCAAGCCCAAGGAGCCGACGAAGCACCAGTACGACAGCGACGCGGCGGCCTGCCTCAACTTCCTGCGGGCGTACGACCTGCTGCCGCATTTCAAGCTGAACATCGAGACGAACCACGCCACCCTGGCCGGCCACGAGATGATGCACGAATTGGAATATGCGGGTCATCAAGGGGCGCTCGGCTCGATCGACGCCAACACGGGCGATCTCCTCCTGGGGTGGGACACCGATCAGTTCCCGACGAACGTCTATCTGACGGCGCAGATCATGTTGGTCTTGCTGAAATGGGGAGGAGTGGCCCCCGGCGGGGTCAACTTCGACGCCAAAGTCCGCCGCGAATCGTTCGAACCGATCGATCTGTTCCATGCCCACGTCGGCGGGATGGACGCCTTTGCCCGCGGCCTGAAAATCGCCGCCGCGATCCGGGCTGACGGCGAGTTCGACCGCTTCGTCAAAGACCGCTACAGCTCGTTCGACAGCGGCATCGGCGCCGAGATCGAGTCGGGCAAGACCGACTTCAAAAAGCTCGAAGCCTACATGCTCACGAAGGGTGAAATCTCGCCCAACAAGAGCGGACGCCAGGAAATGCTGGAACACTTGCTGAATCGCTACATTTAAGTGCGGCATGCGATCTTGCCGCAGCAGCGCGTCGATAGAACGATTGACGCTAAGACCCTTGGTGCGGCCTGGGGGCCGCGCAGGAAGGCGGTGAGTTTGTGGCCGCCCCGAATCCGTCTGTGCCCGCCGATCCAGAAGCTCTGGCCGGCGAGGTCCGCCGCCTGCAGGACGCGCTGGACCTTGCCGAGCGCGACCGGCAACTGCTCGGTTACGAGATTCACGACGGCATCATTCAGGATTTGACGGCCGCGGCGATGCTGCTGGAGGGCGCCAGCCGCCAGGCGACGTTTGTCTCGCAGGAGGTTGCAGAGAGCCATGCCGGCGGCCTGCGGCTGCTGCGCGAGAGCATCGGCGAAGCCCGGCGGATTATTCGCGGCCTGGCCACGGTCGAGCTCGACGAGCAGGGACTGACGGCGGCCCTGACGCGACTCGTCGCAAAATTCCGGGCCGATTTGGGAGTGCCGGTGACGCTCGCGTGCGATGCCGGAGAACCGGCCCTGCCGGCATCGGCCCGGAATCTGCTCTTGCGGATCGCCCAAGAGGCGCTGTTCAACATCTGGAAGCACGCGCAGGCAACGCGGGTCGAGGTGGGCCTCAAGCAGGTCGGCCAGCAGCTCGAGCTCACCATTGCCGACAACGGCGCCGGCTTTCGTCCAGAGAGCGTTCCCAGCGGTCACTATGGCGTCGAGGGAATGCGGGCCCGGGCGCGGATTCTGGGCGCGGCGCTGGACATCGAAAGCGCGCCCGGCCAGGGAACGCGCATCGCCGTCCGATTGAAAAGGCCGCCCGCAGTGTAATATCATCGCCAAGCCGGTTGTGCTGGTCGATTTCTGTTCGCGGAGTCCGCTATGTCGCGCTCGCTCTTCGCTGCGTCCTTGTCCATCCTCTCCCTGGTCATGGAGTGTGCCGCTCAAATGCCCGACCTCACCAAAACGCCGCTGCCGGCGGCACTGCTCGCGCCCGATGCGAAGCTCGGAGTTGCCGCGGGAATCTGTTTTCTAGAGGGGCCCGCGGTCGATCGGGACGGCTCGGTCTATTTCAGCGACATCCAGGGCAACCGGATTCTCAAGATGGATCCGGCCGGCGTCGTGACAACGTTCCGCGCCGACAGCGGACGGACGAACGGCAATACGCTCGACGCTCAGGGCCGCTTGATTAGTTGCGAGGGGTCTGAGAATGGTCCCGGCGGACGGCGGCGGATCGTCCGCACCGATTTGAAGTCCGGCCACGTCGAAGTGCTGACCGAACGCTACGAAGGCAAGCGTTACAACAGTCCGAACGACGTGGTCGTCGATCCGGCGGGCCGCATTTGGTTCACCGATCCGCTGTATGCGCCCGACCGCTCGATCATGGAGCACTCGCACGAGGCCGTCTATCGCATCGACACGGACGGCAAGGTGACGCGGGTCATCACGCAGCCGGCGATTGGCCGGCCCAACGGTCTGGCGGTCACTCCGGACGGCAAGACGCTGTACGTGATCGACAGCAACTACATTAATCCCAACGGCAACCGCAAGATTTGGGCCTTCGACATCGGGGCCGATGGCACGGTCAGCAAGCAACGGCCGGTGTACGACTTCGGCCGCGGCCGGGGCGGCGACGGCATGCGGCTGGATTCGCAGGGCAACCTGTGGGTCGCGGCGGGGATTCTCGCGCCGCGAACCGCCAACGAATCGGGCGATGTGCCGACCGGTATTTACGTGATTTCGCCGCGTGGCGAGCTGCTGGGACGGATTCCTGTCCCCGAAGACGTGATCACGAATCTCGCCTTCGGCGGTCCGGAGAAGAAAACGCTCTTTGTGACGGCGGGGAAGATGCTCTACAAGATTCCGACCGCCGTCAGCGGGTATTCGCTGTATCCGTAGCCGTTGTGAGGCTCCGCTGCACTCGGTCCCAAGCTCCGCTTGGGACCGCAAGCTCTCGAAGCTCTGCTTCGCTGGGCGGCACCGGAAGCGGAGCTTCCAGACGTGCGTGCCCAAGCGGAGCTTGGGCACGAGGCACCAAACGGCAGACAAGAATGTCTGCCCCACTCGCTGCTACTTTTTCCGCCGCGAATAGGCGATCGTGAATGCCGAGGTTGCCTTGCCGTCGGCGCCGATCATGAACATCTCGAAGTTCTGGTGATCGTCGTCCACGTGCTTGGTCGTCATCTTGTACTTTTGCGGCTTGCCGTCTTGTCCTGGGCCTTCGCCGCTCATCGTCGTGGTCTTGGTTGCGGCATCGTAGGTGCCTTCCATCGTCATCGGTGCGGTGGACATCGAATCGACCCAGACGCCAACGAACTTTTTCTTGTTCTGGTCGTAGCCGTCGAGGCCCCTGCCCTGGAACTTGAAGTTGGGATCGTCCATCTTGAAATCGCTGGCCAGCCACATTCCGCTGCACTCCATGGTGTAGGTGGCCACGCCCTTCATTGCTTGTGGGTTTTCGGCCATCTTCATCACGGCGTCCCAAGTGCCTTCCATCGACTTGAGCATCGCGTGTTCCGGACCGGGCTTGGGTGACGGCGGCGGCTCCTGGGCCGTGGCCGCAATCGCGACGAACATCAGCAAAATCGAGCCAAACGACAGCTTGCGCGACATGACGAAACTCCTGAAATGGGGACGACGAGAGGACGGAGGTGTATCCAAGCGTACAGCAGACTCGTCGTCAACACCCCGCGCGAAAAATTCACAAGGCAGACAGGAATGTCTGCCCCACGCTAGGCCTTGCGGATGAAGTCGGCGGCGTAGCTGCGGACTTCTTTGCCGTTGAGGACGTGCACGATGCGGAGCTGCTGGATCGTGGCGTCGCTGAAGTGGCCCAGCGGCAGGTGGACCCACTTTTTGCGATACCGCTGCGCCAGCTTTCGCCAGCCCGCACCAGGCGGGGCAGGGGAGAGCAGGGCGATGTGCGGGCAGGCGCTGTAGCGGCAGGCGGCGGCGAGCAGACGCTCTTCCAGCGTTTCGGTGAAGTCCAGCTCGGGGTCGCGCCAGACATCGGGAATCGCAAACGGCGGGAACAGGAACAGCGCCCCGCCATAGGTCGCCTGGGCAATGCCTGGCCCGACCAACTCCTGGCCAAAATCCGTGGCGAAGAAGGCCAGCGTCGATTCTTCGGTGTGCTCGGCGTACCACGTTGTCCGCCAGGGATAGTCCCGCGGGTCGGCCGGCGAGTCGAACAGCATGACCACGCAGTCGAGCTTGCCGCGGCTGGGCGGCAGGATCTTGACGTAAATCTGGTTCTCGTACCAATGCCGCAGCGTGTCGCGGATGTCGATGCCGTCCATGACGCTCGTCGTGAACGGCTCGGTGCGCGCCAGGTCGGCCCCCATCACCGCCCGGGCTTTGTCGAAGACGTGCGCTCGAAAGTCCTCGATCAGCTTGTCCTCCGGCGGCCAACTGCACTGCGAAAACGGGTTCCACCGCATCCGCCACTGGTCGCGCTCTTGCCGATCGGGCCGACGTTGCAGTTGCAGTCCGCGCCAAGTTAGCGGTGGTCCCGGCAAGCGGCTGACCAGTCGCACGATCTCGCCGTCGGGCAATCGGCCGCGGTCGATGCCGAGGGAAATCGGCGGCAGCCCGTAGTCCCGGGAATAGGGATACTCGCGGGCCGTCTCCGCGACGTGCAGCGCGTACTGATCGCCGGCCGTCTGCTTGGCGGCTGTAACCAGCGTATAGAGGTCCGGCGTGAACCGCTTTTCAAACAGCGTCAAGTTCCGCGTGTACTTGAGGCACTGCCGCAGAAGATGCGGCGTGATCTTGCGAGCCCGCCGCTTGAGATCGTCCTTGTACTTCTGCCGCGCGGCAATCAGCAGCTCTTTCACGCCGTCGATCGAGAGGTTCTCGTCGTCCTCGAGCTCGGCCCGCGCCCGCTCGTAGAGGCCCGTGATGAACGGCAATTCGCCCAGCAGGAACATCAGCGTCCGCTCATCCGGCTGATAGAGCGTCGTCTCTTCGACTAGCTCGTCTTCCGCGGCCGATTGGCGCTGTTCGGTGTAGGCCTCACGAATCCAGGGCCAGTCGAGAACCGAGCAGACCAGCAGAATCGACTGGTGCCTGGCTTCGAGCTGCCGCAGCCACTGGGCCATGTGGACGATGCGGTCTTGCACCTGCGTATTCCGAGGCCGCGCGATCGCGGGGAGGACCGCCGCGGCAAATTGCTCGACCGAAACTTTCTTTAGCGCATAGGCATCGGGCAGCACGGCCGTGTTGGGCTCGAAGCGGGCGGTCTCCAGGTCAATGAACGCCCGCGGAATATGCTCGCTCATCGCCGCCCGCAGGGCTGCGATCACCGGCTGACAAGGATCGATCGGCACGTAGCTGTGCGACGGCTCTTCATCGCCCTGTTCCTCTTCCGCGTCGTTGTCGCTCTCTTGCGACCACTCCGTGACAAACCGCGGCGCCTCCGGCTGCGTGACAATCGTTGGGCTAGGGAGCAGCTCAATCCCCCGCTCCACTTCGGCCCGAAACGACTCCGGCAACGGCACCGCCACGCAATCAAACGCCTGCTCCAACATCACCCGCCGCACCGCCAGCGCAAAATCCCCGCTGCCGTGAATGACCGGCAGGCAGGTGATGCGGGGGCTAATCTGAAGGACGGCTGACACCGGCTGTTTGTTCCGCAGCCACGAAGTGGCGAAAGAGTAAAGCCGTGGGCGTCAGCCCTCGGACACCAACGAACGAAGTCCATTTAGCCCTGAAAGGGCGACATACGGCGACGAGCCAATCGCGGCACGAATTTCGCCCCTTCGGGGCTGCGCATCGACTATCGTGGGTTTACCACGGGCTAACGCCCGTGGCTACACTCTAACGCCGCTACGCGGCTGGGCGACGGAGTCAATGCAACGTCATGAAAGTGACTCCCTTGAGTGAGGCCAAGTCCAGGCTCAGCCACTATGCCAAGGTCTGCCGCGACGAGCCGGTGATCGTGACCGTCAACGGCGTGCCGGCGTTTCAACTATCCCCGCTCGCAGAAGAGGACGACTTGATCGATCGACTTCTGGAGAAGAACCCCAAGTTCCGGCGAATGCTCGCGGCGCGGCTCAAAGAGCCGTCGATCTCCGCAGCGACGGCTCGCAAGAAAATCGGATAATCGTCGAACGCCGATAGCCGTTCAATTGCGGGCACGCAACCATCCCCGTGCTGTCCAGCCCAGTGCTCCGCAGATAGCGCCGACAATCATGGTGACGGCGGCTCGCGGCACGGCACTGGCCGTGTGGTCTAAAGGATTAATGCAGCAAAACGACGAAAGGATAACGCCACCGAGCATCGAAAAGGCAAGCCCGATGGCGCTGATCACCTCGCGAGGCATGGCTGAGCTTCTCCGACGAACGTGCTACTCCTCGTCGTCCTCTTCTTTATCCGGGTGCAGCGGGTCGTCGGGGTCGAAGAAAAAGTCGCCGAGGCCGAGGGGGACGGCGTCGCCGCCGAGGGTGCGGGCCCGGCGGGCGGCGAGAGTCTCGATGTCCAGGGCGTCTGGGCCAAGGCATTTTTCCAGGGCCTCGCGCCACAGCTTGTCTTTGGCGATCGGATGGCTGGGGTCCTGGGCCAGGCGCTTCATCGCGTACCGCAGCAGGTTCAGGCCGTCGCGCGGCGAGAAGTCGAGCTTCAACTCGTGCGATTGCTGCAAGAACTCGACGGTCATCGCCAGCATGTCGGCCGCGGCGAACGGCAGGTGATACTGCAGGATCGCCATTTCGTCCTGCCGGCTGGGAAAGCCCAGCGTCAACGTCGGCTGCAGGCGGCTGAGAATGTAGTCGGGAATCTCGTAGGTCGATTCGTCCTGGTTCATCGTCACGGCGCAGCGAAAATCCGGATGGGCCGTGATCGTGATCCCGGCGACGATCGACTCGACGTACCGCCGCTGGTCGAAGAGCGGGGCCAGGCTGGCCCACGACTTCTCGTTCATCCGGTTGCCTTCGTCGAGGATGCAGACGCCGCCGCGCAGGCTAGCCGTCACCAGCGGCGAGGCGTGATACGCGATCTTGCCGCTCTCAGCCAGCACGGGCGTCACCAGCAAGTCCTCCGGCCGCGTGTCGGCCGTGCACTGATAGATGTACAACTCCCGGTTCAGCAGCTTCGCGCCAGCCATTCCCAGCGCCGTCTTGCCGATGCCCGGCGTACCCACCAGCCGCGGCGTCAGCGGCAGGTCCCGCTCATCGACGACCATCCAGCAGGCCAGGAGCTGCTTGAGAATCTCCCCCTGGCCGATCCACGGGCTCTCAAACTCGTGCGGCTGACTGAGCTGCAGCCGCACGCCGTCGATTTCAACTTCGCGATGCATAGCCCTTACCTTACTGGCCCCGCACAACCGGTCCAAGCGGTGCAGGCCGAACACACGGCGGCGACTGCGCGGGAGGAAAGTTCTCCGCCACGCTCAAGTTCGCCGCTTACGAGTGCGGCATGAACTACGCTTCCTCAGCCGGGGTGATTTTGCGCACGCACACGCTGGGGAAGCGGAATGGCCGAGTTTCGTCTGGCCGAAAAGGCCAATGTGCTCGCCGATACGGCGAATGAGCAGGTCGATTTTGCGCGCTGGCTGGACCGCGGCGTCGTCGCCGCGGTGCTGATGTCGTGTGCGGTGGCCCTGTCGCTGAACGTGGCCGACCCGGACCTGTGGGGTCACGTGCAATATGGCCGCGATGCCTTGCGGTTCGGCGTCCCGCGGGTCACGACCTATTCCTACGTCGCCCGCGGCTACCCTTGGATCAATCACGAAATCTTCACAGAATTCGCGCTCGCCATCGGATCGGATTGGCTCGGCGGAGCGGGCCTGTTGATCGGCAAATGCCTGCTGGGCGTGGCGCTGATCGCGGCCATCCTGTACCGTGCCCAAAAACTGGGCGCCGGGTTCATCCCCGCCTACAGCATGATCTTGCTGGTCGCCGTCACGCTGGGAAACCACTGGACCCTGCGGCCGCAGATCGCCTCGTACGTCTGCTTCGCGTTGCTGTTGGGATTGCTGACGTATTGCTTCGACGGTTGGGAAGGCCAGTGGCGATTGCCGCTCGACTGGTTCCGCCGCTGGCGGAACCAACCCACCTCCGACGATTTGCCGCCCCTGGAGTACTCGCTGCCGCGGCTGAAGCTGCTCTGGCTGGCCCCGCCGCTGTTCATGGTTTGGACCAACTCGCACGGCGGCTTCCTGGCCGGGTTGTGCGTCTATCTGGCTTACCTCACCTTCCGCGGGCTGGAAGCCTTGGCCTACAAGGGCCGGGCTGCGGACGGCCTGCTGCTGCGGTTCGCCTTGATGGGAGCCGCGGCGATCGCGGCGACGTTTCTGAATCCCTATGGCCCGCTGTTTCACGCCTGGCTCTATCAAGACCTGGCCGTGCCGCGGCCGGAGAACGTCGAATGGCGGGCGCCGGAACTGTGGAACTTGCAGTTCCTGCCCTTCTGGCTGCTGGCCAGCGCGGTCGTGGCTGCCGTAATCGCCAGCCGCAAGCCACGCGACTTCACGCATGTGGCGATCCTGGCCCTGATCCTGTGGCAGGCCCTGCTGCACCATCGGCATATCGCGTTCTTGGCAATTGCCGCTGGCTGGTGGTTGCCGCTGCATTTCGATTCGCTGCTCGAGTTGCTGGGCGTCGGACGCCGCTTCAAGACCGATGAAGAGCTGAGGTTCGGCTGGGCGCCGCCCGATAGCAAGTCGTTCACGGCCGCCTTTTCGCCGCGGATTCAGCAGGGCATCGCCTTGGTCCTGGTGCTGGCCATCTGCCTCAGTGCGGGGCAACTGACGTATCGGCTGAAGTCGCTAAGGGTGGAGAAGGCCGACTATCCCGTCGATGCCTTCAAGTTCATCGCCAGCCGCGGCCTGACCGGCAAGATGGTCTGCACGTTTAATTGGGCGCAGTATGCCCTGGCCGCTTTCGGCGCTCGCCAACCGCAAGACCCGGGCATTCAAGTCCAGATCGACGGTCGCTGCCGCACCAGCTACTCGCAAGAGATGCTCGACATGCATTTTGACTTCCTGTTGGGGCGGAACGATCCCGACTTGCGGTATCGCAGCGCCGCCTCCGGCCCGCTCGATCCCACCCGTGTGCTGAAGGTCGAGCGGCCGGATCTGGTGCTGATCTCGCGGCTGCAAGAGCCCAGCGTGCAGGTCATGGAAGCCGCGAAGGAAAACTGGATCCTGTTGTATCAAGATGCGTTGTCGCAAGTGTGGGGCCGCCGCTCGCGCTATGACGACCCGCAGAGCGCCTATTACCTGCCGCCGGCCAAACGGCTGGTTGGCGAGTCGTCGCAGCGCGGCTCGGTCCAATGGCCGGCGCTGCCCAAGTATCAACCGCTCGCACCCGCCGAGAATTCCATCCGCGAAGTCGCCGCCGGACAGGCCGCGCCGGCGCGCGGGATGTAACCCTTTTCTTCGAAAGTCGCCATGCCCAGCGCCGCCGAATTCGCCGCAGCCGACGTGGGTGTGGCCCTGGCACCCGAGTCCGGGGCTGGTGAAATGACGTCCATCGAACGGGCCCAAGTGTCGCTCGAGCGGCTGGAGGACCTGGCGGCGCTGCTGGCGGTCGATGACGGCTACGAGCCGGTCGAGCGGGACTTCGCGATCCCGCAGGGATTCAAGCTCTCGATCGTCATTCCCGTCTATAACGAAGAGCGGACGATTCAGACGCTGCTGGCCCGCGTGGCCGCATTGCCGCTGCCCAAAGAGATCGTCATCGTCGATGACGCCAGCACCGACGGCACCCGCGAGCTGCTGGCTCAGTATGAAGCGGCCCGCGACGTTCACGTGATCTTCAAGCCGCACAACGAAGGCAAGGGCGCCGCCCTGCGGACAGGTTTTCGCCGCGTGACCGGCAACGTGGTCGTGGTCCAGGACGCCGACCTCGAATACGACCCCCGCGACATTCTGCCACTGGTCAAGCCGATCGTCTGCGGCCACGCCGACGTGGTGTTTGGCTCGCGCTACCTTGGCGAGCAGCCGCAAGACGAGTCGCGATTTCATCGGCTGGGCAATCGGCTGCTCACGGGCGCCTCGAACCTGCTGACCGGCCTGGCCCTGACCGACATGGAGACCTGCTACAAGGCGTTTCGCCGCGAGGTGATCCGCGGCTTCGAGATCGACCAGAACCGGTTTGGCTTCGAGCCGGAAGTGACCGCCAAAATCGCCCGCCGCAAATGGCGCGTCAGCGAGGTGCCGATCCGCTACGCCGCCCGCTCTTACGCCGAGGGCAAGAAGATCGGCCTGCGAGATCTCTTCAGCACGCTCTGGTGCATCCTCCGCTACGGGCTGCGGGACTAGCCCGTTGACGACGCTGCCAGCGTCGTTTTTTGTTGACGACGCTGCCAGCCTCGTCGTTTGCCGCCATTCTGCTTGATTTCTCCCGCCCGCTATCGACAATGACGGCTAACGTCGATGTTGCGCAATCCGTGCGGAGGTGGGTCGATGCGGGCCAGCATCATAGCGGTGATGGTATGCACGGCGCTGGCAATCAGTGCCGGAGCCGCTGAACCAGACTCGTCCGGCGTCG
>Ga0184625_10000851_pt1 | contig 12201 bp, 11 predicted proteins | sample PLM3_30_b1_FD_133151 | JGI IMG/M metagenome (GOLD analysis project Ga0184625, IMG submission 133151) | Groundwater sediment microbial communities from an aquifer in East River, Colorado, USA - PLM3_30_b1 | ecosystem: Environmental > Terrestrial > Soil > Riparian zone | place: USA: East River... | reverse complement strand
GCTGGCTTGATCCGTGGGCCAAGGCGAAGCCCTGATCGACCCGACGTGCCGGTCGCCCGATTCGGGCCCGCCCGAATCGTGAGAAGCCGCCGTGGGTCGCGACCGTCATGGTCTCGATCCCGGCTACGTTCAGAGCATCCAGCAAGCGAGGGAGACGATGGACTGAGTCCGCCGGAATAAGGGTCGGTCGTGCGCCGCGAAACGAGGTGTGTCTCGAGCAGTTACCCGGGTGACGGGCACCAGCACAGACAGAGGAAGGAATCAGATGGTTGCAAGATTCATCGCAGTGGGCACGGCATGCCTTCTCGCTCTAAGCGTCGCGGGGACGGTTTTCGCGAAGTCGGGCGGTCACGTCGAGATCGTGGTGACTATAGTCAACGGGCAAGAGACGCGCTTCGAGGTCATCCATGGCGCTGAGTTCCTGTGCACTGACGGCGATGCAGAGAACTTCTTCGAGAAGTTCGGCGGCGCCGGCCCGTCAGCCGCCGGCACCTTCCACGGATACAAGACCCTGACCTGCACCGATGGATCGGGCACGTTCAACATCACATACGACGCGGCGACCGTGTGGGGATCGCCCCAGGACCAGGGTGGCTGGCACCTGTACGGTGGAACGGATGAGTTCGCCGGCTGCTCAGGCGGCGGCAACCTCGTCGGCCTCTACCCCGACGAGAACACCATCGTGGACCACTACACCGGTCGGGTCAGCTGTCCCTGACGGGTCCCGCTGATCCGGAGCCGACGTCGCGGGCCCATTGCCGGTTTTGGCAGCCCGCGGCGTCGACGCTAGCCTGGCCGGACGAGCGACCTGACTGGCGACATCACGTGGATGGGCGGACACTGACGGTCACCCACGATGACCGGGTCATGTTCCATGCGGGGATCACCAAGGCGGAGGTCGTCGAGCACTACCGGCGGGTCGCGTCGGCCATGCTGCCCTACCTTCGCGGCCGGCCGGTCTCGCTAGCTGAACCCGCGGCAGCCTCACCGGCCGGTACGAGCCGATCGTCAGGTCGTCGAGGAAACCGACGGCGGAATGTTCAGGCCGGCGCCGGCGAGCCCGGACGTCTACCCCGCGTCGATGACGCAGAAGCGGTTCCCCTCCGGGTCCGCCAGGATGACGTAGTCCGCGTCTGCCGGTCGTTTGTCCCAGTGGATCTCGGTGGCGCCCAAAGCGACGAGGCGCCTGACTTCCGCGGCCTGGTCCTCCGCGTATAGGTCGAGGTGGATCCGCGGTGGCACCTGCACCGTCGAGTGGACCCTGTCGAGCGAGAGGTTCGGCCCGACGCCGTCCCTCGGGCGCAGCAGCACGAAATCGCCGGTGTCTTCCTCGCGAGGCACATAGTCGAGAGCCGCTGCCCAGAACTCGATCTGGCGCGACAGATCGTCGACGCGAATGACGATCGAACCAACGCGGAGCATCGAGCCCACTCTATCGCCCTGGCTCGACCCCGCGTCAGGTCGGGTCAGCGTCCCCCGCCGCCGCAACGAGCATGGTCCGCACGTCCATGGCACACCGACCCATCCTGAGCGTCTCTGAGAATGCGCACACGCGGCAGCGTACGGGGCCGCAGCCCGATCGGCGTAGGCTCTCATCAGGATCAGCGCGCCGCCGAAAGGGAGACGATGGTGAGATCCAAGCGACGCCGGAACGACCCGCTGCAACCGCGCAGCGATCACGAGTCAGGCTCGGGCGGTTCGGGTGACCTCGTCGGGCAGATCGGCCTGTTCGAGACCGGGAACGGGCTGCCACACGGTCCGCTTGAGATCCTCCTCGCAGTCATCCTGGCCCTCATCGCTTATCCGATCTCCCGGCTGATCGACCTCGCGCGGCGCCGCTAGGCCGGATTCGCTGGTCGGACGGCGCTACGCTGTCCACCTCTGACGGATCGCAGCGCGAGGAGTGCGTACGGTGACAGCCGCGGCGACGCGACCGGAGGTCCCCGCCGGCATCACCCTGGGAGGGGTCGTCGCCATCGGCCGTCGCGTTCCGCCGACCGCCGCGCCCGCGATCGGACAAGCCCTGGTCGAGGGTGGCGTCCGAGCCTTCGAATTGACGCTCAACGAACCCGAAGGCGAAGCGCTCCGGGCGATCGAGGCGGTCGCCACCGTCGGCGAGAGCCTGGGTCTCGCGATCGGGGCCGGGACGGTCCTATCGCTCGACGCCGCGAGGCGCGCCATCGACGCCGGCGCGACGTTCCTCGTCATGCCCCACATGGACCCTGAGATCGTCGCTTGGGCGGCGATGATGGACATCCCGGCGTTCCCGGGTGGCGCGACTCCGACCGAGATCCTCGCCGCGTGGCGGGCGGGTGCCGCGGCGGTCAAGGTCTTCCCCGCATCGACGGTCGGGCCCGCGTTCATCCGCGAGATGCGCGGGCCGTTCCCGGACATCCCGCTCCTGCCGACCGGCGGCGTCACGCTCGAGACCGCGCCGGCGTTCGTGGCGGCCGGCGCCATCGCCGTCGGGATGGGCGGCTGGCTCCTCGGTGACGGGGTGCCCGAGGGCATCCGCGAGCGCGCCGCGAGCGTCGTGGCCGCTGTCGCGACCGCTCGCGCAGGCGCCCGCGCATGAGCGAGGTCATCACCCTCGGGGAGTGTCTCATCGCGTTCGTCGCGGCCACCCCTGGCCCCATGGCCGAGGCGACGACATTCGAGCGCTTCGTGGCCGGCGCCGAGGCCAACGTCGCGGTCGGGTTGGCGCGGCTCGGACACCAGACACGGTATGTCGGGCGCGTCGGGGCGGACGGGTTCGGCGAGGCGATCCGGCGGCGGCTGCGGGGCGAGGGCGTCGACACGACGAGCCTCACCACGGACGAGGCCGCGCCCACTGGGCTGATGTTCCGCGAGCGCCGCGTCCTCGGGCCGGCCCAGGTCCTCTACGTGCGGCGCGGCTCGGCCGGATCTCGTCTGACGGCCGACGACGTGGACGCGGCCACGCGTGCCCGCCTGTTCGACGGTGCCCGATGGCTCCACCTCACCGGCATCACGCCGGCGCTCTCGGCGAGTGCCCGTGCGGCTGTCGACCGGGCCGCCGACCTGGCCCGCGACGGCGGTGTCTCGATCAGCCTCGATCTGAACCTCCGCCGCCGGATCTGGTCCGACTCCGAGGCCGCGCCCGTGCTGCGGGCGCTCGCTGCGCGCGTCGACGTCGTCCTGGGCAGTCCCAATGAACTCGCGGTGGTGACCGGGCGATCCGCGGACGACGATCCGGTCGACCTCGCGCGCGCCGCGCTCGCGCTTGGGCCGACCATCTCGACCGCCGTCGCGAAGCTCGGTGCCGAGGGCGCCGTGGCGATCGATCGTGAGGCTCCCGATCGACCGGTGGCTCGCGCGGCCGTGCCGCTCCCCGTCGTCGTCGATCCGGTCGGCGCCGGCGATGCGTTCTGTGCCGGCTTCATCGCCGCCCGGCTCGAGGGCGGGGACCTGGCCGCGGCGCTCGAGACCGCCAACGCGTGCGGCGCCGCCGCCGCGGCCGCGCTCGGCGACCAGACCGGACTCCCCGATCGGGCCGAGCTCGCGGCGATCCTCGCCGCCGGGGCCGCCGGCGGGTCCGGGAGGGGCGCCGCGGCGGCCGACACCATCCGATGACTGCGGCGTTCGAGTGACGGAGGCGTTCGAGCCAGACGAGTTGACCGATGCGCTCGTCGCGCGCGAGCCGGCCGCTGCGGGGCGTCGGGCCGACGTGCGTGTCGTCCGCTCCCCGGGACGGGTCAACCTCATCGGCGAGCACACCGACTACAACGAGGGCCTGGTCCTCCCAGCCGCGATCGACCTCGAGATCCGCATCGCCTACGTCCCGACCGACGATCGGCGCGTCGAGCTCGTGCGCCTCGACGGTGGCGAGCGCGACGGCTTCGACTTCGACGTCGCGCGCCCGAAGACCGGGACGTGGCTGGACTACGTCGCGGGCACCGCCTGGGCGCTCGTCGAGGCCGGCCTGCCACTGACGGGGCTGCGCGGGGTCATCGCCACCACCCTCCCACCCAACGCCGGCCTCTCGTCGTCGGCGGCGATCGAGCTGGCGTCGGCCTGGGCGATGCTCGACGAGGCCGCGCCGGGCGTGGACCGCTTCCGCCTCGCCCGGATCTGCCAGCGCGCGGAGAACGCCTACGTCGGCGTCCAGAGCGGACTGATGGACCAGTTCGCCGAGTCGTGCGGGGTCGCCGGGTCGGCCGTGCTGCTCGATTGCCGCTCGCACGACTGGAACGTGATCCCGCTCCCGACCGATGTCGCGCTGGTCGTCTGCCATACCGGATCGCGCCGCCACCTCGACGGCTCCGAGTACAACGTCCGGCGCAGCCAGTGCGAAGCCGCCGTCGCGACGCTCGCCGAGCTCGACCCGACGATCCGCAGCCTGCGCGACGTTACAGCCGAGGCGCTCGCCGCCGCGGCCGATCGACTCGATCCGATCGCCTTCCGGCGCGCGGAGCACGTAGTCACCGAGAACGTCCGGGTGGCGGCGACGATCGCGGCCCTGGCCGCGGGCGACCTCGAGGCCGTCGGTCGCCTGTTCGCCGAGGGTCACGCCTCGCTGCGCGATCGATTCGAGGTCAGCTCCCCGGAGCTCGATGCGATGGTCGAGATCGCGGTGGAGGTGCCGGGCGTGATCGCCGCGCGGATGACCGGCGCCGGGTTCGGCGGGTGCACCGTCAACCTCGTACGTCCAGACGCCATCGATGCCCTGCGCGCCGCGGTCGAGGGGCGATACCCGGCACGAACCGGGCTGACGCCGAGGGTCTTCGAGGTCACGGCCGCCGACGGCGCTGGACGGATGAGCGGCTAGCCGCGCGACCGTCCCTCGGGCCGCGCGAACGCGGTGACACATCCCGCCGCGCTCGGACGTCTCCCACCCGGCTGCAATGCGACCGTCATGTCGCGTCCGGACGCCGCGACACCGCGTTCCACGCGGGTGCGTCATCCTTAGGCCTCGAACTTCGCCCAGTCACGGAGTCCTTCCACCTTCATGTCCGCCGCCAGAACCGCCCGCCCAGCCAGAGCCCGTCGAACCCAGCCGACCACCGTCGGCTGGATCGCTGTCATCGTCTTTGCGTTCCTGGCCGGGCTCGGCGCCATCGCCGCGATCGCCACGGTAGGTGCCTATACGGCGCTCGCCTCCGACCTTCCCTCGCCCCAGCAGCTGACCTCGTACGTCCTGCCCGAGGAGACGGTCATCTACGACCGCACCGGGAAGATCGAGCTGGCGCGTTTCGGTGACGCGAAGCGCGACGTCGTGACCTTCGACCAGATCCCGCCGATCCTCCTCGATGCGACGACCGCGGTCGAGGACAAGACGTTCTGGGAGAACGCCGGCTTCGATCCGGTCGCGATCGTGTCGGCCGGACTGAGCTCGCTGCGCGGCGACAGTCGCGGCGCGTCGACGATCACCCAGCAGCTGGTCCGGGCAAGACTGCTGCCCGACGGGCTCGTCCAGGATCCAGACCGGACGATCGAACGCAAGATCAAGGAGATCATCCAGTCGGTCCGGCTCACCCAGGCCTTCGAGGGTGTGACGGGCAAGCAGCAGATCATCACCGCCTACCTCAACCAGAACTACTACGGCAACCAGAGCTATGGCGTGAAGGCCGCGGTGGAGTCGTACTTCGGGATCGACCTGTCCGAGATCGACGCCGCGCAGGCGGCGATCATCGCCGGACTCCCGAAGTCACCGTCCAACTACGACCTCGTGCGCAACGCCATCGAACGCTGCACCTCGGTCGTCGCCGAAGGCGTGGAGTGCCCGGCCAAGGACAGCCAGCTCGTGGTGCCCGAGGACACCCTCGTCGTAAAGCGGCGCGACCTGATCCTCGGCCTGCTGGCGGACGGCCGGACCCCGATGTCGGGCGACGAGTACTCGGCAGCCGACTTCACGGCCGCGAAGAGCGAGGACGTCGTGCTCGCGAGCCAGACGACGCCGCGCTGGATCGCGCCGCACTTCGTGTGGGCCGTGCGCGACGAGCTAGCCGACAGGCTCTGCGGCAAGGACACGCCGACCTGCAAGGACCTCGAGAACGGCGGCCTTCGTATCACGACGACCCTCGACGCGAGGCTCCAGGGGATCGCCGAGAAGTGGGTCAGGGCGGCGGCACTGGTGCCACACGCCAAGGATCCGGCCGCGCAGGCCAAGGCGCTCGGGTTCAAGAAGCTCGAACCGTGGGTGGCGAACCTCAAGACGAAGAACTTGCGCAACGGCGCGCTCGTCGCGGTCGACTACCAGACCGGCGAGCTCATCGCGTACGTGGGCAGCGCGAACTACTACGCGGTCTCGACCAAGCCCGAGTTCCAGCCCCAGTACGACGTCGCCGGCAAGGGCTACCGCCAGCCGGGCTCGGCGTTCAAGCCGTTCAACTACGCCGTCGGCATCGACGACGGGAAGATCACTGCGGGAACCATGCTGATGGACGTCGCGACGGATTTCGGACGCGGCTATACGCCCAACGACGCCGACCGCCTGGAGCGCGGTCCCGTCCGCGTGCGGAGCGCCCTCCAGTTCTCGCTCAACATCCCGGCGGTCAAGGCGATGGCGCTCAACGGCACCGACCACGTCTTTGCCAAGGCCAAGGAGTTCGGGATGGTCTTCCAGGGTGAGCGGACCGCCGACCTTGCCTTGGCGCTCGGCGTCCAGGAGGTCCGACCGGTCGATTTCGTGAGCGCGTACGGCACGCTGGCCAACAGCGGCAAGGCCGTGGGCCACACGACCATCCTCACGATCCAGGACAAGAACGGCAAGGACGTGGTCGACCCGTACGTCCCGCCTGCCGGCACGCAGGTCGTCAGCCCCCAGGCGGCCTACATCGTGACGGACATCCTCGCCGGCAATACGAACCGGAACGTCAATCCGTTCTGGGGCAAGTTCGCGGTGGCCGGCCCGAACGGCCGTCGCCCGGCCACGCTCAAGACCGGCACGAACAACGATGCCAAGGACCTCAACGCGTACGGCTATATCGCCCCGCCCACCGAGGCAGGTCGTGCCGACGGGGCGTACGCGCTGGCCGTCGGCGTGTGGAACGGCAACTCGGACAACAGCCTGGTCTCGACGGCGCGCGCGCCGCTCTTCTCGATCGAGGTCTCGACGTTCGTCTGGCAAGGCTTCTTGAACGAGGCCGGAGCCAAATGGCCGGTCACGAACTTCCAGCGCCCGGCCGAGGGGCTCGTCCGGATCAAGATCGATCCGTGGACCGGGCTTCGTTCCTCGTCCCCCAACGCGGTTGACGAGTGGTTCATCGCCGGGAAGGAACCAGGCGACGCCCTGGCGCCCGGCACGTGCGGGATCGACGTCGTTACGGTCGTCCATGTCGAGACCGGCTTCGAGGCGTGGATGAAGGCCGACCGCGATTGGCTTCGCCGGGCCGAGCGCGGCCCGGGCGTGGTTGGTGGCCCCGATCGGACCCGGACCGCCTACTTCTACAACAACGTCCACCGGCCGTACGGGTCGTCGTGGGGCGTGCTGGTCGGCGGTACCTGCGGCCAGCCGAGCCCGTCCCCGACCTGCTTCGCGCTGCCGACACCCGATGCCGGCGGCGTCGTCCCCTCGTTCGCGGCCCCGACACCGGTCGGCTCCGAGCCGCCACCACTCCCCTGCCCGGTCGCCAGCCCGTCCGAGGTGCCATCCGTCGAGCCATCGGGGCCGCCGACCGAGCCTCCACCGACCGAGCCTCCACCGACGCCGACGCCGACGCCCGAACCGGTGGTGACCCCGACGCCCGAACCCGTGGTGACCCCGACGCCACCGCCGCCCCCATCCGCGGAGCCCTCGCTCGTCCCATGACCGAGGCGGACCCGGTCGTCGCGGTCCGCGATCTCGTCGTCCGGCGCGGCGGCCGGACGATCCTGGGTCCGCTCGACTGGACGGTCCGTGCCGGTGAGCGTTGGGTGGTCCTCGGTCCGAACGGGTCGGGCAAGACGACGCTTCTCTCGGTCGTCGGGCTCGAGCTGTGGCCGACGGCCGGCAATGTGGATGTCCTCGGGGCGCGCTACGGCCGGGTGGACTCGCGCGAGCACCGCAAGCGGATCGGGACCGCGGGGAGTGCCGTCGAAGCGTCGCTGCGCGGCGACCTGACCCCGGTCACGCTCGTGATGACAGCCCGCCACGCCGCCACGGAGCCGTGGTGGCACGTCTACGGCGAGGACGACCGGACCCGGGCGCGCGGGCTCCTCGAGCGCCTCGGGGTCGGTCGCGTTGCGGACCACCCGTTCGGGACGCTGTCCGCCGGCGAACGTCGGCGGACCTCGATCGCGCGGGCACTGATGCCCGATCCCGATCTCCTGCTCCTCGATGAGCCGGCCGCCAGCCTCGACCTGGGAGCTCGCGAAACGCTCATCGCCGATCTGGCGGTCCTGGCCGGCGAGTCGCGTCCGGCGGCGATCGTGCTCGTGTCGCATCACGTCGAGGAGATCCCCAGAGGGTTCTCGCACGCGCTCATCCTCACCGACGGCCGCGTCGTCGCGGCCGGACGGGTCGACGAGGTGCTCCGCGACGACGTGTTCAGTGAGGCATTCGGGCTTCCGATCGTGATCGAACGGCGAGATGGCCGGGCCTGGGCGCGCATGGACGTTCGGGACGACGTGAACCGCTGACCCCTGACACGCGAATGTCACACCGAACCGCGATGATGTCGCTGTGACCACGACTCCCGCCACGTCCCCGGCCACCGCGCGGCCCATCATCGGTGCCGCCGGCGGTGTCGGACGCGCCGCCATCGCCGGGATCGTGGCCACCGCGACCGCGCTCGGGATCTCCGAGCTGCTCGCCGGACTGCTGGCCGGGGCGACATCGCTCGTGGCGGCGGTCGGCCAGGCCGTCATCGACCTCCAGCCGGCTGGTGCGAAGGACGTCGTCGTGGCGCTCTTCGGGACGAACGACAAGGCGGCGCTCGAAGTCTTCATCGTGGCGGTGGCACTGCTGATCGGCGCGGGCCTCGGGCTCGTGGCTCGGCGGAGCTTCCCGATCGCCGCGGTCGCGTTCGTCGGCTTCGGTGTCATCGGGTTCGCCGCCTCGCTCGGCGATCCGCTCGCGATCGCGCAGGTGGCGCTGGTCTGCACGGCGGTGTCGGTCGGGGCCGGGATCTGGGTGCTTGGCTGGCTGCTCGATCGGTCGGGGGCACGGGTCTCAGCGGCGGCGGCGCCGGCGACCGGCGAAACCGAGACATCCCCGGTCGCCCGGATGCCCGATTGGTCGCGTCGTTCGTTCCTCATCCGCGCCAGCGCCGTCGGGGTCGGGGCGGTCGTGGCCGGCGTCGTCGGACGCGGCCTGCTCGAACGCGGCCGGACCGCTCCGGTCGGCGACGGACCCCCGGTCCCCCCTGCCTCGGTGACGGTCCCGCCGCTCGCGCCCGAAGCCGATCTCGCCGCGACCGTCGCCGGCCTGACGCCGATCGTCGTCCCGAACGACCGGTTCTACCGGATCGACACGGCGCTCCTGACGCCCGGCGTGGACATCGCCGACTGGACGCTCAGGATCCACGGCCTGGTGGACCGGGAGACGACGCTCACGTGGGCGCAGCTCATCGCGCTGCCGATGTTCGAGCAGTACGTGACGATCGCATGCGTCAGCAACGAGGTCGGTGGGAACCTCGTCGGCAACGCGAAATGGACCGGGGTTCGGCTTCGCGAGGTCCTCGACATCGCCGGCGTGCAGTCAGCCGCCACGCAGCTGGTCGGTCGCTCGGTCGATGGCTGGACGGCCGGTATGCCGACCGCCTGGGTCATGGACCCCGCTCGTGAGCCGATGATCGCGTTGAAGATGAACGATGCGCCGCTGCCGCCGATCCACGGCTACCCGGCCCGGCTGATCGTGCCCGGGCTGTACGGCTACGTGTCGGCGACGAAATGGCTGAAGGAGCTCGAGCTGACGACGCTCGAGGCGTTCGATGGCTATTGGGTCCCGCTCGGCTGGGCGAAGCAGGCACCGATCCTGACCCAGTCGAGGATCGATACGCCGCGTGGCGGGGTGTCGGCCGGCACCGTCGCGATCGCCGGGATCGCGTGGGCGCCCGACCGTGGCGTGTCACGGGTGGAGGTGGCGATCGACGGCGTGTGGCGGGATGCCCGGCTGTCGAAGCCGATCTCCGATGCGACGTGGGTCCAGTGGGTCGCGAACTGGCAGGCGACGCCGGGGCGCCACACCATCATGGTCCGCGCCACCGACGGGACCGGAGTCGTCCAGGAGCAACTGCCGTCGCGCCCGGCCCCAGACGGCGCGCGCGGCTGGCACACCGTGACGGTGAACGTGGGCTGACCGGACTCGGGCTCAGGTCGTCAGGTCTCGCTGGACTCGGGAACCGTCGCCTTCAGCCGCGCGGACTGGTCGGGGCCCAGTGCCGCCGTCAGCGCCTGCGCGTCACGCATCAGGTGCTCGGCGTACGCGATCGTCGCGTCGATGGACATCCCGACCTCGATATCGTCGCCGCCTCGGATCCGATAAAGGGCGCGAAGCTGGACCAACCGCTCGAAGTACCGTCGCCGCTCGTGCTTCGTCATCTCGTTGCCTGACTCTCTCGTTGATCGACCGCGGGGTGGGTATCGGGGTATCGCGTCGATGAAGAGATGCTCCGCCCATCGAGACCGGCGCACATCGAGAGATATCGGTACCGGACGACCCGGAGCTCGCTTATTTCTTGGTACGAGGTGCTTAGACGGCGCGGCGGCGAATCGGTATAGAGTCAGGCCATGCCTCGACGACGCTATCTGTTCGACCCACCCGAGCGCTTCGTGGCCGGCACGGTCGGCCGCCCCGGCGACCGGACGTTCTTCCTGCAGGCGCGTGACGGTCCACGGGTCGTGAGCATCGTGCTGGAGAAGGTCCAGGTCGCGGTCCTTGCCGATCGACTCGGCGAGCTGCTGGCGGAGCTCGAGCGGCGAGGCGAGTCCGCAATCGAGGTAACGGAGATCGTCGCTGCCTCCCTCGACGACACGGCACCGCTCGATGAGCCGCTCAACGAGGCATTCCGGGCCGGCTCGCTGACCCTCGGCTGGGACGGCGACGCGGAACGGGTGCTCGTCGAGGCGCGTGCGCAGTCCGACGACGGCGAGGAGATCGATCCGGACGAGGACGATGACGAGGACCAGGACGGCCCCGACCTGCTCCGCGTCCGGATGACGGCCGATGCCGCGCGGACGTTCGTGATGCGGGCCGCGAGGGTCGTCGCGGCCGGCCGGCCGCCGTGTCCGCTGTGCGGCGCGCCGCTGGATCCGCAGGGCCACATCTGCCCGCGGCGCAACGGCCACTACGTCAACTAGTCGGTCGGATCGGTGCTGGATCGCGGGACGACCCTCGACGCCTTGCGCGAGGGCGAGATCGAGATCGTCGGGCGGATCGTCGCTTCGTCGAACAACGCGATGCTCGTCACCGTGACGCGGACGTGCCCGGATCCGGAGCCCGTGCTCGTGCTCGACGCGATCTACAAGCCGACGCTCGGTGAGCGCCCGCTCGACGACTTCCCGGACGGGACGCTGGCCCATCGCGAGGTGGCGGCGTGGCATGTGTCGGAGGCGAGCGGCTGGGGGATCGTCCCACCCACCATCCTGCGCGAGGGCCCGTTCGGCGAGGGGATGGTCCAGGCCTTCGTCGAGGCGGACCCCGAGGTGGACGTGGTGGCGATGGTCGTCGAGGACGACGTGCGGCTTCGTCGGATGGCGGTCCTCGATGCGGTCATGAACAACACCGACCGCAAAGGCGGGCACATCCTGCCGGTCGATGGCGGCCGGCACGTCTATGGCGTCGACCATGGGGTGTGCTTCTCCCCGGTGCCCAAGTTACGGACGGTGCTGTGGGGTTGGCGCGGGACGCCGCTCGGCCCCGACGAGATCGACGGGTTGGACCGCATCCGGGTCGGCCTCGACGGATCGCTTGCCGACACGCTGGCGGGCCTGCTGTCGCGTGCCGAGATCCGGGCCACCGCGCGCCGGACGGACGCGATGCTTGCCTCGGGCCGCTTTCCGTTCCCCTCCCCGGACTGGCCGGCGATCCCCTGGCCGCCGTTCTGACCTTACGGGGCGGCCGCCGGGCCCTGTGCGATCGCTGCCGCGAACGCCCTCAGTGCAACTGGGCCTCCCAGTCGGGTGGCACGCGGCCGGCAGGTCCCGGGACGGGCTGGTCGAGCGGGTGATGGTGGGGCGGCGCCAGGACCGGGCCTTCGAGGTCCACTTCATTGACGTAATCCCAGAACCAGTCCTCGTCCGGCTCGTAGCTCTGAACGATCG